>Ga0181606_10003519_pt1 | contig 13231 bp, 13 predicted proteins | sample 041ome_10_FD_132994 | JGI IMG/M metagenome (GOLD analysis project Ga0181606, IMG submission 132994) | Coastal salt marsh microbial communities from the Groves Creek Marsh, Skidaway Island, Georgia - 041412US metaG (megahit assembly) | ecosystem: Environmental > Aquatic > Marine > Intertidal... | reverse complement strand
CAGGGTGATGACAGCCAGGGCGAGTTCTATTCCGTTGCCATTGCCAACAACATGCAGCAGGCCGATACGGGCACCAAGATGATCCATTTGGGCAAGCGCACGCGCTCCCGGATCATTTCTAAGGGCATTTCGGCCGGTAACGCGCAGAATAGCTATCGTGGCCTGGTCAAAATGCTGCCAACGGCAGAAAAGGCGCGGAATTACACGCAGTGTGACTCACTCCTGATCGGCGATCAGTGCGGTGCCCATACATTTCCGTATATCGAAAGCCAGAACCGCTCAGCCCGTGTTGAGCATGAGGCGACGACATCCAAAATCAGCGAAGATCAGCTCTTCTACTGCCGCCAGCGCGGCATTGGTGAAGAGGAAGCTGTGGCGCTTGTCGTCAATGGCTTTTGCCGCGAAGTCTTGCAGCAACTCCCCATGGAATTCGCCGTTGAGGCGCAGAAACTGGTCAGCATCAGCCTTGAAGGCAGTGTTGGGTAAGGAACAGAAATATGCTTGAAATCAATAACCTGCACGTCGACATCGACGGTAAACAGATCATCAACGGCCTGACATTGACTGTGCCTGCGGGCGAAGTTCACGCTGTCATGGGGCCAAATGGCTCCGGCAAGAGCACGCTATCCTACACGCTGGCTGGCCGCGATGGCTATGAAGCGACGGATGGTACGGCGACGCTTGGTGGCGCTGACCTGCTGGGCCTGGACCCTGAAGAACGGGCAGCGCTTGGTCTGTTCCTGGCGTTCCAATATCCGGTTGAAATCCCGGGCGTTGCTGGCATGACTTTCGTGAAGACGGCACTCAATGCTGTCCGCACCGCGCGCGGTGAGGGGGAGCTGTCCGCACTCGACTTCCTCAAGCTTGTCCGCGCACGCCTGAAAGACCTTGGCATTGATGAAGCGATGCTGAAACGGCCTGTGAATGCCGGATTCTCAGGCGGCGAAAAGAAACGCAATGAAGTGCTGCAAATGGCGCTGCTCGAACCAAAGTTCTGCATCCTTGATGAGACCGACAGTGGCCTCGATATCGACGCCCTGAAAATCGTTGCAGATGGTGTTAATAAGATGCGCGGGCCGGAACGCGGCATGCTTGTGATTACCCATTACCAGCGGCTGCTGGACTACATTAAGCCAGACAAGGTGCATGTGCTGGCCAAGGGCCGGATCGTTAAAACGGGCGGCCCGGAATTGGCGCTTGAACTGGAAGAAAAAGGCTATGGCGATGTCCTGGCCGGGGTGGCCGCGTAATGGCTGCCAAAGAACCTCTTGGGGTCGCAGCATTCGCGCCGTCGTTCCGGGAACGCAGCGGTGAGCCTGAATGGCTGAGCGGCCTGCGCCGGGATGGATTCGCGCGGTTCAGTGAAGGCGGTCTGCCCACCAACCGTGATGAAGCCTGGAAATATACCAGCCTTCGCCCCATCGCCCGCGCCAAGTATGAGCCAGCACCTGCAAATGACGATGCTGTACTCGGTGACTTGCCAGGGCTCATGCTGGAAGGCTCAGCGCGCGCCGTATTCATCAACGGTCGCTTGGCACCAGCACTTTCTGATTTAGAAGGCGTGACAGCCTATGTCTTGCCGCTGGCGGATGCATTGGGCGCTGATTGGGTACAGGCATTGCTTGGCCGCCAGGTCGATGACGCCCAGGTGATGTACGCATTGAACGCGGCGCTGTTCGATGATGGCCTCGCAATCCGTGTGCCTGATGGCGAAACCATGCCGCGCCCATTGGAAATCCTGTTCGTAGCCGCTCCTGGTGAGCGGGCGCTGATGTGGCATCCGCGGATGGCCATCGATATTGGCGAGAACGCGCGCGCCACAATCATTGAACGCCACATTGGCCCGGCCAAAGGCGCATATCTGGCCAATCATGGTGCCGATATCCGTGTGGCTGACGGTGCCGTGCTGACCCATGCCAAAGCCCAGCTTGAAGGTGGGGAGGGCCGACATCTGGCCATGGCCCGCGTCTCCATCGGCGAAGGCGCGATCTATGATAATTTCGTGCTGACACTGGGCGCTGCCCTGTCTCGCAACGAAGTCGCGACCAGCCTGAACGGCTCTGACAGCGAGGTGCGCTTGAACGGCGCATACATGCTGAATGATCGCCAACATGCGGACCATTCAAGCCGTATTGACCATTTGGCGCCGAGTACCCGGTCGCGCCAGGTCTATTCCGGTGCCATTGGCGGCAATGCGCGCGGCGTGTTCCAAGGCCATATTGTTGTTGACCAGATTGCGCAAAAAACTGATGGGCACCAGCTCAACCGTGCTTTGCTGCTTTCTGACCATGCAGAGATCGATTCCAAGCCCGTCCTCGAAATCTATGCGGACGACGTGAAATGCAGCCACGGTGCCACCGCCGGGGATATTGATGACGACCAGCTTTTTTATCTTCGTGCGCGCGGCATCCCGGCTGAACAAGCGCGGTTGTTGGTTGTGCGAGGATTCCTGGCTGCTGCTGCCGAAGGACTTGGCGACGAAGCAGTCCGCAGCATCATGCTGGCAGAACTGGATAAAGCCCTTGGTTTGGAGGGGATAGAATGACGGCCCTTGCATCATCTGCGCGCCCTAATTTTGACGTAGAAGCAATCCGCGCGGATTTCCCTATTCTGCATCAACAGATCAACGGTCACGACTTGGTCTTTCTGGATACAGCCGCAAGCGCGCAGAAGCCGCGCCAGGTGATCCAGGCGATGGTTGAGGTGATGGAGAATGACTATGCCAACGTCCATCGCGGCGTCTATGCGCTCTCCCAACGCGCAACGGACAAGTTCGAAGCAGCGCGGGGCAAAGCGGCAAAATTCATCAACGCGCCCCATGAAGATTCAATCATCTTCTCCCGTGGTGCGACTGAAGGCATAAATCTTGTTGCAGCATCATATGGCCAGCGGCTTGGCCCGGGTGATGAGATCATTACGACGGAATTGGAGCATCACTCCAACATCGTGCCATGGCAGATCATCGCCGAAAAGCAGGGTGCCAAAGTTCTATTCGCACCGATGGATGATGATGGCGCGCTCGATATGGATGCGTTCCGTTCCCTCATCAGCAATCGTACGAAAATCGTTGCAGTGACCCATGTTGCCAATACGATGGGGACGGTGCTGCCAGTGCAGGAAATCGCGCGTCTCACCCATGCGGTTGGCGCGATTATTCTGGTGGATGGTTGCCAGGCAGCACCGCATATGCCGGTAGATGTGCAGGCCCTGGATGTCGATTTCTATGCATTCTCAGGCCATAAAATCTATGGCCCAACCGGCATCGGCGCATTGTATGGCCGTCCAGAAATTCTGGCAGATATGCCACCATATCAAGGTGGTGGTGAGATGATTGAGACGGTGGAGAAGACCGGCTCGACCTATAAAGAACCGCCACATCGCTTTGAAGCAGGCACGCCCGCTATTGTTGAGGCCGTAGGGTTTGGTGCCGCTATCGACTACATTCAAAGCATCGGGCTTGAGGGCATCAGCGCCCATGAAACTGATGTTGCTGCCCATGCTGAAGCGTTGCTCCGTGCGATGCCTGAGGTCGAAATTATGGGCAAGCCGGGTGCGAAGACTTCAGTGCTATCGTTTAATGTGAAGGGCGCACACGCCCATGACGTCGGCACGATCCTGGATCAGATGGGTGTCGCAGTTCGGGCTGGGCAGCATTGCGCGCAGCCCGTGATGGATCGCTTCGGTGTTCATGCAACGGCGCGGGCAAGCTTCGGCATGTACAACACCAGGGCAGAAGCGGAGGCGCTTGCCGCCGCCGTCGCCAAGACGATTGAGATATTCGGGTAAGGAGCCAGAACATGTCAGACATAGAGGACGGCAAATCCAGGCCTTTCCCAACGTTCCTAGATGAGGACATGCCAGCCGGATTGAACCCTGGCGGCATGGGTATGGGAATGGGCTTCGGCATGAACACGGGTGTGGACGCCAGCGAGGGCGATTTCCGCGCGCGCCGTGGTGCCAAGTTGCCAGAGGGGCAGGCAGTCGGCACGCAGGAAGATGCGATCGCCGCGCTTAAAACAGTCTACGATCCTGAAATCCCAGTGGATATTTGGGAGCTTGGCCTTATCTATACGGTTGATATTAACGAGGATGGCTCAGTCTTCGCCGAGATGACCTTGACTGCACCCGGTTGCCCCGTCGCTGGCGAAATGCCTGGTATGGCCGCTGATGCGCTGGTCGCTGTTCCTGGGTTTGGTGAGATTGAAGTGGTGCTGGTGTTTGATCCGCCCTGGACGCCGGAACGCATGTCAGACGAAGCGCGAGTCGCACTCGACTGGTTTTAGGAGAGATATGATGGCTGAACGTCCCCCCATGGTGACTTTGACTGACGGCGCTATCGCCCGTGTCAAAGAGCTGATTTCCAAAAGCGATGAGCCTGTGATGGGCCTTCGCATCGGTGTCAGTGCGCGCGGCTGTTCTGGGCTGTCGTATTCGGTGGAGTACGCCCATGAGCAGAAGCGCTTCGAGGAGATTATTGATCAGGACGGCGTCAAAGTCCTGATCGATCCAGCGGCCGTAATGTTCCTGATCGGCTCCGTCGTGGATTACAAAGAAGACCGCTTTTCATCCGGATTCACCTTCACAAACCCCAACGCTGTTGGCGCCTGTGGCTGCGGTGAAAGCTTCTTCGTAGACCAGGATGCGGCGAAAGCTGAAGGCGCTCCGGCCTAAGCGGGATTATCTTCCGGGGTTATCTTCCAGGATCATTGCCGCACCCTTTTCGCCAATCATGATGGCCGTTGAGTTTGTGTTCGCAGTTGTTACGGCAGGCATGATCGATGCATCGATAACGCGCAATCCTTCCAGGCCGCGGACTTTCAGCTGTGGGTCGACGACGGCCATCGGGTCGCCATCTGGTCCCATCTTGCACACACCAACCGGGTGATAGATCGAAGCGCCTTTCTCCCGTGCAAATTGAGCGAGATCTTCATCGCTTTGGATGTCAACGCCGGGCACAGTCTCACCTTCCGAGTGTGCATTGAGGGCGGGTTGTGCGAAGACTGCACGGGCTTGGCGCATGCCCTCCACAATCACCCGCACATCATCTTCCGTCGACATATATTTAGGCTTGATCAGCGGTGCCTGCCTTGGATCACTGGACTGCGCCATAATCGTGCCCCGACTTTCCGGGCGGGCGATGGAGCAGGCGACGGTCATACCTGGTTTCCGCTCAAGCGCGCCGAACTTGGACTCGTCATAGCTTGCAGGCGAGAATAGCAGTTGGATATCAGGGCTCTCCAAGCCTTCGCGGCTCTTGGTGAAGACCTGGGCGGAAGATACGCCGAACGTTAGTGCCCCGCGGCCTTCCAATCCGAAGCGCAAGCCTTCCCACATCAACCGAAGCCCACGGGACATTTCGTTGATGGATACGACGTTCTTGGCGCGGTGAGAAATGCGGCAGCAGTAATGGTCTGAAAGGTTCGCACCCACACCGGCAAGGTCATGCTGCACTTCAACGCCTATAGATTTCAGGTGCTCTGCCGGGCCGATGCCAGAAATATGCAGCAAATGCGGCGAATTTACCGAACCGCCAGACAAGATGACCTCCTTTGTCGCGCGCACTTCCTTCATGTCGCCGCCCTGGTCATAGGCAACGCCAACACACCGTTTGCCTTCAAAGATCAACTTCGTCGCCAGCGCTTCCGTGATGACTTCGATGTTGGCCTTGTTTTCAATATTGGCCAGATATGTCTGCGCAGTAGACCCGCGTCGCCGCCCGATCCTGGACATCTGGCTATAGCCAACGCCCTCCCGGTCATAATCGTTTAGATCGTCCTTGAATTCATGACCCGCCTGTTGTGCCGCTTCAACGAAATGGTGGGTAAGGGGCAGGATGGTTCGGTAATCTTCTACCTGCAGCGGTCCCGTGGCTCCGCGCGTATCGCCAGTACCGGATACATAGCTTTCTGATTTCCTGAAATAGGGCAGCACCTCATCATAGGACCAGCCGCGACAGCCGGACTGCGCCCAGGAATCGTAGTCCTGCTGGGTGCCGCGAATATATAGCATGCCGTTGATTGAAGATGACCCGCCAAGGGTTTTTCCGCGCGGCCAATGGATCTTCCGGCCTGCTGTGCCTTCTTCGCCCTCTGAATGGTAGTTCCAATTCAGCTTAGGGTGATCCAGCAATTTCAGGATACCGGCAGGAATGTGGATATAGGGATGCGTGTCTTTGGGGCCAGCCTCTAGCAGGACAACCTTATGCCCTGCATCCGCCAGTCGACGGGCAACCACGCAGCCGGCAGAGCCAGCGCCAACAATCACATAATCCGCATTCATCTATTCAGCCGTCCCAATGGAAGTACATTCAGGCCCTAAGCAAACCATGGCTGAAATGGTTCCGCAATTCACCTTGCGCGATGATCTACAGCGTTTGATCATGCAGAGCTTGCATGAAGGAGCCAGATAGCATGAACCGGGATGAATTCGCCGCTAAAGGCGCGGCATTGGCTGACAAGATTGGCGTAACCGCACCATCCAACGCGCCCGGCCTTGCTGAATTCGCGGCTGAGGCGGGCTTTGCCAGTATTTGGGCGCGCGAGACCCTACCGCCAGAGGACCGGATCATCGTCGTGCTGGCAACCCTGACATCGCTGCAGCGGCTGCCACAGCTTCGTGCGCATATCGGGCCTGCGCTTGATCTCGGCATCAGCGCGCGCGGTGTGCAGGAGATCATTGTGCAATGCGGTCTCTACGGTGGGCTGCCGGTGGCTGAGGAAGCGCTGAAGGTGGCGGCCACCATCTTCACGGAGCGCGGGCTTGAGACGCCAGAGCTGACAGCGAAAGAACTGGCTATGCGCGGCCAGTCCATGGAAGACCTCAACAGCGAAGGCCAGCGGATCATGGCGGAGATCCATGGTGACCGCAGCCAATCAGGCTATGCAGCCCCCGAGGACCCGGCGACTTCGGCGCTGTATAAGGTGGCGATTGAGTACGGCTATGGCGTGATCTGGACGCGGGCAGGGCTGACATGGCGACAACGGATGTTCGTGGCACTGGCAGCCTTCACAGCGCTCAGGCTTGAAGCAACGCTGACAAAGTTTGCACAGTCCGCAATTGTGCAGGGTGTGACGCGGGAACAGGTGATTGAAGCGATCATGCAAACCGCACCCTATGGCGGCTTCCCGCCAGCCCTCATCGGCCTCTCTCAGGTTAAGCCGGTACTGTTCCCGGAAGCCTGACGTAAGTCCTCCAGCACCATTAAACGAAGCGCGCTGGAGAGATTGCCGGTGCGCGCCTTATCAACTTCCGTCACCAACGCGTTCAATGATAGACTGCGCGCGGTAGCGATCCGCTGAAGTTCCGCCCAGAATGCATCCTCCAGGCTGATAGATGTCCTATGGCCGCTCAGCGTCACGGAATGGCGGCGCATTTGGGCGGGATCACTCATGCTTTCTTCCGGCGTGGCTTTTTGGGTTGTTTGGCGGCGTCCGCACGACGGGCGGCTTCTATGCCAAGGCGCGCCCAGATTTCGAATTCTTCTGGGTCATCCATTGCGGCGTCTGGAGCAGTCCAATAGCTCATTTGGACCTTCCGGCCTTTGCCTTCATAGATAAATGGTTCTGATCCGGCTTCTGCGAAGCGGGGCTCCGTCTGTTTGTCGACCTTGAAGTAGAGTTGCTCATACGCGACCAAGCCAAACATTGCGCCATCGTGGAAGATGCCTAATCCGCCGAACATGCCTTTGAACATGCCTTTGAACATGACGCCGGGAAGGGGCTCAAAAAGGTCTTCCAAATACGATTTATAGTCGGGGCTGACGGCCATTGGTCATGCAACTCCCATGAAATTAGCAACAGCATCCGCGACGGCACTAAGGTTTTCGGCGTGGGTAAAACCGCTTGCCTTGCGCGGTTTCTGGTCATGATCGCCATCTGGCGTCCAAACAAGCTTAGTCGAGGGGCTTAACGTGTAGCCATTGACCTCATCTCGCTTGCCGAAGGGGTCTCGCTCCCCTTGCACAATCAATGCTGGGGCTTGGATGTCGGGCAAGTGTTCTGTCCGCAGTTTCTCAGGCCGCCCTGGTGGATGAAATGGGTAGCCGAGGCAGATGAGGCCAGCAGCACCCAGGTCATCCACAAGATGCGACGCGACGCGGCCGCCCATGGACTTCCCGCCGATGAACAAGGGCTGGCGCGCTGCGAGGCTCTGCGCTTCTGCAAATGCCTTGCGAAAGGCTAGTTCCAGCTTTGGCATGCGGTCTGGTGGGCGCTTGGCCCCTTCGGCCCGCCGCGTCGCCATATAGGCGAACTCAAAGCGGAGCGTGCGCGCGCCGCGTTCTGCCAGCAGGCGCGCAATCTCTTCCATGAAGGCCGAGTCCATGGGGGCACCGGCACCGTGTGCGAGGAGGAGTGTCGGCGCTGCCGCCAGACCGGTGCTTAGCATCAGGGGTTCAGGAAGAAGTCATTGCCCTTATCGTCGGTCACGATGAAAGCTGGGAAATCAACAACTTCGATCCGCCAGATGGCTTCCATGCCAAGCTCAGGATATTCAACGACCTCGACCTTTTTGATGTGCTCCTGGGCCAAGCGTGCGGCACTACCGCCAATGGAGCCGAGGTAGAAACCACCATGCTCCTTACAGGCATTGACGACTGCCGCAGAGCGATTGCCCTTTGCCAGCATCACGAAACTGCCACCTGCCGCCTGGAATTGGTCAACATAAGAATCCATCCGACCAGCCGTTGTCGGACCAAATGAGCCAGACGCCATGCCTTCTGGCGTTTTCGCGGGGCCTGCATAGTAGATGGGGTGGTTGCGGAAATATTCAGGCATTTCCTCGCCCGCATCCAGGCGCTGCTTGATCTTCGCATGTGCGATGTCCCGGGCGACGATGATCGAACCAGTTAGCTTCAAGCGGGTTTTGATGGGGTGTTGGGATAGCGTTTTGCGGATGTCATCCATGGGTTGATTCAAGTTGATCTGAACAACTTCGCCGCCAAGTTCTTCCTGGTCCACGTCTGGCAGATATTGGCTTGGATTGGTTTCAAGCTCTTCCAGGAATACGCCATCTTTGGTGATTTTGCCGAGGCACTGGCGATCTGCTGAGCAGGATACGCCAAGCCCAATTGGCAGTGACGCACCGTGGCGGGGCAGGCGGATTACGCGGACATCGTGGCAATAATATTTGCCGCCAAACTGCGCGCCGATGCCCATGTTCTGGGTCAGCTCAAGCACCTGCTTTTCCATGTCGAGGTCACGGATAGCCTGACCATGCACTCCGCCTTCAGTTGGCAGGTGATCAAGATACTTCGTGGATGCGAGCTTCACTGTTTTTAGATTGACCTCGGCTGAAGTCCCGCCGATCACAATGCTCAAGTGATAGGGCGGGCAGGCGGCCGTGCCGAGTGTGCGGATCTTCTCATCCAGAAATTTAACGAGACTTTCCGGGTTCAGCGTTGCTGGTGTCGCTTGATAGAGGAAGCTTTTGTTGGCAGACCCGCCGCCTTTTGCAATGAACAGGAATTCATATGAATCGCCATCCGTTGCATACAGATCCATCTGCACCGGCAGGTTGGAGCCTGTGTTCTTTTCTTCGAACATGCTGATTGGTGAAAGCTGGCTATAGCGAAGGTTATCTTCCGCATAGGTGCGGAATACGCCTTGCGAAAGCGCTTCTTCGTCACCGCCGCCGGTCCAAACGTTCTGGCCCTTTTTGCCCATGATAATGGCGGTGCCGGTATCCTGGCACATGGGCAGGACGCCACCTGCGGAAATGTTGGCGTTCTTCAAAAGATCAACGGCAACAAACCGGTCATTATTGGAAGCCCCTGGGTCATCCAGGATTGCGGCCAACTGCTTCAAATGCCCCGGGCGCAGTAAATGTGAAATGTCGTGGAAGGCTTCTTTGGCCAGGAGTGAGAGCGCTTCAGGCTCTACCACCAGAACATCTTTGCCGTTGAACTTTTCCACCCGCACATGGTCGCTCGTCAGCTTACGGAACGGCGTGTCCTCATGCGGCGCATCGAACATCGGACGGTATGAAAATTCAGCCATTGCGGCTCTCCCAGAGTGCGCCGCGCAGCGTGCCGGCGTTGACTACTTCTTGTTTCGGAATGCATCCAGCGAGACAACTGTGCCCTTTTCGGCTGGCGCGTCGCCATCTTCGCCTGCTGTCTGCCCATCGCTTTCAGCAGCCGGTGGTGCCAATGCACCTTCAGGCTGGGGCATGCTCTCGCCATCTTCCTCATCCCCATGGGGCTGGAAGTGCAGGGCGAAGTTTACTGCCGGATCGACGAAGGCGGTAACGGCATCAAATGGGATAATCAACCGTTCGGGCTTGCGATTGAAACGGAGGGTGATCGCGAATCCGTCCTTATCGACCGTTAGGCCTTCGAACTGATGCTGCATCACAACCGTCATCTCATCGGCATATTGCGCCTTTAGATGGGTCGCCACTTCAACGCCCGGATGTTCGGTCTTGAAGGTGATGTAATAATGATGATTGCCGGGAAGGCCCTCGTTCATTGCGATTTCGAGCGCTGACTGCATGACGCCACGAAGGGCCATCTGCATCAACTCGCCATAATCTATGCCGCCAGCGGACATGGCGTCTTCCATTCTCTTCTAAGCGCGGTCCTGGTATCGCCGCGCGGATGATAGCGGGGGAGTTTCTGTTGCCCGGTACTCCCCCAAACCGCGCTTACCATAACCTAGCCTAAGCTAGATTACGCAGCGAGTGCGACTTCATTGTCATTCGCACCTAGGTTTTTGATCCGATAACGGCGGAGTCACACCGAGCAAAAACTACGTCTTTACCACGCACGTCGAGCCTGGTTCGCCCCCGGAACGCCCAGGATTCATGCGGTTAACATGCCTGGGCGTGGAATTGGTGGAGGCGCCGGGTACTGCCCCCGGGTCCGTAACGATTATTCCACGCAGCGTTTATCACCATAGTCAGGATATCTCCTGACACCGCTTATATAGGCGCAATGCTCACGGATTTAAAGTGTGTCTATACTGCCAGCGAAATCGATTCTTTCCTGCTGGGAGTATCGCCGCCGTGGCGAGAATGACTGATGACGAGGCGAGCCAAATCGCCGATGAACGCGCTGAGCAAACTCAAACCCGGCGCGCGACTGCGCCTGCGCTTGAGGAGGTTCTGTTTGAGCCAATCCCCGTGCTCGACCACGGCTTTGTCCGCTGCGTCGATTACATGGGCGACGATGCTGCCATCGTGCAGGCAGCCCGCGTTTCCTATGGCAAAGGCACAAAGAAAATCAGCCAGGATGAAGGGCTTATTCGCTACTTGATGCGGCACAGACATACCTCACCGTTTGAGATGTGTGAGATTAAGCTGCATGTCAAATTGCCAATGTTCATTGCGCGACAATGGATTAGACATAGAACTTCAAGTGTAAACGAATACTCTGCGCGCTATTCCATTCTTGACAAAGAATTCTATGTGCCGGATGCAGCAAACTTGGCCGTGCAGTCATCCGCGAACCATCAAGGACGTGGCGATGCGCTAGACCCATCGCAGGCATCGGCTGTGCTTGATCTACTGCGGGATGACGCCATCCGTGCGTTCGATTCCTATGATCATTTGCTGAACGCCGATGAGACTGGCGCGCCGCGTGATCCAGAACGTCCAGGCCTGGCGCGAGAGTTAGCGCGGATAGGGCTGCCGCTTTCTTCCTATACGCAGTGGTACTGGAAAACGAACCTTCATAATCTTTTTCACTTCCTATCGTTGCGCGCAGACAGCCACGCTCAGTATGAAATCCGTGTTTATGCCGATGCGATTCTTGACCTGGCCCGGCGCTGGACGCCCCTGGCGACGCAGGCGTTCGAAGATTATCGCTTGAATGGTGCTGAACTCTCAGCCCAGGCGCTGGATGTCGTCCGACGTCGTGTCGCGGGTGAGACCGTTGATCAGAAGGCCAGTGGTCTTTCCGCCCGTGAATGGCGTGAGCTCGAGACGCTGCTCAATCCCTAAGGAGACGCCATTTGCCGCCTATCAGTGACCCGGTCGCGTTCGAGCTCTTCAAGAACGCGCTGATCGCCATCGCCGACGAAATGGCGTTGACGATCACCCGCACGACCTATTCTGGCGTCCTCAAGGACAATATGGATTTCTCGACGGCCTTTTGCGATGGCGAAGGCCGCTTAATCGCCCAGGGGCTGACATTGCCAGGCCATTTGGGCTCGCTGCCGACAGCGCTTAAATCCGCGCTGGACCGGTTTGGTGACACGATCGTTGATGGCGATGTGCTTTGCCTGAACGATCCATATGCAGGCGGCATGCACCTGCCGGATATCTTCGTATTCAAGCCAATCTTCTATGAAGGCCAGCGCATGGCCTTCGCCGCCACGATTTGCCATCACACAGATGTTGGCGGGCGTGTTGCTGGTTCCAATGCTGCTGATTCGACTGAGATTTATCAAGAAGGCCTACGCATCCCACCAACGAAGCTGTACAGCGCTGGTCAGCCGAATGAGACGATGTTTGACCTGCTACGGACCAATGTTCGCTTACCTGTGCAGGTTGAAGCGGATTTGCGGGCGCAGCTCGCCGCCTGTCATATCGCAGAACGCCAATTTTTGGAGATCGTGGAAGACCAGGGTGCGGATCAAACCATCACTTTGATGGATGAGTTGATTAATTACTCCGAACGGCTTGCTCGCGCCGCTATCTCCAAACTGCCTGATGGTGAGTGGTCGTTTGAGGATTGGATCGATGATGACGGTGTCGATCTAGGCACGCCAATCCGCCTGTTTGTGACATTCAAGAAATCTGGCGACCGAATCCAGGCGGACTGGACAGGCTCCAACCCGCAAGTGCGCGGTGCCATCAACAACACATTCTCGTTCACGCAGGCGGCGTCTTATTGCGCGATCCGCTGCGTCTTGGATGGCGATATCCCGACTAATGAAGGCTTCTTCCGTGCCATTGATGTCGTCGCCCCACTTGGGACGATCGCTAACATGGAGCTTCCCGGGGCCTGCGCCGCACGCGGACTGACAGGCTTCCGCATGATTGACTGCGCGCTCGGCGCTTTGGCTATGATGGCTCCGGACAAGGTAATGGCAGCCTCTGATGGCGGGAATACCGGCATATCGATCGGTGGCTGGGACGCCGACCGTAAACCCTTCGTCTATGTCGATTTCACATGTGGTGCATGGGGGGCAAGGCCTTGGGCTGATGGGCTGGAAGGCAATGCTAATATTTTCTCCAATATGGCGTCTCAGTCCGTAGAAATCACAGAAGCAGAGCATCCGGTTGAAATTCT
>Ga0181606_10003514_pt1 | contig 13244 bp, 15 predicted proteins | sample 041ome_10_FD_132994 | JGI IMG/M metagenome (GOLD analysis project Ga0181606, IMG submission 132994) | Coastal salt marsh microbial communities from the Groves Creek Marsh, Skidaway Island, Georgia - 041412US metaG (megahit assembly) | ecosystem: Environmental > Aquatic > Marine > Intertidal... | reverse complement strand
TAAAATTTCTGCAAAATATGCAGAGACTGAAAGAGCAATAACAATTCTCATAAATGCAAAAATAAATAGAAATATATTCACAAATACATGTTTTTCTAGTCCCAAATAAACAGCTGTAAAGGTATTTATAGGCAGTCTTATTGCTGAGTTAAAAAATATTACAAGTACACATAAATATAAATACAAAGAAGAGTAACTATTTGAGTTTAAAAAAGCCTCTTGTATCAAAAAGCCAAAAAGCATGCCAATGAAAATCACGAAACCAAAACATATTAAGAAAAAGGATTCATAATTCCTTATCAAGGAGGCTATAAAAAAATTTTTTTGTATATTTTCTGAATTTGCTGCAATAGATCTATTGAGTGAAATTGAAAAACCAAGATCAATTAGACTTGTTAAGGCAATTATTATATTTGCGAATGCGATTATTCCATAGGATTCAAACCCCAGCTTTGTAATTATAAGCGGAGTAAAAATTATTGAAAGTATGACTGAAGAGGATCTGCCAAGTATGTTTGCAATAATATTCTGTATCAAAACGTAAATTAATGTTCTAAATATTTAGATGGAATATTTTTTAACTGTTCTTTATGACACTCATATAATTCCATATTACGTTTAATAAAAAATTCATCTAAAGTTGGTCTATGCTTAGAAGCTAAATCCCAGTCAAAGTAATAAATTTTATCAATTAGCTCTTTAATGATATATCTCCATGATAGTCTTAATTTTAGCTTTTCAGAAAAACTTAATGCATTAGGGTAATTTGATGATCTAACTTCTTCATTATCTCTCAAAAAATAATCTCCCCAATACTTCTTCTTTGATAAGATGGAAAGCTTTTCATTTCCTGCAGGAATGCTATTCTCTCCAAAAAACTTGATAGGTCTATGAATAAATAGCTTATCTAAAAATAATAATCTTAGAAGGCGATATCTAAACAATGATAAGTTAACCGCAAATGCTGAATAACCCCTATTTGGAATTTTATCACCCTGATCTGTTATCTTAATATCTGAAACACCCAATATTTTTTCAATTTTCTTTATCTCGCCAGTCTTATCTTTTTTAAAATTTTCATAAAATAAAATATTTACATTGTCCTTTTTAAATAAAAGAAAAAGCTCATCAAGAATTCTTTTATAATCTAAGTTTTTATAATTGGGATTAACAAAACCATTTTCTATAGTTCTATGAAAAGCAAAATCTTCAAAAGTTTGAAAATGATGTTCATGAAGAGACTCTCTATAGCAAGATAGAATCCAATCAGTTTGAAATCTAAAAGATACAATTATTTTAGGACTACCAAATGCCTTTTTAAGTCTTTTAAAACCATCTGAGCTTGAATAATGATCATTCTCATAAAAAGAAAACAGATCACCTGACATTATTTCTTTGGAGATTAATAATTGTTTTATGCCTTTTGTCTCATAGTAATTCAATACATCATGAATTTTTGTAACTACAAGCGATATATCACTATTATCTGCTTTCATTAAATCAAGAACTAGCTGCCCAATATCATCTGGATTGTATAAAAACCCATCTTTATTAATATTTGGGAAGTACTTATGTTGAAAAAACTTAGTGCCAGTTTTGTGGGAGCCTATATGTAAATAAGTCTGTAACATTTAATTCTCCTAAAAATATTATACGAATCATTATGGAATTTGATAACTTATACTTTTGATGCAATAAATATATATTTGAAGATCATATAAATAAAAGTCAGAAAAAAGCCAAACAAAAAACCTAAAACAAAATAAATTATCTTATTTGGATATGTAGGTTTTTCAGGAATGACTGGATAGTCTAACAGACTATATGGTTTATTATTCTCTGGTGCATATAACAATAGACTCTTGTACTCTTCCTCTAACATCTTATTAAGAAAAACTTTAACCTGCTCCTTTTGGTCAGATTCTAATATTGAATTGATATAATTAATCCTACTTTGAGCTTGATTAATTTTTTCATTTGCTACTACTGCATTTAATTTATTAACTAGCTTATAAATAAAATCTGAAACAAATATAGGACTGGGATGCTCGAATGAGATCATTACAAGTCCTGAATCTTTATCAATCGAAACTGAAAGGTTTTTTAAAAATATATTATAGAAAATAGCCTGGCTAGAATACCTCCTTTTACCATCATTGTCTAAAATCCATTTATTCAAATTCTTACTATAGATTTCTTCATCATAAACTACAGTATTATTTTTTATATCATATGACTTTACTGCTGCAAGTTTAATTTCGAGAGCTTCTTCTTTAATTAGTTCGTTGTAAAAAGTAAATGAAGTAATTCTTTTTAAAAGCTGAGTTGTATCTTTGTCACCAGAATTACCAAAACCAGCAAAAGATGAAAGTAAGCCACCATTACTAATATTAGAACTTGACTGGTTGTCGAAATAATCAACCTTCAGTATTGCTGAGGATAGATATGTATTAGGTATTGTTGTTGCATAAATATAAAAAAATACTGCCATTAATATCGAAAATGAAATTAATCGTATCAAGTTACTAAAAATATAGTCTAGAAAGTCTTTTACATTCATAAATTTAGCTTCATATTCCTTCATAATTAATTTTAAATCATTTTTCTAAATTATAAGCCTGCTTTGGGCCAGAATCTCATTTCAAGAGATATTCTTGTAGTATTAGTTTCTTCATTTATACCTGCGCCATGAACTAAATAAGGTGAAAAAACCATTAGCTCATCATAATTGGGGTTCGGTCTTGTTAAATCTAGAGAGTTTTTTATCTTTAAGATAGCAGGCACAGTGAATTCTCTTTTCCCAACCTTAGCGCCACCAACAGTTCTTAAGATATCTTTTTCATTGAACTTGTGACTTTTTGGCATTATTGACAGGCTAGATTTTTTAGTGCTTCCAACTAGGGGTAGATAAATATTTACTGCATTTCGTAAATAATCTAAATAAACATCTTTATGTGCTGGATTATTTTCTAGAATACCAGGTCTAATTATTCTCATCCAAAACTTACTTTGTCCATTATAAGCTGATTTGGGAGATGCGCTTATAGAAGTTACATTTGAAATTTCGTCATCTAAAAATTTAAGCTCTTCAACAAGTGAAACATCAAACCCTTTAGAGAAGTCTTTAATAAATTTTTCATGGATTTCATTGTTAACCGACTCATGATATTTTGAAAGGTCTTCAATAAATATACCGGTACTATCTAAAACTTGTTTCTTTATGAAAGCTTGTAGAGCTCCATTTAAAGACTTCAACTTTGAAGTGGGTAATTTATGAATGACGTATCCTTCAGGATAGGAGTGCATAAAATCAATATCATTGTTTAATATTACTTCATTCGAACCATACACAGCATGTTGATCAGTTTTGAAAAAATACTCTTTTGCATCTATGGTAAATTTATATTCTTTCATTTTTTTAAACAATATTTATCATAAAATGATTGACTGATTAATTCTTTCTTCAGTAAAAGCCAGAAGAATGGGCGCATCAATTCAAATGTTTTTTTATATGTTTTATAGTTTACATGAGAATTTAAAGGGGTATCCATATAACTATCAAATTCAGAATCTGAAAGATTATGTCTTTTTTTATAATACTTTATTAAATGTTTTATATCTTGCTGTGACTCTAATAGAGATATTTTGGTTGCCTCTTCCCTGTCAATGAGACCAGCTCGCATTAGTGCAGAATGTTCAACAATTCTTGTATTTATACCCCACTTTTGTGGAAAATAGTATTGATGAAAAAAGCATGTATGAATATTTTCAAGATGATGGCCTCCATAATATCTCCACCCATACTCCTTTTCTAAAAAAATTCTAGTGTCTTCTTTTGAAATATCAAGATAATAAAAAGGTCTTAAAAGTTTAGTTCTTTTAAAAATCCACATATAAAGCTGCTCAGATAAACTTAACTTAGGTATAGATTTTAATTTAAGATTTCCACCATGTTTTTTATATACATCAAGCATGTATTTTCCATCTATGTAAACCCAATCTATTGGTCCTATACCTTCTGTTCTAAAGTTATGCCCATCGATTCGCCATTTAATATTATGTTTTGTAGCAGCTTTATTTATAACTGATGCAAATCCGATATCTGTAGGCACTTCAATATCTCTTAAGCCTGATTTAAAAAAAGATAATGTAAGATCATCAAACTCTTTTGCATCTACAACATGAGTGTATAAGTCTATGTTTAATGCTGTACACATTTTATGTATATTAGTTGTGGCTATTGTCGTATTCCATGTGTTATCGAAATGAACTGCTAGCACTCTTAAACCATACTCTTTTTTAAATAAATGAAGTAAATAAGAGGAATCGCCACCTCCACTTACACCTATAACACAATCATATTTTCTTCCTTTTCCATCATTTTTAATTTCTTCAATTTTAGATTCAAGAATTTTCTTTCCTTTTTGACCTGATGGGTATATATTTGCAAAATGTTCGCTAATTCTGCAGATAGAACATACTCCTTCTGAGTCAACTGTGACCCCTGAGATAGAAGAATCAAATAAACAATTATTACAAGTCTTAACCACTTACTATCTCTTTATTATCTGGAAAACTAATCACAACACCCTGATTTTTTCTTTGGAATACAGCCAAGCTTGAAATAGATACTGCTGAACAAGATTTCATTAAAAGTAATTTATTAATTTCATGAATATCGCTGATACCTCCTAAAAAAATTAATGGGACATTAATTTCATTAAAAATACCATTAGATTCAAGATCTTCAATTGGAAAGTTATTCCAACAACCATCATTGCTAACCGATTGGAGAATGATTTCTCCAACTCCACAATCGACAATGTGTTTTAATGTTTCATTAGAAAATTTTTTTTGAGATTTTTTAGACCTGTGATTATATATTTTATAGCCACTTAAAAATTGATTTCTCTTGAAGTTCACACAAAAAATTGTTGATGATGAGCCTATTTTTGCTGCAATCTTTTCTATCAAGGAAGGATTTTGAAGAGCAGAAGTGCTCAAAATAATTTTTTCAACCCCACAATCAATTATTCTACCAACATCTTCAACAGATTCTATGCCGCCACCATAAGAAATTGGAACAAAAGCCTCGGAGGCAAGATCTTCAATATAATCAAAATCAATTCCTGATTTATAAGCATTGATATCTAAGATAGATATTTCATCTACACCTATTTCATTAAAAATTTGAATTGTGTTCAAAGGATTACCAATATAAGTATATTTTTTAAATTGCTTGCTTTTAACAAAAGTTCTATTTTTAAGCAATAACGTTGGAAATACTCTCTTTCTAAAAATTCTATGTTCCACAGAGCATTTCTCCTAAGAGCTTGATTCCAAAATTATGACTTTTTTCAGGATGAAATTGAAAACCAAAAATATGATAATTTGGATGTTTTATAATTGAATTGAACTCTTGTCCATTAAATGATTTTGCAAGAACATTTTTATCATCAGTTTTAAAATGATATGAATGGCAAAAATAAAATCTTTGATCTTCTTGATTAAAATAAGAAAGCCTGTTCTCTAATTTTATAAGCTTTGAATAGTGCCACCCAATATTGGGAACTTTTGTAATTCTATGATCAAATTTAATATTAGTGCCGTTTATCAAAGACAGGCCATTTTCTATCCCTTCTTGGCTAGAATTTCCAAGAACTTGCATTCCAAGACATATACCAATTAGTGTTTGCTTGGAAAAATTTTCTTTATTAGATAGATATTCAAAGAAACCATATTCTTTTAAGTTATTTATAAAATAATCAAAGGCACCAATACCAGGCAAAATTAAAAATTCATATTTATTAAGTCTTTCGGGCTTTCTTACAATTTCATTTTGAAGCTCTAAATGATCTAAGACTTTGATCAAAGAACCAATATTACCTGACTTTACATCTATCACACCTATCATGTCGATAATTATACCTACAATTAAATTAAAAGGTATCAAAACTAAACATACTTTAGAGATATTGATAAACTATTATATTTTATGATTGAAGAAGGTTAAAATCTTTAAATGATTGATGAATTAATAGATGAATTAAAAACACTTAGACTTAATATCTATAAAAAATATAATAGGCATGTATCTATTCAAGATATTCTTTCTGATAGGTGGGAAACTGCAAAATTTTATGGTTTTGGAAGTGGTACTTCTTGCTATAACAATGTATTAATACTTGGTGATGTTACTGTTGGAAAAAATTGTTGGATTGGCCCAAATGTAGTTCTTGATGGAACCGGGGGTTTAATAATTGGTGATAACGTTGATATATCTGCGGGTGCACAAATTTATACACATCACACTGTAAATAGAGCTATAAGCAATGGCGCTGAAATGATACAAAAAAAACCGACAAAAATTGGCTCTGGAGTTTATATTGGACCCAACAGCATTTTGCAGATGGGAATAAATGTTGGTGATAGTTCAATTATAGGAGCATTGAGCTTTGTAAATAAAGATATACCTAAAAATGGTAAATTCTATTCTAGGAAGTAGTTATAAATTCATCTACAGCAGCAGTAACAATGGATGCGTCAAGATCATTAAAACATGGAAGTGAGATTGTATTATCTTGCAAGTAGGTAGAATTTTTTAATGGCATTGTAGAAAAATTTTCTTTAAAATAGGGCTGTCTTGATAAAGAATAAGTGCCAAGTATTGATTCGATATTCTTTTCTTTTAGAAAAAGTATAAGTTCGTCTCTTGAAATTTTATCAGGCGTTGTAAAAACAGCCGACTGTAGGTTGGACAAGACATTTTCACTAAATTTTTGAGGTTCAAAGCCAAAAGGTATGAGACTTTTACAATATTGATTATAAATTTCATGTCTTGATGAAACTATTTGATCTATAATATTTATTTGGTACAAAATCATTGCGCACTGAAGTTCTGGAAGCCTAAAGTTATAGCCCATATCAACAAAATCTGGAAATAAATTATTTTCGCTTACTTTAGCGCCAACATTTAATTGTATTTCAAGGATCTCAGAAAAATCTTTATTGTTTGTAATAATGCAGCCTCCTTCACCAGAATTAAGTAATTTTCTTGGATGAAAACTAATACATGTAATATCAGAGTAAGTCCCTATATTTTTCTTATTAACCTTTGAACCAAATGCACAAGCAGCATCTTCAATTAAGAAAATATTATTTTCTTTACAATATTTATAAACTTTATCGATATTAGATGTATTACCAAGAGCATCAACAAATACCAAAGCTTTTATGTCTTGTTCAACATAGCTTAGAGTCTCCAGTGAAACATTAAATGTATATTTATCCACATCAACCATTACTGGTTTTAGACCAGCCTGAACAATGACATATGCAGATGCAGGCCATGTAAAATCTGAAACTCCAATTTTTGAACCCTTAGGAAGATTTAGCGCCATTAGACTCATGTATAGTGCCGTTGTAGCTGAAGATGTAAGATAAACATATTCATTATTTGTATATTTAGCAATCTCTGTTCTCAAATTAATGTTGTAATCGCCTTTTGTGAAAACTCCCGATGAGAAGATGGTCTTAAAATCATTCTTTACATCATTATAATTAAAATATGGTTCAATAATTTTTATCACAATACTTTAAGATACCAATTAATTGTTTGATTTAGGGCAACATCAAAATCAGTTGATTTGAGATCAGTTAATTTTTTAAGTTTATCGGTAGAAGCAATATGTAACTCAACATCAGAAACTCTCTTATCCATATATTCGATATCAGGATTTTTTTTCATTATTTTAACGATTTGATGAATGAGTTCAGACATTGATATAACGTTTTCAGTTGATATGTTGACTTCCTCACCAGGATAGACCTTAAAGAATAAATCTAAGGCATAATTAACTGTATCCTCTACATATATGAAGTCTCTTTTCTGCTCACCATTACCATATAATTGAGGCTTTAATCCAGAATTTAACCTATCGATTGTTCTTGGTATTATTCCTGCAAGCGGTCCTTTCCAATTCTGATAAGGTCCAAAATTATTAAAAGGCCGCAATATAAAGGCATCTATGCTAAATGTTTCAACATAGCTTTTAAGAATTAAATCGGCAGATGCCTTACCGGCAGCATAAGTAGTAGTAGGATTAAATGGATGATTTTCATCCATTGGTTCATATATTGCAGTTCCGTAAACTTCAGAGCTCGAAAAATGACAAAGAGTTTTAAACGCGCCTCGTTTCTGTAACTCTAAAAGGTTTAGAATTACATTAATATTGGTGTCACAGGCATTTCTAGGATTTACAAATGAATAATTCAGTGCCTTTGTTGCCATATTAAAAACAATATCAATTTTGTGGTTCTCAATGATAGATTCGATAGATGAAAAAATCTCAACATCATCAACTATCATATGTATTTTTGGGTCAGAAGGAATATTTTCAATTTTTCCTAAAAAAAGATTGTCAACAATATAAATATTTTTAGGTTTATAACTACTCAGCAAATGTCTAGCTAGGTTAGACCCTATAAACCCTGCACCTCCAGTTATGAGGATGTTACAGTTATCAATTTTTCTATCCATTTTCAATTCTATCTATTATTTCCTGGCTCTTAATTGCACAATTTAAACTTGGAGAAGGTGTTTTATCATTATTGTTTATAAAAGCCAATAACTCTGCATTTAAGGGCTCTTCTCTTGATAATGCAATTTCCTCTTTTACTGAAACTATTTTGTGAGAGTCATGACTTTGAATATTTGATTGCTTATACAAATTCAAAGTTTTATTTGCAAGATCACCTTCAATAAATAAATCTTTTGTGGATATATTTATTTTTCTAATCTTCTTTTCTGTCATTCTACTTGCTAAGAGCCTTATGTGACCATTATTTTCATTAATAAATGATGCAGAAACCATTCCAGTATATCTACCATCTGTAATTTTATGACTAAAAACCATATTACAGTCTCCAAATAAAAAATTCATTATGTCAATATCATGAATCATAAGATCGTCAGTAACCCCAACATCAGTAATTCTTGAGCTGAGCTTATTTGTTCTTTGAATATCTACAATCAATATTTCTTGTTTTTCAATAATTTTTTTGATCTCTTGAATTACAGGATTATATCTTTCAATAAAACCTACTTGGATACTGACTTGATTTTCATTGGCTAACTTTTTTATCTCTAATTTTTCTTGCATTGATATACCAACAGGCTTCTCAATGAAGATGTTCTTACATTTTGTAACTAAATTTTTAAAAACATCTAAATGCGTAAATGCTGGTGAAGCAATGATAATACCATCAAAATTCTGTTCTTTTATCTCTGATATACTTTTTATATACTTAAGATTATATAAATCTGCATAAAAGATTGTTTTAGCATGATCTGTATCAAAAATTATTATTTCATTTACTCCATTTAAAACATTGAGAACTCTGAGATGGTTTGCTCCCATATTTCCTAGACCTACTAGTAGTATTTTATTTAATTTTATTGCCATTTTTATCTATTTTATATAATACTCGTGCAGGATTACCGACTGCAAGCACTCCAGGAGGTATATCTTTGGTTACGACCGATCCAGCCCCAATCATTGCATATGCACCAATAGTTATTCCACAAACAATTGTCGCGTTTGCGCCAATACTAACCCCATCACATATTTTTGTCTTTGTTATTTTCCAATCTTGGTTAAAGGATCTTGGTATAAGGTCATTAGTAAAACATGCATGGGGCCCTATAAAAACATTATCACCTATAGTCACTCCATCATAAACTGATACACCATTTTGGATTTTACAAAAATTGCCAATTTTTACATTACAATCAATATACACATCTTTAGACAATATACAGCCAATTCCAATTTGAGATTTTTCTCTAATTTGGACATTAACCCATATTTTTGTATCTTTACCAATTTTTGAGTTCTTATCTACTATGGCATTATCGTGTATGAATATATCTTTCATATGTTGTTGATAATATTAGATACTTTATTGATATCTTTCTTTGTCAGATAAGGATGCATTGGGAGACTAAGTGTAGATCTAGATAACTCATCAGTAATGGGTAGGGTATTTTTATTAAATTTATATGTAATATACGGAGCTTGCCTATGAATTGGTTTGGTATAATATCTAACACAAGGAATATTATGTTTTAATAGGTTTTCATGTGCTTTATAGATATTTGAAGACTTGCCTTTAATGGTATAAATAGCGAAAACTGACATATTTTCTTCTTTAATGTATGGTGTTTGAAATTTTTCTTCATCTATACTTTTAGAATACATTTTATTAATTTGATTTCTTAAAAAAATTTCTTCTTCAAAATACCTTAACTTAACATTTAAAACTGCAGCTTGAATTGTATCTAGTCTGCTGTTTCTCCCAACCGATACAAACTTATCTCGAGATACTTGACCGTGCTGAGCAATTAATTTGACAGTCTCATAATCTTTTTTGTTATTTACAAAAATGGCTCCTCCATCTCCATAACATCCAAGAGGTTTAGAAGGAAAAAAGCTTGTAAAAGAAAAATCTGCTATGGAGCATGATTTTTTTTGTCTATGTGTTGCGCCAAAACTTTGAGCTGCGTCTTCAATTAAGATAATTTTATTTTTTTTGCATATTTTTTTTAACTCAACTAGTTCAGAACATTGGCCAAAAAGTGAAACAGCAATTAATACTTTTGTTCTTTTATTTATTAATTTTTTAAATGACTCAACAGAAACATTAAATGTTCTTGGGTCTACATCACAAAAAACTATGTCTAACCCTAAATATTTTGGAGCTTCTGCAGATGAAACCCATGTAAATGATGGAACAATAATCTGATCTTTTTCCTCTAAATCAAGAGATTTGAGTATTATTTCAAGAGCATCAGTCCCGTTTGCATTTGTTACACAATATTTTGAATTCGAAAACAAAGCTAAGTTTTTTTCTAACTCATTAACTTGCTCTCCTTGAATAAAATTTCCACTATCAAGAACCTTATGAATTGATGCATCTATTTCTTTTTTTAAGTGTTTATATTGCTTATTAATATCAATAAACTTCATATTATTTTAAGTGTGGGGATAAATATTCTTATAAGAAGCTATAGAAAAAATTAATAAAAATGGTACCCGAGGCCGGACTTGAACCGGCACGATATTTCTATCGAGGGATTTTAAGTCCCTTGTGTCTACCAATTCCACCACTCGGGCAAGGTATGTGTTTAATTTTTTCATTGCTAGTTGTTAATATTATACTTTTTAATAAGGGCAATACTAGTAAGATCAAAATTCTATAGGCTTCCTTCATCTCTCATTTTTGCACGAATCTTTGTTGCACTGATATCAGTAATGCTTTTATCGAATACCTCTTCTTCAAATGAATATCCGACACCCCTGCCATAAGTTATGTTTACTATATTTGGAACTAACATGATTTCATATTCAATGCCTCTTTTATAACCATCCTTAGCAAGACCTTCTTCTATATTTTTACATACAGAATCCCAATCAAATGGATTGTCATCTTGGCCATCTCCACCAGATGCACCTTGCACATCTCGAACTTGAATTATAACTTGACCAGTTTTTGCAATACATCTTTTAAAAAGCTCTTGGTGACCATTGTGCCATGGCTGCCATCTTCCAAGCATTTGAACAGTAGGGTTTTTCCAGTTAAACATTTTTTTCCTTAATATCGTAAGCTAAGTTAATGTGATTTTTATCATTCCACTCCGTAATATGGTATGTAACATTTTCTGGAGCTTGAAATAATTTATTTGTATCTTCAAATCTGCCTTCTTTAATTGTGTCCATCCAAATAGTAATATCAGCATCAAAGCTTGCTCTAGTAGATTTTGTTGGGCAAACAAAATCACATATGACATATCTACCATGGCTTTTCTCAAAATCAGCGAAAGTCTTCATCCTATTTGATTGTCTTGATCTACCTTCATCTGAAAAATCCCAATCATTTGCCATTTCTCTGACTTTATCAGCGTTATACCAGGCTGCTTCTAAAAGAGGCGCTAATCTTTCTGTTAAATATGTCTTACCGGATCCTGGCAAACCCATTACTAATATTTTCATTTAATAAAATTATGTGTATAAATCAGGTGCATTATATACATACTATTAATAAATAAAACCTTTTTGCTCGTTATTAATATAATAAATTTAGTGGAGGCTGAAGCCGGAATCGAACCGGCGTAAACGGCTTTGCAGGCCGCTGCATAACCACTCTGCCATCCAGCCCTGAAGATGTTTGTATTGTATACAATAGAAATTTTTTTTATATAAAAAAATACTATTTGTTTAATCTTTTATTCTTTCAATATCATCTTCAATACATTCATCACCATATTGAATCTCGATTATATGTACTGATTTTTTAAAAGGATTAATTATCTGATGCCATTCATTTTTTTTCACAACATAATTATCATATTTTTTTAATTTAATTTTGTTTATATTTTTTGGATTATTTTGAATACCGAATAAAACAAAACAAGATCCTTCACTAACCAGCCATATTTCATTTCTTTTGAAGTGTCTTTGAAAACTAATTTCCTTACCAGGTCTAATAATTAACTCTTTAACCTTAATGTTTTTTGTATGAAAAAGATTAAAAAATGACCCCCACTCTCTTTCTTCAAAATAATATTGCCATTTATTCAGTATCCATGAGGAAGAATTTTTTTTATCATCACCACCTACAGAAAATAAGAAATTAATACCTTCAACTGACATCTCTGGTATATTTTTATCATTTCTATCACCGCCATTTGCAAAATAAATTTCGTCATTTGGGTATTGCTTTTTAATTTTTTCTAATGCGTTTATACATGAACCAATATCATCATCATCAAAATCTATAGCTTCATCTACATAAATTATTGAACTAATTATTGAGCATCTTTCTGCAAACGGCATAAAAAATTTTCCTTTCTTTTTTTCAAGCCATTTGTCACTGTTCAAAGCTACTATTAACTTATCTCCAAATTCTTTTGCAGATTTCAAATATTCAATATGCCCAGAATGAATTGGATCAAATCCACCGCTAACCACAACTATTTTCATTTTGATTTAAAGGTATTTACTGTGTATGTTAGTCCTGTATACAAAGTTATAAAAAGTGAGATGAATAAGAAAATATCTGCTATAACAATTATAAACATATTATTTATGGCCAATCCAAATAAATATATTGAAAGAGTTGACAGTTGAACTGAAGTTTTTATTTTTGCTAAAAATGTAACCTTAGTGGCATCACTTTTTCCGTTT
>Ga0181606_10003512_pt1 | contig 13244 bp, 11 predicted proteins | sample 041ome_10_FD_132994 | JGI IMG/M metagenome (GOLD analysis project Ga0181606, IMG submission 132994) | Coastal salt marsh microbial communities from the Groves Creek Marsh, Skidaway Island, Georgia - 041412US metaG (megahit assembly) | ecosystem: Environmental > Aquatic > Marine > Intertidal... | reverse complement strand
TCTTTAATGTTAAGTTCAATTTGTCGTAAAATATGGGTGTTTAAATTATCAGGCTGCTCTGCCACATTTGAGATGATGTCATCCCAACTTGAATCGGCAACGTGATTCTTAGGCTGACTTGTTCCTAAATCTAGAGATGATGAGCTGTAGCGATTATCAAAATCTGAATGCTCTGTTGGGTCGTCAGCTAATGCCGCATTTTTTGCTTCGGTAACTTCAATAGGGGAATGTGTATCATTATTATCTGGAATATTTGAAGATGGCAGGGCTTCAAAAAGCACCTCATCAGTCTGGACTTCAAGAAACGGATTTTCAAGAACCTGATTTTCCAAGTAATTTTTGATGTCTAGATTAGTCATCTGTAATAGTTTAATTGCTTGTTGCAATTGCGGTGTCATTACCAGCGATTGCTTTTGTCTTTGACCTAATGATGGCACAAGTTGCATGATAGCCTCCTATTTATGCAATCACTCTAATTAATCATTTACTATAAAATCAAAATCTTAATTTGACATGACATAAAGGCAGTTTTTTGACAAAAATATTGTTTAAAAACAGTAAGTTAAAAATATTTCTTTTCTTACTTATTAAGTAAATGTCAAATAATAGACAAAAAAATTTAAAAAATAACATAAATTGGTATAGTTTTTGTTATAGTAAGCTCACGTCTAAATTAGAACACAGAGATGTTGGTTCCGTTTTCTGTTAGAATGTAAGATAGGGGTTAGAAATGATTACAGTAAGTCGAAACACAGCTCAAAGAGGCATAGGCTGTAGACGGTGTAGAATAATAAGAATGTTTATTATTGCCACATTATTTATTGTTATCGGCGGATTAGTTGGCGGAGAGAAGCTGCATTTTCTGAGTTTGATTACAGCAGAGGGAGTGGCTACAACTATCTGGATTGCTGGTGGATTATTGTTTGTAATTAAATTGTTATTGTGGCGGTTTGGTCAATTAAAAAATAAGATTAACGATCCCGAACAAGTCTAATTACCAAATCTTGGAATGGCATGAATCTGCCATAGGTATGCCCTGTAAAAAAATTTACTGACCAAACATGGCGAGGAGAATGCTGATTTTGTTCTCCTGTCCAAAAAGGTTCTGCAGGCGTATCAGGAAAAATTGTAGAATCAATTTTTGGAGGGGAGCATGAATGGCAGACAATTCCTTCTAACTCTTTTCGTGTTGGCAATCGCCAGTTTCTACCTAATTGCTGGTTTGCTTGCTCGATGGCTTGTTCTACTAATTCTTGATTAAGTTTGATAATTTCACCAGTGCAATTAGAGCCGTTCCATCTTTGTCCTACACTGCATCTAAGCCACTCAACGCCTGATGCTAGATCAATGACGGTATGGTCTTTTGTGATAAATTGGCTATTTTTTGCAAAAGAAGGCGTTATTAAAAAAGAGCAGAGCAGAATTCCTGTCAATCCAAGGATAATTTTTAGCTTATGGAGAATATGCATACTTGCATCCTTTTCATAAAATCATCATAATTTAATAAAATGTAATTTACGTCGTTATTATAAATGATACCAAAAATTGGCAAAAATGTCGAAGTTTGGTATCAAACTTGCAATATTTGTTCCAGATTTACATAGATTAGGTTGGTTTTTAATATGGATATAGCTTCGCTTATTGGACTTATTGGCGCAATTGGCATGATTGTCTATGCCATGATTAGTGGAGGGGGTGTTGGCCCTTTCTGGAACACGCCTTCTGTACTTATCGTTTTTGGGGGCACATTCTTTGCTGTTATGTATATGGCACCTATGAATGTGTTTCTTGGCAGTTTTGGTGCTATGGCAAAAACATTTATGCCAGGTCTAGGAAAACAAGAAGAATTAATAACACGTATGATAGAATTAGCAGGGATTGCACGTAAAGACGGTATGATGGCTCTTGAAGGACAAGATGTGCCAGACAAGTTCTTTGCTAAGGGATTGCAAATGCTAGTCGATGGGGCAGATGAAGGTAAATTGACAAACCAATTAAACCAAGAAATTAAAGCAATGAAAATCCGACATGAGGCTAGCCAGGGTGTGATTAAAGCCTGGGTGGATACCGCACCTGCAATGGGCATGATTGGAACGCTTATTGGATTGGTGTTGATGCTTGGAAATATGGCGGATCCAAAGGCAATTGGGCCAGCGATGGCGGTGGCGCTTTTAACAACATTATATGGCGCCTTTATAGCCAATGTGATTTTTGGTCCTATGGTAACAAAATTAGAAAATTATACATCTTATGAAGTAGTGTACCGAGATATGGTCGTGTTAGGGCTCAGAAATATTTCTCGAGGCGAATCTCCTAGAAACATTCAAGATATTATGTCAGCTAACTTACCTCCTAAGGTACAAGAAACGCTGCAGGCAGCTTAAGGCTGCGCCTAACTTGGGGCGTCTTAAGATAGAGCACTAATTATACGAGGATTGCATGGCAGACGCAGCTGAAAATGATTTGAAAGAAGAAGAAGAAGAAGAGGAATGTCCCAAATGTCCGCCAGTAGGCGCGCCTGCTTGGATGGCAACCTTTGCAGATATGGCCACACTTTTGATGGCGTTCTTCGTATTGATTTTATCTTTCGCTGAATTTAACGTTCCAAAATTCAAACAAATTTCTGGCTCACTTAAAAACGCATTTGGTGTACAGCGTGTTGTTCCAGTGATGGAACCACCAAAGGGAACTACTGTGCTTTCTTTGAATTTTAGTCCCTCTCCTGATCCTGCGCTTATCAAAGAGATAACACAACAGACAACTGAAACGCTTAAGCCAGAGGTGGAAATTAGGTCTGAAGACGGTAAGGGAGAAGATGGCGGTGAGCCTGGCGGGCAGAATAATGACTCTGGTGAGATGCTAGATACCGCTGAATTAGCTGCACAATTGCAATCTGCTATTGATAGAGGCGATGTTGAAATAGAGTCCCTTGGTGAAAATGTTGTTGTAAATTTCAATTCAACGCAAGAATCTAACGAGAATATGGCGCAAATGGTGCAGGAAACTTTAGAGGCGATTGAACAAGTAAAACAAGCCACAGGAAAAGCCGAACAAGAAATTCTATTTGGTGGATTAGAAGAAAAATTAGCAGAATTAGCCTTGGCAGCTCAAAGCGCGGCAAATAATACACAATCTTCTGATATTAACTCTGAAGGAGAAAAACAGCAGGAGAAAGAACAGAAAGCTAAATTGGCTGAACAAGAACTGAAAGTGGCTTTAAGCCAGGAGATTGATCAAGGTTTAGTAGATGTAGAGCGCATTGATGATAAAGTAATCGTAACAGTTGGTTCAGGTGGTGCGTTTCCCTCTGGTTCTGCAGAACTTACAGAGCAAGCAAAGCAAATCATGGCACAAATCGCAAATGTGAGTGCAGATGGAACCAGCACTATCGATGTTTCAGGACATACTGATAATGTACCATTAATTTTTGGCTCTAGATTCAGAGATAATTGGGATCTTGCTGCTGCGCGTGCGGCAAGTGTGGTTCAAGCTATCGAAGCAACTAGCCTTGTTACTTCTAATCGAATGCAGGCAGTAAGTTTAGGGGAATCCCAACCTATTGAAAGTAATGATACAGCTGCTGGCAGAGCTAAGAATAGAAGAATTGAAATCGTTATCAATTACTAATGCCTTGTTTTTTTGCCAGTTTAAGTTGGGTAGATAACCAGTGAAGCTGGACAAAAAACCAGTTAAGTTGGACAGATATATACCAAGCAGATTTTGTGTGAGGGGCGCTTTTCCTTGATAAGGGTTGCTTTTGCTATTTTCTGGCTTCTGGCTGATTTTCAATGTCATATTAGTTAATTAAGTGAAGGTATAAAAAGACTTTGAGGATCTCTTTTTTAATTTAGCAAAAACTAAATAGTGACAAAATTGCAACATCAAAAATATAAGTTTAGAGATAAGTCTTAAAAACCTCATTTTTCTAAATATTAACGCTCTTAGCCTCAGTTTTATTAAATAAGAAGGTGTGGCTAAAGATAGTACGGTCGGAAATTAACTTTTTTTTTCGGAGACGTATAATGCGTAAAATTTTAATGACAACAACAGCTCTTGTCGCATTTGGTTTATCAAATGCAGAAGTAGCACAAACAATGTCCCACGTTGAGAAGGGTATTGCTATCTCTGGTAGTGGTAAAGCTGTATATCATACGTGGTCTGATGGTATTGACGATACCGGTGGTATGAATAATTCCAAGACTACTTCTCAAACCGATCTTAGTGTTGCTTATACTGGTGTGACAGACAATGGGCTTACAATTGGTGTTAAAAGCACTATTTTATTGAGCCATGATGGTGTTTCAAATGGTCTTGATAATGATGGTTATAAATTCTCTTTAGCGGGTGACTGGGGTAGTATCCGCACTGGCGATTCAACAGCAGGCGATGATTATGCTGTAGATGGAACAGATGTTCTTTATGATAGATTTACTCTATCAACAGCAGCAACAGGGTTATCATCTACTTTGATGGATGATCATTGGTTAAATAAATCTGATCATAACACAATTACTTATACCTCACCTAATTTTAGTAATTTTGTTTTAGGTATTTCTTATGATGATGCTGGTACCGAATCTAACGCAGACACTATTGAGGCTGGTTTCAGCTATTCAACAACAGCTGGTGGTCTTGGTATTGATATAAGTGCTGGTATGAGAAGTGCTAGTAAGTCGAATGATGAAGATAACACAAGCGCTGATGCAAGTGCGTCTTCATTCGGTGCCACATTATCAACAGACAGGATTAGCTTTACTATTGCAGCAAACAGTCTTGAGCAGGATGCAACGTTAGATACATCTGACGTAGATGTAAGCAACACATCCATGGGTATTTCGTATTCTGCAACTGATTCTGTAACAGTAGCAGCATCTTACCTAACAGCAGAGGACGGTGAGACTGATGATGAATATAGTGAAGTTGGTGCATCTGTTACTTATACGATTGCGACTGGTTTACAAACAGGTATTACCTACCAAACCTTTGGCGTTACAGATGCATCCGCACCAAATGCGGATGGTGATGGTACATATACAACTTTCTTCTTGAAGGCATCATTCTAATTTGATTTTGCTACTTTAAGATAATCTCAACATAAAGGCCATCTGTACTATCAGATGGCCTTTATTTTAGTTTAGTAAAAAAGCGCTCTTTTATCGTCAGTATATCTATTTTTATAAAGATAGCTGACCTCTGCTTCATATCCGTTATATAGCTGTGTTTCAACTGAACCGCCGCCAAGCACACGTTCTCTGCTCTGTGACCAGCGGGGGTGAGGCACCCATGGGCTTACATTCGCCCAGAAGCCGTATTCTTTGGGGCTTAAATTCTCCCAAAAGCTGACAGGCTGCTCATTGGTGAAGGTAAATCGTGTAATTGATTTTATAGATTTAAATCCATATTTCCAGGGAACCACTAATCTTAACGGCGCTCCATTTTGATTTGGCAATGCTTCGCCGTAAAGACCAACAGCAAGGAAAGCAAGTTCGTTTTTAGCTTCATCAATTGTTAACCCTTCAACATAGGGCCATGGATACCAGCTTTGTTTTTGTCCTGAGGCTATGTCAGGATTAAAAAATGTTTCCATCCTAAGAAAGCGTGCTTCTGGTTTGGGACTTGCTAGCTTGACAAGCTTGGATAGAAGAAACCCACCCCATGGAATAGTCATAGACCACGCCTCAACGCAGCGATGTCTATATACTCTCTCTTCCATACCACCAAGTTTTTTAACTAAATCTGCTGCATCAATCTCCATTGGATAATCAACCAGCCCATCTATTGTAACAAGCCAAGGGTCTGTTTGTAATTTCTTTGCTTTTTGCCAAATATTTTTTGAAGAACCAAATTCGTAAAAATTAGTGTAGGTAGTTGCATCCTTCTCAGAAGTAAGAGGTCTTTGAACTGTGTATTTAGGGTTTCTAACAGGCGGAAAACCAGAAACCGGTGCAGCTATTGAATGTCTGGAGCCCATCATCAAACCTATGCCAGCAAGTCCAGCATTTTGTAGCAAGGCGCGTCTGTTTAAATAGGTTGAGTGAGGAGTTGCCTCATTTTCTGGCACTTCCCAAGATTTTCTATTTCTAATGAGCATTTTATCTCCTCTTAGTTGGTGATCTTATGTTAGGCGCCAATAAAAACCAGAAATTCGTACAATCAAATAAATATATTAGGTAAGCGCATTGGTGCAGCGTTCAATCCGATTTAGCGCATCTTCTAAAAGTATGTCGCTTGTAGCATAGGAAATTCTGAAATAGGGGGATAAACCGAATGCGGTACCCTGAACACAAGCAACCCCTTCTGCTTCTAGCAGATAGGTTACATAGTCAGAATCTGTTTCTACTATTTTTCCGTCAGGTGTTTTTTTACCAATTACCCCAGCACAGCTTGGATAAACATAAAACGCACCATCAGGCAGATTACACTGTAATCCGTTAATTTCATTCAATCGAGATACCACAAAATTTCTACGACGCACGAAGGCTGCGTTGTTTTCAGCAAGAAAATCAATAGGTCCTTGAAGGGCTGCTAATGCGGCATATTGTGCAATTGTATTTGGGTTAGTTGTTGACTGAGACTGAATTTTTGCAATCCCTTTAATAAGTGGTTTGGGGCCGGTTGCATATCCAATGCGCCAACCCGTCATACAATAAGCCTTGGAAACACCATTGCAGGTTAGTGTTCTATCTTGTAAGTCGGGGGCAATTTCAACAAGGGTTGTAAAATCAAAACCATCATAAACAAGATATTCATACATATCATCTGTCATAATATTTACATGCGGATATCGGCGAAGTATTTCTGCCAATGACTCTAAATCTGCCTTGGTATAGCCAACGCCTGTTGGGTTTGACGGACTATTTAAAATGAGCCATTTCGTTTTATCAGTAATTGCCTTTTCTAGCGTTTCTGCAGTAATTTTGAAATTATGATTTTGACCACATTCAACAATTACGGGTGTTCCCTCAGCTAGAAGAACCATATCTGGATAAGAAACCCAAAAAGGCGCTGGTATAATCACTTCATCACCAGGATTCAATGAAGCCATCAGCGCATTAAATAATACCTGTTTACCACCTGTGCCTACTGTTATCATATCTGGGGTGCAGGTGATGTTATTGTCTTTTTTGAATTTATCACAGATTGCTTGTTTTAACTCAGCAATACCGTCAACAGCTGTATATCTTGTTTTATTATCAGCCATCGCCTTGATCGCTGCCTGTTTTATGTGCTCTGGAGTATTAAAATCGGGTTCGCCAGCGCCAAGCCCTATCACATCATGACCAGCAGCTTTTAAATCATTTGCTTTTGCAGTAACAGCAACAGTAGGAGATGGTTTAATACGAGAAAGTCGGTCAGCTAGCATAATAAATCCGTTATGTTTAGAGTTGGAGATTGTAAAATCAAAATACGCTGTGAGGCGTCTATATGTCTATAAAATTCTTATCTGTTTTTATCAGATAGTTTAGTCATTATTTTGTCAAATATATTACTAATTTTCTGAATAAAAATGGGGGAGGTATTGTTTCATAAATAGTAATCAAAAAACTATAAAATTCTTGTTGAATTGCCCTAGTAAAATACTGCCAAGCGACTTAAATTAAGACTATGGAATCTGATATTGATATTTTGCCACCTAATCGGCCACGCAATCCTGCTGAATTTAAACTTGTTTCAGAGTTTGCACCGAATGGAGATCAGCCAAAAGCAATCGAATCCCTTTTAGAAGGAATTGCTAATAATGATAAAGATCAGGTTTTGCTTGGCGTTACAGGCTCAGGGAAAACCTTTACTATTGCGCATGTGATTGAACAATCAAAAAGACCAGCCCTTATTCTAGCGCCAAATAAAACATTGGCAGCGCAATTATATGGAGAAATGAAAAGTCTGTTCCCAGATAATGCCGTTGAATATTTTGTTTCATATTATGATTATTATCAGCCAGAGGCTTATGTTCCTCGGTCTGACCTGTTTATTGAAAAGGAATCATCAATTAATGAGCAAATAGACAGGCTTCGCCATTCTGCTACGCGCTCCTTACTTGAGCGTGATGATGTTATTATTGTAGCCTCTGTTTCTTGTATTTATGGTATTGGGTCTGTTGAAACCTATTCTGAGATGACATTGCCACTTCAGGTTGGCAATGAGATAGAGAGACAAAAATTACTTCGAAGGCTAACAGAGCTTCAATATAAACGAAATGATCTGAACTTTGCGAGGGGTACGTTTAGGGTAAGGGGAGATGTCGTTGAGATGTTTCCTGCTCACTTAGAAAATCGTGCGTGGCGGATATCTTTATTTGGAGATGATATAGAAGAAATTTGGGAATTTGATCCATTAACCGGAGAAAAAATAACACATTTAAATAAAATCGTTATTTTTGCTAATTCTCATTATGTAACGCCAAGACCGACCTTACAACAAGCCGTCAAATTAATTGGCGCAGAATTGCAAGAACGTTTGTTACAATTTAGTGAATCTAGTAAGTTATTGGAGGCTCAGCGGATTGAACAAAGAACTCAATTTGATCTTGAGATGATTGAAGCTACTGGCAGTTGTAACGGAATAGAGAATTACTCTCGTTATCTTTCTGGAAGAAAATCAGGGGAACCGCCACCGACATTATTTGAATATTTGCCAGAGAATGCCCTTCTGATAGTGGATGAGAGTCATGTCACAGTGCCGCAGATAGGCGCTATGTATAAAGGGGACTTTGCGCGCAAATCAACTTTATCTGAATATGGGTTTCGTCTGCCTTCTTGTCTTGATAATAGACCTCTTAAGTTTGAAGAATGGGAAAATTTTAGACCACAGACAATTCATGTATCAGCAACACCTGGTAAATGGGAGTTGGAGCAAACAGGAGGGGTTTTTGTTGAGCAGGTAGTTCGCCCAACAGGTCTGATAGACCCTGAATGCATCGTAAGACCAATTGATTCTCAGGTGGATGATATTATTGCTGAAGCCAGAGACGCAGCGGTTAATGGAACCCGTGTTTTAGTAACAACTTTAACCAAAAAAATGGCAGAAGCTCTTACCGAATATATGCATGAGGCAGGTATAAAAGTACGATATGTTCATTCAGATGTGGATACATTGGAGCGAATAGAAATTATACGAGACCTTCGGCTTGGGGTATTTGATGTGCTTATTGGCATTAACCTTCTAAGAGAGGGGCTGGATATACCTGAATGCGCATTAGTTGGAATATTAGACGCAGATAAAGAGGGGTATTTACGTTCTCGAACCTCTCTTATTCAAACAATTGGCAGAGCAGCAAGAAATGCAGAAGGACGGGTGATTTTATATGCCGATAAAATCACTGATTCAATGCAATATGCAATGGATGAGACAAAGCGGCGTCGTGACAAACAAACTGCCTGGAATACACAAAATGGTATAACACCTGAAACTATTAAAAAGGATATTACAGATATTCTTAATTCTGTTTATGAGAAGGCTGACAGGGTTACCGTTAAGGCTGGAAGTAAAGAGACAAGCTTGCATGGCAAAGATGCTGCAACCATTATAGCTGAATTAGAAACAAAAATGAGAAATGCAGCAGCAAATCTGGAATTTGAGGAAGCTGCAAGGTTGCGTGACGAGCTTAAGAGAATAGAAAATAAACAACTTGGTTTAGATGCGCCTGGAATGGCAAAGTCAGCGACAAAAGGTACCACAAAAGTTGAAATAAATTCACCTATTGAACTTGTTTCAGGAAAGCGACCAAATAGGAGAAAATAACCTGTTAAATTAAAATTAGTTATGGGTAAAGCGAATGAATAGAATTGGTAGATGAGATTTTATCTTAAACCCTAATCTGCAGTTCCTCTTGCTTCTGCTGTGATATTTGCTTCTATAAATAAGTTTTTTCCATTTCCGATATCTGCTGTTTCAATTTTTTCAGATAGCGTTGTGTGATAGAAAACGGCACCCGCATTCTGGGCGTTTTTTTCTGCTCTTTTTGATGCCTCGCTTCTGGCATTTTCGAGTGCCTTTTCTAAGTCAGAAAAATCCTTAATCCCTGTGACTGAATGTACTCTGAAAATCCCTTCTGAGGGCTGGGTTACGGTTATCATAATTTTTTGAATCACATGCCCAATCGCTGCGCCAACTGCGCCAGCAACTTCTGCAAAATCAGGCAAGATTAATCTAGCATTTAATCTTTTTGCAATATCTGGATAATATGTATGCGCAGAAGCGCCAAGGGCAATTATAGGAACAGACATAGAAATATAATGATCTAAAAAACGAGATTTTTTTTGAGGTTTATAAAGAGCTTCTTTAATTGTGGGTGTTTTTGTTGCCGTTTCTGCATTTCCAGTATCTTCTTCAATCGCCGCATCTGAGATTTTCAGGGCAGATAAAAAATGCAAATAATTTAAACAAAGAATAGATACTGCGGGCGCAGAATTTGCGATTGGCAATCCGTTTCCAGTTTTCTGTCGTGCTAGTAAGGCAGCACCAAGATTTGCAGCATCTTTATCATGCATGGTAAATTTATTCAGTACATGGGCTGCATCTGTTGGTGTAAAACAACTTAATTGTGCAAAATTTTTGCTAATGAGCCTGTCAATTGTACCTAACGCAACTTGGGTATCAGCAACATCAGCGATAGCAGAAACCCCATTTTTTGTAAGTCGTTCTGCCATTTTGGTTTCCGTCTTTGATAACCATTTTGGCATTTGTTTTTGTGGTAAAGGGATTATAAATCGGCCGTCAGTAGATAATCCAATTGGCGCAGATAATTGTTTTTCCATAACTGAAAGGCATTGCGGAAATTGTTCTGCAAGCACACATAAAGGCAGTGCCCTTCTTGGACCAATTTTGACTTGTGTTTCATGAAGCTGATTACCTATATGAATTTCTGAATCGCCGCCAATACCACTTGTCCAAATGTTGACTGCTTCAACCATTGTCTTCCAGTCGCCAATCTTAGCGCCATCTGAATTCAGATCAACAGATCCATTTTTTAGAATAGCAATATCCGTTGTGGTGCCGCCGATATCTGAGATGATTGCAGTTTTTTCTTTAGCAAGAAATGCTGCCCCAGATACACTTGCCGCTGGTCCAGATAAAATTGTCTCAACTGGTCGTTCCTTGGCAAAATCAGCTGAAACCAGAGTGCCGTCACCTTTAACAACCATCAATTTACACGATAGCCCAATTTGTTTCATCTGTTGCTGGGTTGCATCAATTAGACTTTTAAGCAAACTAATTAATTGTGCATTAAAAAAAGCAGTTAACGCACGTTTGGGACCACCAAGTGATGAGGATAATTCATAACTACAACTAACAGGCAATTGTGTGTGCTGTCGGATTAAATCTCTTGCCATAACTTCATGTTCTGGATTGCGTGTTGCAAAATAACCTGCAACAGCAAAAGCAGTCACATGAGGCGCATGGGTTTTTATGGCTGCTAAAAGTGTTTCTGTATCAAGGGGTAATTGTGGTGTTCCGTCTGACTTATGACCACCTGTAATAAATATTACTGGGCTATGAGCAACTGCATTTCCAAGGTTTCCTATTGTTAGTGTGTCTGAGTCAAATCCAATAAGAATAAGGGCAACATGATTACCTGTTTTTTCAACAATTGAATTGGTGGCGAGTGTTGTTGAAAGGCTAACTAATTTTATGTCATCTAGCGCAATTTTGTTTCCTACTTCTAAAACAGAGCTAGGTCTTTCAATTGCGGGTTGAATGCCAAGTGCTATGCGCATAGCATTGCCAACGCCTATCGATAAATCTTGTCTGGTAGTGAAAGATTTAGCAGTGCTAATGACCGAAAAATCAGCTGTATCAATGATAGCAGCATCAGTAAAGGTTCCGCCAGTATCTAGCCCTAATATTTTTCCCATATTTGTAACTCTTTAGAGAATGAAAGACCCGTAATATTGGTAAGCCCTTCAGTGAAAAAATAAGTAAATTAAGTGTCACAAAAAAAATTAACTAACCATTGACCAATGAGGGGACCATCATGAGGGGTGGATAGTGAATCTAGAGCTAAATCTGCTTTTTCAAGGCCAATTGTTTTTTTGCGCAAGGTAATAAGATCTCGTACAAATTCAGCTGAAAATTCTGGGTGACCTTGCATAGCTAACACATGATTGCCGATTGAAAAAGCGGAATAAGGACAAAAGCTATCGCCACTTAAAACCTCAGCACCCTCTGGTAATTTAATGACTTGGTCCTGATGTGTGTAAATCAGATGAAGGTGTTCAACTGCTGGGACCATCCAGTATTTTTTGCTAAAAAGGGGATGTTTTTTAATGCCAACGCCCCATCCTTTTTCTGATTTTACAACTTCTCCGCCTAATGCTTTTGCAATAGCCTGATGACCAAAACAAAATCCAGCAATTTTTTTCTTTGCTTTTTCAGCATCGCGAATAAAGGCAAATAATCCCCTCATCCATTCTGTATCTTCATAGACGCCAGATGCAGAACCAGTGATGATAAACCCATCAAATTTTTCTATATCTGGTAGAAACGCACCTTCTAAAACTGGAAAACTAATAAGTTCAATATTAGGTGTAGTCTGCTGTTGTCCAACTAAAATTCTAAACATACCAGGATAATCAGGATAGCTAGCTGAAAGTTGTGGATTATTTACACCTGTTTGAAGAATAGCAACACGCTTCATTTTGAGTATTTCCTTGATTTTAACTGCTGATTAAAAGACACCCATTTTTAAGAATAATTTAGCTAAACTCAAGGAGCAAGTAAGAATTACTTATTTTTAAAATAATCTAATATATAAACACGAATAGCGCTGGATAAGCCAAATTTTTCTTGAGTGCTTCTTTTGGTATCTATCTCACTTACCAGAGAAGCAATCGATTTTTCTTGTGTATTCGCAATTTCACTTAATGCTTCCCAAAAAATTGCTTCAAGAGAAATAGAAGTTGAATGGCCTTTGATTGTAATCGATCGTTTTTTTAGCATGATTAGAAATTCCTATTGGCTGTAATCACCTTTTTATGGTGATTAAGATCATCCCTTCTGGAAATTAGCTATTAATTCACAATGTGCTGTCCAAATAAACTGGTCTAAAAGTGTAAGGTTCGCCAGCTTGTATCCAGCTTTAATTAGCACAGCAGCATCTTTTGCAAAGCTATAAGGATTGCAAGAAACATAGGTTACATTAGGGCAATCTGATAACGCTATTTGATTTATTTGCGTGAATGCTCCGTTTCTAGGAGGATCAAGCATGATAGCATCAAATTTATTCAGATAATCAGACATAACAG
>Ga0181606_10003506_pt1 | contig 13255 bp, 10 predicted proteins | sample 041ome_10_FD_132994 | JGI IMG/M metagenome (GOLD analysis project Ga0181606, IMG submission 132994) | Coastal salt marsh microbial communities from the Groves Creek Marsh, Skidaway Island, Georgia - 041412US metaG (megahit assembly) | ecosystem: Environmental > Aquatic > Marine > Intertidal... | reverse complement strand
GTCACAATTGGCTAATTCAGCACAAGCCCGTAAGCGCGCTAAGCAAAGCGAAGTCCGTCGCCGTCACAACGCGTCATTCCGTTCAATGGTTCGTACTTACATTAAGAAAGTCGACGCAGCCATCATCGGAGGCGACCACGCAGCAGCAACAACCGCTTACAACACGGCAGTGCCTGTACTCGATCGCATGGCCGACCGTGGCATCATCCATAAGAACAAGGCCGCTCGCCACAAGAGCCGTCTGAATACTGCTATTAAGGCGCTTCAAGCCTAATAACGTCACAGCCCTGTATAAGGGCCTCGTGGTTAAGGCAGTAAAAACGAAGAAGCCGGCGCGAAGCCGGCTTTTTTGTTGTCTCGATTTTTATCCTGACCTACCCGCAGCGGAGTGTTCAGGTTAGTTGCCGCGGCCGGTACTGACCGCCGTGAACGCTAAGTTTCGGAGAGAATCAGGTTATCACGATGAATAATTTCATCGTCTCCTGCATACCCCAACAGCTCGACAATCCTCTCGCTGCTCTTCCCCATCAGTCTTTCGACCTCGGCGGCGCTGTAGTTGCTGAGACCGCGCGCCACTTCCCGGCCTTCTCCATCTAAACAAACGATCACTTCACCGCGATTAAAGGCACCAGCCACCCCGACGATTCCCACGGCGAGAAGGCTTTTGCCCGCCTCCTTGAGAACACGCACAGCACCTGCATCGAGAACGACCTCTCCCTGCGTACTTAGCTGACTTGCCAACCATTGCTTACGTGCGCCCACAGGCTCACTGTCGGCTTCCAGAAGCGTTCCTAAATCTTCGCCGCGACTTAGTCTGCCTAAAATCTCGGCTTCGCGGCCATTAGCGATAATGGTGTTAGTGCCCGAACGTGCCGCGAGCCGCGCCGCAGAGAGCTTAGTGCGCATTCCTCCGCGCCCCAGGCTGCCGCCGCCGCCTGCCATCGCCGTAAGACTTGGATCGAGTGCAGAGCCAACAGAGATAAGCTGGGCACTTTTGTCGAATCGAGGATCGGCGCTATAGAGGCCGTCCTGATCTGTTAGCAAGACCATGGTATCGGCATTAATAAGATTCGCCACCAAGCCTGCGAGTGTGTCGTTGTCGCCTAGGCAAATTTCGGCGGTCGCTACCGTGTCGTTTTCGTTGACGACAGGCACCACACCCAGATCAAGCAGGGTGGTTAGCGTCGAGCGTGCATTGAGATACCGCGTGCGGTCTGAGAGGTCTTCGTGGGTAAGTAAAATCTGCGCCGCACGCACGTCATGACGGTTGAAACAGCTTTCGTAGGCCTGAATCAATCCCATCTGACCTACTGCGGCGGCCGCCTGCTGCAAATTGACCTGTGTTGGTCGTTTGCTAAGACCAAGGCGCGAAACACCTTCTGCGACCGCGCCTGAGGACACCAGTACCACCTGAATACCCTGCGCTCGCATAGCCACGAGCTGCTCGGCCCAGGTTTCAATCGCTGCGAGATCTAGCCCGCGCCCGTCGTTTGTTACCAAGGAGCTGCCAACTTTTACGACCCAACGTTTCGCCTGGCGTATCTTGTCTCTCATTAAAGGTCTCTCTTCGCCGCAGCCAAGGTCACTATCAGGCGCTCATAAAACAGCCTGCTAGTCTTCGTCATCCCAATCGTCCCAGTCGTCATCGAAATCATCTAAATCAGCATCGGCTTGCTCGCGCAACGCACGTCGTGCCGCTTTGCTACTTTCGATGGTACGGCGAATTTCGAATGCCATTTCGGCCTCGAGTGCCTGCTGCGCCTCGGCATACTCTTCATCGTTAAGCAGCTTTTCTCGATGCAGGATTATTTCATCCATCAGTGCATTACACAGCTCATCGCAGCCATGGCCATTAATGCCGGAAATCTCGTAAATCTTCCCTTCCCAGCTTAGCGCCTCGCGTATTCTCGTCTTTATCTCTGCCAGAGCTTCAGGCTCGATAATGTCGATTTTATTCAGTACCAGCCAACGGTCTTTCGCCGCGAGCGTTGGGCTAAACTTAGCGAGCTCGGCCGCAATTTTTACCGCAGTCTCCACGGGGTCTTCCTGATCCATCGGCAGCACATCAACGAGATGCAGCAGCAGGCGCGTGCGCGAGAGATGCTTAAGGAATCTAAAGCCTAGCCCTGCTCCTTCGGAGGCACCTTCTATTAAGCCAGGTATATCGGCCATCACGAAGCTACGCTCCATACCCAGACTCACGACGCCGAGATTGGGTACAAGCGTCGTAAACGGATAATTGGCGACCTTCGGCGTTGCTGCGGAGACCGCTCGAATCAGCGTCGACTTACCCGCGTTGGGCAGCCCTAAAAGTCCGACATCGGCAACAAGACGCAGCTGCAGCTGCAGCTTACGCACCTCACCAGGCGTACCCTTGGTCGTTTTGCGTGGCGCGCGGTTCGTGCTCGACTTGAATCGTGTGTTGCCCAAACCGTGAAAGCCGCCCTTCGCAACCATAACCGGCTCATCTGCAAGCTTAAGATCAGCAATAAGCTCTTCGGTATCAACATCGATAACAGTCGTGCCGACAGGCACTTTCACAATGAGGTCATCGCCGCCGCGACCTGTGCAGTTGCGGCTCTGACCAGCTTGGCCAGCCTGCGCGCGGTAACGAGGCTGAAAACGGAAGTCGACAAGCGTATTCAAACTTGCGTCTGCCTGCAGAAACACGCTGCCACCGTGGCCGCCATCGCCACCGTCGGGCCCGCCCCGCTCTATATATTTTTCGCGCCTAAAACTCAGCGCGCCACTGCCGCCGCGTCCAGCCTCAGCTACGATTTCTGCTTCATCTACGAATTTCATTTTTTCGCCCGATACAAAAAAGCCCCGTCCGGTGACGAGGCTCTTTAGGTTATCTCGCTTAGTCCGCTAGGACTGCGAAATCTTAAACCGCTTCGATAGTAACGAATTTGCGGTTACGTGGTCCTTTCACTATGAACTTGACCACGCCGTCAGCCTTCGCAAAAAGTGTGTGGTCTTTCCCACAACCTACGTTCTCTCCTGGATGGAAACGTGTACCGCGCTGACGCACGATAATGTTACCAGCACGGGCTGCTTGGCCGCCGAAGAGCTTCACGCCGAGGCGTTTGGATATGGAATCGCGGCCGTTATTAGTACTACCGCCTGCTTTCTTATGCGCCATGACTTAACTCCTACTTAACCTTTAATACCAGTGATCTTCACTTCCGTGAACCACTGCCTGTGTCCCTGCTGCTTGCGGAAATGCTTGCGGCGGTTGAACTTGATGATCTGAACTTTCTTCGCACGGCCTTGCGCGAGAACCTCAGCAGTAACCTGACCGCCTTCAACGTAAGGTGCGCCAATCTTTACAGATTCGCCTTCGCCTACCATCAGAACCTTGTCGAACTGAATGACTTCGCCTGTGGCGACTTCCAGTTTTTCAAGCTTCAGCGTTTCGCCTTCCTTGACCCTGTGCTGCTTTCCGCCACTAACTATTACCGCGTACATATTACTCTCCGAAACCGCTACGAATGGACATTGGACCCATTCCATATAGGGGCGGGGATTTTACGGAAATGTGCGGGTGTAGGCAAGAGGTAAACGCGCGAAAAGCGCTTACTTCGCAAAAAAACCTCAGATCCAACAATGGCGCGGGTTTTGCGACACCCACACAGACCACCGAAACTTGACAGGAACCGGCCCTCTCCCTAGCATGCAGCGCTCGAATTGAGGTCTAGGAACCCGAGAACTCGCATGTATCAAGCCATACGCAATGCAGTAAATGACGACATGGACGCGGTCGACCACTATATCGTCGAACAGCTTCATTCGCAGGTTCCACTGGTCGAAAATATTGGCCATTACATCGTTGATGCAGGCGGCAAGCGCCTTCGCCCCATTTTGGTGTTGCTGGCCGCACGTTGCTGCGGCTCCGAGACCCCTGCACCTATTGCTCTCGCCTCTGTTATCGAATTTATTCATACAGCGACCTTACTCCACGACGACGTAGTCGATATGTCGTCACTGCGGCGCGGCAGACCCACGGTTAACGCCGAGTGGAACAATCCTTCGAGCGTCTTGGTGGGCGACTTCATCTATTCCCGCGCCTTCCAGCTACTCGTCAGTATCGGCGATATGCGCATAATGGAAATTATGGCAGACACAACGAACAAAATCGCCGAAGGCGAAGTCCTTCAGCTGATAAATAAACACAACCCTGCGTCGACCGAGCAAAGCTATATGCAGGTCATCCATAACAAGACTGCAATTTTGTTCGAAGCGGCTGCTCACTGTGGTGCTATTTTGGCGAACGCCGATGCCGCGACACAGGATGCGCTGAGACTTTTTGGCCTGCATATAGGCACCGCCTTTCAGCTTATCGACGACGCACTCGACTATGACGGCGATGCGGTAAGCCTCGGCAAAAATGTCGGCGACGATCTCGCCGAGGGCAAGCCAACATTGCCTCTTATCCACGCCATGACCCAATGCAGCGAATCCGAAACCAAGGTCATCCGCGAGTGTCTGAGCAATAAGACTCCCCTCCTCCCCGATACGCTCGCTCAAGTGATCAGCATAATTCGCGAATCCGGGTCTTTAGAGTACACGCGTGCGAAAGCACAAGAACAAGCCACCCTCGCACTCAGCAAGCTCAGCCTGCTGCCTCCTTCTGTATACCGTGACGCCCTGTATACCCTTGCAGAATTCTCTGTCGCTCGTAACGTTTAGTCAGCAGAAAGCCGGTCGTAAAGCCTTAACAACAGACGCGCCGAGTCGTCATTCCGTGTGCGCTGCGCCCCCCTAGCCCATGCCCATCGATCATGTTATAAACGCCCGATGTCTCGCGTACTGAGACGCCGAGTTACTTGACGCCTAAACTTCTGCGACGCGCAGTATACGGAGAACATTCTTTTGATCGATTTAGCGAACCGTCCCCTACCAGAACCAATTATGGAAACTATCGAAAATGTTCGAGAGTTTGAAAAGACGCCTCTCTATGAGCAGTTTCCATTTACGAACAGCTACGAATTATTGATGAATGCCGCGCAACAATTCGGCGACGGCCATGCGCTAGAATTCTTACTCCAAGGGCTCCCTGAAGAGAAAGAGCAATCGACAACGTATCGGGAGCTAGGCGAACAGGTTACTCGCACGGCCAATTTGCTCTATTCACTTGGCATCGACACTGCTGACTCTGTCTCGATCATTTTACCCGTGCTGCCACAAACTCATTTCGCAATTTGGGGCGCTCAGGCCGCAGGCATCTCTAATCCGATAAACCCAATGCTCGAAGCAGAGCACATGGCTGAAATAATCTCGGCAGCAAACTCAAAAGTGATTATTTGTCTTGGCAAATCACCCGCAACCGATATTTGGGAAAAAGCGATCGCCGCAGCGGCACTCACTGATTCGGTCACAACTATAATTGCAGTCAATGCGGCAGGCATGTGCGATCCGTCGGCGACGCTACCCGAAGGCTCGGCGCTTACTCTCCACGATTTCGACAATGCTATCGCTGCGATGAGCGCCGAAAAATTGGATTCCGGACGCGACTTTGAAGCGAACGAAATTGCGGCTTACTTCCACACTGGCGGTACGACAGGCCGCCCGAAGCTCGCTCAATTGACACATGGAAACATGGCTTTCGTCGGCCAGTTGATGCAAGTTTATACCGCTCATATGGAACACCACACCGTACTTTGCGGCCTCCCGCTTTTCCATATCTACGGTTGTATTATTCAGGGTATCGCCTCGTTCGCTGTGGGCTATCGTATATTTTTGATGACTCCCTCTGGTTTCCGCTCGCCAACCGCGATGCCGAATATTTGGAAGTTAATCGACCGCTTTAAAGTCAAACAAATTTCTGCTGTACCTACCGTGCTAATGGCGTTATCGGAAATCCCAGTGGGCGACGCCGATATATCGAGCCTCACCAACTTAAATTCTGGCGCCGCTCCACTCTCGCGCCCATTCGAGCTCAGCTTCGAGGAACGATTTGATGTTGAAATAGGCAACGGCTATGGCATGACAGAGACAACGTCGGTCATCAGTCGAGCGCCTATCGATCAGCCCCCCGGCAGCGTTGGAATGCGAACCCCCTATGGAGGGATACGCATCGTGCAACTCGACGGCACCACCGTTACCAAGAATTGTGAGACAGGCGAAAGCGGAGCGATTCTAGTCAAGGGACCACAAGTTTTTTCCGGCTATAAAGTAGATGCCGACAATAACAATGCTTGGATCGAAGATGGCTGGTTCAACACGGGCGACCTAGGTTATTTAGATGACAATGATTGTCTGTTCCTGTCGGGCCGCGCCAAAGATTTAATCATCCGAAGCGGACACAATATTGATCCGGAGCTAATCGAAGAGCCTATCAACTCCCACCCCGACGTCGTGACCTCGGTTGCTATCGGCTTACCCGATGCTTACACCGGAGAGTTACCTATGGCTTATGTAGTGCTCACCCAAGGTAGTTCGCTTACTGAGCAGGAACTCATCGACTATGCCGCCGGACTCATCTCAGAGCGCGCAGCAATCCCGAAGCGCATCGACTTCTTACAAGAAATGCCGCTTACCGCGGTTGGTAAGATTTTCAGGCCCGCTCTGCGACAAAAAATAGGCGAAGAGGTCGTTGCTGGGTTGCTGGCAGGCGCTAACATAGTCGCCGAGATAAGCAGCGAAAACGAAAAGAAACGCGGTCTAGTAATCAACGTTGTCGCCCACGACAAAACCCAAATCGACGCGATCAACGATCTCGTGAAAAGTTATACTTTCTCGACCGACGTCAGCTAGCAAAAAGGCTTAGTGAGCAAAAATGATGCGAAGGCCGCCTCCAGCGCCTTCGGCATCAATATTCCCGCGCTCTAACACTCTGAGGCGAGAGTTGCTCGGCCGGTAAATCTCGTCATTCAGCAGCACTAACTCTTCCGCCTCGCGGCTCAGTTTCCTGGCTGCGACGAGATCACCCTGCTCAAAATAAATTCGCCCTAGCGCCACATAGAAATCCGGTTCTTCTTCTTTTAGCGCAAGCGCGCGCTCAAACGCTTTCCGTGCAAGCGCGAGATCGCCCTCTCCGTAAGCAACATGGCCCTGTGCATAATGATAGTAAGGATTCATCGCATTAAACCGCTCGATAGCTAATTCATAGGCGCGCGCACGACGAGTATCACCTTGCGCATGATAAAACTTCGCGAGGTTGGCAATAGCAGTGGCACTGTTTCCATCGAGCTCGAAGGCCGTCCGATAGCTGTATTGCGCGAGCGCCCGGTCACCGACTCTGTTAAAAGCCGCGCCTACATTGTTCCACGCGATGGCGTTTTCGGGATCTAAGTACAGCGCATTTTTGAAATAGGCGATCGCACCCTCGTAATTGTGCGCAACCAATGCCTCGACTCCGAGATTATTAAAATAGAGCGCTCGCGCTTGTGTATCGCTGATTACTTTAGAGGTGAGTTGCTGCAACGCAATCTCAGGGGTGAAATCGGCGACGTAACGAATGGTCTGATCGAACCGCCCCGTTGCATTAATGTGCTGACTTAACACTAAAAGCCCGCCTCGCTTATCCCAACTTGGCTGCACATCGACGCGTTGAAACCTCGCTTCGATGCCTAAGTGTCTTGCCATGGCAACGTAAAGATTCATCGCGGATAGGCAGTTGCCGCTGCGCGCGTTATACAGCTCCATCGCGGTGTGTGTTTTCTCGGCTGAGTAGATTATGCCTAGGTTCGCTTCGTCGTAGAGGAAGTCTTGCAGGAGCTCTACGCGCTTGCGCTCATCGCGGACATAGCCAATATATCTATCCAATTGCCCTTTGAGCTCGTCGCTCAAAAACAGAGGATCGATATCGGCGAACGCGTCACTGGTTTGATCCAGAACCCGCGCTTGCAGCTCATTGTCGTGAAGAAACTCGCTCTCCAGTTCGATAGAGGCACAGCGAGTGAGCATGAGGACTAACACAACAGAAAAACGTAACGTCTTCATAATGCACGCTCCTTAAATCAGGCAGTAATTCAACCCAACTCCAGAGTAGACCTTTCGCGCGTATTTTTCCATGCTGGGAAAATGACGGGCACAAAAAAGGGGCTTGCACCCCTTTTTCTTAAACCTCAACGAGCGTTCGACTCCCAGAGTATTGCGCGTAACGCAGTTTACATGCCCGGATAATTAGGACCACCGGCACCTTCTGGCACAACCCAATGAATGTTTTGCGAGGGGTCTTTAATATCGCATGTTTTGCAGTGGACGCAATTTTGCGAATTAATCTGAAAACGCTTCGACCCATCGGCTTCGTCTATCACCTCGTAAACACCGGCCGGACAGTAGCGTTGAGCGGGCTCGTCGAATTTCGGTAGGTTAACGCCTATCGGAATAGAGGCATCTTTGAGCTGCAGATGACACGGCTGGTCTTCGGCGTGATTAGTATTCGACAGGAAAACGGACGAGAGTTTATCGAAAGATATTTTGCCATCGGGCTTTGGATAGTCGATTTTTGGCGCCGACGCGGCTGGCACGAGTTGCGCGTAGTCATGTGTCTTGTCGTGAATCGTAACCGGCGACTTGCCGAACAAGATATTCTGCTCAATAAACGTGAGCGCACTGCCTATCCAGAAACCGAATTTATGGAAGCCCGAGCTAAAGTTACGCGTCTTATGTAACTCTTCATGGAGGTCGGACTGTTTGAATCGCTCGCTGTAGTCTGTTAGCTCTCGGGCTGGCGCTTCGCCCTCTGCACCCTGCGTCAACGCCGCATAGAGCGACTCAGCGGCAAGCATGCCCGACTTCATCGCTGTATGACTGCCCTTAATTTTGGCAGCATTGAGCGTGCCAGCATCACAGCCTATAAGCAGGCCGCCAGGAAAGGTCATTTTGGGCAAAGAGTTTAAGCCGCCCTTAATCAGCGCTCGCGCTCCGTAACTGATGCGTTTGCCACCTTGAAGCGTCTTCTCGATAACAGGATGATGCTTAAATTTCTGAAACTCATCGAAAGGACTAATGTGGGGGTTTTTGTAGCCCAAGTCTACGATAAGCCCCAGAGAGACTTTGTTATCTTCGACATGGTAGAGGAAGCCGCCGCTAGTTCCGGCATAGCTCGCACCTATCATCGGATAGCCCGCGGTATGCACGACTAACCCTTGCTGATGATTCTCAGCGGGGATTTCCCATACTTCTTTGAGGCCGATACCGTAGTGCTGAGGATCGCTGTCTTTGTCGAGCGCGTATTTGGCAATAATCTCCTTGCCTAGGTGCCCACGGCACCCTTCTGCAAGGATTGTGTATTTGGCATGAAACTCGAAGCCTGGTTCGAAAGACGGCTTGTGCTCGCCATCGGCAGCGACGCCCATATCACCGGTTGCCACGCCCTTCACGCTGCCATCATCGTGGTACAAAATCTCAGCAGCGGCGAAGCCTGGGAAAATTTCAGCGCCGAGTTCCATCGCCTGCTCGCCTAACCACGCACACAGGTTCCCCAGCGAGATAATGTAATTGCCTTCGTTATGCATCGGCTTTGGCACTAATAAGTCAGGGAACTTAATTGCCGATTTTGCACTTGGGAGATAGTAGACATTATCGCCAGTAACGGCCGTGTTGAGTGGAGCACCCTTCTCTTTCCAATCGGGAAACAGCTCATTAAGTGCCGAAGGCTCAAATACTGCGCCGGAGAGGATATGTGCACCCACCTCCGAGCCCTTTTCGAGAACGCACACCGAGATCTCTTTCCCTTCGGCCTTCGCCATTTGTAGCAGCCGACAGGCAGTCGAGAGGCCAGCAGGCCCAGCGCCGACTATTACTACATCGACTTCCATAGATTCGCGTTGCATGCATTTCCCCTTTCGATTCGATTATGTGGCGCACAGTGAGCGCCGAAAAACCTTAACGGGTTAATACGGACTAACAGCGCGCCACAGACCATGTATTATCGCCAATTACTCGCTGTAGCGCAAAAATCATCGACATCATTCTGTGAGTAATCGCCCGAGCGCATAGCCTTTGAGATATTTTCTAAAGTTATCGGGCCGAGTATCGCTAAAATCCCTAATAGGCCCGTTTCCCGCTTTGACTCAGCTCTGTTTGCCAGCGAATACACACAATTTGTCACAGCGATGCCAGATTGGCGCGCCTATACTGCGCTGCGTTTAAGAGTCTTCAAGCGGCAGCGCTGGATCTCTGGCAATTTTAACGCGCCATTAAGTCACAAAACGTAACTCATACAATCTGCCCGCTGCGTCTTAGCGTTACCGAGGTAGTCAAGTTTTCTCGGAGAAACCCCATGAAGCGGCGCCTCGCCTCCTTCTTTATTACTTTCGCTCTGTCGCCCTCTTTAGGATTTTCGCAAAATCCGCCAAAGAGCCCAACTGAGACTGCATTAGAGGCTGCCTCAGTAGACGACCTTAGCGTTGTCTACGAAGCGGCTTATTTCGATCAATTTCAGCCTGTATCGGTTAACGACATGGTTAGTCGTATACCGGGAATAGGCCTGGCGCTCGGTGGCGGTGGCGGTGGCGGAGGTCGTGGGCTTGGTGGTGGCGCAGGCGAAATCCTAATCAATGGCCAGCGCATCACAGGCAAAAGCAATGAGGGTCGAAGCCAGCTAAGCCGAATCAGCGCCGATGACGTCGATTATATCGAAATTATTCGCGGCACTTCAGAGGAAATTGATGTTCGCGGCGGCGGACAGGTCGTCAATATCGTCCTTCGCGCTACAGAGTCCAGATCAAGCATCGCCGCAGAAATCAGCACTGACCGCATGCAGGATAGCAAACTCGCCCCCGGAGCACGGCTCTCCTACTCTGGGCGAAACGGCAATCTTAACTACTTATTTCATATTCAGAGCGACCCCAATTACGTCAATCAGGTTATCCGTGAATCGAGCTTCGACCCTGAGGGGGTTGCAACTGAGAGACGATTAGAAGAAAGCACCCGCGACCAGACCAACTATGAAACCAGCGTCAATCTAGGCTATCAATTCGAGAAATCGATGGTGCAGTTGAACGCGCTCTATGGCCAAACCGCTCCTCCAACGGACATAACCCGAGGCATCATTGGACTCGCTGAAGACAACCCGAGCGTAAACCTCGAACGCGAAGCTAACCAAGGGCGAAGAGATAATTGGGAACTCGGGGGCGACTACGAATACTCCTTCGACAACCGATCCAAATTCCGATTCTTGTTCATCGTTAACGATCGCGATTTCGATTTCACCCGCGAACGTTTTCAGGTGGGAAGCGACGAAGAAACCAAAGACCTTTTCCTCTTTTCTGCCGCGCGCGATCGAGAACGCATAGCACGAAGCTCATACACGTTTAATTTGCTTGCAGGTCAAGCGATTGAAACTGGCGTCGAGATCGCTCAGACAATTCGCGATTCTGAAATCCGTCTGGGCAACGACGATGAGGGTGGCGAACCGTCCGCAGCACACGGGGGACTTTTCCCTGTTGACGTCGACAATGCCCTCTCCTCAGTTGAAGAGATCCGCAGCGAGTACTTTGCCATACACAATTGGCAGTTAACCGACTCGATGTCACTAGAAACTGCTTTGGTTTATGAATCGTCCGAGATTACGCAATCTGGCGATGTGGGCAATTCCCGCAGCTTTGGCTTTTTTAAGCCGAGGGTCGACTATCGTTATAACCTTACCGAATCGCTCCAGTTTCGCGCCACTGCCGAAAAGACAGTTTCACAACTGAGTTTTTCTGATTTTAGCGCGACAACAGACAATTCAGATGATGATCAAGATACTATCGCCGGCAATCCAAATATTAGACAAGAACAGACATGGCGTTACGACCTCAATTTGGAATATCGCCTACCAAACAATATCGGTGTGCTTAACTCGAAATTTTATTACCGCGATGTGAGCGACGTGATAGATCGCATCGATGTGTCGCCGTCCCCGGACAATCTCCAATCGGCACGCGGAAACATTGGTAATGGCACGCGCTATGGCCTTAACTTAGATGCGAGCACCCAGCTTTCTTATCTAGGGTTACCCAACGCGCTCTTCACTGTGCGTCTTGGCATCAACGAATCCGAATTGCTTGACCCCTTCTTAGGCATAGAGCGCCGATTTGGCTGGAGTCGTCGCTGGAATGGCCGCACCGAATTCCGTCACGACGTAAACAAATACAATCTTAGCTACGGGTTTAATTACTCGACCCAAGCGCGTGAAGGCAGCAACTACACCCGTATCGATGTGTTCGACATCGAGAGAGAAATCCCGGATTACGACCTCAACCTCTTCTTCGAAAAGCGCGCCTTTGGCGGAGTTACCTTCCGGTTTGATATGCGAAACGCCAATGATCGAAACTTCTGCCGCGAGCGCACCCGCTTCGATGGTGCGACTGTCGATGGGATTGTCGAAGAGATCGAGAATTCATGCAGACAGCCGGGCGTTAGATACTCACTCAAAATCAGAAATACTTTCTAAACTCACACGCCTTTTTATTGCATAATTTTCGAGAGTCGCTCATTCGATTTTCGTAAATACCATCATGTGTTGCCAAGGTAAGAAATCGAGAGTCTCTGTCCATTCAAGCCCAAAAACGCCCATTTCTTTAATCACTTGCTCCTGAGTCATTTTGTGCAAAGGACGAATAGGCACGGAAGCGTCTTCGCCCCGATACTCGAGTAAGAAAATGCGGCCACCTGGCCTAAGCGCATTATAGATGCCGTTAATCATCTCAAAAGGATGGGAAAATTCGTGATAGGCATCGACCATAATCGCGGCATCGATTGAGTTCATCGGTAGATTTGGATCGTCTATTTCGCCCTTCACTCCTTGGATATTTGTTACGCCTTCTTTCGCCTTAGTAGCTTCTACGATGTCGAGCATTTCTTGCTGAATATCCACCGCTAGCACTTTGCCTTCTGGCACAAGCTTGGCAATTCGAAACGAAAAGTAGCCAGAGCCCGCGCCAATGTCCGCGACCACATGAGTGGGCTCAAGTTTCATATTGGCGACAACTTCATCCGGCATCTCTTCTTGAATGCGCCCAGGGCGATTGAGCCATCCCGCGGCTTGATGCCCCATAACGAATGAAATTTCGCGTCCCATATAAAATTTACCAATACCTGTCGTTCTGCGTGATTGATCTTCGATATAACCTGGATTTTCGGCCGCCAGTGTCGGCAACGTAATGATCAAGCTGAGCGCTGCACTGCCGAGCGCAACTACTCCTCGCTTTACTGTCGAGGTCACTGAATAAACCATGTGTCTTTCCTCAATGGGGATCGTTAACTGAGCGCCTACAATACTACAGCGCCGCGATCGGTGGCTACGCGTATGAGTAACGGC
>Ga0181606_10003504_pt1 | contig 13266 bp, 10 predicted proteins | sample 041ome_10_FD_132994 | JGI IMG/M metagenome (GOLD analysis project Ga0181606, IMG submission 132994) | Coastal salt marsh microbial communities from the Groves Creek Marsh, Skidaway Island, Georgia - 041412US metaG (megahit assembly) | ecosystem: Environmental > Aquatic > Marine > Intertidal... | reverse complement strand
TAAAAGATAACCTTAATAATGGACATATTTATATACTTGGAGATTCTTTTGCAAGTGATATCGCTTATCTTATTTCACATCACAAACCGACAATTAAATATACATTAGAGAGCTCTGCCGCCAGCCCAATAGAATTATGTGATGCTAGATTTATTCAAAAAATTGAACAGTTACAAATATCATCAATAATGTTTGCTTATGATGAAGGGTTTAATTTGCCGTGCATTAATAATTTAATCACTAAGCTAGAAGAAAAAGCAATCAAAGTAATATTTATTGGAACCAAGCAATTTGGAAATAACTTGAACTGGTTAGCTCGTTTAAACGCACATGAGAGGTCGTCGTTATGTCAATCACCTAATTCTGAAAAAATTAATTTTGATTTAAGAGACGCACTTGCAATACCAGAAAAGAATTACTTCTCTTTTTTTAGCACTTTTTCAAGTAATAACTGCTTTCCGATTACCAACACTGCTGGTGAACTTCTATCAAGCGATAGACAGCACTTTACAATTGCAGGTGTCGAGTATTTTGGTAAACAATTTTTTGATAACAAAAATATTAAGTTTGCTATTGAATAGAGAGGAATATTTAAGTGCTTAATAGAATTATATTTAGTTGTTAAATGTAGCTGCAAACTTTACAATACCCAAAATGCTAAACTATCCAAAAGACACAGGAAATAAAATCTTGAGTCATAGAAAAATTTAATGAATTTGGATAATTACAAAATTACAAAATTTATTAATGCTTCAGATTTAGATAATTCGAGATTATGGCTCGCAGAAGCAGAGTTTGGATTTTCGCAATTACAAGAAACAATATCTTCACTCGACACTGACTCAAAAATATTAGAAGTTGGATGTGGAAGCGGAATTCTTTTGTCTGTTTTGGCTGAAGAATTTCCTCACCATAAATTTTTGGGGATTGAGCCGTTTGGAGATGGGTTTTCAAGCCTTAAAGATTTGAATTCTACTGTCAAATACTTAGGCGTAAATCTGTCGATTGAAAGGTATGAAGAACATCAATCCAAGTACGATTTTATTTATTGCGTAAATGTTTTTGAGCACGTTGATGATTGGCGGCATTTTTTAGATTGGGCTTCTAACAACCTTACTGAAAACGGACGATTTGAAGTGCTTTGTCCAAATTACGGATTTCCTTATGAATCACATTTCAGAATACCTATCATCTTCAGTAAAAGACTAACTTTTAATATTTTTGAAAATAACATCTTAAATTTTGAAAAAAATAACAACTCTTTGGGACTTTGGAATTCTTTAAACTTTGTCAAAAAGAGAGATGTTTTGGCGTACTGTAAAAAACATACTTCAAAACTTGGGTTCTCTGTGAGTGACGACACTTCAATAATTGATTACATGATTGAGCGAGTGTCTAATGATGTTGAATTTAGGAAACGACAATCTACTATTGGGAAAGTTGCCTCGTTGTTGAAGGCTGTAGGAATTTTAAACTTAATAAAGAAGGTTCCCAACTTTTTGCCTTATATGAAACTTTCTTTCAGTAAATAGATGTCAATTAAATAAGCAATTGATACTATTGAGTTTCAATAGTTCCCTTCGTACGCACAAACGAAGGGAATAGTTAGAAACTTGTTATAAAGTGGTTTGAAATGCTATATAAATCAATGCTTTACGTAACCGCCACTATTGAGTGGGAGTAATAACACGCCCTACAAACCCCATTGATATAAAGGGGATTTTAAGATATTGAGACACACAGATATAAACGACAAATGTTGTAAAGATGTTGTAAAGAAAGATTTGCCCCACGCAAACTATTGCCAAATAAGGGGTTGTAAAACTGCGACTATTGAGTGGAAGTAGTTCAAATAACCTAACTTATTGATTTTGTTAATTTTGTTTTTAAGAACTAATAAACTTCCGCTTAATTAAGGTTAGAATAGTAAAATGAAAAATATAGATCAGCGAACAGTAGATGGTTTTGGTGAGGAATGGAGTCAATTTAATCACTCTACTTTGTCTGAATTAGAATTACGCAAAAGTTGGAATCAATACTTTGATATCTTTCCATTCGATACCTTACCCACTAATTCTGAGGGATTTGATATGGGTTGTGGCAGTGGACGATGGGCAAGATTTGTTGCCCCAAGAGTAGGATTGTTAAATTGTATTGACCCTAGCTCTAAGGCTTTAAATGTAGCTAAAAATAATTTAAAAGAATATGAGAATATCAATTTTTTTGAAGGATCGGTTAGTGATGATCTTCTGCAAGAATCTTCACAAGACTTTGGCTACAGTTTAGGTGTTTTGCATCACATACCAGATACATTACAAGGAATTAAAGACTGCTCAAAGTTACTTAAAAAAGATGCTCCATTTTTACTTTATTTATATTACAACCTTGATAATAGACCTTTTCTGTTTAGAACTTTATGGAAAGTATCCAATCTATTGCGTAAATTTTTTTCTCTTCTTCCTCAAAAAATTAAGTATATTATAACAACACTTATAGCAATTTTTATTTATTATCCTCTTGCAAGAATTGCTCATTTAGCAGAAAAATTGAATATAGATGTAACTAACTTCCCCTTAGTTGATTATAGAAATAAACCATTCTATTTTATGCAAACTGATGCTTTAGATAGGTTCGGCACTCGATTAGAAAAAAGATTCAGCAAGGAAGAAATCTCCTCAATGCTTAAAGAAGCTGGTTTTAAAAATATAACATTTTCAAAGGGTTTGCCATTTTGGGTTTGCATATCCTATAAAATATAAATAATAAATTCTTAAAAAGCTTATTTATAATTTTTTTTCTCAGAGTATTATGAGGCAATCTATGAACCTGGCTAAAAATACTATTGGATTATGTATGTTTGCAAAAATAGTGTTATTAAGTGATTAAGTGATTAAGTGATTAAGTGATTAAGTGATTAAGTGATTAAGTGATTAATGAAATTCCTGCAGTTTTAGTCTATCTTATGAAATTTTTTCAAAACTATCTGCCATGATTGAGCGGGATTAGTTCATACTTTACAGTCGAACACGCCTATTTCCTAATGGAGGTTTAGATGAATTTGAGCAATTACAAAATTACAAAATTTATCAATGATTCAGATTTAGATAATTCGAAATTATGGTTCGCGGAAGCAAAATTTAGATTTTCTGAAAAATTACCTTTCTGGGTATGAATCTACTATAAGGCGTAACTAAGAAATGATAAAATTTTATTAATGTCATCAGAATCTATCATGAAAGTTTCAGAAGCAGTCAATTTAAGAAAATCAGTAAGAGCATTTACAGTTAAACCAGTTTTGGACTCTGATATTAATGAAATTCTTAAAAATGCATCAAGGGCACCATCTGGAGGCAATCTTCAGCCTTGGAAAATTTATGTTGTCAATGGAAAATCAATGACAAGATTTCTTGAATTTCAAAATTCTTGGACAGCTCATGATACTCCTGAGTATGAAATTTATCCTAAAAAATTACAAGAGCCTTATCGGACATCTAGATATGAACTAGGAGAAGAAATGTATTCTCTTTTAGGTATCTCCAAGGAAGATAAGGAGGCACGCATAGGACAGGTTCTTAAGAACTTTAATTTTTTTAATGCGCCAGCAGGATTATTTTGCTTTATAGATAGAAGTATGGGGTATCCTCAGTGGTCTGATTTAGGAATGTTTCTGCAGACATTTATGTTGCTTGCTACTGAAAAGGGCATCTCAACTTGTTCTCAGGAAGCCTGGTCCATCAAGCCCCAGTGTGTTTCCAGCTTTGTAAATGCTCCTGAGAATCTCATGTTATTTTGTGGCATGGCAATAGGATATGAGGATAAAAATTCACCAGTTAATTCCCTTAGATCTTCAAGGAGGCCTTTAGAGGACTGGGTAACTTTCCTGTCTTAGTTTGATGACCTCATGAATGATCGAGAGTGTTATGAGTAATTTAAAAATTGGTTTTATTGTAGATGGAGATCTTTCTGACACATATACATATAATTTAATAAATGAAATTTTAAGAGATGGGGAATTATTTGCTGAACCTACTTTAATTATTCAAGAGAATGATTCTCCTAAGAAAAAACTTTTTTTTTCTTGGATTTTCAGTAATTTCTTTTCTATTCCTCAAAAAATTATGATTCGGCTTATTATTTTTATAGAGTCAACAAGAGTGATTGCCTCCCAAGCGCATAATCAGCATTATGAAAAAAAAAACCTCTCTTCATTAAATCTCAATAAAATCCGCATTTCACCAATTAAATCTAAATCAGGCTCAGTTCATAAATTTTCTGAGACAGATATTAAAAAATTATATGATCAACAATTTGATGTTTTAATTAGAGCTGGAACCGGTATTCTCAAAGGTAAAATTTTGCAGGTTGCCAGGTTTGGGGTTCTTTCATTTCATCATGGTGACAATAGATTATTTAGAGGCATGCCTGCAGGTTTTTGGGAGGTTTATTTAAGAGCAAATTCAAGTGGTTTTATAATTCAACAACTTACAGAAGTTCTTGATGGAGGTAATGTAATTTATCAAGGTAATATTCCAACTGCATCTTTTTGGCAATTAAATTACGCAAACTTATGCAAAAAAAGTGGATTTTTTATGCTTGATTGTTTAAAAAAAATATCTAAGTCTCAAGTCTTGCCAGCTTTCAAAAGCAATCAAATCTCTTCAGAAATTTTTAAGGTACCTTCATTTAAAATTTTATTTAATTATATGTTTAAACAAGGCGCACTTTACTTCTACAATTCATTTAAGAGATTTCTAGGATATAAAACAAGATGGAGCATTGCTATTGGAAAATTTAACTCAGGTAACTTTTCTGTTTCAGACACTCTTTTTATAAAAAATCAACCTAGAAGATTTTTAGCAGACCCATTCTTGCATCGGCATAAAAATAGGGTGATCTGTTTTGCAGAGGAATTCTCTTACATCAATAATAAAGGAAGAATAGTAGCCTTTGAAATACTCAACAATGACTATAAGTATTTAGGAGCAGTTATTGAAGAGAAATTTCATTTATCTTTTCCATATATTTTTAAAATTGAAGATGAGATATACATGTGCCCTGAATCTAGTCAAAATAATGATATTAGAATTTATAAGTGTGAAAATTTTCCCCAAAAATGGTCATTAAAAAAAATTATTTTTAAAGATATTTCTGCAGCAGATTCTATTATTTTTCAAAATAAAGAAAAGTGGTTTTTATTAACTAATATATGTTCTAGTCACATGAAAGAACACAATTCTGAATTACATTTATTTACCTCAGACCATCCGTTGCATTCTAAATGGGTACCAGCTAAAGATAACCCCATAATATTTGATTCGTTGAAAGCAAGAAATGGAGGATTTTTTAAGATTGGAAATCAACTTTTCAGAGTAAATCAAGTGCAGAAAAGCTTGGGTTATGGAAGTGATTTTGAAGTGAATATGATTAAAGAAATTTCTTCAGAACATTTCATTGAAAAACAAATAGATTTAAATTTAACAATTCTAGAAAAAAATATAAAAGGCATGCATCATTTTCATGTTGATAATCAGCATTGTGCATTTGATTTTTGGATGCAAGAAAGGGTGAAATAAGCTAAGCTAATCTTTCCAAATTTGAGCTGATGAATCCTCTATATTTTTTCAAACTACATAGATCATAAATTTAGCCGAAATTTATAGAAACATATCACTTAATTTATTAATATTTCGAGAGTTTGATTGTGAAAAAAATATCCATAATAATCCCATCATTAGAATCCATTGATACAATTAGATCACTCCTCGATGCTCTTGAGAATCAAGTATTTTCTGATTTTGAGGTGATCTTTGTTGATTCACAAGGGCCATCATCATCAGCGATTTTAGAACAAATTAATGAAAGTAAATCCTTGGATATTAAGTATTTTTCTGTCAAGCCAATGTTACCTGGCGCAGCAAGAAATTACGGTGTAAAAAAAGCACAATCTTCTCTAATAATTTTTTTAGATACCAAAACGATTCCTTCTGAGTTTTGGTTAGAATCATCCCTTCGTAAAATAGAGTTAGAAAAAAATGATGTCGTCTTTGGAAAATTTTATACTGCTGCGGAGTCTAGATTTCAAGAATTAGTAAAGGCAGCTACTTTTGGCAATCAATCAATCGATTGTCTTCCAGGAACGATGCTTCATAAGTCCACATTTGAAGAAGTGGGAGATTTTTTAGAGCATATTAGAGCAGGTGAAGACTTAGAGTGGTTAAAAAGAGTTAAATTATCTAATTTTCGTGTTGGAACTCTTGAAGAGCCGTCCATTAAATATGTTGGTTTGCCAAAAAATTTCATTACTTTAATTTATAAGTGGTTTTTATATTCAAAAGAAACAGCATATGTAGAGGTAATTCTAGGTCAAAAGGCTCTTTATTTTTCTATCTCCTTGATTGGAGCTATGTATCTAATTTTGAACTGGAATTATTTATTTACCAATGATTTATGGGACTCTAGTCCATATTTTGTTCCTCATATCAATAAAATAGTATGGTCACTAACCTTTATTATTTATTTTTTATTCAGAAGTCTATATTTGCCATCAACTAAAAATGTACCTAACAAATATCTTTTTCCAATAAATTGGTTCTTTGTTGGTATTTTGGGATTGGCTATAGATATAAGCAAGATGCCTGGAAGAGTGTTAGGGTATTTACTGTATTTAAAAGAGAAAATAAAATTTTAAATTATTTTTCTGTAATCATTAGCAATTTTTTCAATTGAAAATTTGTTTTTAGCAATTTCATTAGATTTCTTGCCCATAGCGCAAATAAGATCTGGATTTAATATAAATTTTTCCATTGCTTGAAATAGCGAAACATTATCTTTTAAGCTTATTAGAAATCCATTCTTTTTATCTTCAATACACTCTTTGCATCCTGCCACATCAGTCATCACTAATGGCATATTCATGCAAGCAGCCTCAATTGCAGATCTTGGCAATCCCTCACCATATGATGGCAAAACAAATATAGAGTGGGATGCGTAAATCTTATGCATCGAATCATGTTTAATTTCTCCTAGAAAATTGATCTCTTTAGAATTTTTAATTAAATCCATTATTTTTTTTGAGATTGAATCATTATTTTTTGGGTTATATGAGCCTGCTATAGAAAAGTTCAATTCTGGATACTTTTTCTTTAATTTAATGCTTGTTTTAAAATACTCAATAATGCCCTTTGAAACTAAAAGTCTTGCTGCAAAAAGGAAGCTAGGTTTTATTTTGTTATCGGTTAGCCCTCTTTTAAATCTATCTAACCTAATTCCATTACCATGAATAACATATGAATTTTTTTCATTACTAATATTTGATATCAAAAATCTTGTCTTATCATCATTATTTTGAAAAATAAATTTATGATCTTTCTTTTGGAAATTTAAAAGTAATGTTGAAAACTTAAAAATCTTCCAAATTATTTTTTCACGAAGTCTCTGAGGCTTTCTAAATTCACCCAGTCCAGAGATCACAAATATCAACTTTCCTATTGTTCTAAATTGCGCAATCAGAGATCCTATGAAGGATAATTCAATTGTTACAAGTAAAATAGAATCCGGCTTTCTGAATAGTAAAATTTTTTTTAATCTAGATAAGTATTTAACAAAGCCTACGATTGAACATTTTCCACTTCTTTGATTAAGATGAATGATTTTAATCCCCTGCAACTCTAATTCATCAATCAATCCTTGAGCGCAGTTTTTTGTATCTGTAATTAATTCAATTTCGTGATATTTTTTTAATTCAAGTGCAAGGTCCAATCTGTGACTTAAAAAAAAATTCAATTCATTAACTATAAAACAAACCTTCATCATTCAATTATCCCATATAATTGTAAGTAGATTACATTTCAGATATTTTAAGATGTTATTTTTATTCACTTCACTTAAAACAATACTTTCAAGCAGAGATATTAGTAAAATCTTTTCAATGTCTGCATTGCTATTTCTTGTAGCTTTGGTCGAAATTTTTGCATTATTCTTAATTTCATTTTTAGTACTAAACTTAAGTAATTTTAGTTCCGGAATTTATGAAACAGCATTTTTTAAATTCTTGCTTTTTCTTGTAAATGGTAATTTGGTAAGTGCTAACATTGCCTTGGGGTCTTTAATTGCTCTTTATGCAATCTTATCTACACTTTTTTCATTGAGGGTTTTGAAATATGTATCCATAACTAGCCAAATTATAGGAAGTAGCATTAAGTTAAATATTGCAAAGATTTTTCTATATCAATCATGGAAATCTGCTTTAGGAGAAAAAACTTCTGAACAAACATCAAAAATTATCAACGATGGGAGTGAGCTTGGAATACTTATAAATTTTATAATGCACCTTTTTAGCAGATCTATTTTGGCATTATTAATTATTTTAGGACTATGTATCTTTAACTTTAAATTAACCATGCTAATGGTATTTTTTTTAGGCACCTCTTATTTTTTTATTTTTAAAACTTTTAAATCAAGGGTTGATAGAAATAGCGTTCAGGTATCAAAAATGAAAGATAGATTGATTAATATAGTGACAAACTTTTTGGGATCAATAAAAGAAATTATCTTTTACGGAAATCAATATGAGGTTATCAAGCACTTTCATAACGCTAATGACATACATGCCAAAGGTATGGGTGAAAATTATTTCTTGGCTCAAGTCCCAAGATTTATAATTGATACCATATTATTAATTATTTTAGTCGTCGGTGCTGTTGTGGTAAATATTATGTCATTTAGCGCAATTGATTTTCTTACTACAATTTCAATTTATGGAATTGCATCTTTAAAATTGCTACCAGCATTTCAAAATATTTTTAATTTTGCTCATGAGATATATATTCGAATGCCATACTTACATAATGTAATTAAGATTTTTGATGTCTCTGATTATAATTATTTGAAAGGAAGTTATGGCTCCGATAGAAAATTAACAATAAATTCCATAGCTTTTAAGGATGTCTCGTTTTCATATAATGAAACTAGCAAACCATCCTCCAAAAAAATTAATGTTAATATAGAAATTGGCGATAAAGTTGCTGTTATTGGCGCAAGTGGTTCTGGAAAATCAACTTTCATTGATCTTTTGCTTGGTCTTTTAAAGCCTGATTTAGGTAAAATTTTGATTAACAATACTTCTTTGGAAGATATCAATGAAGTTGATTATAGGGCGAATTTCAGCTACATACCTCAGAAAATCTTTCTTACGGAATCTTCAATTTTTGAAAATATTATTTTTGGTTCAGGGCGAACAAATTTTGATGAATCAGCATTTAAAAAAGCCATAGAATTATCTCACTCATCTGAATTTATTTATCAGACTGAGTCTGGGCTAGAAACATTAATTTCTGATAACCAAATATCTTTTTCAGGCGGTCAGAAGCAATGTCTTGGTTTTGCAAGAGCATTTTACAGAGGGGGGAAGATTTTAATCTTTGATGAGGCTACAAATGCGATGGATCAAAAGCTTGAGGAATCTATTTTGAAGAGTATTAAAATTTCAGACTTCAATACTCTAATATGCATTACCCATAGGCCCAGTCTTCTTAAAGAATTTAACAAAATTTGTGTATTTAATGCTGGCAGTCTGGAGGATATTGGTACATATGATGAGCTAATTAAAAGAAATACTTTTTTTAAAGAAATAATCTCTTCTTCAGTCAAATCTTGAATTCAAAACACATACATTTTATGTCAATAGCTTTTGAACAAGCTAAGACAGCATACACAAAAGGAGAGGTGCCTGTTGGAGCAATCGTTGTTCTGGATGGAAAAATTATAGGCACAGGTCACAATCAAGTAATTCAAAATAATTCAGTTTCTGCCCATGCAGAAATTATTGCTATTGAAATGGCTGGAAAGCATCAATCAAATTATAGACTTCCAGGAGCTATTATGTATTCGACCCTTGAGCCATGTCATATGTGTGCTAAAGCAATTATTGATGCAAGAATCAAGACTTTATTTTTTGGAGCATTTGAACCAAAAACTGGATCTCTAGCTTCAATCGATAATTTTTTTGAAAAACCTCATTTAAATCATTTTGTTGAAATCAAGTGTGGGCTAATGAAAAAAGAAAGCAGGAATCTGATGCAAAAATTTTTTTTAGAAAAACGTTTGAAATCTTAAGTATTAAAATATCTATTATGCCAACAGATAAAATGAACAATTGAAAACAGCCGCTCACCATTTTGCCTGCCTGCCTTTTGATCATTCATTAATTTAAATAAAAACTCTTTGTTAAATATTGGGGTTTGAAAATCAGATATTTTAGTATAAAAATAGTCAAACCAAATTTCTTTTCTGAGCAAATCATTTATTGGAATGCTTAAGCCCTGTTTTCGTTTTAGATTAAATTGACTCGGAAGTATTTTAGATGCCAATTTTTTTAATAGTACTTTTCTTTGAAATAATGATATTTTTTGGTTGATAGGTGTTTGATTGAATGCAAAATCTATAATTTCTTTATCTAAAAAAGGTGATCTTAACTCTACAGAATGAGCCATGCTTGATCTGTCAACTTTTACAAGAATATCTTCTGACAAGAAATTATTAAAATCTCTAAAAGTTAGTTTTTCGATAAGATTTTTGTCTGAAAGATTTAATTCATTCACCTCACAGAGAGCTGAGCAGTATAAGTTATTTAAAAGTAGTTTTTTTCTCTCTTCGTAATGGAAGAAATGATTGAAATTTATATCAATTTCTTTAAAGTTTGATCCAAATATCTCTATTGATTTATAACCCTTAGATCCAATATTTTTTCTAGAAAGAATAAATTTTGCGATTCCCCTTCGTAATATTAAAGGCATTAGTTTTCCAACAAATTCAAGCTGAGCAGCTCTATTATAATGATCATACCCTCCGAAAAGCTCATCACCACCATCCCCACCAATTACTACTTTATAGTGATTTGATATTTCTTTAAATAATTTAAATGTTGGAAGTATTGATGAGTCTGCTAGAGGCTCATCAAAAAATTGAACAATCTCATCCATTATCTCAGGAAAGATTTGACCTCCATCTACTTCAAAATGATTTGTATTGAATTTTTTTGCAATGATATTGGCATGATGACTTTCATCAAATTTTGAGTATCCTGGAAATGTAACCGTGAATGTATTTATTTTAGTTTCTATTCTTGATGCTAGAGATACCAAGACGCTTGAATCAACCCCTCCACTGAGCAGGAAAGCAATAGGCACATCTGCAATTAATTTATTTGCGATAGAGTTGGTTAAGAGCGTCTCCAACTTTTCAACAAGCTTTTCTTCAGAGTTGAAATACTTTCTTATGTGTCTTTTTTTTGATGGTTGAATAAAATTTTCATATTGAGTTACATAATCTTTTCTATTTTCCAAGTTGAAAGTCATGTATGTACTGGCTTCTAGTTTAAATATATCTTTGTATATAGATTTACTCTTTTGAACATAACCATTTTCTAGGTATGCATTTAAAGATTCATTTGAGATTTGATTTTCCTCATTATTTATATTGAGCAAAGGTTTAATCTCAGATGCGAAATATAAATTACCTTTATTTATAGAATAGAATAATGGTTTTTCTCCCGCCCTATCTCTTGCAAGAAAAAATTTTTGATTTACCAAATCTAAAATTGCAAATGCAAACATCCCATCTATTTTTTCCAAGCATTTCTCGCCCCATTCTATATAGCTATAAAGAAGAACTTCTGTATCTGATGATGATTTAAAAACATACTTCTTATTTTGCAAAATATTTCTAATTTCATGATGATTATATATTTCTCCATTAAACACAATTTGATGCATATAATCTTCAGAAAGCATTGGCTGATCGCCATTAACGCTGAGATCAATTATTGATAGCCTTTTAAACCCCAACCCAATGTTTTGATTCTCATTAAGCCATATCCCCTCAGAATCAGGCCCCCTATGATTTAATAAATCAATACCATTTTTTAACCATAGTTTAGGATCTCTAATGTCTCGTGATGTAAAACCGAGGATGCCGCACATAATTTATTGATTATCTTTATCGTTATTATAACTTTTGCTGACAGGCATAGATATCTCAATCTATTTTTTGGCAATACATTCTAAGCCATTACCTCTTTCATAAATCTCATATGAAGAAAATTTAAAATTTTGTATTATTTTTCTAAATTGTTTTGTTGAATAATGTCTCTTATATTGATCAGTATTCTTATCATGGGTATCAAGTAGAGACCATTCGAACTGCTGTTCTTTGGTTAGATCAAAAATACCATAATAGAAGCTTATTGGAGAAATTCTTCTTAAAAAAAATTGTAATATATTATTTTTTCTAAAATACCAATGAACGGGAAAACATATTCTAGTTAAGAAATTAGTAACTGGTAACTGATACTCATGATTTAAATTTTTTATTAAGAACCAATATACCAAATACAATGACAAGTATTGACCAATATGGAATTTATAATGATCAATAATTAAATATCCATCATCTTTAAGCACTCTTTTTAATTCACTTATACTGTCGATTGTACTTGGAGTATGCTGAAGCACTCCTAAGCATACACAATAATCAAAAAATCCATCTTCAAATGGAATGCTTCTTATGTCTGCTTGAAATAGAGTTAAATTTTCATTGGGCATATTATTCATCTGATTTGCCTCTACCGCTTCGCTATAATCAAAAGAGTAAACTATGGCACCATACCTTAAAAGGATTTCTGTAAATCTACCAGCCCCACATCCAGCCTCCAAAACTTTCTTACCTTTAAGATTGCTAATCGGCATCCCCAAAGCTGTTTCTAGTCTTTTTTTACTTATATTTGTATTTGAATAAGAGTCTAATTGGGTATTTTTAAATTTTTTTCATTGAACTCTAAAGGAAATACAATAATTCTCTTAATTTACAAATCTTGGAATTGAATTCAAAATATCAAAAGTTTCTCCAATACTAGACGATAATGTTTGACCATCACTTGTCAAAGGCAGTTTGCTTTTTGGAGATATAAAATTATTAAAATTCAATTCGAGCTAAAATTTTATCTACAATTATAATAATAACCAATTATTTAAGCTCTATCCAAACTGGGCAGTGATCAGAAGGTTTCTGCATTGATCTTGCTGAGTAGTCTATCCCAGTTGATAGTATTGCTTGTTCGATATTTGTAGATACTAATATATGATCTATTCTTAGCCCTCTTTTTGGATTATCGTCAAACATTCTTGAGCGGTAATCAAACCATGAATAAATTGATCCATTATTAGGATTTTGTTTTCTCCACGAATCCACGAAACCTAAGTCTCTAATTTT
>Ga0181606_10003501_pt1 | contig 13277 bp, 13 predicted proteins | sample 041ome_10_FD_132994 | JGI IMG/M metagenome (GOLD analysis project Ga0181606, IMG submission 132994) | Coastal salt marsh microbial communities from the Groves Creek Marsh, Skidaway Island, Georgia - 041412US metaG (megahit assembly) | ecosystem: Environmental > Aquatic > Marine > Intertidal... | reverse complement strand
TGAGCTTCTTTTGCAGCATCATATTCAGCATTCTCAGACAAATCGCCTTTATCACGAGCCTCTGCTATAGCTTGAGAAGCTTTTGGACGCTCGACATCTCTTAAGTAGTCCAATTCGTCTTTCAACTTTTTTAATCCCTCTGCGGTATAATAACTGACCTTACTCATTGCAATTCGTTTTATAAATAGAAAAATCCTCTCGAAGAGGACCTAGTACAAATATATATATTATTTTTAATATCACGATTATATTAAACGATGTTAGCAAAACTTTCACATACTATTTTTTTGATTCTTAGTTTATTAGCCCTTTCATGTACGAAGCAACAAACCAACAGAAACCCTTATCTACAAGAGGTTCGATTTTCAACATCGATCAATTTGAGCTTACCCTCTTACAATAACCTAACCGCTATTGGTAATCCAATATATATCAATGAGACTGGTGTAGGAACAAGAGGAATCTTTGTGATGAATGTAGGCTTTAATCAATTTAGAGCCTTTGAAGCTACCTGTCCAAACCATATTCCAAATTCCTGTTCTGTCCTTAAATTAAATGGTCAGAACGGCAGCTGTGACTGTGATGATTTAAGTTATAGTTTTTTTACTGGACAATTACTCAACAGACCGGCAGAAGGCATCTATTATGACTTATTGGAATACAACGCTCAATTATCGGGAGATGTGCTTAGGATATACAACTAATTACCAACCGATTACAGCTCCTATTAGAAAATTCCTAGTTGCTTGCGGATAGTATCCAGCTCCTTCCATAGTTGTAGTAGCTCCTGCGGTTGACCAAGTATCATCATAGGTATAAAAATAACCATTACTTACATAGTTCACATCAAAGATATTATTCACTAACAGCTGGAGTTGAAGGTCTAACTCCCAATGATTAGGAATCGTATACGAGAGATTAAAATCACTAATCGTATAGGCTTCCAGTAGCGAATTTTTAGAGTCGATATTTCCCATATACTGTTCAGACACCTGTTTAGTCATCAAACTCAAGTTGAGCTGATCTATAGGAATATAACTCAAGATATTTCCTATAATAAGTTCAGGGGAAAAGGCGATGTGAGTAGCTCCTAATGCTTCAAGCACTCCATTTCTTTCAAAGAAAAAATCTCTATTTCTATGCTTACTTATACTTACGTTAGGCATCCATCTGAATTGATCAGTTAACTTAATTGAAGCGTCTAGTTCAATTCCAGCACGGTAACTTGATCCGATATTTTCACGAATTGGAGCCCCCACTTCGTTTAATGCCCCCGTAAGCACCAATTGATCCTTGTAATTCATATAAAATAAGTTCACATTTAAAGCCGCTTTGCTATTTAAGAATCGATATCCTAATTCAAAATCATCTAATGATTCCGGTTTTGGGCTTCCGGTTTTATAATCGGTTCTATTGGGTTCTCTTTGAGCTTTAGCATAAGATCCATAAAGATGTTGCGAAGGATTTATAGTATAGGTAATCCCGGCCTTTGGATTGAAGAAATTAAATTGATCATCAATTTGCGCTCCAGTTTTAAGATCGGTCTGGTAACCCACCCAACGATTTTGAATATCAACATAGGTACTCCAATGCTTATCTAAATCATACCGGTATTTTAGATAGAAATTCGTATCGGTTTTAAGTGAATTAGTATCGTAAAACGGATTAGCAAGATTAGCCGCCTCTAACCCTTGAGCCCAAAGAGTTAACCCAAAATGAGATCCATCATACCGATTCCAACCCCCTCCAATGATTAGTTGACTCTTCTCCTCTTTTCTCTGAACAGAAAACACTGTTCCATAGAAGTTGTTATCCAACCACTTTTGGGTGATCGTGTCTGATGATCCATCTTCATTATACTCTTCATAATAACCTTCTCCATGAGTAAAATGTAAGGCAATATTAGAAGACCATCCCTGGTTTAAATCTTGATTCCAAATCAATTGTAGGTGATTTTGCAAATAATCATCTACTTGATCTTCATAAAACTGTTCTTGACCATTCTCATCGATATAATATCCTGCATAATTCGTTGTTCTATTCTGTTCAAGTGTAGCAGAATCCACTCCATACCACGCTTGATACGTACGTTCATGACCTCCAAATACCAGGGCTTTGATGTGGGTATTTTCATCCCTAAAAGCTCCTTGAACAAAGTATGATTTTAAATCAGAAGTAGCTCGATCAATATAGCCATCTGAATTAATTGTTGAAAAACGACCAGAAAATGAAAATCCTCCAAACGCCTTAGTGTTAAAAGAAAGACTCGTATTAAAGGTGTTGTAACTCCCTATGGAAGAACGAAGCATTCCAGAAAAATCTTCTGTGGTTGAAGAAGTACTCAGGTTTAACGATGCTCCAAAAGCACCAGCTCCATTAGTGGAAGTACCAACTCCTCGTTGAAGCTGTAAACTCGATACTGAAGTGGCAAAATCAGGTAAATCTACCCAGTATACTCCTTGAGATTCGGCATCATTATAGGGAATTCCATTAATGGTAACATTAACTCGTGTAGCATCAGATCCGCGTACTCGAATTCCGGTATAACCAATACCTGCTCCTGCGTCTGAAGTGGTGACGACTCCTGGGAGATAGTTTAGTAAAATGGGTAAATCCTGACCTAAATTTCTGCTAGCTAATTCTGCGGCTTTAACATTGGTATAGCTCACCGCCATTTTTTTATCTGCTCGAATGGCAGACACAAAAACTTCTTGAAGTGCTACTTGTTGAATACTGTCTTGTTCTTGTTGAGCAGAAGCCAATAATCCTAGTAGGGCTATGCTCATTGTTGCGAATAACTGTTTCATTCGTATAAAAATTACGAATAAAAGGGGTCATTATTCTGGTTACTAAATAAGTTGTTTTACTATTCCCTTGGCAGCATTACCTGCCCAGGTTCTTTGGGTATAATCTCAGCTCGTGGAAGAGCACCCCTTTGAGACAAAACAAAGTTAAAACTTAAATCAATCTAAACCGTAGGATTAGCGTTATTTTTTTCGATAAGTTGGTCAATTATACTTACCGCCTTATGTAAGCGTTCTTTTTTATCGCCCTTTAAAATAATATAGGGTTTATTATAGCGATCCAGGGTCTGTTTAAATAGCTCGAAGAGTTCCTCTCGTTCGAATGGTCGATCTCGAAGTTCGTCATATTCCCATGGCACATCGATATAGGTCAAAAAATAAAGGTCATAGGAGTTAGCGAGAGCCGCCTCTTTGATCAATGGATCACAGGTCTTATAATAAAGTTCATAATAAACCATGGTCTCTAGAAGATCAGTATCACAAATTAACACATCAGTTGCTTTTTGAGCAAGTTCATTTTCAGACTGCATTTGTCCATATGCAATTGGAAGCATATCTTTTTCTTCACAAACTTTTCGTTCATTATTCCACTTTTTTTGAAGGTATTCACGAGCATATTCCGGACACCAAACAGAATTATAATAACGTGCTAAATGTTCAGATAGTGTTGTCTTACCAGTAGATTCAGGACCAAATAAGGCTACCTTAACTACGGGTGATGCTAATTGTTTAAGCGTTTTTTCCATTCAAAATATCCCAAAAGGGCAATTGCTGTAAAGATTAAGTATTGAAATGACGTAAATATAAGGCCTTTATACCAATATAAGGGTATAGAGATCAAATCACCTATGATCCAAAAAATCCAGTTCTCTATTTTTTTCTTGGCCATCAGCCACATTCCCACGAAGAAAATAGCCGTTGTCATGGTGTCTACATAAGCCGTCCATGTCGTAAATTTTTCAAAATATAAATAGACCCCAATCACAAATAACATGGTAGCTATAAAAAAAAGAACTGATTGATTTTTTTCCTTTTTACTTGTCCAGCTGATGGATACAAGAGCATTATTAGCATCCTTTCTTGACCAAAGCCACCAACCATAAATACTTATGGCAGAATAATAAGCATTAATTAACATATCTCCTAAAAGTCCATAGATCCATAAAATATATACAAAGAGCACCGTGCTTATAATTCCCGTTGGGTAGACCCCTATGAATTCTTTTTTAGCATACCACACACTTAAAAATCCAAAAAAAACAGCGATCAGTTCAAGAACCACTAAATGAGGTTCCATTACATAATAGGGTTCAAATAGATAATGCCAAATTCCTTCTTCCATATCAAGCTAGTGCATAAACTAAGCAGTAATTTTCAACTGCTTCAAAATGAATATCAAAATAAACCCTTGCCTCGTTAAAATGAATATGACCTGTGGTTTTTTTATCCTCCATATGAAAATCATCAATGTCAATATGCTTTAAAAAGCTTAATCCTGGCTTAGGGTAAATCTTATAAATGGATTCTTTTGCTCCCCAAATACAGGTGAGCTTAGTGATGATTTCAGGAGTGTTAGAATGCCGTTCAACAAGCGGATACGTGGAAAACTTAGGGGCGATTTTAAGAATCTTGTCTCGTTGCTTCTCAACATCAATACCCACTGCTCGTTTACTACTCACAATAATGGCTGTAAATTCGAACGAATGGGTGATTGATATGTAAAAATCGTTTTCCAAATGAGGTTTACCCATATCGTCATAGTAGAGGTCATCATCAGTGAGCGCTTCTATTTTAAGCAAATGGCGGATACTTAAAAACCCTTTGCGATGCAGTTCAGAATTCATCGATTGCAACCGTTTACTGCTAGAGGGCTTAAGCTTTATTCCAACATGAAGATCTACTTCAGATTCGGTGAGTTTCCATAGATGAATTCTGGTAAATTCATCAAAATGTATGGATTTGTATAAAGGCATAATTCGAATTCTGTTTTGTATCTTTGTGGTCTAATTTAAAGCAGATACTGCGAAAGTAATGAAATTTATGAGTACAACGACCATCCCTTACGTTCCCTTTAAAGTTAAAGATAGCTCTTTAGCGGCTCGGGGTAGAAAAGAAATTGAACTAGCGGAAGCTGAAATGCCTGGACTAATGGCGCTTAGAGAAGAATATGGTGCGAGCCAACCTCTTAAAGGAGCTCGTATTGCTGGATGTTTACACATGACCATTCAAACTGCAGTGCTCATCGAGACTCTGGTAGCTCTTGGAGCTGAAGTGACTTGGTCTTCTTGTAATATTTTCTCTACTCAGGATCATGCTGCTGCTGCTATTGCTGCTGCTGGCATTCCTGTCTATGCATGGAAAGGAATGAATGAGGAGGAATTCGATTGGTGTATCGAACAAACACTCTTTTTTGGAGAAGATCGTAAACCATTAAATATGATCTTAGATGATGGTGGTGATCTTACCAATATGGTATTGGATCAATATCCAGAACTTGCTCCAGGAATCAATGGACTTTCGGAAGAGACCACCACAGGAGTTCATCGTTTATACGAGCGTGTTAAAAACGGTACGCTTCCTATGCCTGCGATCAATGTGAATGATTCCGTTACCAAATCTAAATTTGACAATAAATACGGCTGTAGAGAATCTGCTGTTGATGCGATTCGTAGAGCAACCGATGTGATGCTTGCTGGAAAACAAGTGGTGGTTTGTGGCTATGGAGATGTTGGAAAAGGGACCGCTGCTTCCTTTAGAGGTGCTGGATCTATTGTGTCTGTAACAGAAGTGGATCCTATTTGTGCGCTACAAGCGCTCATGGATGGCTTTGAAGTAAAAACACTTGAATCCTTAGCCCCAAAAGCGGATATCATTATCACCACCACTGGAAATAAAGATATTGTAAGAGCAGAACATTTTAAAGCGCTTAAAGACAAAACAATTGTTTGTAATATTGGTCATTTCGACAATGAAATCGATATGGCTTGGCTCAATAAAAACTATGGATCAACTAAAGTTGAAATCAAACCTCAGGTGGACAAATATACCATTGATGGAACTGATGTAATTATCCTAGCGGAAGGACGTCTCGTTAACCTAGGTTGTGCGACTGGTCACCCTTCTTTTGTGATGAGTAACTCCTTCACCAACCAAACTCTTGCTCAAATCGAGCTTTGGACCAATAAAGACGCATATGAAAATAAGGTCTATATGCTTCCTAAGCACTTAGATGAAAAGGTAGCTGCCCTTCACCTAGCTAAACTAGGAGCAGAATTAACAATTCTTAAGCAAGACCAAGCCGAATATATTGGGGTAGAACAAACAGGTCCATTTAAACCTGAATATTACAGGTACTAAAAAAAACAGAACTAGTTCGACGAATAACAAAAGCCTTCTAATAGGAAGGCTTTTTTGTTGGGTATCGTATATGAAAAGAATGTTAATCAGTAGGTGTTTTTTTATTAGATAGATACACTCCAACTAAGACCACCAAAGCACCTAATAATTGAACTGCTTGGAGTTGTTCTCCATCCCACAAACCCCAAAATATAGCTACTACTGGAATGGTATAGGTAACGGAGGCTGAAAAAACAGGACTTGACACCTGAATAAGTTTATTAAAATACAGTTTAGCAAAAGCAGTACCAATCACTGCTAATAAAAAGATATAACCCAAGGAAGCTATAGGCGGATTTGCACCAACCATCAAATCAAAAAAGCCACTCCACACAAGTACGATAAAAGCTGGTAAAACAACAACCGCAAAACTAGCAGTTGTAATTGCCAATGGGCTCAAATGAGCTAAATGTTTTTTAATAATATTGATATTAAATGAGTACCCTAGCGAGGACATGTATACAAAAATCGCATACCAATAAGACTTATCTGGATCTAAGGTTTCTCCTGCCAAAATAAGCGCAATCGATCCCAACAAGCCTATGACAACACCTAATAGTTGTCGTTTATTGATCATAGCTCCAAAAGCCAAAACACCTACGATAGTGGTGTTTAATGGGGTGAGTGTATTAAACACTGAGGTAATTCCAGAATCGAGTTGGGTCTGAGCAAGCGCAAACAGAAACGGTGGAAAAAAGGTTCCCAAAAAAGCGCCACTACTAATCCACTTCACATCCTTTTTTTGGACTTCCTTAAGACGCTTAAATCCAAAGCTAAAGATGACTAAAGACGCTATAATAATTCTAATGGCCCCTAATTGAACTGGTGTAAACCCTACAAGACCTCTTTTGATCAAAATAAATGAAGTCCCCCAAATGAGGGATAAAACGACTAAGTATACCCACTTTTTTACTTGATTGCTCATCCTGTTATTTAATGCAGTGCAAAATTCGGATATTTATCTCAATATCAATAGCTGGTTTCCAATGAATCAACCTAAATACACCTCGTTCATCAATTTCAATACAAAAAAACCCTCCAAAAAGGAGGGCTTTAGTATCGTATACGGTCTTAAGTTTTTCTTAAGCCTCAAAAGGCTCAATAGATACATAAGATTTTCCGTTTGCTTTCTTTTGAAATTTAACCAAACCATCTACTTTAGCATGTAAGGTATGGTCTTTTCCTAAATAAACATTATCTCCTGGATTGTGTTGAGTTCCACGTTGTCTAACGATGATGTTACCAGCTATAGCAGCTTGTCCACCAAAAATTTTAACACCTAAGCGTTTCGATTCTGATTCTCTACCGTTCTTCGAACTTCCGACTCCTTTTTTATGTGCCATTTTTTAAACTTTTTGTTAGGTTAGCTTAATGCAGCGATTAAATCTGCTTTTTTCATTGAAGAAATTCCTTCAATTCCTTTAGCTTTCGCTAATTCTTTTAACTCAGCAACTGTCATTTTACTAAAGTCTTCTCCAGCTTCTGCTTTTGGAGCAGCTGGTTGCGCTTTAGCAGCTGGCTTGGCCTCAACTTTTTTAGCAGCTGGTTTTGCTCCTGAAGCTGCTATAGTATTAATCTGAATCTCAGTTAATTGTTGTCTGTGACCATTTTTTTTACGGTAACCTTTACGTCTTTTCTTTTTGAAAACGATCACCTTATCACCTTGAAGGTGCTTTAAAACTTTTGCTTCAACAGAAGCTCCGTTTATAGCTGGGGCGCCAATCGTAATGTTTTTATCGTCAGCTAATAAAAGAACGTTATCAAAATTAACTTTTGAACCTTCTTCCGCATCTAAACGATGTACGAATACTTTTTGGTCTTTTGCAACTTTAAATTGCTGCCCTGCTATCTCTACAATTGCATACATAGCTAAAATATTAATTATTTATAATCACCTTTTCATTAAGGCGGGTGCAAATATAGCTCTTTTTTAGAAAAATAATAAAGTTTTTTGTCAAAAAAACTCCTACTATTTTGAGCATCAAAAACATACTATTAATCGACATGATTTGCGAGTTCTATTATTATGGCCTAATTTCATGAACAGAATTGTAAAACTTAAAAAACAATGAATAACTTATTAAAAATAGCACTCCTTTCTTTGGTCTTAAGCCCTGCAGTCGCACAGCAAGTAGATTTTGAAGAATTTGAATTAGATAATGGTCTTCATGTGATTCTGCATCAAGATCAAACCGCGCCACTTGTAACCACCTCTGTGATGTATAATGTTGGTGGAAAGGACAGAACCGAAGGGCGTACTGGTTTTGCGCATTTTTTTGAACACTTATTATTTGAAGGTACTAAAAATATTGAACGAGGAGAATTCATGAATATTGTTTCATCGAGAGGAGGAAGACTTAACGCCAATACTTCTCAGGATCGAACCTACTATTATGAGGTACTTCCTTCCAATCAGCTCGAATTGGGCCTATGGTTGGAGTCTGAACGGATGCTTCACCCAGTTATTGACACTATAGGAGTCAACACTCAAAACGAAGTAGTTAAGGAAGAAAAAAGACTTAGGGTTGACAATGCCCCTTACGGTAAATTTTTAACTACAGTTGAATCAAACCTCTTTAAAGTCCACCCCTATAAAGACCCCAATATTGGATATATGGAAGATTTAGATGCGGCTACACTTGAAGAATTTATCGCCTATAAGCAAACCTACTATCATCCAAATAATGCGGTACTTGTCGTAGCTGGTGATATTGAACTTGACAAGACCAAATCGTTAATTGAATCTTATTTTTCAGAAATTCCTGCAGGTCCTAAAGTCATTCGAAATTTTCCAAAAGAAGCTCCAATCGTTGAAGAAGTGAGAACCTCAACAACCGATGATAATATTCAAATCCCTGCGATTATCACCGCCTATAGAACACCTGGGTTTGCTCAGCGAGACGCCTATGTGTTGGATATGATTTCAACCTACCTCAGTGGTGGTCGAAGTGCTAAACTTTACAAGAAAATGGTGGAAGATAACAAACAAGCCCTCGAGGTTGGGGCCTTTAATATCGGCTATATGGATTATGGTATGTACGTCATTTATTCGCTTCCTGTTGGAGACACTCCTTTAGATACCCTTGTCGATGAAATTAGTATTGAAATCGACCAGCTTAAAAATGAACTCATCAGTGAACGTGATTATCAAAAACTCTTGAATATTTTTGAAAATAACTTTGTCAATTCAAATTCTAGTGTTGAAGGCATTGCCAATTCTCTTGCGCGATACTATTTACTCTATGGAGACACTAACCTGATCAATGAGCAAATTAATATCTACCGATCTATATCACGAGAAGAAATCAAAGCGGTTGCCAATAAATACCTCAACAGCAATCAACGTGTTGTCATCGATTATTTACCAACCACATCTAAAACAGAATAAAATGAAAAAACTACTGATACTTATAGTTGTTTTGGGATTTATTGCACCCCTGAACGCGCAAATCAATAGATCATCAATTCCCGAAGCTGGTCCAATGCCTAGCATACAACTCAAGAAACCAGTTCAATTTGAACTCAAAAATGGACTTCAAGTTCTAATTGTAGAAAATCATAAACTTCCTAGAGTATCTATACAATTAAGTATTGACACTCCACCTATTTTAGAAGGTGAAAAAGTAGGGACAAGCAGTCTTCTTTCGGCAATGATTGGCAAAGGATCTGCGCGTATTTCCAAAGACGACTTCAATGAAGAAGTTGACTTTCTAGGTGCAAATTTAAGCTTTGGAGCATTATCCGCATATGGACAATCCCTCTCTAAGGTATATCCTAGAATTTTGGAACTTATGGCTCAAGGTGCCTTAAATCCCTCTTTTGATCAGGAAGAATTTGAAAAAGAAAAGGAAAAAATAATCACAGGCTTAAAATCAAATGAAAAAAGTGTTGAAGCTATAGCTTCCCGTCTACAACAAGCTGTAGCTTATGGTAAAGATCATCCAAATGGTGAATTTGAAACCCCAGAACAGATTGAGAACATCACCATTGATGATATCACTAACTTTTATAACACTTACTTTATCCCCAACAATGCCTATCTAGTCATCATTGGAGATGTAGAGGTTGAGGCTGCTAAGAAAATGGTTAAAAGCCTTTTTGGTAAGTGGAAAAAATCAAAGAATCCTCCAAGCTATCAAGCAACTGCACAAAACACCGATGAAGTTCAAATCAATTTTGTTGATATGCCCAATGCAAAACAATCGGTTGTTGCAGTACAGTCCTTAGTAGATCTTAAAATGAATGATGAGGATTATCTTGATGCCCTCTTGGCTAATAAGATTTTAGGAGGTGGTTCTTCCGCTCGTTTATTTTTAAACCTAAGAGAAGACAAAGCGTATACCTATGGGTCGTATTCTTCAATTGGTAACAGCAAATATGATAAAGCACGGTTTAGAGCCTATGCCTCTGTTAGAAATGCGGTAACTGATTCCGCAGCCGTTGAACTCTTAAATGAAATTGACCGCATTCAAAGTCAATTGGTCAGTGACAAAGAACTTGCCGATGCTAAAGCGAACTATATTGGTTCCTTTATCATGAATATTGAAAAACCAGAGACCGTAGCACGGTATGCCTTAAATATTGCAACAGAAGAGTTGCCAGCTGATTTTTATGAAACCTACCTAAGTCGATTAGAAGCCATAGATGCAACTGATGTTTTAGCTGCAGCTAAAAAATACCTCGATATCAATAAAACACAAGTTGTCGTTGCTGGAAAAGGGAAAGAAGTACTTGAACCTTTAGAACAACTGACCTTTAAGGGTAAAAAACTAAAAGTTAACTATTACGATAAAACAGTAGTTAAAATTGAGCGCCCTAGTTATGAGGAAGAAATTCCTGAGGGAGTAACTGCACAATCAGTAATTGAATCTTATTTAACTGCTATTGGAGGTCGAGAGTTATTAACTAGTGTAGAAGCCATTTCCTACAAAGCCAAAGCACAGACTCAAGGAATGACTATCGAATTTTCAGTACTTAAAACTTCCGATCAACAATACAAACAATCCTTATCGAAGATGGGTAATTTGATGAGCGAAAAGGTTTTTGATGGTGAAAATGGCTATATGATCCTTAGAGGGAAAAAAACACCTATTCCAGTGGAGCAAATAGATAAGGTAATCCAAGAAGCTCAACTCTTTAAAGAATTAAAATTAGACTTTGATCAAGTCAAAATGGAATCCATCGAACAATTAGGAGACCAGAAAGTTTATAAAATTCAATTAGCCGAAGGAGAATATGCGTATTACGATACTCAAAACGGACTTAAGCTTATGGAGAGCACCCTTATTGAAATGAATGGACAAACCATTGAAAATTCAATTAAATTCAGTGACTATAAAACACAAGAGGGCATTCAATTCCCTTTTATATTCACACAACAAATGGGACCTCAGGAATTAGAATTTAAGGTCGAGGAACTCAAAATAAACCCCTCAATTCAACAGGGATCGTTTAACTAAACTAAAAAAGCCGAGTACTTAACGTAGTCGGCTTTTTTTCTTTTTATGGGGTGATTTCTTATTCAGCAAGCAATGCTTCTGCTGTAGCTATACTATTTAAGATAGCTGCCCTTACTTGTTTAACTGCTACTTCTTGTTCTAAAAGTGCTTGTTGTTTTTCCTCACTTAGTGCTGCTCCTTTTAGTATTTCATCAGCTGAAAATTCACCTCCAAAAGCTTTCATCCAATCCATCATTAGCGTTTTAGCATTTCCTAGATCTTTTACTGCAGCCTCATAGGTTTCATTTGGACCTTCTTGTTCTATCTTTTCATTGAGTTCTCTAGCTAATCGAGCAAGAGTTCCCATCTTAGGCATCACTTCATCATGTATAGCAATAACCTCTTTCATTTTAGAAGTACCATCTTCTTGTTTAGGTTGCGTATTACAGGAGGCGATTAAGGCTATCAAAAAAATAGCAATAAGCTTTTTCATAAGTATAACTTTTAAGTTTTAAAGTTAATCAATCTCAATTACTTCCACTTTATGGATTCCATAAAATCTTTTAGATCAGTTATAACATAATACGCTGCTGGTTTAATGGAATCATAATTGGGCTTTACTTTAAAGTAAAGAGCGCCGTGAATAAAATGATTCTTTTGATCTGAAATATAGAACTGTGCTTGAGATGCTGCATTTCCTTTGATTTCATATAGTGCACCACTAGACAAATTAGTAGGGTTCATATAAGGGTGCATTAGTATCTCACTGGCCATTTTTTGATGATCTGCTACCTTTTGTTCTAAATCATAGATGCGTTGTTCTATCCCAGTGGAAAGATCTAAATAATACATAAAAACAGATGCTTTTAAATCGGGATAATAAAAACTAAACGATTGCTTGGAAGTTGGCAAAAACTTAGCATTCGTATTGAATTGAAATTCAAACCGATCATTTTCATAAAAGCGAGGACTTGCTTTAGGATATTCTAATGCTAATTTAGCTTTTGGCTTTGGATAATAATCTGCCTCTTGACAGGCGCTGAATAAAACTAGGATTAGTACACTAAAAATTGATTTAAACATCCTTAGGTATGCTTACTTTAATTTGCTTAATTCTTCGCTTATCTAGACTTTCTACCTTAAATTGAAAGCCTTCAAATCTTATGATATCCGAACGTTTAGGAAAACTTTTAGACTGCTCTAAAACAAATCCTGCAATAGTTTCTGATTCTCCCTTTTCTTCTTCAAAGAGACGTTCATCTTCTAATCCGATTACCTTGTAAAAATCTTTGAGCGCTGTTTTTCCTTCAAACACATACGTATGGTCATCCAACTTTGAATAAATCAAATCTTCATCGTCAAACTCATCTGAAATGTCCCCTACTATTTCTTCAATAATATCCTCCAGTGTAACAATACCAGAAGTCCCTCCAAACTCATCAACCACCACAGCAAGATGATTTTTCATTTCCTGAAATTCCTTTAGCAAATCATCTAATTTTTTATTTTCTGGAACAAAATAAGGTTCTCTAATCAACTCTAACCAGTTGAATTGTTTTCGATCTAAAAAAGGTAAAAGATCTTTAATATAGAGTACTCCAATAACATGATCAATATTTTCTTTGTAAACAGGTACTCT
>Ga0181606_10003499_pt1 | contig 13278 bp, 12 predicted proteins | sample 041ome_10_FD_132994 | JGI IMG/M metagenome (GOLD analysis project Ga0181606, IMG submission 132994) | Coastal salt marsh microbial communities from the Groves Creek Marsh, Skidaway Island, Georgia - 041412US metaG (megahit assembly) | ecosystem: Environmental > Aquatic > Marine > Intertidal... | reverse complement strand
GCCACAATCAGCGGAACCGCGGACACGTTCACCCTCTCCTCCGAGGTTCAGTGGGGGTGCCTCAGCGAGCGAACGGTTGAACGCTTGGTGCTGAACGGCAACCTCACGGTTCAACCCGGTTGTGACATCTCGTTAACCAACGGCTCCGTGAACGGGCGGGTAACGGCACAAACCGGCGCGACCTTCACGAGTTTCTCCAGCCTTAGCGTGACGGTGCTCGACAAAGGCCAACCGGTTTCTGGAGCGTTGATTTCCATCGAAGGCGCCGTGGGCGTCACCGACGCCTCCGGGCATTTGTTCACCACCACCGAGGCTCGAAGCGTGAACGATATGGGCGAGACGTACGGAGGGGTGAAAACCGTCACCCTGCAACAAAACAACCTCACGGATTTTGTGACGTGGGACACCAACGCTTCCTTGAGGCACACCTTCATGGCCTCCACCATGCCTTCGGGAAGTTTTGATGGCTGGTTGGTGCTTGAACGGCAATGGAGCCCCTACACACTCGAAGGAAATTTGGTCCTCAACATCGGCTCAACGATGACCGTTCAAGACGGTGTTTCTTTGCGCATCTCGGAGGGTTCGACCATCACCGTGAACGGCTTGTTTGATGCAGGTGCAGCCACCTTGTCCTCAACCGGTTACGGGGCACGGTGGGGTGGTTTAGCGCTCGGTGAATCGGCCGGAGCGGTGATGAAACTCGCCCGGACTCAGGTGGTCGAATCTTCACCCGCATTAACGGTCTCTGGATTTGGTGAAGTTTTGGTTGACGGTGTCCTCGCCGCTCGTTCCGCCAGTGACCCGCTTCTGGTGATTGAATCGGGAAGTCAAGCCGATGTTGAGGTCAGAAACAGTCGCTTCCAAGACAGCGGGAACGGTTGCGTGGTCGTCTACCCCTCGGACGGGTTGGTCGCTTTCACCAACGTGACCTTCGCCAATTGCGATGGAGCCGCTGTCTGGGCTCAACAAGCACCGGTCGACTTCACGGACCTGAGCGTTGAAGATGGCGTGGACCAAGCGCTTGATTTGACGGGCGTCACCGGCACGGTGAACGGCCTGAACGCATTGGCCTTCAACGGGACCGGCGCCATCGTGACGCTCAACAATCTCCGAGGATCATTTTCGCTGACAGGACTGACCGGTGCGGTGACCGGCGAGGGGGGCATCGTCGGCCAGGACAATCTTGACATTGACCTGAACGACGTTGTGTTGACCGGGGCCCCCGCTATCGATTTGGATTTGACCTCGGGAACGCTCACCAACCTCGTGTTGACCGGCACGGGCACGGGAACGGCGATCACTGCTCATCACGGACGCACATCCTCCAGTTTGGTCGTGAACAACGCCACGATTTCTCAATACGGCGTCGGGGTTTCGCTGCATTCCGATGAGGGTGAACTCAGCGCTCCGTTGCTCGTGCGCTCCTCGACCGTGTCTGCGGCAAGCGGCTTTGCCACGGAAAATTTCCCCATTCGCTTGGAGGCCACCACCGTTCTCGGTCCGCTTGAGTTGTCTGGAACCGATGTGGTCGCTGTGGACGGTCTGGTCCAGAGCGTTCAGGCCGACGATGGAGCGAGTTTTTCCCTCTACCGTACGATGACCCTTGATGCTCAGCGCAGCGGGGCACCGGTCCATGCTGTGTTCACCGTGACGTATGCTGATGCCTCGGCACCTTCGGTGACGGTCGTGGGCACCACGCTCGATGTACCTCTGCTGTTGCGCTCGGTTTCAACGTCAAGCGATACCACGATGGCGTCGTGGACGGTGCGAGCCGAGGCAGCAAACTCCCCAGTGGCGACGGTTGAAATCACCTCGCCGGCATCGGCTGACCGTCACGTCCTCTTGGTTCTGCAAACCAACCAACCCCCTACCGTCACGATGGTTGAGCCGTATCCCGGTCAACGGGTGATGGAAGCCGATTCGCTCCGCGCCTCGGCAACGGTGAGCGATGATTTGGACGAAACCGCTTCCATCGTTCTTTCGTGGAAGGTGTACGATCTGCAAGGAAACGCCGTCTTGCAGGGGGGCAACGAACCCGTGTTCAACATCACCGACCTGCCCGCAGGTTTCTACGTCATCGAGGTGACCGCAACCGACACGCTTGGTCAATCAGCCACCGCCTCCACTGACTTCGAATACACGCAACTGGACACCGATGGTGACTGGTCGAGCACCTGTTCTTCAGAGACGTGGTTTGACCCCGAAACCGGCAAGTCTTGTGGGCCAGACATCTACGATCAGGACGATGATAACGACGGGTACAGCGACAGCAAAGATGCGTTCCCCCTCGACCCTTGCGCACAGGTTGATACCGATGGCGACACACAACCGGACGAGTTGGATTGCCCACTCGGTTACAGCAGTTGGTTGACCGAGGACATGGACGATGACGGCGACGGTGTCCCCGATGTGCTCGAGGGCGTGACCACGGAAGATGAAGACCTCAACGTCAACGCCTTGCTGGTGGTTTTGGCCCTGCTCGTGGTCGTTGTTTTGCTTTTCTTTGCTCGCTTGCGCCGTGGCGGTCCGGGCGATTTGACCGCTCTGGACCAACGGCATCTGTGAGGTTTCTTCGATGGCCGTTGCTCTTCCGTCAGCGGAACACATTGGGCTGGCCGCCGTGGTCACGCTGGCCCTTATCGTGGCGTGGGATGCGTATTGGCTGACGAAACAGCGCAGCGATGTCCCTGAATTGGGTCAACTTTCCAACGGAGGATTCGCCTGGGAAAGTGAGGGTGTTCAGGAAATGGTTCGTCAGTGGGGGAACCTCGGATCGATGGCGGCGATGATGGTGCTTCCGTGGGCGTTGTTGGAGGCCTCGAACACCCCCGTCCTCTATGCCGTGCTTTGGGATGTGTTCCTCGCCCTCCACCTCATTTCCTTGCTCGTTCCCAAACGATACGCCATCACCTCTACGCACTTGTTCGCCGACGGCCAACGTTACGCTTGGGAACGCCTTCGGTTGGCGAAGCGTCAACCAAAGCGGCGGATCATGCTGCTTCGCAACGGCTGGGGTCCGTTCGGTCCACTGCCTCTGGGAGGCGACGCCAATGCATTGCGCGTTGCTCGCGAATACATCAAAGCCATGGAGCAGGCTCGTTTAATGCCCATCAAATCAACCGAATCCGAGTAAACGGCATGCTCATGGGCCCTCCCTGGTAGCGGTGAGCATGGAATGGACACGAAGCGATGACGACGTCTTCGTTCGGTTGGACCCCGGCGAGGAAATTCACGCCTCGCTGCAAGGCTTAGCTGATGAACTCGGTTTTGACGCCGCAGCCATCACCAGCGGCATTGGCCGCACCCGCAACAGCACTTACGGTTACATGGACGACGACCATCGCTACCACCGCGTGACCGTTGAGGGCAGCAGCGAACTGGTCACCCTTCAAGGCAATTTGGCCCGACGGGAGACGGGCGAGGCCTTTACCCACCTTCACGCAACCTTCTCTGACGACGATCTCAAGCCCCATGCAGGTCACATGTTCGCAGCAACCGTTCACGTGGTTGCAGAAATTCACCTCCGCATTTTGAGCCGAGCCATGATGACGCGCTGCCCGCTTGAAAACAGCGAATTCGTGGCTCTCAAGTTCGATTGAACGGCCAGAAAGCGATGCTTCATAGCCCGTCGCACCCCTGTTAAAATCATGGGCGAACCGGGTGCATTCTCTGAGGCAGAAAAGGCGAGAATCGCCTTTCTTGCCGAACGGATTGCTCATCATTCGCACCTCTACTACAACCTCGCTGAACCGGAAATCAGCGATGCTGAATTTGACCGGTTGTGGGACGAACTGAAGGGTCTTGACTCAAACCATCCCCAACTGCGACGGGTGGGTGCGGACGTCCCACCGGGAAGCGTCAAGGTCGACCACCTCTTTCCCATGCGCAGTCTGGACAAGGCAACAACCGACGAGGAACTGTCCCACTTCGTCAACGCCACCACCGGGGGCGCCGTGAGGTTTCTTTCTCAGCCAAAGTTGGACGGCTCAGCTCTTTCGCTTGAATACCGCATGGGACGGCTCGTTCGGGCTGCGACCCGTGGAAGCGGCGAGCGGGGCGAAGACGTGACGCGCAATGCGCTAAAGGTGGCAAATGTCCCCCACCACTTGCCGCATCCTGTCGACATTCACGTGCGCGGTGAAGTGGTGATGCCGCTCGCGGTTTTTGACCGAAAGTACAGGGAAACATCACCGAACCCGCGCAATCTCGCTGCAGGGGCCTTGCGCCAGAAACACGACGACGGAAAAGCCGATGCTTCCGACCTCGTCTTCCAAGCCTACGACGCAAAAGTGCCCGAAGGTGAACACCGTCACCCCGACAGTCAACCTGTTCCCGAGATGGACAACGACACCGAGATGCTGGCGTGGATGGAGGACCGCTTGGGCATCGTCCCAGCACCCTGGGAGGTTCACGAGGGGGCCACCCCTTCGGAAGCGGCGAAACTTCTGCATGCGTCAACGGTGAACTGGACGGATAAACGAAGCTCATATGCGTTTGAAATCGATGGGGTGGTGTTCAAACTTGACAACCTTGCACAGCGCGAACAATTGGGCATGACCGCCCACCATCCACGATGGGCCTTGGCGTGGAAATTCCCTCCTGAGGAAGCGACGTCGGTTCTCTTGGCGGTTGAATGGCAGACGGGTCGAACGGGGAACATCACGCCCGTTGCTCGGATCGCACCGCAACGCGTGGGCGGGGTGACCGTTGAAAACACCACCTTGCACAACCTCGGCGAAGTGCAACGTCTTGGCGTTCACATCGGCGACAAGGTCCTCATCGTTCGTCGCGGTGACGTTATTCCAAAGATTGAATCCTCACTTGGCCCTGCTGTCTCCGATGACATGAGGGGCAGGTTCCACGCTTCGGGTGAACCGTTTGAAGCCGAGTTGCCTCGGACAAGGGACATTCTGGCACCGGAGGTTTGTCCCGCCTGTCAAGGCGAGATCCAAAGCGAGGGGGCCTTTCTCAAGTGCCTCAACTTGCAATGCGACGCCCGAACCAGCCGGGCCGTGCTTTACTGGTGCCGGGCTCTTGAACTGGACGGCGTTGGTGAAAAATTGGTTGACCAGTTGCTTGAAGCAAACCTCATCGCTTCCTGCGCCGACCTGTATCGGCTTACGCTCAATGACTTGCTCGCCCTGGACCGTATGGGGGAAAAATCCGCAAAAAACGTGCTGTTCGAAGTCGAGAAGGCCCGGTCCATGACGTTGGGGCGCTTTCTTCACGCCCTTGGCCTCCCGGGCATCGGCCCTGAATTGGCGACGTCCATGGCTCGCGTGATGGGGGATGCCCAGGGGTTGCTTGCGTGGTTGGACCGCGCTCACGCTGAGGTGGGGGATGCTGCGTACGGGCCGGTTGACGACGATGATGGCAAACCTCACGGAAACAACGCTGCGTTGCGTGAGGTTCTCGCTCTGGACGGCGTTGGTGAGATCGTCGCCCTCCAATTCCGTGACGGTCTTTCACGCCGACGAGCGTTGCTTGAGGACCTCATCGCACAAGTCACCGTTCTTCCCGAACCGGTGATGACCGAAGGAGGTCCGTTTGAGGGGATGACCTTCTGCGTAACGGGGACCCTTTCTGCCTCACGTAAAGATATCCAGCAGCGGATCATTGATGCGGGAGGAAAAATCGTTGGAAGCGTGTCGGCCAAACTCAGCGTGCTCGTGGCCGGCGAGAGGGCGGGCTCGAAACTGGCCAAGGCCACGGATTTGGGCGTAGCGGTTTGGAGCGAGCAAGACCTGACAGCTTCGCTTGAAAACGGTTCTTTGAACGGCCGCGTCCAAAGCGTCGACGAAAGCCCCGAGGAGCAAACCGTGAACAACGGGCAGCGGTCGCTCAGCGATTATTCGTGAATTCAACCGTAGAGCATGGCGCTGGTCGCTGCTCCAACTTCGCCGCCGGTCGAGGAGTCCAGCAAGGCTTTGAGTTGAGCTTCGAGCATTTCCGCTTCTTCAAGAAGTGGCTCTTCGGGGAGTTCCATCGGCAGCAGCACGTTCAGCCGTTCGATGATGGCCGCTGCAGCACGAGCATCGGGGTATCTTGGATCGGCTTCCACCATGATGGACATGGTCCCGAGCCCACGGCGCGAAGCCTCGCCCAAAATACCGGCGTTCATGCCCCGAATCACACCGCTTTCCAACAAAGGAATGCCCATGTCTTTGAGCATCGTGCGAACCGTTTCGTTGCATCCAATTCCCACCACGTCGATGGCCTCGGTGTCTTCGTATTCAACCATGGGGTCAACGCCGTCCATGTTCGATTTCATCCCTGCCTTTGCAAAGGCGTCAACGACAACGCCGGCGAGCACTTTGTGTTGTTTGGACCACTCAAACAATTCCCAAACGATTTTGTGAACCAAGGTTTCGGGAACGACCATTTCACTCATGAGCAGGATGACTTGGTCGCATCCGTCGATGGTGCAATGGGGTTTACCGGCGTAGGCTCGGATAGGGGGCAAGGGGACGCCTTGCTGAATCAACGCCAGCGCAGGCAGTCGGTCGTCGACCAAACCGCCAACAAATTCCAGTTCAAGGTTGTCAATGAGGTAGTGGGCAACGATGCTTGAGACCATTCCCACGCTGGGGAAACACGCCACGACCATAGCATTCTCGGTCTGAATCTCGGTGTTGATTCGAAGGCTGGGTCCATCCATGGTTACGGCAATCGTCCCTTCCGCTTCAAGACTTCCCCCTTCAAGCCACCAAACCTTCTTCATGCTTAACGCAAAGCCGGAGCCATGGTGAACGGTGAGAGCGAGCCACGGGCGCATCAACTTTCACCTTCAGCGTGGAATCGCTACGAAACCTGCCCCCGAATGTACTGGTTGAGCCGTCAGCGTTTGCCGAGAAAAGCGGGCATGGCGGCCTCGTTGGGCACCGCCGTTCACGCCTCCATTGAAGATTTGCTGAACATGGACCTCGAGGGTCGTGCTGGCGAAGAAAGTGGATGGTTACCGTTGACGGCTGAGGGCTTTCTCAAAACGCGTTGGGAGGAAGAGAAAGCCGTTTTTCTCGCCACGCCGCGCCGCCCTGACTGGAAGGACAGCAAATGGTCCGAGGCCCAGAAGCAACAAAACGGGGGCATCGTCTTGTTGCTCGACCATATCGGGGCCCGGCATGTTCCCCACGAACAGGTGACGGTGGCTCTTTGGCGCCATTTGCAATCGTTGACCATCGCCGTTGAAGGCGAACTCAAAACCAGCGACGGACGGCTCATGGGGCGCTTGGATTTGCTGTTCGCAGACACCGATGAAAATGGCGACCCGGTCGGCTGGTTGGTGGCGGACCTCAAGACCGGAAACGCGCCGACAAAGGGGTTGAAACCCGAAGTCAACCGTCAACTTCGGATGTACAGGGATATTTTGCTTGCGAACAATCCTGGTGCTCCTCCGGTTCGAACGGAAGGTTGGTACACCAAAACCAGCTCAAAATGGTCTGCTGAAGGCGAAAGCGTTCTCGCCGATGCTTACGCTGCTTGGGAAGCCACGAAACCCACGCCGTTGCCGATGGACGCCTCACCCGGCCCGGACACGTGCGGTGGGTTCTGCGACTGGAAAGCATGGTGTCCTCACTGGTGGACATGGCGACAGGCCTCGGGAACCTTGCACCAGGGCGATTTTGCAGATGCGGTGGTCTTGCTCCATCGTTACGAGGCTTCCACCGGCGCTGCGGTGCTGGAATTGTGCGAACCTCTGGATGAATCGGGACGCGCTATCCCGACGGGTCAGCAATGTGCAGCCCGCTTTGACGGGCGGGGAAAAGAAGCCTTGGAGGAGCTCCAAGCCACGGGACATCAAGGTCCGATGTTCCTCGGGTCGGTGATGACCACGAGAGGTACATGGCGCATTGGACCCTGGTGCGATGTCCTGCCGTGGGCGCCGTTCGAGGACGGTGTACCGCACACTCCCCTGCCGAGGGTGATGGACGGGTGACTCAACGTTCGCTCACCCGAGGCGGAGGTGCGATCGAATGGTGTCTATTGCGTCGTTGCACTCAAGGCCGTTTGGCGAAAGCAACCACGCGATGTAACCCGGGTCATGCTCCTGAATTTCAAACAGGGTTCGCCCTCGGTGTCGGCCGAACGAGAGGATGTAATGCTCCCCGTCGATGCGGACCTTTCCCATGCCGTCCAGCGGTTCGAGGTCGTTGAGACCCCGCCCCAGAGCAGAGGCGTCGCTGGCTCCATCCCCGTGAACAGCCCAACGTTCCAATTCCCTGATTGACCTTCGAAATGCGGGCGCATGGTCAACGGACAAGCGCCAAAAGAGCAGCATCGTTGCAGCAGCATCCGCCGCAGCGGTGTGAGCGGCGTCCAAACGAATGCCGTGACGCTGACACAGCGCACCAAGGTTGTGCGGGCGGGGCAGGCGCAAACGTCGCACCAACTCCAGCGTATCCATGATGGCTTTTGGCTCGGGGGCGAGTTTTCCAAGTCGCAGATATTCATTCTTGAGCATCGCGAAGTCAAATTTCCGAACGTTGTGGCCCACCAAGACGGCACCGTCGATGAGAGCAGCCACTTCATCCGCAACTTCAGCGAACTTTGGCCGTCCTTGCACATCTTGGTTGTAGATGCCGTGGATGCGGCTGGCATCCAACGGAATGGAGACAACGGGGTTCACAATGCGTTCCATGTTGACAGCAGTACCGTCTTCGAGGGTTCCAATCAACGCCAATTGGACGATACGGTCGTTGTTTGTGGAGACACCGGTGGTTTCCAAATCGAAGGCCAACACCTTCTCTCCTTGAAAGAGGTCTTGGGCCATGCTTTCTCACCGACCGACACCCTCTTTCAACATCACTCCTAAACCGGATGACGCTTTCCCTTGGGCATGGGCTTGCGAGATTGGTTTCGAAAATCCGGATCGCTTGAGCAAATCGGGGAAGCAGAAAGCAACGAAACGGCTTTGGACGGAGATGGTGAGGTTGAATTTGCCGCTTTGCAAGAGCGTCGAATGAAGGAAGCGATGACGCTTTTGGACGCCTTGGAGGACACCGTTGAGGAAGAAAGGCTCGTCGAAGCTCCGTACGACGCCAGCGAAGCGGATGTTGCAAGCTTGCGGGAAGAAGGGCACGGTATGGACGATGCGTTCACCCACGCCGACGAGGTGGTGATCGAGGACGTGGCCGCTTTGGACGACCCTTACGAGTCGGCGGTGGTTGAAGGGGACCTTCCTCAACCGGTGGTTCTGGAAGGGGACGAAAACCCCGCTTCTGTTTAATCACCCCTCCCGAACCATTAGATAGGGTGGAGGCGGCCAAACTTCCATGTTCGGCGGGGCAAAGCAGGGGCACTTGACCGCCCTCGTTTTGTTGATGCTGACGATGAGCAGCCTGGCCGGTTGTACGGGCGTTCTTGATACGACCGTCGATCCCCGTGCCTCGCTGGAAGCCTATCCGCTTCTCATCCAAGAAGGCGAAATGGTGACCCTCGATGCGCGGGAATCGTCCCCTGTTGAAGGCGTGATCACCTCGTATCAATGGGATTTTGGTGACGGGACAACGGCGGAAACCGTGGTTGGTTTCACTTCCCATACCTACTTGAAATACGGGCAATACACGGTCCGCCTTACGGTGACAAATGACCAAGGCGGAACCGATGATACCATCGCTTCAATCAAGGTTAACGGCGCACCGACCATCAACATCAGCATGCCTACTTCGGTTCGTGCCGGCGATGCTGCGTTGCTTGATGCCTCCAATTCCGCTGACCCCGAAGGGGACGAACTCACCTTTGCTTGGGACTTGAACCTCGCCGAAGACAGCAACGGTGATGGGGACCCAACCAACGATGCAGACGAAACCGCTTCGAGCGTCGTGCTTGACACGTCCGCTTCAGGACTGATGCTCGGCATGCTTCGCGTTGACGATTCGGGTGGAGCCTTTGCTGTGCAGCCGTTCGAAGTCAACGTGACGACGCGGACCTTTCAGGTCGTTTGGGTGACCGAGACCGTCGAGGTGAGTTGGGACGAATACCTCGACCAAGGCGAGACGTGGTCGGGGAACATGACCCCCGGCGAATACGGTCGTGTCATGGGTTACAACGCCGTGCTTGAACTCGAACGCGATGTGGCTCCCCCTCACGACAACTTCACCCTAGCGTTGAACATCATCGAGGAGAATTCCAAACGGACCGTGAACACCGAACCGGGCAATTACACCACGAACGAACCCGCCCGAGCGGAGATGAACGAAGACGGCATGAACCCTCCCGGGGAAGATGGAATGTACACCTCGGACTCGAAGGAGGAGTTGCTCGAACGTCTCTTGGGAACGCGAGAAGCGGCCCGAGGCCAGGGCGTTTGGATATGGTCCGTTCTCGCGAAGCAATCCGACCCTGACGCCCTCATCGGAGAATTGGACCCCGACCCAGGCAACGAATGGAGTTTGACCGTGGAGGTGCTTATCATGCGGCCGAGCCTCACCGAAGTTTCGGTTGCTGATGGCAACCGGTGAAAGCGAAAGGGGTATGAAGCGGGGCGCTTTGGATAGGGGTGGTTACGATGGTGGACACGGTTGAAATCGGGCGCGTCACGCTTCGAGACACGGTTTCTGTTGACCTTTCGGTCTGGATGAACGACCCCGATGATTGGGATTTCCGCCCCGCCTTGCGTTACTCCGGTTCCACGTTGACCGTCGCCTGCGCCATCAAAGGGGATGTTTTGGCCACCGTTGACTTGGACGACGAGCAGGACGAGGCTCTCCACCGGGACCGAGTCGCAGAACTTCGCGTGAAGTTCCAAGTTCACGGCATGCACGGCCGCCTCAACGACATCCATCCGATCATCGCCGACGGGAAGGCCAAGAAATTGGCCACGGCGAATTGGAAAACGACCCAGCCGGTCTCGTTTGAGTGAACCCCCAGCGAATCTTTGATAACGGTTCAATCCGTTTCCATCGTTCATGCCTTCAAGCACGGAACGAGGTCCCCAAAAACAAGCACGCTTTGAACGACTATGCGCTGAAATCCACCGCTTTGTCACGGCCAATCCGGGATGTTCAGCCCAAGCCATCGTGGCGAGTTTAAACCACGATCAAAAACTTCGAAACCACGGCCTTACGCCCCGAAAAGTCGGCTTCTTCATCACCCGAAACCTGCGGCAATCCCTCAACTGGTGGCAGGACCATCGAGCCGGGCGCCGTGTCTACGGGCCCGCTGATGATGCGAACGCCCAAAATTGAATCGACCTCAATCCCCGAGAGCGTGGTCCTCATGTAGGCGCCGGTTGTCCCAGGGGACCATGGAGGAACGGGTCGCTGCCTATTTTGACCTGGACGGGACTTTGCTCAACGCTTCCAGCGAGAAGACCCTCACGGCGCACCTTTCTCGTCGACATCCATGGCGTATCCCTTGGGGCGCACTGGCGTGGACGACGGGTTTCATCACGAATCTGCTGCGCGGACGAGCGGTGTACGATGCCGCCAGAAACCGAGGTCACCTCTCCCTCGCCTCGTGGGACACGCTGACGAATTATGCCGACCATCTGGCCGAGCACCGCTTGAGGAATTGCGTTCCGCAGGAAGCATGGGACCGTCTTGCGTGGCATCGAGACCAAGGCCACCGCCTCGTCTTGGTCACCGCTACGGTTGCGCCCATGGCCGAGGCCATGGGGCGTGTGCTCAACATGGATGCGGTGTACGGTTGTGGGCCAGCGGAACGAAACGGCCGCCTCTCGGGCTCAGAAAAAGGCTGGAGCGTGCCACGTCGCAAGGGAAAGGTCCCCGTCGTTCAAGCCGACGCATTGGAAAACGGCCATGCCCTTTCATCGTGTTACGGGTACGGAAACACCCTTGCTGACGCTTGGTTCATGGAGTTGTGCGGGCATGCTATCGCCGTGAGTCCAGAAGGGTCGTTGCGTCGCCATGCCGAAACGAAAGGCTGGCAGATCGTGGATTGGAATTGAGCCTTCATATACGGTCAAGTCACATAATCAGCATGCACTTGGGAGATTTATTCGGTGACGGTGGTTTCGATAAAGAAGACGAGAACGTTTCCTCCGGCGACGTGCAGTCCGATCGGCGAGAGGCTTTGTTGAACAACATGTTGAGCAAAGCTCGTTCCATCGAGCGGGCAGCCGGCCTCGTCATGAGCATCATGGAGAAAAACCAACAGCGCATGCAACTGGACGACGAGGACCGCCTCGTCATTTTCGGCACCTTGGCCAACTACCGCGTGAGAATGGAAGACTTCCTGCAAAAGTTTGCGAACCCCTTTACCTACAACTCCTTTGATACCGTAGAGGTTCACCCAAAGCAAAGGATGGTGGACGACCCACGGAAGGCATGCGTTCAGGTCCGCGAACAGAAAAACATGCCCGCCTACGACCTCTTCGCTGGGTACATTTTGGGCTTGCTCAATGATGAGGTCACCTGGCTGGAAGAGTCCTTGGGTCCGCTGAGAAACACCTTGATGGACCTTTACGGCCTTGTCCCTTCTCCGCTCACCGCAAGTTTGAGCGCTCACCTCGCTGACAAGTTCGACGGTGAGTTTGATTTTGCTCAAGACACGTTCACCTTTGAAGGGACCAACGGTTGGAAATGGCGCATTGGCTTTGGAAATCCTCTCACACGGGGCTATTCGCTCGCTTACCAAAAGCCACGTCAAACTTGGTGGACCACCATGTTCACCGACCACCTCGAGGAATCCACCGGCCACTACACTCTCTGCGGGTTTTTCGAAGTCGTGGAGCACCTGAGCGAATGCCCAGCCATGCTCAAGACCGCTGGGGATTGGGAGTGCGATCCCATCTTGCTTCGCACCGTGGCAAAGGATTACCCTCCGCTTGCAAAGGTGTTGACTCGCAATGTCTTGGAAAGTTCAGATTACAATCCCCACGAAATCTACACCTTCTACGATGAGCAGGTCTCCGAGTCCCAGGCCGAGACCATCATGCGTCTGGACGAGCAGGTTCGCCACCGTGCTTGGGCTTGAATGGAATGTGGCGGCCCCACCGCGATTCGAACACGGGTTCGAGGCTCCGCAAGCCTCTGTGATATCCAAGCTACACTATAGGGCCGCTTCGCCCCAATCGCCACCCCAATATAAGCGCGAGGGTGACGGACCGTGTCGCAGCACAAGGGTTCATGGGCGAGGTGTGCCTCGCACGACCATGGTTCTTGAGTTGGAACGCACCGTTGAATTTTCAATGGTGGATCTTGCAAACATTGCCTATTACCCGCGTATTTTCGACCTCGCTCATCGCTTCTTCGAAGCCACCTGGCCGTCCATTTGCGGCCAGACCTACCCTCAGGTGTTGTACGAACGCCGCATCGG
>Ga0181606_10003494_pt1 | contig 13282 bp, 6 predicted proteins | sample 041ome_10_FD_132994 | JGI IMG/M metagenome (GOLD analysis project Ga0181606, IMG submission 132994) | Coastal salt marsh microbial communities from the Groves Creek Marsh, Skidaway Island, Georgia - 041412US metaG (megahit assembly) | ecosystem: Environmental > Aquatic > Marine > Intertidal zone... | reverse complement strand
TTGATTAGTTGTTCACTTAAATTAAACTCCTGATTTATAAGAATTGAATATTTATTGAGCATTTCAACTTCTCCACCATTTATTATAAAATTAGATGGAGATGGTATAATGTAGTCAAGATCAGATTTATCTAACAAACTATTAGATATGTATTCATTATACCTATCAACTGAAGTAGGAGCATTAAGTTTTTCTATTCCTTTTGCATTTTTCCAAACATAATCAAACTCTACATCTAAAATATCATCATTACTAACAATAAAACCTCCCACAGGTAGATCAGATTGTCTTCTAACTATTCCTCTCTGACTTAAATCAATTGAAAAAGAGTTGTCTTTATCTAGATTATAGTCTTTACCAAAGGTTAAAATATTATACGACTGTCCAGCTACATAGTCATAAATTACATTCTCAGGGACTGATTGCTCATCAATAATTGAACTCTGCTGGTTCCAGTGCAGAGACCAAGGAGAGTTTAAGTCAATACTAGAAGTATTGTTGATTGTAAAATTTACATCAAATCTTGAATCCTTATATTCTTTAATTTCGTAGGTAATATTTACCTTATCAACACCCGTAGAACAGGACATTTGAAAGAATACGAAAGCAATTATAAAATTAGTTTTATAAAAGTTATTATTTAATTCTAGTAAACTCAATTAGATCATTGTTTTTTGCAGACAAAATATAATCATTTTCGTCAATATTAATAAACTCCATATCCTTAATATCTCCATTTAGGAATAAACCACTCTCTAGAGTTGTTACAGCATTAAATCCAGAGCTAGGATCAAACTTTAGTAAAACACCGACACTTGCATCATTTCTTGGGGTTTCAACCTCTGAATTAAACATATTTCCAGATACTATTATATCTAAAAATCCATCTCCATCAATATCTTTTTTTAGAATTTTATTGACTGCAGATAGTTGAGCAAGTACAGGTAGTTCGTTAATTATAAATGAATTACCAATATTTTCTAAATAAATAGATGAAAAAGTTTTTGCATAATAATGTAAAGAATTATCAAGGTCTGTTTTTGTGTATACATCTTCAAGAGTTGCAATAGAAAAAGCATCATAGTCTTTAAATTTAGTTTTAATTGCGGGGATTTGATCAGATGAACATTGTCTACCTCTTAATGGGAATTGTTCTCCATCATTAAAATAACTTAATACAATGTCACCACTATTGTTTTGATCAAAATCATTATAAAATATATCAAAAGTCTCTTCACCATTCGTTTGATATTTATAATTATTCCCAAGATTACCTAGAACTAGATCAATATCACCATCTTTATCAAAATCTTCTGCAATTATATCATACCACCAGCCTCTTGTAGAATCCTCATCAATCATTGATTTATCCTCAGAAAATTTACCATTTTGATTTTTAAAGAACTTTATTGGTGTCCATTCACCAACAACAACAAGGTCTTTCCAGTTATCATTATTATAATCTAACCACACAGATGATGTAACAAGACCTATATCCTTAAATGGAAATATAGCAGAATCTGCATTAACAAATCTTATTTCATTTTTATTGGATTCATTTATAAGAAGAAAACTATCCGCAGGCATTGGATATGTACCTGGAACTACCCTACCACCAACAAAAAGATCAATATCACCATCTTTGTCAAAATCCTCACCGGAAACTCTCAGTCCACTAGAATAGTTATTCGGTAGAGAATTAGGAGAATATTTGAAATTACCTCTTCCATCATTTATATATACTCTATCTTTTAAGTCAGGAGAATTAGGCTCAAACTCGTTTCCACCAGAAACAATATAAAGGTCGGGATCACCATCTTTGTCAAAATCTTCAAGAATCATATCCATGTCTTCGTATTTACTATGAGATTCTGAAAAGGGATAACTTTTTTTAATAAAAGAGCCAGATGAATTTTGAAAGTAAAACGAAGTTGGTTGGTTAATTGCTCCACCAACAATAAAATCCTCTAAGCCGTCAGAATTTATGTCACCTGTAACAATTCCTGGTCCTAATTTAGAATTTTCATGAGGTAACAAAACCTCTTTATCATAATCATTATACTCATTTTCAATATGTTTGTGCTCAACAATTTTTTTATTTTCAAAATAAAGATTCGTTGGGCTTTCAGATTGATCTGAATTCTTAATTTGGGAATTATTAATATCTAACTTTAGTGTTGTGTTAGCATTCACATTCTCAATAACTTGATAATTTCCATTTGGCCATATAACCTTAACGGATTTTACTTTACTCTCGTCGCCCAAGCCAAAGTTTAAGTATGTAGAGACAGATGATTGAAAACCTCTGGAGAGAGTGAGCTCCTGCATTTGAGAATTATTAGCAGTTTCAACGTATATTCTACTTCCTATACCATTGGGATTCAAGTCACTTCCTATCAGTCTTACCTTCAGATAATTATTTACTGAATTGTTTCTGTATATCTGAGCTTCTTGATCTATATTATTCACTATTAATTCTAAATCACCGTCATTGTCTAAATCTGCATATGTAGATCCATTAGAAAAATTTGCTTGATTTAAGCCCCAATCTTCAGATACATCTGTAAAAGTTAAATCAGAATTATTTCTAAAAGTAAAGTTTGCTATTGGTTCAGATGGTATTTTCTTGGTATAATAAAGAAAACTGTCTCTTGACATTGGTCTCAACTTTAGCTCATTAAAAAAATCCTTATTATTAATTTCTCTTCTTGTTCCATTAGAAATAAATAAGTCTTTCCAACCATCATTATCTAAATCTGCAAGTAAAGGCCCCCAGCTCCAATCAGTGGATGAAATACCGGAAAGTCTTGATATATTACTAAAAAAAGGTTTATTTTCATTTATGGTCCTATTTAATTGAAGTGTATTATGCATATATTGGTAATGAAATCCATAATCAACGGTGCTCCAAAAAAGATCAGGGTTCATACTAGCCATATTAGCTTTAGATCTTCTATTATCTTTTGCATCCATATCAACTTGTATATAATCAAGTAGGTTGTCATTATTAATATCTGCTATATCAACACCCATTCCATAAAATGATGTGTGATTTGTAGATTCTTTTACAACTTCAGAGAATGTTCCATCTTTATTATTCATATACATGAAATCAGGAGAGCTAAAATCATTAGAGATATATATGTCTGGGTATGAGTCATTATTAAGGTCCCCTACAGTTGCACTAAGTGATAAACCATAAGTTCTTAAACCAGCCTCCTCTGTAACCATTTTAAAGGTTGACCCATCATTCCTGTATAGGTTATCTGTTTCAAAATCATCTTGATTTTGCATTTTATAATAATAATAACTATGTGGAGCGTCAAAAGGTGTCATTGGATAGTTAGCAACGTATAAATCTAAGTCACCGTCTTTATCATAATCAAAAAAAGTAGCTTGTACGCTATTACCTATATCAGCTATTCCATATTCTTCAGCTTTCTCAGTAAACGTATTATTCTTGTTATTAATAAATAATTGATTTTTTTTATTTCCATCTAGTCCAGCAACAGATACATATATATCAAGGTAACCGTCGTTATTAATATCAATCATTGTTGAACCAGTATACCATCTGTTGTCACCTGATATTGAAGAGCTCAAGGTAATATCTTCAAATTGAAGGTTGCCTTTATTTAGATAAAGCTTATTTTCAACCATATTTCCAGTGAAGAAAATATCATCTAAGTCATCATTGTTTATGTCTCCCACAGAAACACCTCCACCCATATATATATAAGGATATGTAAAATAATTCATGTCATTATCTTCATACAGTTGATTATTAAAATCAACACCAGTATCACTGCTTGATAACAAAGAGAACTGATTAATATCATCAGGATTATTACATGATAAAACTGTTAACGAAATTATAGTAATTGTTAAAAGTAGGTTAGTATTTTTCATGATATAAATTTAAAAAAAAAACAGGATGAAAATTAATTCATCCTGTTAATTTATTTAGCCTTTTTAGGTTTAATTAATGGCCAGGGTTTTGAGTTAATGCTCCTTCAGAAGAATCAATTGCATCTAATGGAATCGGTAGAGCAGTATGTTTTGAAGAAACTGTATTTGCTCTAGCAGCAAAAGGTGGAATCGTTCTACCTTCATGTGCTATATAAGCGTTTAAAGTCTCAACCATATTACCCCATCTTCTTAAGTCGAATAATCTGTGTCCCTCCATACCTAATTCAACTCTTCTTTCATGTCTAACTGCAGTTCTAGCAGCAGATTGATCAGTCCAAGTTGAATCATAAGTTCCAATAACATAGTTTGGAGTAGAATCAGCTTTTGGTGAGTTTATCGCTCTTGTTCTAACCTGATTCACATAGCCTCTAGCCTTTTCGAGAGAACCTGACTCAACTGCAGCCTCAGCAGCCATAAGTAGAACATCAGCATATCTAATGATATGATAATTTATACCAGTTCTTTGTTCTCCCCAACCACCTGTTCCTCTATTGTCAGAGTCACCTGCAGTATAGAAGTTCTTCTTAGCACCATAAGGACCAGAAATATCAGTAAATGAAGCTCTAATATTCTCTTTACCTGTAAATGGACCAAAACCGTTAAAGTCAATACCTCTTCTAGCAACTGTAAAATCAATTCTAGGATCTAGTGGACCAGTATGAGGAGTAAAAGCTTCTCCTGTATCAATTCCAGCATCATTAGTAATATCAGAAGTAATCCAGTTTGATAATGGTAAACCATTAGCATCAGTTTGGAAAGCGTTAGCAAGGTTCTGAGATGGTTGATAAAAACCACAACATAAACCACCTGTCATAGGACCAACAGGAAAGTTTAAAGTTCCACCTCTATTTCCTTGGAATGATTGACCTCCATCAGCAGCAAACTGAATAGAGAATACCATTTCAGGACCATTTTCACCAGCTGATCTAAAATTAGAGAAATAATCAGAAGCTAAAGCATAATCACCTGAATTAACTACAGCATCTAATGAAGAAGAAGCCTCTGCCCATTTACCTTGGTACAATTGAGCTTTTCCTAAATATGCTTGAGCGGTAGATTTAATTGGTCTACCTGGCTCAGAATACGCTCCACCTCTAGATGCAGGTAGATTTGCAGCAGCATACTCGAAATCGCTCTCAATCTCAGACCATATAGGTCCTGAGTTAGGTTGATTAAATTCACTTGCTGCAAAGTTTTCAGAAGAAATGAATGGAACATTCACCCACATTCTTTGTAGTTCAAAGTTATAGTGACCTCTAAGAAAACGAGCTTGTGCCATCTCTGTTACAAATAAACTTGGGTCTTCAGAAGACTCAATTAAACTAATAACTGAATTGGATCTGTTTATTCCAGCAAAAATTGCTCTCCACTTATTCAATATATAAGGGTTAGTTGTATCCCAAGTGTAAAGCTCTAAAGCTAGTAAATCAGCTTGATCACCATCAGTAGATCCTTTGTGAGCTTCATCAGCTAACACATCCATCCACCAGTTATCACCTGATACGTGCCAATCATCACCATGACCTTGACGAATACCATCAAGCATAGAATAGGCACCAACTAAAAGGAGATCAACTCCAGTAGCATTCTGTAGAGAAGCATCACTAAGTGCTCCTACAGGATTTATATCTGTAAAGTCATCAGAACATGATACAAGAAGTAATGTTGCTGATAAAAATAATGTTATAAATTTTTTCATAATTGTTATCTTTTGGGGTTAAAATTTAATATTTAATCCTATTGACGAAACACTCTTAAGTGGATATTGTCCATCATACCAACCTAGAAGTAAAGAACCTCCATTTGGAACTTCAGGGTCAAATCCATCAAAGTCTGTAATTGTTAGAAGATTAGTTCCATTATAGAATACTCTTGCGCTTGTAGCTCCAATTTTAGAAGCAATAGCATCAGATAAAGTATAACCTAATTGTAACGATCTTAATCTAACAAACGAACCATCTCTTATAAAGAATGAGTTAGACTGAGTAAACTCATTATTAAGAATTGTTTCACTTAAAGCAGGATAAGTCGCATCTGTGTTAGATGGAGTCCATGCATCAAGTACTTTAGTACTTCTGTTTGAGTTAAAGAATGCAGGACTTTCATAATACAATGCAGTATTATCAAAAACATCATTTCCTATTGAACCGTTCCAGAACATACTCATGTCCCAGTTTTTATAAGCAAGATTTATGTTTAAACCAAATAGAAAATCAGGATGTGGATCACCAATCATAGTTCTATCGTTATCATTTATAACTCCATCACCGTTTACATCTTCATATTTGAAACGACCAGGAGCAGCACCATCTTGAGAAGCATGAGCAGCAACTTCAGCGTCATTTTGGAAAATACCTAAAACATTTCTTCCATAGAAGTATGCAAGTGGTTTTCCAACTTCAGTTCTTGAAACAGAACCAACTCTATCACCACTAGCACTGTAGAAGTCACTAATTAATTCAGTTACCTCATTAGTTGATTTAGTAATGTTTGCTGATATTCCATAAGAAACTCCTTTAGAAGTTACGTCATTATATGATAAGCTCATATCGAAACCAGTAGATTGCATAGAACCAAGGTTTGTAAAAGGAGCACTTGAATCAATAGCTGTTGTACTGATTTTTTGAGTATCCTCACCTACAAGACCGTTAGTTTCGTTCTTAAATACATCTATAGTTGCTTGAAGTTTGTTATCAAAGAATCCCATATCAAAAGCAACATTCATTGCTGTCATAGTTTCCCATGTTAAATTAGGATTACCTTTTGAAATTAACGTTGCTCCAGGAGTAGCTAGACCCGCACCATTGAAGTTATAATAAGCAATAAACTCATTCTGATCAGAAATATTAACATCTAGGTTGGATCCTCCAATTTGCTGATTTCCAAGCTCACCATAAGAAAGTCTTAATTTAAGTGTATCAAATACATTGCTGTTAAATCCATCTTCTTCGCTAATTAACCAAGCAAAACTTCCTGAAGGGAAAATTGCATCGGCAGTAGCTTTTGCAAATCTAGATGTGTCATCTTTTCTAACTGTAGCAGTTGCAAAATACTTACCACCATAAGACCAGTTTGCCGTAGCAAAAATTGAAAAGATAGAACTTGAATTCTGTGATGCATATGAAACAACTGGTGTTCCAGCACCATTACTCATTAAATAAAATTCAGGAGATTCATATAAATAATCCGTTCTAAGTATTTGGCTACCTTTAAAGTTTTGCTTTAAAGCCTCAGTTCCAGCAAGAATATCTAGAGTGTGATCTCCAAAACTATTTCTGTAGTTAAGAGTGTTTGTCACAACCCATTCATCTTGTCTGAAGTGCTGTTCTTGAAGAGTATTTACAGCTAGAGCTTCTCCATGTTCAGGATTTAGTGCAGTAAAGTATCTTCCATGTAAATCTCTCATTTGGATACCAGCAGCAGTCTTAAATCTAAGTTCTGGAGTAATATCCCATTGGAAAAACATGTCTCCAATAGCTCTTAAATTTTTATTGTAGTCATCTCTTGATCTATATAATTCAGAAATAGGGTTATTGTGGATACCTAACCTTGAAGAGTTAGTATATGTACCAGCAAAATTTCCGTTTGTATCATAAACAGGAACAAGAGGTGAAGAACCAGTAGCTCTTTGAATTGGGTCATTTGGAGCAGTTGATTCTTTATCAAAAGTCACATTTAATCTAGATCCTAAAGTGATCTTATCACCAATTTTGAATTCTGAGTTTAATCTTGTTGATGCTCTTTGATAACCAGTGTATACCATAATACCACCTTCATCTAGATAGCTAGCAGATAAATGATATCTTCCAGATTCAGAACCACCTGAAGCAGCTAAGATACATTAGTAATCTCAGCAGTTTCAAATAATTCATCCAACCAATCAGTTCCACCAGGTGTTACCCTAGCCTGAGCTCCAACATAAGCTTGACCACTAGGCATTGGCACATTTAAAAATCCAGGAATTGATGGAGTTGGTCCATTTCCATATTGAGGGTGAGTTGGCGTATTTCCATCATTAAGAATACTCTGCCATGTCATATCAGCGTGTTGCTGAAGATTTAACATATCAGGTTTTCTAGTAACACTACCAAGACCATATGTTGCATTTACTTCAAGTGTATTTTTTGAGTTGTAAGAACCTTTTTTTGTAGTTACAACAATAACACCGTTAGATGCTCTTGCTCCATATATTGCAGCAGAACCATCTTTTAGTACACTAATATTTTCAATATCGTTCGGATTAATATCCCTCATAACGTTTGGATCAGTTGTCTGAATCCCATCAATAACGTATAAAGGGTTATTATCGTTAGTAGTACTGTAACCACGTATTCTTACCACAGGAGCTGCACCGGGTGCACCACTAGAGATAACTTGAACACCAGCAACTCTACCTTGAAGAGCTTCAGCTGAGTTGGTTACTTGTGTTTTAAACGCTTCATCTGTATCAATTGTACCAATAGCACCTGATAGTGAACGTCTCTGTAGGGTTTGATATCCTGAAACAACAACTTCGTCCAAAATATCAACAGAAGCAACTAATACAATATTTATAGTATTTTGGTTACCTACAGTAATAGTTTGAGAACCAAATCCCAAACTTGAGAAGGTCAACTGATCTCCAGCTGACGCATTAATTTGATAATTACCATCAAAATCTGTAACAACACCTGTGTTAGTACCCTCAACTACAACTGTAGCTCCAGGGACGGGGTTACCACTTTGGTCAGAAACACTACCAGAGATATTATTCTGAGCAAAAATTAGACTAGACGATAACATCAATACAACTAAAAAAGCTTTTTTCATGTTAATTAAGTTTAGTTTATGGTCCGAAAGATAAGTTAAAAAATTGTTAATTTAAAATAAAAATCTAGTAAAAATTGTCACTTATGAACATTTAAATAACAATTATTGCGAATACGATAATTTGCATGTTTATGAGGGTTAACGTATAATTTTCTGTTTTTTAATTAATTACACCTCTTAGAATCATCCATTCTTTAACAATTTTTGTCCAAGATTCAATTGTACCTCTTCCTTTTGCAAGACCATATCCATGACCTCCATCTTCCCATATATGTATGGAAGCAGGAACATTATTTTTTCTAAGAGCAGAATAATAACTAATACTATTTTCAGGAGGTGTACCCTCATCATTATTAGAGTGAATTAGAATAGTTGGAGGTGTTTCCTGATTTACATTTAAGTCATTAGAATAATTATGAATAATACTCTCATCAGGATTATATCCAAAAAAACTACTAAAAGTCCATGTTTGTCTGTCTATGTCCATGTTAATAACAGGATAAACTAAAATTGCAAAATCTGGTTTATTAAACCCTAATTTACCTTTAGTTGAAATAGTTGATGCCAAATGACCACCAGCAGAGAAACCTATTACACCAACATTATTTGAATCTATATTCCATTTTTTAGAATTAGCTCTTATTATTTCAAGAGCTCTAAATGCATCATTAGTGGCTACATTTTGTTTACATGGCGAGTCATAATTTTTAGGGAGTCTATGTTTAAGCAAGAATGCATCTACACCTAATTCATTTAACCATTTAGCTATTGAAATACCTTCATTATTCATACTAAGAAATTCATATCCACCTCCTGGAATTACAAGCACTGCAGGCTTATTGTCATCTTTATTTATTGCTGGGTAGTACCATATCTCTGGATATTCTACCTCATAAATGTATGTACTTCCGTCCCTTTCATCAATTCTGTCTTTTTTATTTAGATCACAATCCTGACTAGAGTTATATAATGATATTTTTTGTTGAGCAATTATTTGAGTTGAAGACAATAATAATAAAACCACTATTAGAAATCCTTGAAATATTTTATAATTCATATCTCTAATATATTAATATTTATAAATCTTATTTTAAGAAAAATTTAAATTATTATAGTCTATATAAATTGTATATTGGCCACAATGATTATGAATAAAAAGTGGACAATAAGTATTATGTTAGTATTGATATCTATATTAATATCTTATTTGACAAATATTTGGCTACTCCTTCTTTTTATTCCTATTGGGTCATTAATTTTAAAAAATAAATAATGGAATGGTACGAAAAAAACAGAAAGACAATTATTATATTATTCGCTTGCTATGTAGTTTTTCGAGTAATACAAATGACTCTTCTTTAATGAGACTCTTTCTTTCAATATTTCTCTTTACTAGCTTATTAAACTCGCAAATCAATCCAAATAATATTGATATTGTTAGAGATGATTTTGGAGTACCTCACATATTTGCCAAAACAGATGCAGAGCTTGCTTACGGGCTTGCATGGGTAAATGCTGAAGATGACTTTACTACTATACAAGAGGCATATTTAGCAGGAAATGGTATGCTATCAAAATATATAGGACTTAAAGGAGCACCAGCTGATTTTATAACACAGCTTATAGGGTCTAAAGAAATTATTGATGAAAAAATAGGAGAAATTAGCGAGGAATATTTTGATGTAATTTCTGGATATGCTCAGGGCTTAAATTCTTATGCAAGAAACAACCCAGATAAAGTATTGTACAAAAAACTTTTTCCTATTACTCCTAAAATGATGATGATGTATAGCCAGCTTCAGCTTTTTATTTCAAATCAGGGTGCGGACTGGGCAGGAAGAATTTTAAACAATGATACACAGGATGATTTTTTAGATCAAAATCTCACAGGATCTAATGTTATAGCTATGAATAGTAATAAAACTGATAATGGCGAAACTTTCCTTGCAATTAATACTCATCAACCTCTTGAAGGCCCTACCTCATGGTATGAAGTTCACTTAAATAGTGAGGAGGGAACCAATATTATCGGTACTCTTTATCCTGGAACTCCTCATGTTTTAATTGGAGTAAATGAAAACCTAGGTTGGTCTCATACAGTTAATTATCCAGATAAAACTGATGTATTCAAATTAAGAATGAAAAATAACAGAAAATATATTGTTGATGGAGAGGAATACAAATTAGAAAAATTAAAAGCTAAAATTAGCATTAAAGTCCTTGGTATTCCAATTACTATAAACCGAAAGTATTTTAAAAGTATCTATGGTCCAACTCTAAAAAATAAATCTGGGTACTACTCAATTAGAACCCCAACCCTTTTCAATATTAGAGCTCTAGAACAATGGTGGAAAATGGGTAAATCCAAAAATTTTACTGAATTCTATAATAATTTAAAGATGAAGCAAATTCCAGGTTTTAATATTGGATATGCCGATAGATATGATACGATATTTTATATATCTAACGGAATAATTCCTAAAAGAGCTGAAGGATACAACTGGAAAGGAATTGTTCCTGGGGATACTAAAAAAACTTTATGGACTGAATATCATGATATAGAAGACCTTCCTCAAGTTATTCAACCAAAAGCTGGCTTTATATATGATGCAAATCACTCTCCTTTTAAATCAACATCAGCTGAAGAAAACCCCAAAGAAGAAGATTATAGTGAGAGAATGGGATACGAGACATATGATAACAATAGATCCACTAGATTAATTGAATTAATTGAGAGTTACGATAAAGTTTCATACAAAGATTTTAAGGATATTAAATACGATAATTCATTTCCATCAAAGTTTAACTATAATTTTATGGACATTAGTATAATTGAGACGCTAAAAATTGATCCCGATAATAATTTGTTTGAAATGTTAGATATAATTCAAAAGTGGAATAGAAAGACAGATATAGATTCACATGGTGCTGGAATTTATGGTGTTCTATACTATCAACTTGTTTGGAGATATAGAAATGAAATACAAAAAAATAATAATACTGTAAGTGAGGAAACACTTCTATCAGCTTTAAGAGATGTAAAGTCATATTTGAATAATAATTTTGGATCAACTGACATAACTTTAGGAGATTTTCAAAAACTAGTTAGAGGTGATATAGAAATTCCTATATGGGGACTCCCTGACGTAATAACAGCTATGTCATCAAGACCATACAAAGATGGAAAGCATAAAGTAATACAGGGAGAGTCATATATTGGACTTGTCAGATTTAACGAAAAGGGACCAGTTCTTGAAAGTATTATTTCATATGGAAATTCTGACAATCCTGACTCAGAACATTATACAGATCAAATGGATTTATATTCTAAATTTCAAACTAAGAAAATGACATTTGATAAAGAACAAATATATAAGGAGGCTAAAAGTATTTACAACCCTAATTAAGAATTACTAATAGCTTTTTTATAAATATCTTCATACAAAGGAATTACTTTTTTGATATCGTATTTTTTTGCATTCTCAAAAGCCTGAGCCTTAAATTCCTTTTTTAAATTTTCATTAGATAGAATTTCTATAGCATTATTTGACATAGAATCTATATCACCAACATCACTTGTATAGCCTGAATTACCATTTATGTTTAACTCTTTCAGACCTCCAACATTAGAGGAAATTACAGGAACTTTTAGGGCCATAGCCTCAAGAGCAGCCAGACCAAAACTCTCTTTTTCAGAAGGGAGCAAGAACAGATCTGATGAACATAGAATTTCATCAACTTCATTTGTCTTACCAAGAAAAATAACTTTATTTTTTAAATCGTTTTTTCTTAGAAAATCTTTTGCTTTTTTCTTATCAGGACCATCACCCACCATAATAAGCTTAGAGTTTATTTTTTGTGAGATTTTATCAAAAATTTTAAGTACATCTATTATCCTTTTCAATGGCCTAAAATTACTTACATGAACTATTATCTTTTCTTCTCCCTGAGCAATCATGTTCCTTTCACACAAATGATGTTTTTTATCATATTTATCTATGTCAATGAAGTTTGGGATTACTTCAATATCTCGTTTTATCCCAAAAAACTCTCTAGTATCATCTCTTAGGCTATTGGATACACATGTTACAATATCTGACTTATTAATGCTGAAAGTTACGGCTGGTTTATAAAATGGATGGTTACCAACAAGGGTTATGTCAGTTCCATGAAGAGTAGTAATTATAGGAATGCTATATCCATTTTCATCAAGTATCTTTTTTGCCATATATGCTGCATATGCGTGAGGTATCGCATAATGTACATGAAGAACATCAATCTTGTGCTTAGAGATTACATCATATAATTTACTTGACAGAGCTAGTTCATATGGTTCATATTTAAAAAGCGGGTAGTCAGGTACATTAACTTCATGATAATGAAGATTTTTTGATAAAGCATCTAATCTTACAGGTTGACTGTATGTAATAAAATGTATTTCATGCCCTTTTTTTGACAATTCAATCCCAAGTTCAGTAGCTACTACTCCTGAACCACCAAATGT
>Ga0181606_10003483_pt1 | contig 13303 bp, 8 predicted proteins | sample 041ome_10_FD_132994 | JGI IMG/M metagenome (GOLD analysis project Ga0181606, IMG submission 132994) | Coastal salt marsh microbial communities from the Groves Creek Marsh, Skidaway Island, Georgia - 041412US metaG (megahit assembly) | ecosystem: Environmental > Aquatic > Marine > Intertidal zone... | reverse complement strand
TTCTTTTGGGGGGAAAACAAGCGGAGGACAAACGATTAGTCTTATTTTACCTTGTGGTCGTACTCGTCGCCGAGGACGGGCGAAAAGCAGAAGAGCGAGAAGAGGAATAATAAAGACGCCAGCCACGACGAAAGGATGATTTTGTTCTTCATCTTCGTTGCGTGTTTTTTATGTGTGCGTTTCGCGAGCGCGTGTGCACAACAACTGAAGAACGGATCTCTTTCGTCCAAAATCACTCGATGAAGTCTTTAGGGTTTCATCAAATGGGTTAAACCCTAAACAGTCGTTGACGGCAAAAGCGGTTAGTTAGGTAAAATCTTAAGAAAAAGAGGAAGAAGAGGGCGATCATCGCTCGCGCGAAGAGAAAAGCATAAGCACAGAGCGCGCGAACGTTCGTTTACTTCTTCTCTCCGTCCTTTTCTTTTGTGTCGAGAAAGCCGCCGCGGTGTGGGTTTTCGCGCGAAACTCTGTATATGTATATACACATATGAATCAAAGTTAGGGAAAGAATGTCTCGGCGCATCATCGCTCGCGCAACCTGCGCTGCGCTCCTCGCTCGAAGAACGACGACGACATTCGTGCACTTCTCCTCCCGCCGCGATGGCGTTGATTTTTCTCTCTTTACAACAAATCGCCGCCGCTTTCTCCTCCCAGTGAAACCGCCGCGATTATGCTTTTCCTGTGATTATGATGAAACGCGATTCTATTCCACGAAACGAATGCTCGAGAGTTTACTCGAAGAAGCGCTCGTCGCGACATCATCGTCAACATCGGAGAATGACGACGATGAAACAACGACGCGGAGAAGAAGAAGAAGTTCCTCTTCTTTTTCATCTTCTGAGAGTGGTGGTGGTGGCAAAGAAGAAGATAACCAAAAAATCGTGGATCGAACGCGGGTTCGCGCCGTCGCGGGTAAAGGCGGGAAAGGGTGCGCTTCGTTTCGGAGGGACGGCGGGTCGCGCGGGCGGAGAGGCGCGGACGGCGGGAACGGCGGAGACGGCGGCGACGTCGTGTTGAAAGCGATCGGGAAGAACGGCGGGCCGAGGAGTTTAGGTCACGTGGGGAACTTGATGAGAGCGGGAAACGGAGGGAACGGAGGTAAAGAGAGGATGCAAGGGAAGCGAGGGAAGACGAAGGTGGTGGAAGTGCCGGTTGGGACCGTGGTTTGGGAAGAAGAGGAGAGGGGAGATTTTTCTGAGGAGGAGGACGAGAACATCGAAGTGACGAGGAATATGATGGCGAATTGGGGATCCTCCGAGCCGGTGTACGACGACGACGACGACGACGATGATTATGATGACGATGATTATACTGACGACGACAGCGACGACGAAGAAGAAGAATTAGGGCACATCAAAACCGCTCACTTACGACCGAGAGGGTATAAATACGGCGTGTGGCGAGTGCTCGCAGATTTATCCGAACACGAAGACGAGTTTACTCTCGCGAAAGGCGGCAAAGGTGGGAAAGGGAACGCGAGTTTTCCAGTCGGAAAAACAGCCGGAGAATACGAACCTGGTGAACCAGGGACAGAAAGAAGAGTGGTTTTAGAGTTGAAAACAGTCGCAGACGTCGGGTTCATCGGGTTTCCGAACGCCGGGAAATCCACGATGTTAACGGCGCTGACCAACGCAAAGCCAAAAATCGCGCCGTACGCGTTCACGACGTTAACCCCGCAATTCGGCGTTCGAGAGGTTGATTTAGATAGAGACATGGAAACGAAAGTGAGCTTGACGTTTGCCGATGTGCCCGGTTTACTTCCCGGCGCGCACAGGAACAGAGGTCTAGGGCACGATTTTTTGCGACACGTGGAGAGGTGTCGGGTGCACGCCTACATCGTCGACGCTACCGGTGGTGGTAGTGGTGGTGGTGGAAAGAGTAGCGCGGCAAGTGCTAGTGCGAAGATTGTTCCAGACGGAGAAGATGAAAACGGTAGTCTGCCCGAAAATAGCAAAGAGACGAATAAATCGCCGCACGAAGCATTGATAGATTTAGTCAACGAGTTGGAAACGTACAAACCAGACATAACAAAAACGACGCCGGCGATTGTGGTGGTTAATAAAATGGACCTATTTTTGAACGATAGCGATAATAGTGAATCAGAAAAGGCGGTTAAGAAGAAGATATCTGCATCGATTACGAAAGCGATCGGATCGTTGGGAAAAGATGCGTCTTCGTGGGAAATCGTCTTCGCTTCCGGAAAGACTGGAGAAAACGTAGACGAGGTGTTGGAGGCGGCTTCCAGAGCGTGGAAGCGAATGCATAGTAGCGGCACGAGTAGTACCATTAGCAATATTGATGATGATGGTGGTGGTGGTGGTGAGGACAATGGAAACGCCGATTCTAGCCTATGGTCGGATCCGAATAGATTTTAAATTAAATATTAGAATGGCTACCACCTTCACGCGTCAATACCTAATTCGTCTTCTTCTTAAAAATCATCTTCGTTTTCCTTTTCCTCGCTTCTTTCTCATCGCTACTGCTACGCATCCTAAACTGCCAGACTGTCAATCCGCCAACCATTGCTACGCCAACCGCTAACCAACATCGAACGACTGCTTTTGGCCACTTCGCCGTGAACAAGCCGTCTCCGTGTTTTAGAATCACGAGAAACTCCATCGCCATCGCGGCAATCGCCAACCACGCGTTCGCGCCTAATTGAGCCTTCCAAATCCCACGCTCGTCCGTTATGAACACGTAATACTCTCTGATGGCGATATTTGCCTGCGCAAACCATAAAGTTAAACGCAAAGTGTTCAGAATGTGCGGTGGAGGTATGGCATAAATGAACTTCAAGAAGAACGCGTTCAGTTCAAACGATAAACACATACCGATGAGGAACACGCACTGTATGAACCGACCGGGAGTTTTAAATGGCTGCCACTCGTAACGGTACCAGTTGTGTCCTTTCTCCGGTAAAATGTAATTTTCGATTGATTTCCGAGCGACTCGAACAAAATTTGAGGACGGACGTCGACTGTGATGCCGGTCATTCTTTCCACCGCTCTCCTTTTCTTTCGTGCGCTTGGAAAGCGCCGACGATGACTTTTTACTCTTTTCGTGTTCTTCTGTATCGTCGATGTCGTCTTCCTCCTCCTCTTCGCTGCTGTTCTCCTCGCGATTCTCTGCCGCTATCTCTCCATTCATAAACCCATTATCTTCTTCACTACTTTCTTCTCTACTGCTACCGCTATGACTACCCCTACCGTTGCTCGTCGCGAAATACTTCGTCGCTCGCATCCCGACCCACATCCCGCCAAAGTTACAAATCAACACGTCGAGCACCCACGAATCCCACCAGCACTCGTTAAAATTCTTCAACCAATGCCTAAACGTCACCTCCATCAGCTCGAACAAAATCGAATACGCCCACAACAAACGCCAATCGCGAATGGCCAACGCCTTGCCGAACCACCCGAGGACGTGCGCGAGGAAAAATTCATCCAAGACGGTATTCTTCACGTTTTGCATCCGCGACGACGCGCTCGACTCCGGAGTAAAAACTCTGCAATCCGTCGCGTACGTCCGCTCTTCGTACAAACCACCATTCGTGCCTTCTTCGGTCGACGAAATCTGTAAGTTTGGCGCTAAATACTCAAACACGTTCGCTCGCGCCGACTCTTTCGTCTCTTGAAACACCAGAAACACCAGAAACAAAAGGTACAAAACAAAACTCCCGTGCGCGACCCTCCAAACGCCCGGATGTGGCCGAGACATGTGCGTGTCCGGTCCTTGGAGGAAAGAGTAGACCAGGTACGAGAGCGTGGCGAACAACAGGCCTCTTTTCGTCGGATCATCGATCGGTAACATCGCTCCTTTTCCTCCGAGTAGGAGTAGGGGAATGCTTCTTTGACCGTCGTCGTCGTAATAATCGAGCGTGGCTTGCTGCGCTAAGAACATCACGAAGAGGAAAAGAAACGTGAGCGATTTGCGGCTCTTCAGGAGGAGAGGAGGAGGAGGAGGAGGAGGAGCGCTTCTCGACATCTCTCTTTCTCTCTCTCTCTCTCTCGTTCGCTCGTTCGCCGCGCGCGCTTTTTGATGCCTTTTTTTCCCCGCTAAAAATATCCTCTTTATTGTTTTAGCGTTTCACTACTATTTAGGGTTTAGGGTTTAGGGTTCACTACTATTCTTTGTGGGTTCGTTGGGGAAAAAATCGACTTCAGACCGCGCGTTGCAAACATTCACACGCGCGCGCTTAAAGGGACCCGGAAAAGATGATGCGCGAGAAAAGCGACGACAGCAGCAGCGGCGGCGGCGGCGGCGGCGGCGGCAACAGCAGCAGCAGCAGCAGTACCGGGTTAACAACAACCGCTCTCGCGTTTCTCTCCTTGGGAACCATCTCCGCCTCCCTGTTGCTCTCCTCCTCCTCTTCTTCTTCTTCTTCTTCATCTTCTTCATCTTCTTCTCTGGCGAAAGGGATATTGATCGGGTCGACGAGCACGCTGACGCTGTTGGCCTCGAGCGCGTATTTCGCGTTTCGGGTTCTTCTCACGTCTTCATCGTCGTCGAGGAGGAGTGCGAACGCGTCTTCGGCGAGAGTTTTGGAAGGTGAATTTGCAGAGAAGGAGAGTTTAGTTGGAATGAATGTGAAGAAAGAAGAGATGCGGGGATGGTTGATTTTCAGCAAAGGATCGACCGCTCGTCAAACGAAAGGGCAATACTCTACGAAGGTGAAAGGAGCGACGTCGGAACGGTATTACGCGACGCTGGATGTGAAAGCGGCGAGGATAAAGTTGGAAGTTACGCGGGGCGGCGGCGAGACGGTTTCGGGGAGCGCGGGAAACGCCGCTTCGGCGTCCGGAGATGTCGTCGACGCGAGGAGAGAGGAAAAATTTATCGATTTGAAACAGTGCGAGGTTTACTTGGTGGAGTATCCGGAAGGGAACAAGACGGAGTTGATGTGGAACCATAAGAGGGCGATTGTGCTCGCGAGGAGGAGCGATTCTTCTTCTTCGCTTTACGAAGGCGAGAAAGTGGTTTGGTTGTACGCGTTGAGCGGGCCGAGCAAAGAGGCTTGGTTCTACGCGCTGTGGAGGGCGCTGGATATGGATTCTATGAGAAGAAGTTTAACGACGACGACGACGACACGTGTTGATGATAGTAAACAGAAGTTCCCGGAAGAGGCGAAATCGAGAATCGCGCAGTACTTGCTCGAAAACGCTCGATTCGAGAAGAAGATTAGCAGAAGTAATAGCAATAGCAGCGAACAACAAGAACGGGAGCCAAAAGACGAGAAAACCAAGGCGCAACAAAAACAAGACGCGTTCTTCGAGCACATCTTCGACGATAAACGGTGCGGGCAAACCGTAGATATCATCTCCTCTCGCATCTTTTTCGATTTAGTGCGTTCGATTAGTTTTAAGAACGTTCTGTCCAATTTATTGGAGAAGAAGTTGAACGAACTTCCCGGTTTACCAAAATACGTCGGTAAGTTTGACGTGGAAAAGTTATCGCTAGGAGAAGCGACGCCGAAGTGCAACATGTTGCGACCGGTGGATGGGAGTGAAGGTTCAAACGCACCTTGGGACGGCGGATCGTTGCCGGGTCGAGGCGTGTGCGCTGCGGTGGAAGCGGATTTGAGTTACGTCGGCTTGATTGAAGTGACGATTCGAACGAGAGTAGATTTAGCGCAGTACGCGAAGGAGATTGGGAATCGAGTAGAAGGCGGAGAAGCGGCGCAGATGGGAGCGGAGGAAAACTACGAGGATGCTGCGATGGACGACAATCCCACATCCAAAAGCGGCTCGAGAACGCCAACGCCGCCGCTTTCGCCCACCAATTCTGGAAAACTCGATACGACGAAGAAACGACCACCACTCAACAAAACAAAAGAAGAGGTCACTCAAAACGTGCTCAAAGAGATGAAAAAAGTCGTCGAAAACGTCAACGACCGCGTTTTGCAAAAGTTCCCGCTGAAGATGACTTTGAGAGTGTCCAGCTGTTCCGGCACGTTTCGATTTTGGATCCCTCCGCCTCCGAACGAACGCTTATGGTGGGGGTTGAAAGGTCGCCCACGGGTTGATATCTTTTGCGAGCCGGCTATTGGAGAGAATAAAATCGCGCACGAGTTCATCGCGAAGAAAGTCTCGCATTTGTTGTCCAGCAAATTAGTCTCGGACATTTGCGACGAGTTGGTGTTGCCGAACTGCGCGAGCGATCCGATGAAAGAGTTGATACGGTTCGAGCACTTCGTGCCAGAAATTACGTTGGAAGACGCGATACTGTTGAGTGAAGGCAACACTGGTGCATTTGTTACGACATCGACGGCATCGACATCGGATGACGTCTCCTCGACGACGTATTTACGAGGCGAAAAGAAAGCAGACGAACACATCGCACTTTCAAAGTCGGACTCGGAAAACGCGTTCAGCGCGCAACTGTTACCTGATGCGCCGAAAGAGCAACAACAGGCGCAAGAGAAACAAGAAAAACAGCTACGCAAAAGTATCTCCTTGAAGCGAGAAAACAGCACGAAGAAGCAGGAAGAAAAGAACGCCTTGGACGCGACGGCGGAGTGGTTGCTCTCAGATTCGCACTTCGACTCGCCGCCCGCCTCGACGGTGAAAGCGTCCTCTTCCTCCTCTTCGCAGCCGCTCTCCCCGAAATCACCCGGTACCAACATGGTTGGTTTTGGAAACAAACGCGAAGACGTCCTCCGCGCCAAAGGGTCCTTTACTTCCTCGGCTACGACCAGTCCCGATCAGCCCCAAAACAACCTCTTCGCGTCTCTCTCGCGTTCGATCAAACAAAAAGCGGATGAAAATTTATCCAAAATGAAATCGGATTGGCAAGAGGTACAAAAAGGACTCCAAAACGGCGGCGTGGAAGGTGCGGTGCAAAACATCAAGCAAATAGCGTTGAAACGAGCGAAAGAAACCGCGTCAAATGCCTCTTCTTCGTCGCGGCGCCCGCAGCCGGAGCAGCGATAGAGCGTCGTCGCGCGTTCGAAAGAAAAAAAATAGTAATAAAATGAGACAAGCACCGCATAAAGTAGTAGGCACGCGCTTACCATCATTCGTTGTAACTTAAAAGGAAATATACGAATATATGCGAATACAGCATCCAGCTACGTGGGATCTGACGAGGCGCGCGCGAGAGTGGTTGCGCGAGACTCGACGAATGCTCGTTTTGATGACATTTTCTGTTTTTTCTCCCACATCAAAGTTAAAAATTTGAAATTCTTCTCGCGACAAAAATCCATCCAAAGCACGTCGTTTACCATCACCATCGATACGAGCGAGGACGCGAAACAACAAAAGCTTTGCCGACCGACGACGACGGCGAGAGGAGGAGGAGCGGGAGGAAGAAGAAGACAAACAAAACGACCGCACGCCGTCGAGTGTCCTTGCTGCGTCAGGTTTACGTCCTTCGCGGAATCGTTAGCGAGCGCCATCAGGAAGAAAAATCTCGGGAAATTTTCAAATATGGTGGTGGCAAGAGATAATGAATCAAAGGCGATGGATATCGACGAGACGATGGACGCGAGCCAAGTCCAGGAAAAGCTGCTCGAGGACGAAGCGTCGTGCGTTCAGCGCTGGATGTCGTTCGAAAACGAGAAAAAGAACGAGTTGTTGAACAAAGAGATCGAGCTGTATCGAAAGATGATTCAAAACGAGCTCACCAAAGGAGGAGGACAGAAATCTTCCAGCGCGAGCGCGTTTTTACAGCTGCAGTTGGAGACGACGAACACCGCGCAAATGGAAAACGACGGCAACGCGGATGGTACCGCGAACAACTCAGAGGACGGCGACGGTGCCGGGACGATGAATGCTGGCGAAGAGGACGAAGCGGAGACGTACGACGTGGACTTGATTGACCCGAAGGAGTGGATGGTGCCGCCGCAGTGCATCCCCGTGCACGCGAACGTGACCACGTTCGATTGGAAACCTATGTACGAACACACGAAGTTTGACGTTATAATGATGGATCCGCCCTGGCAGTTAGCCACGGCGAATCCAACCAGAGGCGTTTCGCTCGGGTACTCGCAACTGACCGACGCGCACATCGCGGACCTTCCAATTCCACAGTTGCAAGAGAACGGTTTCTTGTTCGTTTGGGTGATTAACGCCAAGTATCAGTGGTGCTTAAATCAGTTTAAGAAATGGGGCTACGAGTTTGTGGATGAAATCGCGTGGGTGAAAGTGACCAACTCGAGAAGATTGGCCAAATCGCACGGGTTTTACTTGCAACATGCGAAGGAGGTGTGTTTGGTGGCCAGGAGAGGAAAAGATCCACCCGGGACGACTTTGAACGGGAGGACGGCCTCGGACGTAATTTTTGCGGCCAGAAGAGGCCAATCGCAAAAGCCGACGGAGATTTACGAGTTGATCGAACAGTTGGTGCCGAACGGGAAATATCTGGAGATTTTCGCGAGAAAAAATAACTTGAGAGATTACTGGGTGAGCGTTGGGAACGAAGTTACCGGGACCGGATTGCCTCCAGAGGACGTGAAGGCGTTCGCGGAAGTTGGCGCGGTCCCGGCTGCAAAGTATGGCGCAGCTGCGCAAAAGTAAATGCATGTTTTAGTGTTGATGCGATACTACCTAATTTACACTTTTATTCGCAGCTACTGCGTGTGTCCGAGCGCGGCGCTCGACAGACTATGAAAAATCTAAAGTTACTATCGCTACATTTTTTAAAACTACTTATCACTGAGAAACGTCTCCTCGAGCTCGTCGCAAAACGAAACGTCAAACGCGTACCATTCTCTCCACACTTTACACACGCGCAAAACTCTCGTCATAAACGGCGGTTTCGCGATGACGCCGCAGTGTTTCAAACTTTCGCCTAAAGCTTTAAACACCTCTGGTAGAGCACGTTTAATAACCATTCTGTAGCTACTCGCGTGTTTCACCGGCGCCGAAGCGTTGTGAAGGACGTCAGAGAAGGCGTAGAGGAGAGAAACTTGCGCCTCGAGTTTATGGGACTGTTTTTGTGCCTCCATTTCTTCCTTCAGTTTCGCGATGATTTCCTCGGCACAAATAGCGTGATCGATTGCAAACGTCGTCAATTCGCGCACACGATCGCGTTCGAGCGTTAAGAGCGTCAAGAGCTCTTTGAGTCGTTTTTGGTCCGCCTCGGAAAGCGCTTTTTGTGCTTCCCCGCGATCTACATTGTAATCGACGAGAGAGGAGGAAGCGCCAACACCAGCACCGTTGGATATCGGCCACTGCGCATATGACGACATCAAATCTTTCCCATTACTATTGCTATCATCTTTTGGCGCCATTTTGATCCCCTCAACTGGCGGCATCCAAATCTTTCCATTCGGTGCAAACATGCGAAACGGTTCCGTTCGAAATCGCGTCAATGAATCGCCGTTAGCTAACGAGAATACTCTCCACAAATAATACACCGTCTCTTCGTTCTCTTCAATCGTATCAAACAGGAACGCAAAGTCGGGATCTTCTTTCTTCTTCGCTTTGATTCTGTGCTCGATGGCCTTCCCGTCTTCGGCGACAAAGGTCGCCGTAACATCGATGCGTCTCATTTGCGCGTAATCTTTTGGGAAACGGACGTTAACGATGCCTTCTTTTTCTTGTTCTTCTTCTGGATTATCGGCGCTAACGTTTGAGGGCACTGCTGCCGTTAAATGTTCTTGCACTTCACCACGCGTGTGAATGTTCTCGTCCAAATACAACACTCTTCGCGACTCGTCGTAGACATCATCGTTCTCTTCGCCTTCGCGTTCGTCATCATAGTTGTCGTTCGCGAAGGCCCTCCTCTTTTCCATAACAGCTAACGGTGCCGGCGGCCATACCTTTTCCAAAACCACCACCGCGCCGCCTAAATTCGCTTCCAACTGCACTCCGTAGAACAAAAACTGACCACTATTTATTTTCTCGATCGCATTCTCCGCGCTAGATTTGGTCAAATACGCCAAAAATGCCATCGACGACGATCCATTGTTGTTGCTGCTGCTGCCTCCACCGCCGCTCTTCTTGATCGACAACGACGCAATCGGGCCAAACGCCGAGAACGATTCCAATATTTTCCTCTCAAACAATTGTCGAGTCCGTACCGATTCCTTTGGAAATAACGACTCGAAATCCTCTCGAGATGGGAGATTCTTCACGATCACGTTCGATGACAACGCGTGCTTTTGATTCCGATGATCGTTCGCTCTCGCGCGCTTCTCGCCGAGTTTCTTTTCTTCGTCTCGAGAAACGCAAAAAGCTTCACCATCACCTAAAAATGTTCTCTTTCGCTTCGCAACTTCGTCGTCGCCTCCGTTCGCCTCGTCGTTCATCGCATCATTCTCCACCTTCGCGTCGTCGTTTCTCTTTTTCTCTTTCGGAATGAACGACGGCATGTACGTGCCGGTGCGGACTCTTTTGTCTCCGATTACTAATTTAGGTAACGGTTCGTCGTCCCGAGTGTCGTCGCTCTTCCGCTTGTCACCATCTTCTTCTTCTTCGTCGCGATCGTCGTCGTCGTCGTCGAACGCCGCGAGAGTTTTTATCTTCTTCTTTCTCTGCTTGTTTGTCGGGACCATGACGATGGTATTTTTGTTTCGCGCGAAGCGCGCGCGCGTGCCCGAGGTGAGAAACAAAATGGAGAGACGAAGTCGGTTCGTTTTATTGAGCTTTTGCTCGGCGAAATGAATGCGTTAAGATTATTACAAGACGCTTTTATATCTATCGCGCTCCCTCTATCTCTCTATCTCTTACTCTTTCGTTTTCGTTTTCGTCGTCGTCTTTCGCTGCTACTGCTACTGCTGCTACTACTGCTGCTACTCTCGTCGCTCGAGGACGAGGAATCTGAATCGGACGAAGAATCGGAAGAGTCGGATGACGAAGAAGAAGAAGAAGAAGAAGAAGAAGAAGAAGCGTTCGCTCTTCTCTCTCTCTCCTTTTCTTGCTCCTTCTTCAAGTGTTCTCGCATGCCGTCGGTCAACCCGCCTAACCCAATGCTCGTAAAAAAGTTGATGGAAAAGCGGACGTTTTTCAGAGGCGCTTTCGGCATGACGCCGGTGAAATACGGCTGCATGTCTTCTTCGGACATCTTCTCGTTTAACTTTTTCAAACCCAGCTGTTCGCTCAACTCTTGAAATAGAATTTTGATGAAAATTCTGGACGCCGACGTCGTCGTTTCTTCCGAGAGTTGGATGTACGCCAAACACGTCCACGACATGGCGTCGGTGGCTAACAAGTGCGCGAAAAATTTGGCCACGTTTCGTAACTTGTTCGTTTCTAGTCGATGGATGGTGCTGAATTGCTTCATGAATACATCGTCGAAAATACTCGCATACTCTTTGGAGATGAAACAAAATCGTTGCGCCAATAAGCCGTAGTATCGCACAAACGTTCTCTCTTGCGAGCAACATTCGACGAGCATAGTCGCGACTTCAATTTCTTGCCCCGGCTGCAGTTGGATTTGCATCAATTTGTGACCCGCTTCTTCAAAATCTAAGGACGACATTATGGTGAGGTAGATGGTTCGGCGTAGGTTAACCAGGTTGGTTTCTGTGGCGTCGGTGATGTTTTGCGTGGTCGTTGGCGCAGCGCGTGTTGGTTCGTCGTCGTCATCGTCCGAGCTTTCGTCGCTCCCGCTTTCGTCCGAACCAGATTCGTCCGACGACGAACTCTCCTCTCCTAAAATTTCCTTCTTGATCTCCGAATACTTCTTCTCGTTCTCTTCGTAGTTCGGATCAAATTTGAACACGTCCAAGCTCGCGTTCGCTTCTAGTTCGTCGTCTAATGAGATTTCATGGACGATTTGATCGTCCTCGTCGACGAGATCGAGCTCTTCCGGGACTCCTTTTTTACCTTCAAAGCCACTCTTACGAAAGGCAAACAAACCTTCAATCATAAACTGCGTTCGTTTATCGATTTCACCTTCGTGCAAAATGCCCCGAAACCGTTCAAAAATACCGTGCGAGCCTTGCGGAGATAAATCTTGGAGCGCATATCCGCACTCTTTGATGAACTCGATGGCGACTTCGACCGAGTCGTCCGTCGGGTGAGTGAGAAGTAAAGTGCACAACTCGAGCGCGAGGAGCTCGTGCACAACCTATTGTAATTATTTTTGGAGAGAAAGATAAATGCGTGAGTATTTTGAATTCTTCCGTCGTCCTCAGAAAACAAAGACAGAGAGTGAGAGAGAGAAAGAGACAGAGTCAGAGCGCGCGACGCGAGCGCGCGCGTGCTTCTTGAAAAACAACGTTCACCAAAAGGCATCAGGGTTAAAAAGCTCGTTTGATTCTCTACTCGTCACGGAAGTTGGAACTACCAGCCTCGGAGTTGGATTTTGTGTATGATCTTATTCATCGTTTGCCTTTCGATAAAACGCGTCGTTCAAAATGCCCACGCCCAAGCGCGCGCGTTCGTATAAAACGCGAACAAAAAAACGAATCGAAGAAGCCCGCGACGCGACGAGAACGAAAAAAGAAAGAAAGATCCACAAACACGCACCTGCTGATTCACTAAACTGGCCAAAAACTTCGTCGCCGCCACGCACACGCTCTTATCGTTCCTCTTAAACGCCCTCCGAAACTGCAACACGACTCGTTTCACCACCAACTCCCCGAGCTCCGGAAACTTCGTATTCGTCACCGCCACCAGCGCCGCAAACACCGGACTAAACTGCGGGCTCGCCATTTGCGATTTCATCACCGATCTCGCGAACAAACCTTTCCCGCGCACTAAATTCTCCGCGAACAACTCTGGCACGATGTTTTTCACGTTCGAGCTGTTGATTTTATTCACCAGTCCGTTGATGGACTTTTTCAGCGCTTCCCACGTGATTCGCTGGTACTCTGGACTGGATTTGTCTCGAATCTCTCGCATCATTTGCGCGAGCTTAAACGGAGGCACGTACGCCCCGCCCGCGCGCCCGTTGATTTTAGACGACGACAACGCGTTATTCCTCGCGTTTCCCTTCTCGTTTCGGTCGTCTTTATCGACACCGCGCGGTGGTATTTCGCCTTCATCGATCGTCGTTGTTTCTTCTTCTTTCGATCTCTTCTTTAACTTCTTCTTCTCTTCTTCCTCGGCGGCGGAATCGGACGCGCTGCGTTTCTTCCTTTTCTCTTCATCGTCGGCGCGCCGCGGAGAAGAAGAAGGTCGTCGCGCCGCCATTTTTATTATCACTCACTCTCTCTGTGTGTTCTCGCGTTCCCTTTTCTTGTTGTCGCAGGGGAGTCCCTCTTTTGCTTTCCGGGGAAAAGAATGACGAAATGTTTTGGAAAGCGCCTCACAACGAAAAGTGAGAAGAGATGTTATCGTCGTCTTCGTCATCATCATCGGCGACGCTGCTGCTGCGGATCGATTCGTCGCGCCTCGCCTCTTGCTCTTCTTCTTCT
>Ga0181606_10003478_pt1 | contig 13311 bp, 11 predicted proteins | sample 041ome_10_FD_132994 | JGI IMG/M metagenome (GOLD analysis project Ga0181606, IMG submission 132994) | Coastal salt marsh microbial communities from the Groves Creek Marsh, Skidaway Island, Georgia - 041412US metaG (megahit assembly) | ecosystem: Environmental > Aquatic > Marine > Intertidal... | reverse complement strand
GTGCCGATCTGGTTCACTTTCACCAGAATCGCATTGGCGACGCCGCGCTCAATCCCGTCAGCCAGGCGAATTGGGTTTGTCACGAACAGATCATCGCCTACGAGCTGCACTTTGTCGCCGATCAGGTCCGTCAGGGCTTTCCAGCCGTCCCAGTCATCCTCAGCCATGCCGTCTTCAATGGAGACAATGGGATATGCTGCGCAGAGGTCAGCCAGATATTCAGCCATGCCCTGCCCATCAAGCTTCTTGGATTCGCCAGCAAGGTCATAAATACCATCCTGGAAGAATTCCGTAGACGCCGAATCAAGAGCGAGAACAACGTCATCGCCGGGCTTCCGGCCTGTATCCTCAATCGATCCCATGATGAAATCGAGCGCTTCTTTGGAGCTGCTCAAAGCTGGCGCAAATCCGCCTTCGTCACCAACATTGGTATTGTGGCCTGCCTTCTTCAGGCGACCGCGTAGTGCTTGGAATATTTCCGCACCTGCTTGCATTGCCTCTGAGAAGCTGGCGGCACCGACCGGCATAATCATGAATTCCTGGATATCGATCGGGTTGTCCGCATGGGCACCGCCGTTGACAATATTCATCATCGGTGTTGGCAATACATGGGCGTTGGTGCCGCCCACATACCGATATAACGGCATGCCGATGGATGCCGCAGACGCCTTTGCCACTGCCATGCTGACGCCCAGGATCGCATTTGCGCCGAGCGTGCCTTTATTCGGCGTGCCATCAAGGTCACACATGATGCCGTCAATGTGGCGCTGGTTTTCTGCTTCCATGCCGATCAACGCATCTGCAAGCGCTCCATTAACGCCGTCTACCGCTTTCTGGACGCCTTTGCCGCCATAGGCAGCGCCGCCATCCCGAAGCTCGACGGCTTCGTGGACGCCCGTGGAGGCGCCGGATGGGACAGCTGCACGGCCTACCACGCCATCCTCCAAGGTCACGTCCACTTCAACAGTCGGGTTGCCGCGGCTATCGAAAATTTGGCGGCCAAGGATGTCGACGATAGCGGTCATGAAATGAACCTTTCAGAGAGGGAATGCTTAGATAGAAACGGGATTCGCTTTAGCGATGCCATCCAGTTGGACAAGCAAAGCAAGCATGGCTTCAAGTTGGTCTAGCGGCACCATATTCGGGCCATCGCTAGGCGCGCTGTCAGGATCACGGTGCGTTTCAACGAATAGTCCCGCGACGCCAATTGAGATAGCCGCCCTGGCAAGCACCGGCACAAATTCACGCTGCCCGCCAGATGTCCCGCCCTGCCCGCCTGGTTGCTGCACGGAATGGGTCGCATCGAATACGACTGGCGCGCCGCCCTTTGCCATAATCGGCAGGGATCGCATGTCGGAAACGAGTGTGTTGTAGCCGAAGCTCGTGCCACGCTCAGTCAGAATAACGCCGCTGGCCCCTGCTGCTTCAAGCTTGGCGGCCACATGTTGCATGTCCCAGGGGGCTAAGAATTGCCCCTTCTTCACATTCACCGCGCAGCCCGTTTCAGCAGCCGCTACCAATAAATCAGTCTGGCGGCAGAGGAAGGCTGGTATCTGCAAGAGCGACACGGCTTCAGCCGCCGCCGCACACTGCGCTTCGGTGTGGACATCCGTCGTTACTGGAAGGCCGAGCGTCTGCCTCACATCGCTCAAAATATCGAGACCTTCAGCCATGCCGACGCCGCGGGCGCTAGAAAGGCTCGTGCGATTGGCTTTGTCGAATGAGGACTTATAGACCAGCGATACGCCAACACGGTCCGCTATCGCTTTGATCGCTTCTGCCGTTTCCAAAGCATGCGCCCGGCTCTCGATCGCGCATGGGCCGGCGATGAGCGAAAACCGCTTGGCGCTGTCAAAAACTGCGCCGCCTACGTCGACAGATTTCGTCATGCAGACTCTCCGTCGGAAAAACTAAACGAGCCGCGCTTGATCCAGCGCTGCAGCAATAAATGAGCGGAACAGCGGATGCGGCTCCATCGGCCGGGATTTTAGTTCAGGATGGAACTGCACGCCGATAAACCAAGGATGATCCGGCAGCTCCACAATCTCGGGCAAGCGCCCATCCGGTGAAAGGCCTGAGAAAATCATTCCCGCCGCTTCGATTTGGTCACGATAAGCGATGTTTATTTCATAGCGGTGACGGTGGCGCTCATGCACCAGCGTCTCACCATAAGCTTCCGCAACGCGAGAGCCTTCTTTGAGAGACGCCGGATATGCACCAAGCCGCATGGTGCCACCTAGATCGCTATCATTATCCCGAAGCTCGACCTCACCGCCGCGCTTCCACTCGGTCATAAGGCCAACAACGGGACGCATCGTCGGGCCAAACTCAGTCGAGCCAGCGTCTTCCCAACCAACAACAGATCGCGCCATCTCAATGACAGCCATCTGCATACCGAAGCAGATGCCGAAATATGGCAACCTCTCTTCGCGTGCGAACTTCGCTGCGAGAATTTTGCCCTCTGCCCCACGCTCGCCGAATCCACCAGGTACTAGAATGCCGTGCACATCTTCCAGCTGGGAATTATCACCCGATTTCTCAAAGGCTTCGGCCTCAATCCAAACGCATTCAACCTTCACATTATTGGCGATGCCGCCGTGATTAAGGGCTTCGATGAGAGATTTGTATGCGTCCTTCAGAACCGTATACTTGCCGACAACACCAATGCGCACAACGCCTTCTGGCTGCCGTACCCGCTCCACGATCTCGCGCCAAACGCTCAGATCAGGGGGTGTTTCGTCAGCAAGGCCGAAATGCTTCAGCACTTCTGTATCGAAGCCTTCCGCATTGTAGGTCAGCGGTGTTGCGTATGTCGTATCAACGTCAATCGCCTGAATGACGCGTTCTTCGCGGATGTTGCAGAATAGCGCGATCTTGCGCTGGGCATCTGCTGGGATCGGACGATCTGACCGGCAAAGCAGCATGTCCGGCTGAATCCCGGAGCTCAGCAGATCCTTGACAGAGTGCTGTGTCGGCTTGGTTTTCAGTTCACCGGCAGCCGAGATGTAAGGCACCAATGTTAGATGCACGAACATCGTTTGCTCATAGCCGAGTTCATGGCGAAGCTGACGGATCGCCTCGATGAACGGCAGGCTTTCAATATCGCCGACAGTGCCGCCAATTTCACACAGCACGAAATCTTCGTCGTCCAGGTCAGCCTGGATGAATTCCTTGATCATGTCGGTGACGTGCGGAATAACCTGCACCGTAGCGCCCAAATACAGGCCCTTGCGTTCCCGCTGCAGCACCGTTTCGTAGATACGGCCGGTGGTGACGCTATCGCTCTTGCTACCGGACTGGTTCAGGTATCGCTCATAGTGACCAAGATCGAGGTCAGTTTCAGCGCCATCATCGGTCACGAACACTTCGCCGTGCTGGTACGGACTCATCGTTCCGGGATCAATGTTCAAGTACGGATCGAACTTGCGCAAGCGCACACGGTATCCGCGCGCCTGCAACAAGGCCCCCAAAGCTGCCGATGCAACGCCCTTGCCAAGGGAGGATGCGACGCCGCCTGTTATAAAAATAAATTTCGACATCGCGCGCCGTTAAGCCCCCCGCGCTTGAATCAACTCTTGAACGCCAGCTTTCGCCGTCGCCCTATTGTGCAGTCGGCGCACTCGGCACGAGCGGCTGTGATGTCGCCGCAGGTGTTTCGATGATCGAGCGTTGTGTGTTTGAACCACTGGCAAGAATCGCCAAGATCAAGCTCGTCGCAAAGAACCCAACGGCAAGTGCGCCGGTTGACCGCGTTAGCAAGTTAGCCGCACTCCGCCCTGTCATCAGGCCAGCACCGCCGCCACCGCTGCCGCCACCGCCAATACCGAGCCCGCCCCCCTCAGAGCGCTGCATCAGAACAACAACGACAAGTGCTGCCGCAATTAGAATATGGATCGTCAGGATGACTGGGACCATGGTTTCCAAAGCTTTCATATGGGCGCGCGCATAGGTTCGCGCAGCGCGACCGTTCGATTTGACCCTCTATGTACAGTCAGAAGCCGCGAGTTTCTAGGCGCAGGTTGCCGCTATGCCCAAGAAATCTTCCGCTTTCAGGCTAGCACCGCCGATCAAGGCGCCATTGACGTTGTCCAGCGTCATTATTTCCTTGGCGTTAGATGGCTTCACCGAGCCGCCGTAAAGCAGCCGAATCCCACCGCCAGCATCCGCACCCAACATATCTTCAAGTGCGTCCCGCATAGCTTTATGCACAGCCGCGATTTCATCCCGCGTTGGCGTCCGCCCGCTGCCGATCGCCCAAACGGGCTCATACGCGAGTGCGATTTTACTGCCATCGACACCATCCGGTGTGCAGGCGCGCACTTGGCGAGCCACAGTTTCCTCAGCTTTGCCAGCCAACCGCTCCTGCTCGGTCTCGCCAACACAGATGATTGGCTTGAGACCAGCCCGCAGTGCCGCAGAGGCCTTTGCCCAGATAGCAGGATCGCCTTCCCGATGGCCATCACGGCGCTCTGAATGCCCGACGATCACATACGAACAGCCCATATCCGCCAGCATTTCGGCAGACACATCGCCCGTGAAAGCGCCCGAAATTTCATTGTGACAATCTTGCCCACCAACCTGCGCGCCCGACCCAGCCAATGCGGCACTAACACGATCAATATGTAGATAAGGCGGGCAGACGAGCAGTTCTGTGACTGCTGGCGCAGATGAAGCGCCAGCTGCGACGCCCTTTGCTAGCGCATCAGCATCCGCGCCGAGGCCATTCATTTTCCAATTTCCGGCGATCAGATATTCAGGTTGGCTCAAGGCAAAATCCTTATTTGATGCGACAATTCGGGCGTTCACACTCGAATCAAGCGTATGTGACGCCATATAAAGCGATCATAAAGGGGGAAATGTCCAATTCCAGTCTGTTGCCGGATTGCCGGACGGTCATGACATCCCTATGATCCGCGGCCTTATCCGGCCTATCCTTTTATCAAGACACAGGGTCCGTTCATGCTCATCGCAATGCGCAAGCAAGCCGCCGGTTGGGTGGCTAAAATTCTGTTCGGGCTCCTCATTTTGAGCTTCGCAGCCTGGGGTATCGGCGATTATCTAACGCCTGAAGCCAATCCTGTGCTGGCTGAAGTCGGTGAGATTGAGGTCCGTCGCGATAATGTAGATGTCGCCGAACGTCGCCAGCTGGAGCAGATGCGACAGCTACTCGGCGCACGGTTTGACGTATCCTCTCTGCCCGAGGGCGCTATCCGCGCGGCAGCGCTGGATCAACTGATCGGTCAGGCTGCACTTGATATGGAGGCACGGCATCTTGGCGTCACCGCGGGCGAGGATGCTGTCCGCAACGCAATCATGGCCAATCCTGCCTTCCAAACACAGGCTGGAAACTTTGACGCGAACCGCTTCCGTCAAGCGCTCTTCAATGCTGGCATCAGTGAAGATAGCTATGTGAATAGCTTACAAAAGGAACTGGTCCGCCAGCAATTGGGAGAGGCCGTAGCGATTAAGCTGCCCCCACCCCAGCCACTGGCCGAGATGATGTATGCGCTGGAGACCCAGACGCGGACGATTGCAACAGCGAGCTTGCCACTAAGCGCTGTTACGCCAATCGTACCAACAGAAGCACAGACCAAAGAATACATCGCCGCCAATGCCGCGCGCTTCGCTGAGCCAGAGCGCCGGGAAATTCGCGTACTTTATATCTCCGTCCCCCGCGTCGCTGCAGCCACTGAAATCACGGATGCAGAGGTCGCTGCGTATTACGAGACCAACAAGGCAAGCTTCGTGCAGCCTGAAGTGCGCACGCTGACCCAAGCACTATTCAGCGACGCAACGGCAGCCAAAACCTTCAAGCAGGTAGCCCCTAAGGACCCAGAAGCCTTCGTGACCGCCGCTGAGTTCGCAGGTGCGCTGGTGACGGACCTTGGCCCACTGCAACGCTCTGCCATCTTCCCGGCATCTGTTGGTGAGACCGTCTACAGCCTCTCAACGGAAGGCCTGACCGAAGCGCATGAATCCAGGCTCGGCTGGCACGTTGTTTTGGTCTCCAAGATTGAGCCGGAGAAAACAACGCCGCTCGCGGACATCAAACCTGCGATCACGGAGCAGCTTCGCCAGGAACGCGCCAATAACAGCCTGATCGACGTGGCCAATGCCGCCGAGGATGCGCTTGCAGCCGGTGGTGATCTAGAAGCCGCAAGCAAGTCTGCTGGCCTCGCGCCGATCACCGTGGCTGGCTACAGCCGGAGTGGGGCGGATGCGTCTGGCCAGCGCCTGCATGGCCTGCCAAGCGACCAAACCTTTATCAACACTGTCTTTGACCGCAATGTTGGCGACCAGAGCGGCTTGATTGAATTGAAGGACGGGTCGTTTGTGTCCCTGATTGTCGACAAGGTCACACCGTCTGCGCCGAAGCCTTATGAGGATGTCCAAGCGGACGCCGCCAAGGCCTGGCAATCCGAGAAGCAATCTGAAGCTGCCCTAGCCCAGGCAAAAGCCATTGGCGAAGCAACTGACGTGACGGCGTTCAAAGCGGCTGCAACAGCCATTGGCCTATCCGTCACAGAATTTGCGCCAAAGACCCGGCAGGTTCTGCAACAGGAAACCAAGCTTCCAGCAAACCTGATCGAAAGCGCGTTTGCAGCTGCGGAGAAAACATCCGTTCAAGCAATCAATGGCGACGCCGTAGCTATTGTCTACGTCCAGTCGATTGCGAAGCCCACGTTTGATCCGAAGGGCGAAGCGGAAGCCGCATACCTGGCACAGCTTGCTAATGTTTACGCGAATGATCGTGTTGAAGTTCTGGGTGCCGTCGCGCGCACAGCAAACCCGGCAACGATCAACAATGTTCCCGAAGCGCCGCCCGCCGGCCCATACCTGCAGTAGACCCAATGCGCATAGACCCCGAACGCTCGACCTTCGCTGAGACATATAACGCCGGGGCACCGCAAGTCGCGTGGACACAGGTTTCCGCCGATCTGGAAACCACCGTGTCCGCCATGCTTAAGCTATCCGGTGGTGGCCCGAACAGTTTTATTCTGGAGAGCGTCGAGGGCGGGGAAACCCGTGGACGCTACTCCTTTATCGGCATTGAGCCGGATCTGATCTGGCGGTGCCGGGGCAATCAAGCGGAAGTCAGCCGCATAGCGCCCCATGCGGAAGCCTCATATCAGGCTGAAACGCAGGGTTCACTCGATTCGCTCCGTGCACTGATTGCCGAGTCACAGATCGAAAGCCTGCCCGTTGGCCTGCCCCCAATGGCATCCAGCCTTGTTGGCTATATGGGCTATGACATGGTCCGCCTGATGGAGCGGCTACCAAACGAGCCCGAAGACACACTTGGAATTCCGGACGGAATTTTCGTCCGGCCAACGATCATGGCTGTGTTTGATACGGTTGGCGATATCATCACCATCGTAACACCCGTCCGCCCTACATCAGGCATGGATGCAGATACGGCCTATGCTGAGGCTACGGGTCGGCTTGCCGCCGCCGTTGAGCGCCTAAACGGCCCCATGCCTGCCCGCGCCCCCCAATCTGGAGCAGCAGCCCAACCACTGGCACCAGAAGACATCGAGTCCAATTTCTCAAAGTCAGATTTTTTGGCGGCTGTCGAGGCAGCCAAAGAATATATCCGTGCTGGCGATGCGTTCCAGATCGTGCCGAGCCAACGGTTCGTCGTGCCATTTGAGCAAGAGCCGTTTGATCTCTACCGGGCCCTTCGACGCTTGAACCCCTCACCGTTTCTGTTCTTCCTGGATTATGGCGATTTCTCGATTGTTGGTTCCAGCCCGGAAATTCTGGTGCGCGCGCGCGATGATATTGTTACGATTCGCCCGCTCGCAGGCACCCGTCGCCGTGGTGCGAATGCCGCTGAGGATGCCGTGCTGGCTGAAAGCCTGAAGAATGATCCGAAAGAACTCGCTGAACATCTGATGCTGCTGGACTTGGCAAGGAATGATGTCGGGCGGGTTTCTGAGATCGGCAGTGTCGAGGTGACGGCGCAGTTTGATATCGAGCGCTACAGCCACGTCATGCATATGAGCTCGACCGTCATTGGTCAAATCACACCTGAGTATGACGAAATCGGCGCGCTGATCGCAGGCTTCCCTGCTGGTACCGTATCCGGCGCACCAAAAGTTCGGGCGATGGAAATCATCGATGAGTTGGAGCCGACCAAGCGTGGTGTCTATGCCGGATGCATCGGCTACTTTGCCTCCAACGGCTCCATGGATACCTGCATTGCCCTGCGCACTGGCGTCGTGAAAGACGGCAAACTGTATGTGCAGGCTGGTGTCGGCGTCGTGGCGGATAGTGATCCGGAAGCCGAATACCAGGAATGCCATGACAAAGCCCGCGCGTTGGTGCGCGCTGCAGCGGCCGCCCGGTCGCTTTAACGGCCCTTGAACCTAGTATACGCTGCCGCAACTCTAGGCGAATGCAGCGGAACGCGAGGATGCGCATATGTTTTTGCTGATCGATAACTACGACAGCTTTGTCTACAATCTGCGACACTTCATTAGCGAACTTGGCGCTGACGTGGCTGTAAAACGCAATGATGAGATCACCGTCGATGAAGTGATCAACGGCGACTATGAGGGCATTATCCTGTCCCCCGGCCCCTGCACACCCGATGAAGCAGGTATCTGCCTCGAAGTCGTGCGCCAAGCGCCGGATGATTTGCCGATCTTCGGGGTTTGCCTGGGGCATCAGGCCATTGGGCAAGCCTTTGGCAGCGTTATCGAACGCGCGCCGGAACCACTGCATGGCAAACTCAGTGTGGTTTCAACAGACCAAACGGGTGTGTTCGCAGACCTGCCGGAACAGTTTGAGGCAACGCGCTATCACTCGCTGGTCATCCAGCCGCAATCCTTGCCGAACAGCCTGATCGTCAATGCGCGCACGCAGGATGGCTGCATCATGGGTATTATGCATGCGGATCGCCCGATCCACGCTGTGCAGTTCCATCCAGAAAGCATTGCGTCCGAATACGGCCATAAGCTGCTTGGGAATTTTCTGAAAATGGCGACCAATGGGCGATTGCCCAACAAAGATCCCAAACCGCTCCCGGCGCGCCGGAAGTATGCGATGGACGGAGTCTGACATCATGGACCTTCGGCCTTTCCTGACCCAAATTTCCCTTGGCCGCTCGCTGGATCAGCAGCAGGCTGAAGACGCCTTTAACGTTATGATGTCCGGCGATGCGACACCGGCACAAATGGGCGCCCTACTCATGGGCATGCGTGTGCGCGGTGAAACAGAAGCTGAGCTAACGGGTGCCGCCCGCGCCATGCGCGCCAAAGCGGTCAAAATCAAACCACCGCCCGGCGCTATCGACACCTGCGGTACTGGCGGTGGTCCCAAAGGCACGCTGAATATCTCGACAGCCGTAGCGCTTGTTGTTGCGGGTGCTGGCGTTCCCGTGGCGAAGCACGGGAACCGCGCCGCCTCGTCCAAATCAGGCTCGTCTGATGTGCTCGGCGCGCTGGGCGTCAATATTGATGCGGATATGTCGCTTGTTGAGCGTGCGCTTTGGGAAGCCAATATCGCCTTCATGATGGCACCAAGGCATCACGGTGCCACACGCCATGTCGCAGGTGTCCGGACAGAACTCGCGACCCGCACGATCTTCAACCTGCTAGGCCCTCTCTCTAACCCAGCAGAAGCACCGCGCCAGCTTATGGGCATCTTTGCAGCGGAATATGTGGAGCGGCAGGCCAAAGTGCTCGGTGCGCTTGGATCAGAGCGCGCTTGGGTCGTCCATGGTTCAGATGGCATGGATGAGCTAACGACGACTGGCACATCCACCGTAGCCGAGCTGAACAATGGCCAAGTCACCTTATTCGAGCTCTCCCCTGCCGATGCTGGCATTCCAACCGCATCCACGAATGATTTGCAGGGCGGTACGCCGGATGAGAACGCGAAAGCACTGCGGGCACTGCTTGATGGTGCCAAAAACTCGTACCGGGATATTGTCCTTTATAACGCAGCGGCAGCATTCATGGTTTCCGATAAAGTCACGGACCTGAAAGCGGGTGTCACCATGGCGGAAGCCAGCATTGATGGCGGCATGGCGAATACGGCATTAGCGAAGCTTATCGCAATCACCAACGAAGCGCCCCCGCCGGAGCGCCTATAATGGTGGATATTCTCCAGGAGATCGTTGACCGAAAGCGTGAGCATGTCGCTGCATGTGAACGCGAGAAGCCCTTGCGCATGCTCGAGCCAGCCGCCAAAGCGGCTGACCCTGTGCGCGGCTTCGGCGCGGCCCTTGCGGCAAAGGATGCCGCCGGCCAATATCCGATGATCACGGAGATCAAACGCGCTTCACCAAGCGCTGGACTGATCCGGGAAGATTTCAATCCCGCAGCGCTCGCCGTCGCTTATGAAGCCGCAGGTGCTGCCTGCTTATCCGTGTTGACGGATGCGCCCTATTTTCAAGGCGAGGATGCTTATCTCGGCCAAGCACGCGGGGTATGCAGCATCCCTGCCCTCCGTAAGGACTTTATGGTCTCGCCGTATCAAATCGTGGAATCCCGCGCCCTGGGTGCCGATTGTATTCTGATCATCCTATCCGCCGTGGATGACATCCTGGCTGCAGAAATGGAATCCACAGCCATGAGTTATGGCATGGATGTGTTGGTGGAGACCCATGATGAGGCCGAATTCGAGCGCGCCATGAAGCTGCAATCGCCGCTGATCGGCATCAATAACCGTGATCTCAAAATCATGAAAACTGATCTCGCCACGACAGGCAGGCTGGCTGCAAAGCCCCATGCGGGGCGGCGCATCATCTCTGAAAGCGGGATCGGCGACAGAACGGACCTGGCGCGACTCTGGGCCGAAGGTGCCCGCGGATTCCTTGTTGGTGAACGGCTCATGCGTGAAGACGATGTGCAACAAGCGGCGTCCAAACTCATTGGCGAAGGTCGCACATAATATGGCCGATAAACTCACTCATTTCGATGCGTCTGGACGGGCGCAAATGGTCGATGTTGGCGCAAAGCCCGAAACAGACCGCCGCGCCGTCGCCGTCTCCCGCATCACAATGCAGCGTGAAACGGGCCAGCGTATTGCAGAAGGTAAGGTCGGCAAAGGCGATGTGTTGGCAGTCGCCAGGCTCGCGGGGATCATGGCGGCCAAGAAAACGTCCGATCTCATTCCGCTTTGCCATCCCTTGCCTTTGACTGCTGTGAACCTGGACCTTCAGCTTAGCGAAGACCTGCAATCGGTTCATGTTGAAGCCGAATGCAAGACAACCGGGAAGACAGGTGTAGAGATGGAAGCGCTGACAGCAGCCTCTGTGGCCGCACTCACCGTCTACGATATGGTCAAGGCAATGGATCGGGGCATGACGATTGAAAGCACCCGGCTGCTGCATAAATCCGGCGGTAAATCTGGTGTTTATGAGGCCAGCAAATGATCCCTGTCGAGGAAGCGCAGGCACGGGTACTCGAGGCCGCGAAGCCAACCGGCATCGAACTCATAATGCTTGCCGATGCCCATGGCCGAACCCTTGCAGAACCGATTATCGCCCGCCGCACACAGCCTCCTGCGGATATGTCCGCGATGGATGGCTATGCCCTGCGCGCGGCCGATACTGCAGCCGCACCGGCTAGCCTTAAGGTCATAGGCGAATCACCGGCAGGCCGGCCTTTTACTGACACAGTTGGTAAAGGCCAGGCCGTTCGAATCTTCACTGGCGGCGAAGTTCCGGCGGGTGCTGATTCTATCGTGCTGCAGGAAGATGTTGATCGTGACGGCGATACTGTGCGCCTCAGTGAAGCGGCAGAGCTTGGCCGCCATATCCGTCGCGCCGGGCTGGACTTCAGAAGCGGTGAGACAACCATCCCTGCAGGCACGGTAATGACGCCTGGCCAGCTCAGCCTTGCTGCGGGCATGAATATCGTATGGGTGCGCGCCGCACGCCGCCCCCGGGTCGCAATTCTGGCGACCGGCGATGAAATCAAGCTGCCTGGGGATGCCCTTGCGCCAGGACAAATCATAGGCTCCAGTGGCCTTGGTATCGCCGCATATGTGCGAGACTGTGGCGGTGAGCCTTTGATGCTCGATGTCGCCAAGGATGATGAAGGCGCACTGATATCTGCGGCCCGGCAAGCGGCAGGCTGCGATATTCTGGTGACCCTAGGTGGGGCTTCTGTCGGTGATCATGACCTCGTGCAGAGTGCCCTCGCCAAAGAAGGCCTCGACGTCGATTTCTGGCGGATCGCTATGCGGCCCGGCAAGCCGCTCATGTTTGGTGCGCTCGGCGGGCAAATGGTGCTTGGCCTACCCGGAAACCCAGTTTCGACGATGGTTTGCGCCCATTTATTTCTCGGCCCTGCAATCCGACACATGCTGGGCCGTGAGGATACAGCCCCGCCCGCCACCTATGCCCGCCTCAAAACACCTATGGCAGCCAATGACCGCCGCCAGGATTATGTTCGCGCGCGAATGACGGCGGAACAGGAACATGGATTCGCGGTTGAACCGTTCCGTGTCCAGGACAGTTCTATGATGTCAGTCTATGCGGCAGCGAATGCGTTAATCGTGCGAGCACCCCATACAGAGGCGGCGAAAATCGGGGATCTCGTGCAGGTTCTTCCGTTAGACTTCATATAAATCAATATGTTGTATGGTATAGCCTCGTGATGCATAGAGCACCATCAGATAGAACGAATGCAGCCCATCAACGTTAAGTATCTGTCAATATTCAGAACATACTTGACTGTTCCTATGAACCAAACTAGAACGTTTAACTGACAGATAGGGCCTGCATATCCGTGCGCCCTGGGTTCAACAAAGGAACCTAAGCCATGCTTACACGCAAACAGCACGAGTTGCTGACGTTTATCAACAATCACATCAGTGAAACTGGTGTCTCCCCATCTTTCGATGAGATGAAAGATGCGTTGGACCTTCGTTCTAAGTCCGGCGTTCACCGTTTGGTGACGGGCTTGGAAGAGCGCGGCTTCATCCGCCGTCTCGCCCATAAAGCCCGCGCGCTGGAAGTAACGCGCCTACCGGAAGATGCCGCTCTATCCGCAAGCCGCGCACCACGCCGGGAGCCTGCGCGCAGAGACAAACCGCTGCACGCCATCGCCGCCAATGAAAATACGGGCTCGGTCTCCCTGCCTCTGCACGGCCTGATCGCCGCTGGTACGCCGATTGAAGCGCTGAATGATCCCAACGCCTTTGTTGATGTTCCGCGCGAGATGCTGGGCCGCGGCAATCACTATGCGCTGGAGGTTTCAGGCCGGTCCATGATCGATGATGGCATTATGGATGGCGACATCGTCATTATCGAAGAAGGTGCGGTCGCGGATAATGGTGCCATTGTCGTTGCCCTTG
>Ga0181606_10003475_pt1 | contig 13316 bp, 14 predicted proteins | sample 041ome_10_FD_132994 | JGI IMG/M metagenome (GOLD analysis project Ga0181606, IMG submission 132994) | Coastal salt marsh microbial communities from the Groves Creek Marsh, Skidaway Island, Georgia - 041412US metaG (megahit assembly) | ecosystem: Environmental > Aquatic > Marine > Intertidal... | reverse complement strand
GGCCTTGTATCCCTCATTGGCTAACTACTCAACCAATCTGGAGCAGCGACCTTCTTTTCAAAGTACACAACCTTACCCTCAGACCATCACAGATAAAGTGGTTTGAAACCGTTGGAAACTTTACGACGGGTACATTAATGGGTTAGCGAAGAAATATCAAAATTCACGGACGAATTTATACGGACTCTCGCTCCGCCAATAAGGCAAATACGAAGCCCCTGATCAGCAATAGTCAGGGGCTCTTTCATAGGTGAAATCCTTTCACCTAGTTTTATTTCGTCGCACCTTGGTAATCCTCTCCTTTTGCAGGGGTCTGAGAAGTAGAAACGTTATGCAGCCATGGCCAGTCGTTCAGATATTTTTGTACCTGCTCAGATACAAGAAAGGATAGTTTGAGCAGGTGTTAACGGCTACAGCACCAAGCCGCCGACCTCACCACCACTGCCGCCCGCGACTGACAATACGGCAATATCTTCTTAATGATGGATGCCAGACTCCATTGCAAGCACACCATGCTTGATGCCACCATTGAGGACTGTCGCTAGCCGAGAGGCTGAAGCTGCACCTTGGCTACCGGCAGCGGCAGAAAGTGCTCGCTTGTCGGATGCGCACGATTTGCATGAGGCGCCAACTCTAGGGCCAGCCCAAGTCGCACCGCATCGTCGTCCACCAACGGCTTGACAGCCACGGACTTGAATTCGGTCGATCAGCGTTTGCGCACAATCATCATGTAATAAGAGCAGGGCAGATGACCATCATTGTTATCTAACCTATACGGTGACTTGACCTCAAAATACATCGAGTCGCCAGCTTTAAGAACATAGGGGCGTTCGTCGACATAAACGGTCAGGTTGCCTTCGCTGACGGCGATGTATTTTTCAGTGGGTACTGCATAGGGCGGCAACACCCCTGTAGAACGTCCTGGAGGTATGCGGTGCAGCACCACTTCGATGCCGTTATCCACGTGGGCGGGTGATAGTACCCACCGTTCAAATCCGGTTTCCGGATCACGGTAAGACAAGCGTTCCGAGGTGCGGATCACGGCCACAGCTGCTTGATCAATTTTTGCGCCAAGCAATTCAGACAAAGGCCGTCCGAACCCAACCGCAAAAGCGCAGCCAGGAGGCGGTTGATGCTTTCAATCGTCAGATGGGTCCATCGATTATGGAAATGCCGCCAGTTCATTGGGGAGAGCCGGCTGAATGATCGCCGATGCGGCCGGAGGTCGCAGGGGCCAACCAGCTACCTGGTGGGTAAATTGCGCCATAGTGCTAGCGGGAAACGTCCATTGCGTCAGCCGTAAACACATTCACGGCCCTAAATTTCTCGTTATCACGGATGGGCCATAGAGCTTTTTGGCAACTCCGATTACTTGGGTAAATATCCATAAAGTGGTAAAACATGGCGGTATACGCGATATGACGCGTAAATGTAGGGTGAATTGACGTCATCATTTGTGTTTACACATTCAGCGGCAGGTGCGTTTAAGTATTTCAGCCATTAGGAGCATATTTGTATGGGTTATTGGTTCCGGCGAAGTTTTAGTATTTTCTTCTTCCTCGCAGTGACCCTTGCGAGCACGCTCTCAAGCGCCGCGGGCAGCATCAAAAACGGTTCGGCTGTCTACAAACGCGAATGTGCCGAATGCCACACGATGAAGGATGGCACCAACAAAAAAGGCCCGTCCATATTTCGTCTGATCGGCCGAAAGGCCGGCACGATTGCCAATTACGATTACTCAGATGCCATAAAAGGCAGTGGAATTGTTTGGTCAACTGAAAAATTAGATCAATATATTAAAAACCCAAACAAGCTGGTCCCTGGCGGGAAAATGAAGTACGAGGGTCTATCAAGCGCGAAAAGCCGCGAAGACCTCATAGCCTATCTTCTCTTTTTCTCTGAGTAGCTCGAACGTAGCAAACTGATACCTGTATGAAAGCACCCAACATTACCCTTGCGTTCAGACTGTCCATAGCGACGTTTGTTTTACCCGTCATTGTCTCAGCGCTGATCACAGGCCTTGGTTACTTCCAACTGAAGGGGAGCAATGCGCGGCTTGATTACTTTCTGGTAACAACCGTACCGGGAGTGGAGTTGTTGCAACGAATACGCTATGACTTCTCCCGCATCGATTCAACTTTGAGCAAAATGATCATCGGCGGAGAACCGGGTGATCCCCTGCCAGAGGCTTATCTCGAAGAGTTATCCATACTCAGAGAAGGTCTAGAAATATTGTTCGAGAAGTATCAAACTGAGTATGTTGCCGATGCTGACGACGCAGCGCTGACCGAAACTGACGCGCAAAATATAGCGGCCTATTTCATGATGCAAGAGAAATATATCGAGCTTGCAAAAGTCAACGGTCGATTCGCCGAAACCCTGATGAGCGGCGAAGATGTCGAAGCCAGTGCGCAGGTCAATCAATCGTTGAAGGCACATATCTCTGACTCATTGGCCAGAGCAGCAAAGTATCAGGAAGAGGGTCGCGAGCTAGCAGAACGGAATTTTTTGATTCAAATCGCGACAGGCGGCATTGCCGCATTGATCTTGATTGTGGTTGGGACGCAAACGTTTAGGTACACCCTGAGAACGCTGGGTGGTGATCCGTTGCGCGCTAGCAATGCCGTCGGACTGATCGCATCAAGAGACCTGTCATCCCCCATGCTGACTCGATATCCCGATAGCTTGATTTCAAAGCTAGAAAATATGCGCGTCAGCCTCAAGCAGTCCATCGAGCAATTGCACAGTGACTCCAAAACGCTCTCCGTCTATGCGGAGTCACTCGCGAGCTCATCACACCAAGTGGCATCTGGTGCGAACGATGGCAGCGATAACGCTTCAAGAATGGCTGCTACCTCGGAAGAGATGACCATCAATATTGCCAACGTTTCGCAAAATGCCCTAACGGTCTCCGAGACGGTCAAGCTTTCTGGAGAAGTAGCCATCCGAGGAGGCAACAACGTGGTTGACCTCATAAACAGCATGTCTTTGTTGTCCACTCGATTTAAAGAGTCAACGCAAAACGTCGTTGATCTTGAAGGCCAGTCAAATCAAATCAGGTCGATCGTGGAGGAGATCAAAGATATTGCGGAGCAGACAGATCTATTGGCACTCAACGCTTCTATTGAAGCCGCACGCGCTGGTGATTCAGGACGCGGATTTGCCGTTGTTGCCAATGAGGTTCGTAAACTTGCCGAACGGACAAAGTTGTCGACTGTTGATATCGCTTCAAAAATTAGCGCGATTCAAACCAATGTGCACGCTGTTATGTCAAACATGCAGTCCAGTCTTGAAGAGGTGGACCGTAGTGAAAGTTTAGCCCTTAAGGCCGACGCCGCCGTTAAGGAAATACAAGACACAACCAATAATGCCGTGTCACTGGTCTCCGAAATAAGCAAGGCCATCACCGAGAGCTCCGAGATCACCCAACAAGTCGCGAAATCGGTGGAAAGTTTTGCTTCGTTGTCCGAGGAGAACAGTGTCGCCGCCAAAGAGGTGGCATTGACAGCGACAGAGCTATCGAAATTAGCGGAGAGTTTGCAGTCGTTAACCAGTACGTTTAAAACTAGTTGAAACGTGTTGCTTGATCGATACCCTAACTGAGAGCTGTATGCGCTGATGGACACCTCAGACGAGTTAATTCACGACTTCATAGAAGAGGCAAATGATCTGCTCGAGAGTCTTGACTTGGGCATTGTCGAGTTGGAGAAAAACCCCCAAGACGCAGCAGTACTCGGACGTGTTTTTCGGTCGATGCACACCCTCAAAGGCAGTAGTGGCTTCTTTGGTCTAAAGCGTCTGGAGCGTGTCGCCCACAGTGCCGAATCGGTGCTCGGAAAACTGCGAGACGGTGAGACCGATTTAAATCCAGCGATCGCTTCCGCCCTTCTTCAAGCCACCGATATTTTGAGAGTGATCATCGCCAGCGTGGAGACCACCCGCGTTGAGCCACCAGGTGATGACAGCGCACTCATCAAAGACCTGCAGACCGCGGCCACACGACAAGAAAATCCCCAAATAACAGCTGTTGAACAGCCTGACCGCGCGCCTACGACAGACGACTCCGTAGCGCGGGCTGCCACGCGGGATGATGTCGAAACAGACATCGAAGACACTCATGAGACCAGTGCACCCAGCGAAGTAGTCGAAAAGACAAGTGATGCAGATACTGGGGCTGCGAAAAAAAGTGTGCAGGAGCTAGTCGCACCGGTAAAGGTATCCGTGCAGCTCATTGACAACCTCATGAATGATATGAGCGAGCTGGTGCTTGCGCGTAACCGCTTGCTTCCCTACAAGAGTCAACTCACGGACAAAGGGTTTGAGCAAACGGTTGCAGCAATCGACACGCTCACCATCGAGTTGCAGCAGAAAATTCTGAAGACCAGAATGCAACCGGTTGGTCAACTCTGGGGAAAAATTCCACGTCTTGTTAGAGATATAGCCAACCAGTCCAAGAAGGCCGTTGAAGTCGTTTTTCTTGGCGAAGATACGGAGATGGATCGTGCGATGCTTGACGCGGTGCGTGACCCGCTGTTGCATTTGGTTCGGAATTGTGTGGATCATGGGATCGAAACGCAAGCAAAGCGCATCGCGCTAGCAAAGCCACCTGTAGGCTTAATAAAAGTTCACGCACGCTATGAAAACAGCACTGTTGTCATCGAAGTGAGTGACGATGGTGCTGGTATTTCTTTCGATGCCATACGCAGACGCATCGTGGACGGTAAGTTCTTATCTTCTGCCGAAGCGATGGCGCTATCGGACGCGCAGGCACTGGAGATGATATTTCAGCCAGGCTTCACCACAGCGCGAAAAGTCACCGAGATTTCAGGGCGTGGCGTTGGCATGGAGGTGGTCAAAGCGAACATCACCAATGTGGGCGGCTCAATCGACGTAGTTACCCAATTCGGATTGGGAACCACCTTTCGTATCAAGTTACCGCTGACCTTAGCCATCATGACCGCCTTGTTCGTACAAGTTGGTGATGAGCAATACGGGATTCCTCAGTCTGATGTCTCGGAACTAATTCAATACCGATTACCCGAAGCCTACCCGCTGTTAGAGGATTACTGTGGCATCCCCATGTGTCGGGTCCGCGAGGAACTCGTGCCGCTCATTTTCCTGCGTAAGGTCCTAGACCTTGAGCAGCCCGAACTGCGACCCTCCGAAAAAATAAAGATCGCACTGATGCACGTATCTGGTCGTCGGTTTGGTCTTGTGATTGACAACATATTAGGTATCGAGGAGCTGGTAATTAAACCGTTACCTCGGTTACTCAGAAATTTCACTGTGTTTTCTAGCGCAACGATCTTGGGTAATGGGTTGGCTTCCTTGATACTAGACATCAACCGTATCGTGCGGGCCAGTCGACTGGCTTTAGAAGTAGAGTCATTGGATTTACTGAATACCAGTGATTCAACTCGTCATACGGATGCAGAAAACGAGCACCGCGCCAGCGTCAACGCACTGCTGTTCACCATAGACGGGTTAGGCGAAACCGTCCTACCACTGCCACTGGTTTATCGCATAGAGCAAGTAGACCCTGAATTGATACTGCATAGCGGTGGTCGCGAATTGTTGAAATATGGTGATGGGCTGATGCAATTAGTTCGTCTATCAGCGTATTTCAATGGGCCCACTGAAACGCTTGATTCATCCGCCAGCAAACAGCTGACTGTGGTCGTTATCGATGCTGATCATGTCAATATCGGACTGATTATTTCTCAAGTAAAAGGGACCATTGACATACCTAAAAAGCTGGCTGAGTCGGTTAGCGATCGGCCTGGCCTACTGGGCTATGCCATCGTCGGCGACCGCTTAGTCAACGTCTTGGATATCAATGAGTTCGTCTTAAACCGCATGAACGAACTAAACACCTAGAGCCCTCCAGTGGACACATTTTTTACTTTCACAGTCAACGGTGACTTACTGGGAATACCTGCAGATCGCGTGATCGAGGTTTCAAGAGAAACCGAGTCTGTTCGGATACCCGGTGCGCCGCCGTTTGTCATGGGGCTCATAAACCTGCGAGGTGATTTGGCGGTCGCTATCGACATGTCTGCGCGGGTCTCGGGTAACACAACGAAAACGAATCGACGTCTGGATTCCAAGGAACACCACGTCTGTGTCTTTGTTAAAACAGACCACGCCTTTCTGGGACTCATTGTCGACGAGCTCGGCCAGTTATTTGTCACGGACCAAGCACCGGTTGCGCCACCCGCGCACGAACTCGAAATGACGGCTTCCCATTTAATCGTAGGCGCCTATGCATTGCGGCCAAAAATTTTGCTGCTACTAGATCCAGAAAGATTGCTGTACGACGACACTTCCGCCACGACGGACATTGAGCTAAAGACGTCATGACACTTGGGGAACATCCAGTAAGAATTTTAGTTGTTGAGGACTCACTCATCACACGGCGGGTCGTCGTAAATGCGATCACGAAGGCAGCAGGCTTGCGGGTAGTGGGTACAGCGGGGAATGGTAGGGAGGCCATCGTTGCCCTAGAGCAATATGCGCCGGATCTAATTACGCTAGATATCGAAATGCCAGAGATGGATGGTCTCGCTGCCCTGAAGGTCATGCGAAAAATGAACCCGTCAGTGCCCATCATCATGCTGAGCTCATTAACTCGGCGCGGTTCGGTATCAACGATTGAGGCGCTCACACTAGGCGCCAGTGACTACGTCGCGAAACCAGAGGGCATGGCGAACCCCGAGGAAGCGTACGCGTACTTAGAGGCCCATTTGATACCTAAAATTCGTGATCTGAGTGCAAAAACACAGCATCAGCGATCGCGAAAAACTGACGTACTCCAACCCCAATCCTCCCACAAGTTTGCAGACACGTATGGCGTAGGGACTGGCCCTAGTAAGGTGGACGCCATTGGCATCGCCATCTCTACAGGTGGCCCTGCGGCCTTAGCAAAACTATTTGAGCAATGGCGGGAGCCTCTGAGCGTACCGTTATTTATCGTGCAGCATATGCCGCCGAAGTTTACGGCACTCCTTGCAAGCCGCTTGTCCAGTTTGGGCGCTACCGTTGTCGAGGAACCTTATGACGGACAATCTCCAAAGGGAGGCCATGCGTATATCGCTCCTGGCGGATGGCACATGCAAGTTCTCAAAATAGAAGGTCGTGCGGAAATTCGCCTAAGCGATGCAGCGCCCGAAAATCACTGCAGACCATCCGCTGATATTCTTTTTCGTTCATTAGCTGCATCCTACGGCGCACGCACATTGGCGATTGTCATGACGGGCATGGGCAACGATGGCACGAGTGGTGCCCGCATGCTTCATGCAGCGGGCGCTTATATAGCCGTTCAAGATCAGGCCAGCAGCACGGTATGGGGCATGCCGGGGTCAGTTGTCTCAGCCAAGTTGGCACACGCTACTTGGGCACTCGATGACATCGCCCCAACTCTCCGCCGTCTCGCCACGTGACAGGCGGGCATGCACAGACATGACAGACGCTGACAACACGACCCTCCGCTTATTTTTTGCACAGCTTGAGGCCAACACCGGGATCAGGTTGGATATGGAAAAATCATATTTACTGCGATCTCGACTAACGCCACTCGCACGCGAGCTGGGGTACGCAGACTGGTTAGCCTTTTTGCACGGATTAGTCACTGAACAGGTTGAAGAGCCTAAGGAGCGACTTTGGCAAGCATTCGAGGCCGTCATGACGCATGAGACAAGTTTTTTCCGTGACTCATTTCATTTCGATGCATTGCGCGAGCTCGTTTTACCTAATCTGATTGAATCCAACGTCCTACAAAAAAGTATTCGCATTTGGTGCGCGGGGGTCTCTACGGGGCAGGAAGCATACAGCCTAGGGATACTTATTCGTCAACACTTCCCGCAATTAGATACATGGAAGGTTGAAATCATTGCCTCAGATATTTCCAAGGCTGTGATCGAGCGCGCGCAACACGGCGTCTTTGACGAGCAAGAAGTCCAACGGGGTCTATCATCCGATCAGGTTCAGCTCTTTTTCGACAAGCAAACGGATGGACGGTACACCGTTCGTAAATCATCCTTACCAACTATCGTGTTCAAAGCTTTCAGCCTCGCGGATGAATGGCCTGTAACCCCCAGCTTTGATATTGTCTTAATGCGTAATGTGCTGATCTATTTCAGCGCGGAATTGCGACAAAACATTATTGATCGCCTTCATCCGTTGATCAACCCGCACGCAGGCTATTTGATGTTAGGTGCAACGGAATCCATCTTGAGCAAAACGCTGTTCAACGCAGTCAAGTTGCCGCGTGGCGTTTTGTTCTCTAAACATCGTGTTCAATCAGGTAAATAGAAAAGAGGTTATCGTGAGCCCCTCAATTCAAACAGCGCTAGAAAAGCTAAGGGTTTTGGTCGTCGATGACAGCCGCACCTTGCGCAAAGTGCTCATTCGAGAATTAACCGGGCTTGGCATCCTTAATTTCACGGAGGCCGAGAATGGCGTCGAATGCATAGAGATATTGCGTGACGTGCAGTTTGACTTGGTGCTACTAGACATGGAAATGCCCGAACTCGACGGCCTCGGCACGCTGGAAGTGATCAAGGGTAGCCCCGAATTAAGAGACCTATCCGTTATTGTGATTGCCGGAAGTGACCAGGTAGAGAAAGTGGTCCGCTGCATAGAGATGGGAGCGGAAGACTACTTGTCGAAACCCTTTAACGCGACACTTTTAGCGGCCAGGATTCGCTCATGCGCCGAAAAACAAAGTCTAAAAAACGTTGAGCGTAGCTACCTGTCACAGCTCGAACATGAGAAGAAGCAATTGCAGCTTGAGCAAATGAAAAGCGACAAGCTTTTGTTAAACATCCTGCCTCGACCAATCGCAGATCGCTTGAAGCGCGAAGAAATAAATATCGCTGGAGATTACCCCAATGTAACGGTTTTATTTAGTGACTTGGTTGGATTCACTCAAATGGCTTCTACCACCACAGCCGCCGAACTCGTCACGTTGCTAAATGACCTGTTCACACGTTTTGACAAGCGCGCCGAGGCCCTTGGGCTTGAAAAAATTAAAACGATTGGCGATGCCTATATGGCTGTTGGCGGTCTACCTATCCCAAGAAATGATCACGCCGAAATAGCGGCACACATGGCGTTAGGTATGTTTGAGGACTTGGAGAAATTTAACGACACCAACGGTATGTCACTTGAAATGCGCGTAGGGCTGAATTCCGGTCCTGTGATCGCCGGTGTCATTGGCTATACCAAGTTCTCATATGACTTGTGGGGCAATACTGTCAATGTTGCGAGTCGCATGGAATCCAGCGGGACGAAAGGTAAAGTGATGATCTCCCCCAGTACTTATGAGCTAGTAAATGCATCATTTACGGTTACTCCCAATATGGAGGTGGAATGCAAAGGCATAGGGAAAGTAATGACATACTTTTTAGAAGCGTACCGCTAACATCTTTATTAGTCCTGCATATGTAGCGGATGGGCACGCGAACACCTTAACGTTGAAGGTAGCAACAATGAATCTAACAGTTAATCGAAAGAGCTATTCTTTTGAAGGAAGCCCAGATACCCCATTACTTTGGGCACTGCGAGACCACTTAGACATCACCAGTGTCAAATTCGGGTGTGGGGAGGGGATGTGTGGTGCCTGTTCCGCGCACGTCGATGGCGAACTCAAGCGGACCTGTCAAGTGAGCTGCAGCGAGGCAATTGGTAAAAACATCACTACCGTTGCGGGCCTGCCTGCACAGGTGGCCCGAGCGCTAAAGACGGCGTGGCTGGAACTCGATGTTGCGCAATGCGGCTACTGTCAGACAGGCATGATTATGGCCGCGGCTGACCTGCTAAAAAATAATGCCAATCCAACGGATGACGAAATAAATGACGCGATGAATAAGAATGTTTGTCGATGCGGCACTTATGGGCGCATACGAAAAGCTATTCATCTCGCTGCGACGCGTTTATAACTATTTGGGAGTTTGGAGATGGATCGCCGCTCATTTATAAAATCATCTTCGGCAAGCGCTATATCTCTGGGTGTAGGGTTTTCGCTGTTAAATAACGAGGTCATCGCCTCAAATACTTATTTCGGAAATCCTTGGATAAAGATTCATCAAGATAATTCGATTACGCTGATCAACTCTCGAACTGAAATGGGTCAGGACGTGTACACGTCCATTTCGCTGCTCATTGCGGAAGAGCTCGACTGTTCGTTGGACGCGATTCGTATTGAAGCCGCCCCCTTTGACCCGGCCAACCATGGCAATGCCATGCTCGGCGGCCTGCAACTTACTGGAGGCTCGACCTCCGTGGCTTCGTCATGGGGTCCCATGCGCAAAGTCGGCGCGACTGTGCGAACCATGCTCGTAAGCGCTGCGGCAAAAAAATGGAACGTCGCCGTTTCAAGCTGCTCCACGAATAACGGCTATGTGATGTCAGGCTCGAAGCGCGCAAGTTATGGCGAGCTAGTCGACTTACTTCGAAAAGAACCCATCCCTAAAGATCCCGCCTTAAAAAATTCTGCTGATTTCAAGTACATCGGAAAAAATATTCGACGACTGGATGGTCGAGCCAAAGTGGACGGCACCGCCATCTTTGGTGCTGACGTGCGCTTAGAGGGCATGTCAACCGCTGTTCTGATTCGCTGGCCAGTAGTGCCACCTAATATACATAGCGAGATGGCAGTGAAGACTGTCGACAAGGTAATCAGCTACGACGCTGATCAAGCCCTTAAGCTCCCTGGCGTACTCGGTGTCTATCGCATCGACGAAGGCATCGCCATTGTTGCGCGTGACTACCATATCGCCCAGCAAGCGCGCAAACTCGTGAAAATCACATGGGACTTAGGCGATACATCGGGGTTGAAGGATACGGAAACGATCATGCGGCGTCTGAAAGATGCAGCCGCAACAAAGCCTGGGGTTGTTTTACGCACGCAAGGCGACGTCAAAAAAGCAACGTCTGCAGCACCCAGTGCCCACAAGGCCGCCTACGAGCTGCCGTTTTTAACCCACGCAAACTTAGAGCCTTTGAACTGCAGTGCACGCATCGCGAACGGTGAATTGCATATTTGGGGACCGATACAAAATCCGCATTTTGCCCATGCAGTGGGTGCCAACATATCGGGATTGCCCCCTGAGAAGGTATTTGTACACGTCACATTCATAGGTGGCGGATTAGGCCGGAAGGCGGAGGTTGACTTTGTTCGAGAGGCGGTCGCCATCGCTAAGGCCTCAGGCAAGGGAATACGTCTGATGTGGAGCCGTGAGGACGACACCAAGCACGGCGCGTATCGCTCAGCGGCTTATGTCCAGATGGAAGGCGCTCTCAATGCGAAAGGGGACATGACCGCACTCAGAGTTAAAGTTACCTCGCCGTCACTCCTTTCACGCATACTGCCCCAATTTGTTCAAAACGGCGTTGATCCGTTCATGGTTGATGGCCTCCACAATCTAACCTACGACGTGCCCAACTATGAAGCGGAGGCCTTGATCCACGAAGTGGGTGTGCGGGCCGGCGCTTACAGAAGCGTGGGCTACAGCGTCAATACCTACGCGATCGAATCCTTCATCGACGAATTGGCGCTGGCCGCTAAGGTCGACCCTGTTGCGTTCCGCTTGACCCATTTGAACGGTATGCCGCGTGCACAGGGCGTCTTAAAGCTCGCAGCCGAAAAAGCAAACTGGTATGGACCACAGAAGCCCGATCGGTTTTTGGGTGTCGCACAGTTTTCTGGCTATGGATCATTCATCGCAGTGGTCACTGAAATATCCATAGACGGTACCGAGCCCAAGGTACACAAATTAGTTGCTGCTGTTGATGTAGGGCGTGTCATCCGGCCGACGCAACTCGAGGGACAAATTGAAGGGGCGATGGTCTTGGGAATCGCCGGCGCGATGCTAAACCGAATAACCTTTAAAGATGGTGTCGTCCAAGAGGGCAATTTTGATACCTACAAAATGTTGCGATTCCGCGATACGCCACCCGTGGAGGTTCATATCGTAAACAGCGATAACCCGCCCGGTGGCGCTGGTGAGCTTGGCCTTCCCGTGGTGGCACCGGCGATAGCAAACGCGTTGGCTCGTGCCACAGGTTCTAGGCTGAGAACGTTGCCCTTTTTAGATGTTTGACTGCATCTAAAAAATGATTTGATTCGTGCTGCGAGCCTAGCCGCGGCTACTTACGCTGATTGGCACTTGCAGGAGCTGGCTCAGAAGCGTTACTTTGATTGGCCATTTTCAAGCTCGTCGCGTTGGAAAAGATGGCTGGTCGCCATGTGCCTAGTTGAGATCGGCACCGCAGACTGGTTCGTTTTAATCTGGCAAGTACTGCTCGCTCCAGCTCTCGCTGACTATGCCGCGTTCAGATCATTTGTTGGCTATAAGGTCCGGTTGGTGAATGTGCTCTTGTCAAGAGCCAAGGGGTTTGAAATCGACGAAGCCGCAACGGTCATCAGTTTCAACCCTTACTTTGTCTCCGCGGACTTTGACGACTTACTTGCGTTGTTCGTCCAGTTGGCTGCCCTCGGTATTGTGGATAGCCGTTTAACTGAGCAGGCCGCGCGTCAAATCCACGAGCTTAAGCTTCAGTTTGATAAAAACGAGGCATATTTTCGGCGCAGATTCCGCTAGACCTTAAAACGCACAATTTTTGTTTCGATGGAAGTTCGCGAGTTGAACTGGGATAAAAGATTTGAATCAAGTACGAATCAATCGTTGAGAAGATTTGCATTCCTCGCGTAGAGACCTTTTGCTCAAAGTCGACATTTGTCTTAGTCATAGAAAAAGGTCTTTTTCAACAGGCGAGGAAACTTCAACACGCAGAAAAAGCACAAGCGTCAAAAGTATTGACGGTTGATGTCCTAATGGTTCTAATCTAAGTTCGCGCGCTAGTTCTTTGTATTTAATGAGCATGCTGCTCCGATACTACAAACCCAGTTTTTCATGACCTAAGCTATTGATTTATATATAGATAAATTGGTATTTCAGCACGTCTTCACACGGCAGGGGTCACAGGTTCGAACCCTGTACCACCCACCAGTAATAAGCCATTTAAATCAAGCCCTTACGAGAAATCGAAGTGCTTTTTTTACGTCGATCTGAAAGACCAATATTTACCTTGTGCGTCAACGTGTTCTGATGATTTGAAAGGTATCCTGCATGAGCGCAAGTTTTAGTGCGATATGCGGGTTTACACCTGTAACGGACGTTACAGACATGAAAAGTAATTTTGGCGACAGTATTTGACTGTGATCGTCAAGAAAACCTGCCGTTGGACTTCAACTTCGGAACACTGACTGTCACTTTCAACAAACTTGCATGAAAGGTAAGTGACCCATGAAAAAG
>Ga0181606_10003463_pt1 | contig 13346 bp, 9 predicted proteins | sample 041ome_10_FD_132994 | JGI IMG/M metagenome (GOLD analysis project Ga0181606, IMG submission 132994) | Coastal salt marsh microbial communities from the Groves Creek Marsh, Skidaway Island, Georgia - 041412US metaG (megahit assembly) | ecosystem: Environmental > Aquatic > Marine > Intertidal zone... | reverse complement strand
CCTGGAACACATACTCCTCGCGCACGTCCGCCAGCATACTGATGCGGGTCTGCGACTCGATTAAAGTGTAAAACACGCGCTGCATCTCGACCAGCTGCGTGCTCTCGAGCTGCTTGTGCAGGTACTCGATCGCGCTGTTGGCCTCTGTTTGATCCTTTTGTTTCACTTCTTGGTTAATACTCTTGACCAGCGCGTTGACCCACCGCTGCGCCATCGCCGGGTCGTGCCACTCAACGGCGACCGTGACGAGCCCCGAATTAGCGTCTTGGCTCACATTAAAGATGTCATCGAATTCGCGATACGCCTCAAGATCGGTGGGCTTACCCGCTTCTAGCAGCCACTCCCCCGTGCTTTGGTCATAAATTGCAGAATCAACAGTCGACGCCTCGGCCTCCCACTCACCGGCAAATAACGGAATCAGCACGTCGTGCTCGTGGATAAACCGGATAATGAAGTCTCGTGAGCGCATCTTGGCGAGCGAATTAGTTATCTGACTGTCAGAGCCGCCCGGCAGGCTCACCCCAAGCAGCGCGGCCGCGCCGCCGAATTGCGACAGCGAGCTGGAGTTCTGCTCCTCACCCGCGGGTGCCAGCGTCGCCTCGGCGCGATAAATCTCGGTCATCGACAGCGCCACGATCACCGAGATGACCGCCGCTGCGGCGGTCACGCCAACAATTAGCACGCGGCCGGCCCAGAGCAGGCCAAACAGCTCCCTAAGATCGATCTCGTCCTCGGGGGAGTAGCTGTCATTCGGTCCCCGCTGAGGTCCCGTCTGGTGCTCCACCTGCGGAGGCTGGGCTGAATACACCGGCTTATCGCTCATCGTCAGACACCCACCCTCTCGATCGCCAACAGCGTTGTCGATAGATTGAAGAGTATCTGCGAGATATTTCTCCACTCCACCAGGTTGTTGCCAATGCGGGTATTGAACGGCACCACAATGGTATCCCCTGGCTCCATTCGCGCCCGTTTCTGGAAGAACCAGCGTGCTCCCTTAAAGGAAACAACTTCGCCGCTCGCTTTAATCACAAACACATTGCTTTGATCGGCACTAGGTGTGTAACCCCCGCTACTGGCAATATAATCACTCACACTCAACTCACGCCGGTAGAGGTGTGAGGTAGGCTGATTCACCTCGCCGGCCACGGTGACTTCCTGCTGTGTACGCGGAATCAACAGGCGGTCGCCGTCGCGCAGAATGACATCATAGTCAGCGCTGCGACGCTCATCGCTCAATGCTGTGGGCAAATCGATTGTCAGCCTCCCTGTCGCTTCGGCATTATCGATGAGCGCAAGCACTTGCGGCTCCACGCTGGTTTGCGCGCCGTTTTCTTCCGATGCGCCCTGCAATCCTTGAATTACTAAGTCGCGCTGCAGGCGGGCACGCAAGTCATCGAGCGCCTGCTGCTCGTTTGCGCGCAACTCTTCACGCAAGAATATGGCCGCGCGCGGATCGGCATAGTCAGTCAGGCCACCTGCGCGGCGGATAAGCGAGGTAAGCGTGTCCTCTTTGGTGATGGTGTATACGCCCGGCGCCATGACCTCACCGCTCAAGGTTACTGTCTCGCTGGCTGTCCAGTTGGGCATCTGCCGAATAGTGAGTTGATCAAAGGGCATTAAACTTAAATCGAGCCCGCTTCTACCAGCGCCGGTTAAGTTGACTAAAATATGGCTGATGCTGCGTCCGGCCTCGAGCTCGGAATCGTAGCGCGTGACCTCGGCAGCAGTAGTGTCGGCGCTTTCGGTGAAGCCGCCCGCGGCTTGAATCAAGCCGCCCGCGGACAGACCCCTAGTTAAAGGATACTCTCCTGGAAATCGAACGTTGCCGCTAATTCTGGCAATAAGAGTGGGGCTGTCTGAGCTTGCTTGGGCTTTCAGTTTGCTTAGCGTGCTGTCAAGCAGACCGTCGCGCGATTCGTTGGCGTTAAACACCATCACTCTGTCGAGTTCTTGCAGGGCAATCGGGGTCGGTGTTTGCAGAGTCTCGCCATTCAGCGCTGCCGACTGCACACCGATGGAGCCTCGGCGGTCAATCTGCCGTTCGAGCAAGACGTAGTCAAGATCGGAGTCGGTGCTAAGGCCGCCGGCAAAGCGGATGACGTCGTCCATAGTCATATCGCGCACCAGCGGGTAGTCCCCGGGGAAGCGCACGTTGCCGCTGACGCTTACGATTAGGGCCGGTTTTTCGAACGAAGCCTGAGCGCGCAATCTGCTCAGCAATTGAGCCACCTGAGCTTGGCGCGACTGACTAGCGCCGAAGGTGAGCAGCTGATCGCGTGGCTGCAGCAGCAAGTCGGTGGCTGAGCCAGGGTTGTTAATGGCCGTGCCCAAATTGACGTAAACCAGTTCAATACGCCGCGTGGGCAGAATCTCACGAGCTATCAAGGCATAGTCTAAATCAGGATTCGGGAGCATCTCCTCTACTGAGCCAAGCACGCCGCTTACACGCAGCCCCTCGCGCCACTGGAAACTGCCAGGGCGATGCACGTGGCCCTCGAGCAATACGATGTTTTCGAGCTGGTCGAGCACTGAGTAAACCTGAATGACGTCGCCGTCATTCAACACAGGGTCTGGTGCGCTGCCGAGGCTAAGGTCAACGTCGACGATGATGCGCTCGCCATTGTCGCTGATGCGCTCAATACGCGAACTTCGAGGGTATGCTGTGGGGTTGAGGCCCCCCGATAGGCTCAGTATCTCGGCGGGGCTGGTCTCATTTTTAAGCTCGTAAATCGCCGGACGGCGCACTTCGCCAGCAATACCGACGGTTTTGCCTATCGGCGGAATGAAAATCACATCGCCAGGCATCAGTCGCGCGTCGCCGCTGGTGTCGCCTCTCAGTAGCAGGTCATAAAGATCAAGCTCGGTGACTAGCTGGCCGCTGCGCATGAGGCGGATGCCGCGCAAGGAGCCGATACGAGTGACTCCACCGCTGGCGAAGAGCGCGTTGGTCATGGTGCTCAACGAGCTCACAGTAAAGGAGCCAGGTTGCGCCGCCTCGCCAAGCACAAACACATTAATAGAACGCAGGGCGCCGAGTGTGACGGTCGCATTTTGACCGATGAGCTGGTTGGTGACGATGCGTTGAATCTGATCACGCATCTCTAAAAACGAGAGCCCCGCTACGCTCACAGGACCTATTTCGGGGAACAGCAGCATACCTTCGCGGGTGATGACTAACTCGTGAATGACATTGCGCTGGCCGTACAGCTGAATTACTACGGTGTCGCCCGGGCCCATAACGTAGGTGGCGGGTACGGGAATATTTGTCGCTGGCGCGAACGTACTGGGAGATCCGGCAAAGAGTTCGTAACCAAACTGACGCAATGCGGTCGAGGCAGTGCTCTGAGAGGCCTGGTCGGTGGTGATGTCGTCTTGCTGCTGGCGCTGCTGAGCGTCTTCTTCGATCGCGACCTCAGCCTGCGGTGCTGCTGCGGCGGCAGCCGGTCTTATGCCTACCGCCTCGGGTATCTGCGTCTGTCGCTCACCCACACTGCCACCCAGCTGCGCTTGAATGGTAGCCTGATCATCTGCACTGAGGCTTTGCAGTTGTTGCATCTGCGAGGGTGTCAGCTGCGGCTGTGCGATGGCGCCACTCGGCGCAGCGAGCAAAGAGACTAACAATATCGCTCCGGCTAACGCCAAAACTGTATGTTTGGCTGATGGGGTAATCGCTGCGGTTGTGGCCATGACTCTTTGAACTCGGTATTTCGTGAAATCTTAATTAGTCGCGCATCTTGCAATAACCGCCTGTCAATGTCGCGAACTTTTTAGAGATTTTTCGCCAACATGAGCCAAACAATGTATGGCCGCACCTGAGATGGTAACATAAGTAACAATTAATCAGAGAAACTGTTATGCGCTTGCTCACGAGTTTATGTGTTTTAGCTTCTGTGCCCGCCTCCCCTGCCCAAGCTGAACAGCCGTTCGGATGGACAGGCATTGGCCACCCCAGTGCCTACGCTCTAGCGCCTGGCGAGTTTGAATTAAGCGGCAATCTGCTGCGTGTTGACGACACCATTGATTTTTTAAACCTTCGCAACGACCTGCTCGCCGGCAACCAGCGCTTGGTTGGCAACAGCGGTGACTTAGATGGCCGGGGCGGTGAGCTGCGCCTGGGCGTGTGGGATTCGCTCGAACTGTTCTATAGGCAGACGGGCCAAGACTTGGCTCTGAATATTGGGCCGGTCAGCAGCGCCGACATCGACAACCTAGACACACAGCTGCGCACCGAGCGCGAGGCTTATGGCGTTAAGTGGGTTTTCTTCGAATCACTGAACCAGGATCTTAGCCAGCCGTGGACCAGCGCCGCGCTAGAGTTGACCTCCTCTCAAAATCGCAGCGATGACTTTGGTGGCGATCTTGCAGGTTTTCGGTTCAGTGCTACGGGGGGCGTGACGTTCGACCCACCGGGGCGCTTCGGCCTAGACAGGCTAAGGGATGAAGGCTGGGGGGCTCGATTGCTATTCAGCTCTGCCCTAAACGCATCTACCACCACCACAGCATGGGCAGGCTATGGACAAACCGAAGCCTCCTCGGGAACCAGCTGGGACATAGACGTCGGTTTTTTTCGCGACGCGTTCCTGCAGACCTTTGACATCGAGGAGTCGCAGTACCGGCTTGGCGCCAGCGTCAACTGGCAGTACTTCCCCCGCCTGCCGGTGCAGGTTGGCTACGAGTACATCGCGATCACCGACCGAAAACAAACCATCAAAAGGGGCGAAGGCAGCTTGAGCAGACTGATCCCGTCGTTTTTAAACGGAGGCGGGCTGGCCGAGAGCGAGACCCGCAACCACACGGTTTACGGCTCGGTGAACTGGTGGGTAACGCCCCAGATTTACCTCGGTGCCGGCGGAAAACTGTTCAGCAGTCAGTTCACTGGAATCATTCCGCACTACAACAATCCGCTCAGCAGCAGCTTTTCGGACATTACCTACGGTTATGTCGAACTCAAGCTCGGAGTTAAGTTTTCGATAGGCGCGGGCCGCTGAAATTTCTGGTTCCTAGGCTATCTCTCCGGTAAATACTCGCTCGTGATGCTACTCGATATAAGTGATGTAAATCACGAAACAAGGATTTGTTGCATCGATAGCATAAAGTGCTACGATGCTACGATGTAGAAATAAGTTTTAAATCAAAGATTCAGCTCATTGGCACCAGTGAGACTCAGCTACCTAAATTTATGCTCAACAAGTGACGCGAATCAACCGCTAGCTCAAAGCCACAATATATAAGCCTTAGAGGAATACGCAATGAACAACAATCCGCGTTTTGTTAAAAAGAGACTCTGCCAACTTGTCGCAGCTGGGCTGCTCTTAGGGGCGGGTTCCTCTGTCTATGCAAACGATTTTTCGCTTGTCGATAATCAATTCACCATCTCTGAAACAGCCGCAAGCGCTCCCGATTTTAGCGTGACAGCCACTCTCGGCATTGACGGCGTGCTAGATACGACCGGTGCTTCTCTCCCCCAGTTTGATCTGTCTAACGCAGCGTTAAATTCCGGCATACCGACTTTCTCGTTCACGATCGACTCAGACGGATTAACCGCTAACACCACGCATAGTTTCAAGATCGGCCTCTCCATCTCCGACGATGCGAACCCGACCACCAGGCGATTCGAGGCGTACTTGGGCACACTGACTCTGGCGGTAGACGGATCAAAGAACGTCACCGGGACAATTCCTAGCCAAAATCTTAACGTGCGCGCTAAGAAAGGGAGCGCCACGTTCTATCAAGCGATTAACAACCCCTCCGTAAACGGCCCAGTATCAATCTCAGGCGGAACAATCACACTCTCTGGCTCCGAGGCAGTGACACTGCTCAAAGCGCAGGGCAATGACGCCCTTGACGCGGTGTTGGATAACTTCACGCTGGACGGCACATTCACCTTTAGAGTGGTCATCGAAGAGACGACAGCAGGCTCTGCAAAGTTGGGCGTTAGGTCAGACAGTGCCTTCACTGCAGTGCCTAGAGTAGGCACTTCCTGCGCACTGGATAGTAACTCAACCGTTGGAAACGTATTCCAGCTCATTACCGACACCGGATTTACCAATGCATACGTGGTGCAGGGCAGATTCAGCAGTGGTCAATCAGCGGCTAATACTGCTGCGACTCCGTTCACTGAAAGCTGCGTTGCGAGTGGTGGCGGTGGCGCTGCAGCCCCAGTAGTCGAGGATTTGGGCGACCTCGAGGAGGAAGCAGAAGAGCTTGCCGCCGTACTGGACGACATAGATACTTCAGCCCCTCTTGACGACGCTGTTTTAACGCAGCTAGACGACCTTGCAGTTTCGCTTGAAGCAGTGGCGGACTCGTTGGAAGAATCGGTCGTTGAAGAACTGCTTTCCGGTGTCGTCAGTACGGCGACCGTGACCAGTACAACAAGTCTGGCGACGAAGTCTGCCGCAACCTCAAGCGCAATCAGTAATGCCATAGCAAGCGGCACAGAGGTTAGTACGTCCTCTGTTTTGGGAGCACTGAAATCTGGGGCGAAGTCTTCATCGACAGCGTCCAAGGTGGCCACTTCTACCACCGATACAACTGCAAAGGCAGCGCTGGCCGTAGAAAACACAACCATCCTGAACAGCAGCGCGACCATGCTGTCTTCATTGGCGAGCAAGTCCACTGCGCTGACAACGGCAGAGGCGGACGAAGTCCGTACTGCCTCGAAAAACCTAGTCAGCACCGCCCTCTCTCTGGCTGACACAGTGGTAGAGGCTGACCTGAAGAACGTCGCAGCTCAGGCCACCAGCATCCTAGTTGCGCAAGCGAGCCTTGGTATCGCAGCTGATACAGCCCTCATTGATTCTGTCTCGAGCGTGAGCGAGCAGCTTGGCTCGAGCCTAATTACGTCGCTTCTTACTAACGATGATGGAGAGGCGCCGACAACAGAAGAGATCACTGAGAGCCTGACTAACGACACAGCACTTTTTGAGTCGGTCCTAGACGTCAGCCTGCCAGTTCCCCCCTCAATCGTTGTTACGCTTGCAGAGCGGACTGACCTCGTTACTATTGCATTCCCCACACTGAGCGCAGCGGCAGTGACCCGATCGCTCGCGGCTACGGCAAAGATTGTCAACCCGCAGAACATTACCTTGAAGAGCGGCGTAACAGCACTCTCCTTCTTGGATACCTACCTGACCACGCCAGCCGTAGTCGAATCTTCCTTGCTAGGCGGTATAGGAAGCAGGCGCAGCGTTGCGGCACTGCTAGCTGGCGAGGCAGAGGTCGTTGTAGATGCAGTTACAGGCGCAATTACGATTAGTGTGCCCGGTGAAACCTACGCAGGCATGGTGCTCGCGGTGCGCACTGTCCCTGCATCCGTGCCAAATGGACTGCGCTTACGTACTGACGGTCGCTTCACACTCGTCAGCGATGGCACAGCGATGGATATCGCAGCAACAGCGTTTAGCGTCGGGGGCTTTATTGAATTGGCGGAAACCGCCGGCTTCGGCTTCACTCAGAATGACAATGCGTCATTCTCGCTGGATCTAGGAAGCGACCAAACCTTCGTCGGCGCTTTTGCCTACGATAATCTGGCTGACGCAGACATAGACTCCACCTGCGGGACTATCAGCGTCACTAACCCTGAGGGACTGCTCAACTCAGCGTCGTATGCCTTCGGTATCAACTGCGCCAACGGGGTGACCCAGAAAGTTGTGCCATTCGCAGCCGAATCGAATTTCCTCCCCAGCCTCCGCGCCGCCGGCATGGCAGCGACGGCCAATCGAAGCACAGGGGTTATCAGTGTCAATGGCGTAGAGCTGCTCAAGCCTGGCTTCTTCACCGCTGCCCCTACGACTGACGAGCTCACATACCACGCTGCAAACGCAGACAGCCTAGGCATTGCTATGCAGATACTTGATATCAATGACGACGGCATCGATGACTACAAGGTCATTTCGGCTACCACTGTGCAGATCATGTACGGAGTTGAGTAACAGAGACTTGTAGGCGGCACAGTTTTTGTGCCGCCTAGCCTTGTCATCAGACAAATTTGTCATCTTCTTACTTTATCACGCACTGAACAGGCCAAGGTGAACTGCGCATGACACTTGTAACATTATTAGGTGCGTACCTGTTCACCTCGATTGCCCTGCTTGTATTAAGACCATTAGCAACCTTAACCGGCCTGATGGACTACCCAGGCGGCCGGAAAACCCACAGTAACCCCACTCCATTGATAGGCGGTCTTGGAATTTACCTTGGCCTACTCTCGGTCTCTATCCTGTCGCCTGTTTTGATGGCCGACTACAAAAACCTCTTGTTGCTGTCGGGCTTTGTTCTGCTCATCGGGGTTCTGGATGACCTTTACGAGATACGCGCATCGCTGCGACTGCTTTGCCACGGCTCGGCTGCTTGGGCTATGGCGTGGCTTGCTAACATTAAGCTCGAATCCCTTGGCGACATCGTGTTTATGGGGCCTGTTCAGCTCGGCATCCTGGCTGTGCCTGTCACCATTTTCGCGACCGTCGGCGTAATCAACGCCGTAAACATGAGCGATGGCCTGGATGGCTTGTCCGGTGGGCTTGTGACCATCGCCCTCGTGTTTCTCTCGATCGCCGCATTAATCGCCGGTGAGAGCGCCGTGCTCAGCTTTAGTCAGCTACTCAGCGTTGCTTTACTTGCCTTTCTCACATTCAATTTTCGGGTGCTTTGGAAACAAAGCGCATTACTCTATCTCGGCGATGCGGGCAGTACGCTGCTGGGGTTCATACTCGCTTGGCTCATCATTGCTGCCGCCCAAGGAAGCAATGCCTTTATTGCCCCGGTTACCGCGCTCTGGTTTCTCGCTGTGCCATTAATGGACACGGTGAGCCTGATGATCAGGCGCCCTCTGCGGGGCAGCTCACCCTTCACCCCCGGCCGAGACCATTTACACCATCGCCTGCTCCGCGCAGGCTTTACCACCCAGCAGACAGTACTAATTATGTATGGCGCAGCAACAGTGTTTGCCTCTGTTGGTCTAGGTGCACACCTTGTCGGAGCGCCAGACGGCATTATGTTCACGGCATTTATGTCGGTCTTTGCGCTTTATTTTGTCTCTGTTCAGTCGCCGATTCAGGACGTTAAGGCAAAGGCAACTGGCAAAAAAATATACAAAACCTCCGACGTTTCCCATGAGAATTTTGGCGATCACATTGGCACAACACCACGGCATATTGCTGTGATAATGGACGGCAATAACCGATGGGCAAGGCGCCATGGTCTGCGCCAGAAAGACGGCCACAGGCACGGCGCTGAAGTTTCGCGAAATTTGATCATGGACTGCATCCGACTCAAAATCCCCTATCTCACGCTATTTGCCTTTAGCAACGAGAATTGGCTCCGATCAAAAGACGAAGTACGCTCTTTGATGGCACTTTTCCGCACGATCATTGCACGCGACGAAATCGCAGCCTTGCACGAAGCAGGCGCACGCATTCAGTTTATTGGTAACCGATCTAACTTTTCGTTCCTTCTGCAAACAGGCATGCGAGAAATTGAAAAACGAACAGCGAAGAATACTACGATCACCGTAACAGTCGCTTTAGACTATGGGGGAAAGTGGGATATCGCTCAGGCGGTTACACATTACCTTCAGCAGCGCTCAGCCGATGCCGATATAAGTATTGAGCAAATGAGTCAAGTATTAGGTTCTTACTTGAGTACAAGCGACCTGCCAGATCCAGACCTCTGCATACGCACCGCCGGCGAGCGCCGGTTAAGCAACTTTTTGCTATGGCAAATGGCCTACACGGAACTTTATTTTTCGGACGCGTACTGGCCAGACTTCTCAACTAAAGACCTTGAACTTGCTCTCGAGAGCTACGCGAAGCGGGAAAGGAGATTTGGCAAGACGGCAGTCGAAGCTGCTTAGCTGACTTTTCGCAAAATCTGACCAATCGCCAAGCCAAGTACTATTCCTACCGCGTCGGCTCCAAGGTCTAACCACTCCCCACTACGATTAACAAAAGGTTGAATAATTTCGATCGCGGCGCCAAAGGCAAGGCAGCCAAAGCCTAATTTCCAACCCTTAACCCAAGGGCGGAGCGACAGTGGCAGCGTAAGTAGCACAAAAGCCAGCAAATGTATCGCCTTATCGTTACCCGGCAACTCCGGCGACTGCGGCGCAGGCATTAAAGTACCGAACGCAATGGCTATCATGAACGCAAAAGTCACCGCGTTCGCTAGAAGGTCTTGAAACCGTGAATTATTAATCAAACTCATAACCCTAGTGTGATGACGTTTCTTGCTTATTTTTTCATACTACCGTAATCGCAGACCCTTAGGTCAATCATATCACTGCATGCTGCTATTAATATGCCGAGTCAGCGAAGGTGTAAAACTGACCCACCTTGGGCCGAATTGCCAAAGCTGGGCGCCCAGCTTTGGTGGACCACTACACTATGGCGAGATCCTCGAATTGCTATTACCAAGTTTTATTGTATTTTTAGCAAGTAAAGTTTAGAGAGAAACTGTCGATTGGGTCAAAGTGGTCATTAGGTGAAAAAGTTATTAATAGGATTGTTTTGGTGCTAACAATGTTAGCCCTCGTTGGTTGTGCCGGGAGGGGAATCCAAACTTAATTATTTAAACCTATGAATGGACCGCTCATCGGTAGCACAAATACTTGGCGCGCCCCACACGAGATTTGCCATAGATCCGTATGAATATTTTATGTATGAGCTGACGAAAAAAACTACTTTACGTAAAGGAGCAACTTACGCAATGTATGGTTTTCTTACAGTGGGCTTATCATGCATAAACCGTCCAGATGAGGATGCGTACTTTGTGAGGTTTGAAGATAACAGGGTAGAGGCTTTCGGTCGAATGGGAGACTTTACTCCTGCTGATCTAGTTAGCGACGAATCAAGGAAACATGAAGTTTCAACAAGCACAGCGGCAAGCGCGATGTTTCTTGGAAAATAGGAGAGTAATGGCGATCTATATCCCCGCGCTTAGGGTCGAGGAATAGTTTGGTCGTACTTCCACTTATCTTATAGCTGTCAATGCGAACTAGAATTCCTGACAGCACTTATAAAAAGCTATTGGCGAAATTCAGGTATTTTTATGACTCAGCAAGCTATAGGCGCAGCGATCTATAAGGCGATTATGCTCAAAGAAATAACTAGTGACGATCTGTCAGATTATGTTTCTAGATTTGATATAGGGCTAGTAACTCCGAGTCTCTATGCCATCGAGCTATCTGCAAACCCTGATGCTGCCTTGAGTCTGGGTCTAGGAAAGCTTTATAAGACTTTTTTTGATAAATATATCGATCCCTCAGAAATGTTGATCTGGGGAGGTCGAATTTCACGAGGTTTAACCTTAGAGCAGATCGCCGAACAATTTTCTACTTCCGACGAGTTTTTAGTAAGATTTGCGGGTTCTTCTAACACCTCTGATCGGATCAAGATATTTGTTCAAAATTTTCCCGAGCTCGTTCTAAGTGAGAACGACATTAAATTTGTCGCAGAGATGATCGATAGCGGATCTCTCAGCTGGGCAGAAGCAGGCACTAAGCTCGCTGAGCTTCTTGATGATGCCGATATATCGGCTGCAATGTTACACACTTCCCTTGTCGGCGACCTAAATGACTACATTCGGCCTTCTGCATCCATGGAATTTGATGAGACGGTTGCGACTGTAATTACCTCTGCGATAACAGTTATTTCAGACCGTGAGGCAGTGGATGAAGTAGTCCCTGATTACGTGGGTACCTCCTCAAGTGAAATCATCTACGCCTCCTCAACGACGGAATCAATTGTATCCGGTAGCGGTAATGATGAGATAGTTTTGGCAAAAAATGATGGCAAGAGCACAAAGATAATTTTTGAGAAAAATCTTGCTGTTAACGGTTTAGATTCTATAGAATTTTTTGAACGGGGCGAGAGCGGTGATGTTTTAGATTTCAGCTCTTTCCTAACCGTACCAAACCTCAGTCTTGTTGACACCACAATTTCAGCTTCAGATATAGCTGAAACAGCACTGCCTAATGGAGCTGTAGTAGTTATAGAAGGCACTTCCTTATTTTCTGATTTAACGATTGCAAATTTATTTGGAACGGAACGCCCTTTTGCTAGTCCAACTAACCTCTCAAAATATGTTTTCATAACCGCAAATTTATCTCAAGATTCCGATATTTGGTATGTTTTAAACAACGCAACCACCTCTTTAATCGAATCTAGCGAAATTACTAAGGTCGGCACCCTTAACGACGTGAACAGTTTTTCACTTTTCCCGTTTGATCAGACTAACTTCTACACGTTAAGTGTTTTAGGTGCCTGATTTTCGGTTTTTAGTATATTTTCTCCTCCTGCGCTGATTTTGGAATAAATGCAATTTCCTAGTACCATGAAAAGTAACGCATCTATTCCATTATCATCATAATCCATGCGCCCTCGCCATTGCCTGGTTTAGCACCTGCATAAATCTCATTTCGATCTAATTGTCTTATTCCTTCTTTTATTATTTCTGCGTTCGCTGAATTCCTAGTAGCGTCGGTAAGATCTCGGTCTCCAATAAATAGTGCGTCTGTTGCTGCGTGGGGAATTCGACTAATGCCTGGTAATGTATCAACGGCTACGTTCGCTTCCTCAGAATATGTTGAATTTTCTAATCAGGAGTGTAGTGGTCAACTAAATCTGGACACTCAACTAAGTGGTAATCTACCACTCGAAAGGAGTGATCCCTATGAGGAAAAGACGCATGTTTAGTCGTGAGTTCAAGCGCGAAGCGGCCACCATGGTCCTAGATCAAGGCCATCCCCTAGCGCACATCTGTTTACAGCTTGATGTTAGCGAAAACAGTTTACGGCGTTGGGTTCAACAAGTTCAGTTCGAGCGTAATGGTGGCGTTCCCGAGACCAAGGCTCTCACCGATGAACAACGGGAGATTCAGAAGCTCAAGGCACGTATTAACGAGCTGGAGCGGGACAAATCCATACTAAAAAAGGCTACAGCGCCCTATAGCCCGTGCCTCTTTTTGATCATACCGAGCGATTTTGGTTTTGTGGGTTGAACTTGGCTTTTTAATTTTCTTGCCGGTGTGACTGTAATACCAATTCTCTGAACTGCTCAAGAGCTGTACTAATGATTGAATTAACTTGCTTACGCTTAGAAAGAGGAAACCCGGCGTTATGAATGGCCTGAGATAGGTGCGTCGAAGAAATCATGACCGAAGAGTAAATCAGATTTACCTACCCTGCTATACCCCGACCACTTCGCACCTCGTATAAAACCAGGAGCCAAATCACTACCGAGCCAAACCCCGTACCACAATCCAGCCATAACAAACCATCCGCACACAACCAACTATCATCAACTTTGATAACGCCCGATCAACTCAGTCACCTTCGCTGGTATCTTCGG
>Ga0181606_10003461_pt1 | contig 13347 bp, 12 predicted proteins | sample 041ome_10_FD_132994 | JGI IMG/M metagenome (GOLD analysis project Ga0181606, IMG submission 132994) | Coastal salt marsh microbial communities from the Groves Creek Marsh, Skidaway Island, Georgia - 041412US metaG (megahit assembly) | ecosystem: Environmental > Aquatic > Marine > Intertidal... | reverse complement strand
TGCCAGAGGCGGTTGTTGCGGTGCACGCAGAATCCAGGCCGGTGGCCTCACGCCGCGGCCGCCGGGTCAGCCTGACGTTTGGGCTGCTGGTCAGCATGGGGCTTGCGGCAGTCGCGTCGGCGGCGATCATCACCGCGTTCTGGCTGTTTCGGCGGTAAATCAGACAAGCGAAAAGGAGCACCTCTGATGCGTTATTCGCAGATAGGCCGTCGATCGCATGCCCGCCTGCAGTGCCTGCTCCTGCTGCCAGCCGTGGTGGCATGGCTCGTGATGTCGGAGCCGCCAGCGGCAGCCGACGACCCCGCAGCGGTGACTGCCGCCGAGGCTGCGATCGCAGCCGTTCACCAGGCGATTGAAGAGGGGCGGCCCACGGAAGCAGGGCTTAGCCTGGCGGACGCCGGACGGGCGATGGACGCTGTGGCAGACCTGGGCCGTGCGGTTTCTCCGGAAGTGATTCGGCGGCTTGCCGCTGAGTGCGAAACGCTGGCGTTTGAGCTGCGGTTCGACGCAATCTCCGTGAAAGGACTGCCAGACACCCAGGAGCTGCTTCGGCGGAGAGCTGAGCAGATTCGCAGTACGCCGTCCCGTAAGAGCCCTCCGCCGATGGCCGCAGCAGTTCCTGCAGGTCCAAGCTTTGCCCAGCAGATCGCCCCTTTGCTTGTCCGTTCCTGCGGCCGCTGTCATGTGACCGGTTCGCGGGGCGATTTCAGCATGGAGACCTACAATGCCCTCGCTGGGAGCGGGATGGTAGTGCCTGGTGATGGCCCTGGCAGCCGGCTGGTTGAGGTGATTCAGACCGGTGACATGCCACGCGGTGGCGGGCAACTCGCAGCCGGAGAGTTCGCGGCCCTCGTGGCCTGGATCAATGCTGGTGCCCTGTTTGACGGGGCCGATCCAGCGGTCTCGCTTGCGGATGTGCGTCCGGCGATCGCCATGGCGGATGGAGCTGCCGACGAGCCTGCGGCGATGCCGGAGCAGACCATCGGGCCAGGTGAGGTTCCATTCTCATCGGCGGTGGCGGGCATTCTGGTGGAGAACTGCCAGCGATGCCATGGCGGCCGAAATGCCTCTGCCGACTTCAGCGTGGATACCTTTGCTGATCTGGCGGATTCAGGGGTGATCGAGCCTGGGAAGGGTGCGGAGAGCCTGCTGGTGCGGAAGCTCCGTGGGGTCAACATCGACGGGCAGCGAATGCCGCGAGGCCGCCCTCCTCTGTCTGACGATCAGATCGCAGTGATCCAGCAGTGGATTGATGAAGGTGGGCGGCTCGACATGCTCGAGCCTGCCGCTGAGCTCACGCGGATTGCGAGCGAAGGGCGGTCACGAAACCTCTCGCACGAGGAGCTCCGAAACGTGCGGTTCGAGGCTGCCGAACCGCTCTGGCGACGAGGGATCGTCGATGAAGAAGGAACGCTCGAGAGACGCGAAGACCTGTGTGTTGTCGGCAACCTGGAGGGGGCCCGACTCAGCTCAGCAACAGAGGCGGCTGTTGAGGTGGAGCAGCAGATTCTTCGCCTGCTCAAACTCAACGCACCGCTCACTAAAGGTGGCATGGCCGTGTTCCTGTTTGCCCGCGGCTACGACTATTCCAACTTCTGGCAGAACGTGATGGGCAGGGAGCGGCCTCGAGGCTTGATGGGGCATGCCGACGTCTCCGGAGATGTGGTCTACGCCGCAGTGGCTGTCGACGGAGATGCCGAGAATGTGCGACTGCAACTCGCTGCTGAACTGACCTCGGCGGCTTTCAAGGCGCGAGGAGCCCCAAGCTGGTTTGCCGAAGCCGCAGGCCGGGTGGTCGCTCGGCAACTCGCCCCGGATGCCGCGTTGATTGCCAACTGGGATGATGCGGAACGGTTAGCGGGATCGACACCACTCCCGAACGCTGAGCAGTTTTTCTCTGCATCGCTCTCCAGTGAACAGGTGGCCGTCGCGGCCGCGATGTTCGCCGCCGTTGACCGTGATGGACGGCGGCTGGTCGGGCTTCTCAGCCGGCTCGACAAAGGAGACGACTTTGATCAAGCCTTCCGCCAGACCTACCGGATGGTGCCGTCTCAGATGCTGCTGACCTGGATGTCTAAAGGACGCTAGTGCGGTCTGGGCATGCACGCTTTGAGCATGGCCTGCGGGACCGGATAGAGTCGCTCCCGGGAACGCGGCCCTCAGGCCCGACGCGACAAGTTTTCCACCGCAATGCCGTGGCGGCGCGATCTGCGGAGAGCTCGTTCAATAAAGAAGAGGGAGCCTTGGACCTCGGGGCATGTGATCCGCGGGAGAACTACGAGAGTTCAACGCCGTGGCTATACACGCAGCCGAAGCCATGAATCGGCCCCCAACGAGCTTCGCTAAGAGCTCACCAACATTGAGCGACGACAGCACGGACATGGCAGAAAACTTATCGCGTCAGACCCGAGGGGCCCGTCAGCAACCGTCCCCATTATACGGGCGGCGATGACACTGTGTGCGAAGATACTATGGCGAAGACACTATGTGCGAAGACACATAAATGCCGTGAATCACAGAGCTGACAGTTTCCGCGTTTCCGGCAACCGTGACGTCTGCCGTTAGAGGTCGCCAGAGTCGCGGTGGTAGGGCTCCATCACCTTGGTGTTCCGCTCAACCGCAAGCACCACGGTCTGCTCTTCGACGCCGTCTTCGGTGCTGGCGACGATCGGCAGCACCTGCCGCTTGTCGGGCATGTCGAGCCGAACACGGAAGGTGCCGTCGTCTTGGACTTTCACGGGCTCGCCCTGCAGGGTGACATACGAGCCGGGCTTGGTGACACCAAACACCACCAGCTGTGCATCGACCTCAAGCAGAAAGTCACTGCGACGCGGGGCGCTATCTGCGGCCTCAGCATTGCCATTGGTGGAGCGGCGAGCAGCCGGAGGGCCGAGTGGACGGCGGAGCCGCTCTTCGAAGAGCTCCTGCAGTTCGGTGCTGTTGTTTTCCGGTGAGAAACCGCCACTCATCGAATAGATCTTGTCGCAGTTCTCAACGATCTCCCCCCAATGGGCATCGAGGGTATCCCCCTGGGATGGACATGGCGTGGTCACCATGTTGCTGCGGGCGATCGCGTGGAAGCGGCCCGATGCCGCGAGGTAGCCCACCTCTGCGCGACACGTGATGCGATCCTTGATGTCGATAAACCAGTTCTTCACGCCACCGTGGATCTCAATCTCACGCACCACCCGCTCGGAAGCAGACGCCTGCGAGCCCGATTCAATCTCGAGCAGCCGTAGCACCGGCACCGCACCGTGCCACTCCTGACCCAAGGCAGCTTCTGCCCGGGTCATGCTTCGCGGCGTGACCTCCCAGGAGGCGTGAATCCAGTGTGGCCCGCGAACCATGAGCACCAAGCGGTCGCGACGTGCCCGGCCTGGCTTCCCCTTCTCTGGGGTTGAGGCGAGATTCTTGGCGCGTGCTAGCCGTTCACGGGCGTCCTTGATCCGCCGTGCGATCGCTGCTTCCCTGGCGGCCGTTTTTTTGGTCGGTGCCCGGCCGTTCTTGACGGCAGCGGAGCCTGTCTTGCGGGCAGTGGGCGAAGAGCGGTCGGTGGTCTTCCCCTTTGCCTTCGTCTTGCTCGTCGTTGGACGCAACGTCGCGGCCGGCGCGGCAGCCTTTGTCTTGGCTTTCTTGACCAGAGCCCGGATCAACTGATCCTTTCGCATCGCATGCCAGCCGGTTACACCGTGCTGTTTAGCGAGGCGGGCGAGGTCGCGAACGGGCTTTTCTTTGAGGCTTGCTGTCGTCATCAACGGGTGTCCTGTCGTGGCCTCAGGCAACCCGCAGTGCAGCACGCGTTACCTGGTGAGGACGCGGGCTATGAACGCAGCCATTGCGTTCCCTCCACCGCCCAATGTCCCCGACACCGGGGATCTTAGCAAAAACAAGGCCAAAACTCAAGAATTGCACCCCTCAAAAGGGGTGTTTTCGTGGTTTGTCCCGGCGTTCGGAGCTCATGCGGGGCTCGGCCAACGGCCTACTCCCCACGCAGTTTGAGGCCCCGTTCGGCGAGTTTTTCACGAACCTCGTTCAGGCTCGTAACACCGAAGTTTTTGCACTCCATCAGGTCTTCAGCCGTCCGACGGACAAGTTCGCCGATGCTCACAATGCCGAGCTTTGTGGTGCACTTACGGGCCCGCACGGAAAGAGCCAGGTCGGTGATCGGCAGGGAGTAGACTTCCTGCTCGTCGGCCGAGGGCTCGTGGTCAGGCAGCATCGGTTCGCCAGCCACGGGCTCTGGTGCAAACTGGCCGAGGGTCAGCCCCTGGGATTCGAGCATTTCCTTGATCTCGGTCAGGCTCGTCTCCCCGAAGTTCTTGCTCTCGAGGATCTCCTGCTCCGTCGTGCGGGCCAGGTCGCCAAGGGTATGAATGCCCATCTTCTGCAGGCAGTTGCGGCTGCGAACCGAGAGTTCGAAATCGCTGACGGGCAGACCCATCTTCTGCTCGAGCTTGTCACGCTGCCGCTTCTGCTGCTCGTCGAGCTGCATGTCACTGGAGGCCGATGAGTCCTTCAGGAAGAGCATCGCCCGAGGATGGTTGGGATAGGCCTCAAGAATGCGGTTGTAGCACCGTTGGGCGTCGGCAAACTCGTCGCGATCTTCGTGCAGAAGCCCAAGATTCAAGAGCGCCCCGACGGTTGCAGGATATCGCTTCAGTGAGCCTGCATAGCAGTCGCGGGCCTCGTCATCGTTGCCCAGGCGATCGTTCAGCACGCCAAGCTCAAACAGGCTCTCCGAGTGCAGCGGATCGATGGCGATCGCCTTCTCGAAGGCTTCGATCGTGGGGGCAAGTTCGCTCCCATTGGCCGCTGAAAGCAGGCCTCGCTGACACCAATAGTCGGCAGATCCTTCTGCCTCACCAGCGATCGCATCGAGAGCTGCGGCTGCTTCATCGAGCTTGCCAGATTTCCGCAGGCACGCTGCAGCTTCAGCCTCGCAGGCAGCCTTGTCGTAGCCGGCACGCCCTGCTCCGCGGAATGCGGTAGCCGCATCGTCGTAGGCCTCGGAGGCCGCCTGAGACCGACCGAGGTAGTACAACGCCATCGCGCTGCCATCTGCTGCCTTGAGCGTGTCGATGGCGTCGGAGAAACGTCCCAGCAGGTACTGGCCAACACCGAGGCGCACCGTGGACGCGGGGCTGCGGTCGGACGTGCCTTCGAGGTCGCGAACCGCCAGTCGCAGGCTGCGGAACATGTCGCCGCCCTCAGCGAGGCCCTCGCAGAGCTGACGCAACTCGCTTGGTCCGAACGGGCCGGTACCTGTGATCATGTCCGTTACGTCGATCGTGTCGCTGACAGCCATGGAAGCTGGAGTCCCTCGAGGGTAGGTGAAGCAAAGAAAACATGTGGAGCGGATTTGGGAGCGGTGTGCGAGCACAAACACTTCCAAAACACTCAACGGAAAGCCAGCGGCGGGAGTCGAACCCGCAACCCCCGCATTACGAATGCGGTGCTCTGCCAATTGAAGCTACGCTGGCGGCAACGAGGTCTGGGGGCGGCTTAAACTCCGATGTCGCCAGACTACTGCAAGCCTGCGAAATTAGGTCAGAAGGCACCGTGTCGTCAAGGGTTCACTGACGCCTCGCTGTTGTCGCCTTGCTACTGGCTTCGAGGAGCGACAGCCGAAACCGAAGGAAACAGACGGCAGCAAAAAGAAAAAAGTGGGGCCTCTGACCCGGCGGTACGTCCCGCCAAGAGTCTACGGGTCAGGGGCAAGGCGACCGTAAACTCAAAAAAAGTCGGAGGCCCCACCTTTGTGGGTCCTTGGGTGTGACGCCGGAATACGTCACGAGAGAAAGAAGATGCACGTCCCGTGCCAAAAAGACGCTACCTCAAAAAAAGAACGGCCTGATTTAGAAAAGATCGTTTTCATGCGGGCATAACGGCATTTTGATGTGAGGGTCAGAACTGTTCGGCGGTCGTGAGACGAAGGCGACGAATGCTGAGGTGAGGCGAAATGCGCGCCGCAAAATGCAACAGGTGTTGCAAAATGCGGCGCGCATTCATGGGGGAGGCGACCATGCGTGGAAACGAACGGAGCCTGCTAGGATTTCGCTGCTGCGTCAGAAAGCTGGCAGGGCCCAGCTGTCTCCCTCTGCTGGAGTCCTTAGGGCCTCTGGTGGAGCTGCCGCGACAAACCGCCGATGCGAACGCAATAGTCCCGTTCGGCGACCTACAAGGCTGTGAAAAGAAGGGCTGAGCGTGACTCCACGACTTCCTGCTGAGATTGGCGACCTCCGCTGTGGGCCCCAGCAACGGCCACTGGTGATCGCCGGCCCGTGTGCGATTGAGAATGAGACGCTCTGCATGCAGGTGGCAGAGGCTCTCCGGGCCATCGCTCAACGGCATGACGTGCAGCTGGTGTTTAAGGCATCGTTCGATAAGGCCAATCGCACCAGTGCCACGAGTTACCGCGGTCTGGGGATCGACGAGGGGCTGGCAGTCTTGGAGAAGGTTGGCCGCACGCTTGGTGTGCCTGTCACCACCGACATTCATCTCCCCGAACAGGCAGCCCCTGCTGGCGAGGTCTGTGCCCTGTTGCAGATTCCGGCCTTTCTCTGTCGGCAGACAGACCTTTTGCTCGCCGCCGCCGCGACCGGCAAGGCGGTCAACGTTAAGAAGGGGCAGTTTCTCGCACCTGAAGACATGAAGCATGCCGTCGCGAAAATGCTCGCCGGCGGCTGTCGTGACGTGATGCTCTGCGAGCGAGGCACTTTTTTTGGCTATGGCCGCTTGGTCAACGACTTCACCGGGCTCGTGGCGATGCGGGCGATGGGCACGCCGGTGATTTTTGACGCCACCCACTCCGTCCAACGCCCCGCGAGTCTCGGCGGTGCAACAGGAGGCGATCGCACGCTCGTCGAACCGCTCGCTCGAGCCGCGGCAGCCGTGGGGGTCGACGGATACTTCTTTGAGACGCACCCTGACCCTGATCATGCTCAGAGCGATGGGCCAAACATGGTGCCACTGAACGAGTTTGATGCGATGCTTTCCCGCGTGCTTCGGATTCATGACGCGCGAGTTGCTGGAGGTTCTGCATGATGCGTGCACAGGCACTGATCTGGATGTTCGTGGGGGGAATGCTGACGGGGCTTGCCGGCTGTGGTGAGACGTCGCCCGAGCCGAGCACCGGCAGGCAAAAGGCAGTACGAGCGGTGCCCGTGGTGTCGGCCGAGGTGCGAAAGCAGCTCCTTGATGGTGCTGTGAGCGTGCTTGGCCGACTCGACGACTTTGAGGAAGCCGCCGCCTATGAACAGGTGTTTGATCGCCTGAATCAGTGGAGCCACGCTGGCGTGGCCGACGTTCCGTGGACCGCGGACCCGTTGATCGAGAGCTTGCCGGAAGGCCTGCGGGAGATCGTGCCAGCGGAATCGTTGGCCGGCTCAACGTTCGACGCGGTCGATGACCCCACGTTTCTTCGTGATCAACGCTGGATGTCCGACCTCGCCGATAGCATCCGCCAGGATGCTGTCGACGACCTCGAGATCGCCCAACGGTTGTTTTCCTGGACGATACGGTCGCTGGCGCTCGTCTCTGATCCGCCGATGCAGCCAACAGCAGACAATCCTGGCAGCCGGTGGCTGCGGTCAGGCGAGATTCTGCTCTCGGGACGGGCCAGTGCAGCTCAGCGGAGTTGGGTCTTTCTCGATCTTCTGCGGCATGCCGGGCTCCAGGGCGTGATGCTGGCGACGCGGGCGGCGGATGGAGATCAGACATTGGTGCCCTGGGTGCCAGCGGTTGTGGCAGACGGTGAAGCCTGGCTGTTTGAGCCAGCGTATGGCATGGCGATTCCCGGCCCGGGTGGTGAGGGCATTGCGACTGCGCGGCAGGCCTTTGAGGATCCCTCCATTCTTGAGGCGATGGATCTGGATGGCCGACAGTATCCGGTGCGGGCTGCCGATGTTGGTCGCCTTGGTGTGCTCGTCTCCGCGGCCCCCGCCAGCCTTTCACGGCGGATGCGGCTGGTGCAGACGTCGCTCGTTGGTGGGAATGCGATGTCGCTGGTGGTTGACCCCGCGACTGCCGTGGAGGCCACTGCTGCCGTGCTGCCTCAGGCCGACGGTCCTCCACCTGGAGGCCTGTGGATGTTTCCCTGGGAGTGCGAGCGAATGCGACGTGAGCGGAGCGCAGAACTGCGGGCCGAGGTGGCCAGGGAGCTGGCTCCACTCTCCGTGCAGTTGCCGGAGCCGTCAGCAAACGGTGCTGGCCGGCTGTTCCGTCCGCTCTTCAACGCACGAATCCGTGAGTTCCGCGGCGAGCTCGATGGACGCGGCGGAGCCAAGTTTGCCTATCTCGCAGCACGTCCAAGTGAGCAGACCATTCGCCGGCTGATGAGCACGATGCCACCCCAACAGGCAGAACTTTTACAGCAGCTGGTGGGCCAGATGAAGGAAGACGCGACCTACTATCTCGGCGTTGTCACGCTGGGAGAGGGAGAATACGAGGCTGCGATTGACTTTCTCGACCGCATGACGCTCGAGGCTAGCCCTGACAGTCGCTGGGCGGATGCAGCACGAATCAACGCGGCCAAAGCCTACGCCGCCATCGGGAATCCGGAGCGGGCACGCGAGCTTCTCGAGGCAGACGAATCCCCCCAGCGGTTCGGCAGTCGGCTCGCGGCACGGGGGCTGTCAGTCGCAGATGAAAGCGATTCACCCGCTCCGTAGACTGGATTGCGACGACCCGCGTTGCCGATCTGCCAAAGAGCGGGTATCGTGTGGGGCTCCCGATCGCGACGTGTTTCGCGAACAAGACAAGGCGATTCCATGAAAGACGGCATTCATCCCAACTACATCGAGACCACCGTCCGTTGCGGCTGTGGGAACACCTTCACCACTCGGAGCACGGTGCCTGAGTTGAAGCTCGATATCTGCAACCTCTGTCATCCCTTCTTCACCGGGAAGCTGAAGTTCGTCGATACCGCTGGACGGATCGAGAAGTTCAAGACGAAGTTTGCGGGTGCAAACTACGCCAGCCTCGGCCGCAAGAAGGGCAAGGCTGCCGCAGCACCGGCCGACGCGTAAGGTTCCCTGCCCCGCCGTTGTGGGCGAGGGCTGTGGGCGTTGTGAAGTGACCGCTTGCGATGTGTGAGCGTGTGGTGTGCCGTAGCAGCCGCACGGTCTTCGGGCGGCTGTGTTGGTTTTGAGACGTGTCCTGACCACTCCGGACCGAGCAGTTTGCCGGTACCGTAACGATGCGCGACGAACTCGATGAGAAGCTTGCTCGATTCGAGACCCTTGAGCGGGATCTTGCTGACCCGGTGATTCAAGGTGACCCGCAGCGGATGGCGGCCGTTGCTCGTGAGCATGGCGTGCTCTCTCGAGTGGTTTCTCGCTATCGCTCGCTGCTCGATCTCGAACGTCAGGTGGAGGAGCATCGCGAGCTGATTGCTGGCGATGATGAAGAGCTCCGGAGTCTCGCTGAGATGGAGATGGAGGAGCTCAACGCTCGTCGTGAGCAGCAGTGGGAAAGCCTGCTCGACTCTGTTGGCGCTGACGACGACGCCGATCGACGTCGCTGCATCATGGAACTCCGTGCGGGAACGGGGGGTGACGAGGCGGCCCTGTTCGTTCGTGACCTCTACGAGATGTACCGTCGCGCTGCGGCTGCAGCTGGCTGGACGGTGGAACTGCTCGACGCGAGTCCCACAGAACTTGGTGGGTTTAAGGAAATCGTGCTCGGCCTCTCTGGTGAAGACGTCTTCAGGCGGCTGGAGTTTGAGAGTGGTGGCCACCGCGTGCAGCGGGTGCCTGACACCGAAACCAAAGGCCGGATCCACACCTCTGCAGCCACTGTGGCGGTGATGCCGGAGCCTGAAGACGTTGAGGTGACGATCTCGCCGGACGAATACCGTAAAGACCTGTTTTGTGCGAGCGGTCCAGGTGGACAGCACGTGAATAAGACGGCCTCAGCCGTTCGTCTGACCCACCTCGAGACCGGCATTGTGGTGCAGTGTCAGGACGAGAAGAGTCAGCATAAAAACTTTGCCAAGGCTCTACGTGTCTTGAAGACACGGCTCTATGAGCGGGAGCGTCAGGCGGAGCACGACAAGCGAGCTTCGGCTCGGAAGAGCCTTGTCGGGTCTGGCGATCGATCTCAGCGGATTCGCACCTACAACTTTCCACAGAACCGGCTGACGGATCACCGCATCAATCAGAGTTTCACGCTCGATCAGGTGTTGACGGGTCGCCTAAACCTGGTGCTTGATGCCCTGATCGAGCATGAGCGGGCGCTGATCCGCAAGTCGGTTCAGCCTGGTGCATGAGGAACGCAGACGCGTCATGACTGCAGCGTCCACCACAACCGGTTCGCAGGACGCGTGGACAGTCGGACGTCTGCTCCAGTGGACCAGCAGCTGGCTGCGGGAGCGGGGATCCGACTCGCCACGGCTCGATGCAGAGGTGCTGCTGGCATGGGTGCTGCAGTGCAGCCGCATCGACCTCTACACACGCTTTGATGAGGTGGTGGAGGACGAGCCTCGTGCCGCGTTTCGCGAGCTGGTCAAACGGCGGGGCCGAGGCGAGCCGGTGGCCTATCTGACGGGGAGCAAAGAGTTCTTCTCGCTGGCGTTTCGTGTCACATCGGATGTGCTGGTGCCACGGCCCGAGACTGAGTCACTCGTGGTGCGTGCCCTCGACCTGTGTCGTTCACGAACCGCTCCCCGCATCGCCGACGTGGGCACGGGCAGCGGTGCGATTGCGGTGGCGCTCGCCAAGCATCTACCGCAGGCTGAGGTCACAGCGATTGATATCTCGCCCGCCGCCGTTGCGATCGCCCGTGAGAACGTGGAGACGCATGGGCTCGCCGAGCGGGTGCATGTCTGCGAGGGAGATCTGCTCCAAAGCCTTCCGGCTGGCGAAACGTTTGACCTGATTGTCAGCAACCCTCCCTACATCCGTGAGGACGAGTTCGCGGGACTGCCTCGTGATGTTCGCGACTTCGAACCCAGGGGAGCACTCGTGGCTGGGCCTCGCGGTGTTGAGCCGCTGGAACGGCTGGTGGCGATGACTGCCGAGCGGCTACGGCCCGACGGCTGGCTCCTGGTTGAGATCGGTCCGCCTGCAGCGTCGGAGGAGGTGCTTGCGGCCGCTGTTCATCTCCAGGCTGAGCGAACGCTGCCAGACGACGCGGGTATTCCTCGCGTCATTCAGGCCCGGCGACGTCGAGCGACGTCGGCCGACTAGCCGTCGCCTGCATGGCCTGTCGCTGATTGCTGCAGCATGCTGTGCCGAACGCTCGCATGAGGGGGCTGTTCGTGTACGGTGGGGGTGTGAAGACGGCGCTCCTCCAGGCTGGCGATCGCGGGTGGTGCAGGCGGCTGCGAGGCGTCTGCACTGGGGCCGTTCGTGCTCTCTCACTGGGCGACATGGTTGCACAGCTGCCGGCGGTGCCAGTTGCGGCTGCCGTGCTGGTTGGCGTGGTTGCTGGGGTGCTCCTGCTGCCGCCGCGACTGCCTGTGGTGGTGGCGTGTGGATTCATGGCTGCTGGTGGGCTTGGCTGCTGGTGGTGGCTTTTCTGTCTGAGACGAGCCCAGGCGGCGGCAGGTGTGTTGCTGCTCGCAATCGCAACGGCTGCGGCTGGCTGGGGCTTGGCCTGGCACGGTCTATTTCCCGCAACAGACCTGGCGTGGAAACTGCGAGAACAGCCGGCGCCGGTGGCAGTCGTTGGACGTGTCATTGAGGCTCCGCGGCCGTTGCCGGCAACGCTTCGAGATCCCATAACAGGCCAGCCGATTCGGCCCGCAAGTGAAATGATCCTGCAGGTGACGCACCTGCGCGAAGACGATGCCTGGCGACCAGCAACTGGGGTGGCGGCAGTGATGATCGACGGTCTCACGCCGGAGAGTGAGCAAGGCCACTTCGGGATCGATGCGGGCAGCATTCACGAAGACAGCATCGACGCCGGCTGTACGGTGCGTCTGTTTGGTCGGGGGCTGCGTCCGGCCGCAGCGATGAATCCCGGGGAATACGACTTCCGTGATGAGGCGAGGGGACGCCGTTGGCTATCGGTGATTCGCTGTGCATCCCGTGACTGCCTCACGGTGCTCAGGCCGCCGCCGTGGTGGCATCCAGGCCCTCTGGTTGATCAGTTGCGGACACGCGGGGCGGCGGTGCTTGCGGCGAGCATGCCTGCTGACATGGTGCCACTGGCCGACGCGCTCCTGCTGGGAAATCGGGATTGGCTTCCCAGGGAACAGACGCAGCCCTTCTTGGTGACTGGCACGATCCACATCCTGGCAATCTCGGGCCTCCATGTCGGCATTCTGGCATGGGCCCTGTTTGGGCTTGTGCGGGCGACGCCCATGAGCCGCGGGCTGGCACTGCTGCTGGTGGCTGGTGTCAGCGGGGGCTACATGCTGCTGGTGCATGCGGAGGTGCCGGTGGTGCGAGCCACCCTCCTCGTCTGGCTCGCTTGTTTGGCGGCCTGGCTCGGCCGTCGGCCTGTCGGGATCAACACGCTCGCGGTGGTCGCGGTGCTGATGGTGCTGCGACAGCCGACAACGGTTTTTCGCACGGGGACACAGCTCTCGTTTCTCTCCACAGCGGTGCTGATTCTGCTCGCGACAGCGTTGGCCCGTGAGCGTCGCACCACAGACCCCATCGCTCGGTTGATTGAGCAGAGTCGTCCCCGTTGGGAGCGGTGGCTGCGAAGAGTGGGGAGAGGGGTGCTGGTGAGTGTTGGAGCTGGAGCAGCGGTGTGGGCGGTGGCGGCTCCACTGGTCGCGATGCAGTTTCATGTCATCAGCCCGATCGCGGTTCTACTCAATCCGCTGATCGCTCCCCTTGTTGCCGTGGCCATGGGCTGTGGTCTTGGTGCGCTGGTGGTGGGGATTGTCTCACCATCGCTGGCGGCCATTCCGGCATCAGGATGTGCCAGCGTGTTGCGTGTGATTGAGACGATGGCCTCCACCGCAGCAGAGATTCCCTGGGGATTTGCCTGGGTCAGCGGCCCGCCTCGGTTGTGGGTTGCCGGCTGGTATCTCGCGGTGCTGTTGTCTGTTGTGCTCGCCGGTCGCGTTGGTGTCCGCCGCGTGGGGCGGTGGGTGTTGCCCTGTGTGATCTGGCTCATGGTCGGGGCAGCGGCGTGGGGCGTGATGCTGGTACGGCCTGTTTACACGCCTCGCCTGGAGGTGACGATGGCTTCCCTTCGGCATGGGCTCGGCCTTGTCGTGCGACCGCCTTCTGGAGAGGTGCTTGTCTACGATGCCGGTCGGCTCGGTGCTCCTGCGGCGGCCCGTCGAGCCATGGAGGCTGTGCTTCGTGACGCAGGGATCACCACCATCGACATGCTTGTCATCTCGCATGCCGACGCAGATCACTTCAATGCGGTCCGTGGACTAATGGA
>Ga0181606_10003460_pt1 | contig 13349 bp, 9 predicted proteins | sample 041ome_10_FD_132994 | JGI IMG/M metagenome (GOLD analysis project Ga0181606, IMG submission 132994) | Coastal salt marsh microbial communities from the Groves Creek Marsh, Skidaway Island, Georgia - 041412US metaG (megahit assembly) | ecosystem: Environmental > Aquatic > Marine > Intertidal zone... | reverse complement strand
GCCTGAAGGTGAGACGCTGTTCAAGGCTCGGGCCAATCACAGAAGTGTAACTCACCTCACGCTCGATGCGGATAATCTTTCAGTGCTTCCCGGTTTTGCCTCTTCGCGAGCCCGCGAGGCGAAGTGCGGATCAAGACAGACCCAGCAGCTGCAAAAAAGCGGCTGCAAAAAAGTAGCCGTCAGAAAAAAACCGGCCTATTCAGCAGACCAATCTCGCGTTCTTATCGTAGAAATCACAGTCAACCAGTGCAGGAGCCAGTGCATGTTTTCGTTTCTAAGAGCGGATCCACTCAAAAAGCTTAACAAGGCCTATCAAAAGAAGTTGGGAGAAGCCCTGCAGGCCCAACGTAACGGCAATATCCGCGGCTACTCATTGTTGACCGAAGAGGCAGAGGCGCTTTGGGCCGAGATCCAGGCGCTGCAAGCCAAGAACTAACGCTCAAGCGCTCAAGAACTAACGCTCAAGAACCAAAGCTCAAGATTGAAAGAGCCCAAGAGTGAAAAGCGACGGGTCAAGGTGGTGAGGCCGGCTGGTAGCGACTGAATCCGGCGAGTCTAGGGTACCTCAACGACACCCAGTGGCGTGCGGTCGCTAACCTGCGCCAGGTCTGTGACGATTCGCGCTTGTGGCGAAAGACGATAGGTGACTCGAACCCGCATGCCGGGTTCAAGCAATTCGTAGGCGCCGAAGGCCGAACCATAAAGTCTGATCTGGGGTAGGTCATAGCCCAGAGTCCCACTGAAGGCATAACGGTAGCCACTCATGATAGCTGTTCGAGTGGTAGGATCCATTGAGTGAATTTCAGCTATTCGCGACTGGGTATAGGCGCTGGCTTTGATCTCGGCGCTCGTGGTCTGGCAAAGGACGATCGAGGCAACCAGTAGCAGTGAATCAACAATCTTCTTCATGGGCAAAGACTCTTTATGGCTGAGGGCTTTTCATGGCTGAGGGCTCTTTATGGCTGAGGGCTCTTTATGGCTGAAGGCGCTAGACACTAATCGGTTTTCAGCTGAGACCAGGAGATGCGTCCTGTATGGACGCCGCCGGCGGTATCTGTCGCAACAACTTTTAAGGTTTGGTCACTCAGCTGAGTGACCAGCGTGTCGCCAAAGAAGGTGGAGTCGGTGGGTACCGAACCTTCAAAATATGTTGAGGCGACATAGTTGCCGGTTTCGGTTAGGTCCAGTTCGTTGATCAACGAGTCCTTGTTGATGTCAAAAATTCCCTTTCGAGTAATGCAGGATGTTGAGCCAGTATCGGGACAAAATGCGTTAGCAGCACCACCTGCCTCGACGCTGCAGCTGAGCGCGGCTTTGGGGATGACGCTGTTGACAAACACGATGCCGCCGCGCAATTGAATGTTTCTGATGGCGCGTTCACCTGGATATTCAGCCTGGGCTATGCCGTCAACCATAATCGGCTCGGCCGCCGGGTTGTCGAAGTTCAGGTACCAGCCAAAGCGAGTGGCGTAGTCAACAGGGTTCGTCGACAGGACTCGACCAGCACCCACTTTTGCATCACCGGTGAATGCCGTATAGGTCTGTTGTACCAGATCTTGCTGAGTGACCAGGGTGCTGCCAAGCCTGTCCCAGATACCATAAATGCTCTGAATATTTCGATTGGTATCATCATCCTCATAGATATAGCTACCAGTACTGAAAATGACGATATAACCACCACACAAATTCGACGACAGAACCTCGTTAGCATCAAATGCCGCGCAATTAACCCCGGTTTTGATGGTGGGGTGAGCGATTACCAGCGGCTGGGTCGTGATAGGTTGCGCAAAGGTTGTACCCTCAGCATCCGTATAGCTTGCACTGTAGAGCAGAGTTGAATGCCAGGCGGCGGGGTCAGGATTGCGAAGGTCAAAGCGGAACAGATTACCAAACCGATCGCCGGCATAGGCGATATCCAACGTACCATTGCCGTCAAGGTCTATCCCTCTTGGCGTCCCTAAGCCGTTGGCGATCCCGGTTGCCGAGCGTCCGGCTGCAGTTATCTTGACAAAGTCATAGCCATCCCCCGCACCGTTGTCGATGGCGCAACCCGCTTTTTCCGGGTGGCACCACTCGCCGTCGGTGCCGCCGTCGACAAACAAAACAAACAATGCGGCGTTGCCCGAGGTGCTGTCATAGCCATTGCCAAGGACCGCTATCCAGCGATTGTCCCTGTCACCACTGGCGGCGCTGCTAGTGGCCTCGCTGACATTGCTGATCGCGATCGTAGGGGTGCTAAAGCTATAGCCTAAATCACTGATGGGCTGTCCCAGCGCGTCCACTGACCGATCATCCGAGTCGCCGGCGACGAGCATGTCTGCATCCACGTCGACACCAACATCAATGACAGGCGTATCATCAAGCGCCGTAAATTCCCACATGACCACTCGACTGGCATTGGCCTCAGTAATAGCCTTGCTGGCGTCGTTGGCACCCGTAGGATCGGTGATGTCCAGCGCGAAGTAACCCTTGCCGCCGGCGCGATAGCCGCCGATGAGCAGGGTAGTCCAGTCCTTTTCGACGGTGCCCGTGTCGCGACGACGGTCTGGGTCGAGATAGACATCATTGACTGCGGCGGCTAAATCAACACTGTATCGATGCGCATAATCCGTGCTCAGCAACTGCTTGATACGCTGGCTGTAAACGCCGGTGATCATTTCGCCGGGCAGATAAGCGAAGTGCTCCTCGCCAGTATTCGCATTAAAACCGTGGAGAAACCCATCATTGGCGCCGACATAGACCATGGGCGTACGCGCCTTGTCATCAGTCTCGGAAAGATTGGTGAAAGACGCCTTGAAGGCCTCGTAGCTTTCCGCCGCGACCGTGGGGTAGGGTGGCAAGGTTCTTCGCGCTCTATCTGGCGTTGCATAAAAAACCGGAGTTGAGCTGACGATGTCACCGAGTCGGCCCTTAATTAGCGGTCGTTCCCGAAGATTACCTGCGGGTCTCTCATGGCTGGAATCGCCACGCAGGTAATTGATGTGTTTGATCATTTGCTGGTCAAAGAGGTCAGGTGTAGGGCTTGTCGCAGGATCAAACACAGGGTCCCAGTCGAGTACACCCAACAGGTCATCTCCCAGGGCTTCAGCGAGTTGCTGGTTGCGCTCGACAATGGTCTGAGGTCTAAAGGCGATGCCTCTGGCGCCGTTAGCCACACTCTTGTCGTAGGTGAGAATTTCTCGCCGGTTTACCGTCGGCTGGAAAGCTGTCGGGTCTTTCAGATCGAGTTGCTCTGCCGCACTCCAGACTTGGCTGCCCAAGGTGCCGTCAGGATTAAACCTTTGTGCCAGTAGATCACCGGTGTTGTCCCTGACGTTATAGATAGCGCGATAAAGCAGTGACTCATGCTGAACTTCCTGTGAATTGAAGCTCACCGCACTGGCGGTGCCGATCGCGCGAGCGAATTGTGAAAAGGCATTGTCTAAAGCAGATTTCAGCGCATTGGGGTTGTCGGCATTGAGATAATCGCCGCGACCATTCACCGCCGTGTGAACCAGATCATTAAGTTTGTCATCGTCTGTCACCACATCACCCCAGTCGAATGCCGAGGTATAGTCAGTCGGCACGTCGGCGAGTGTCAGGCTTCCCGCAACGCCAAAAGCGATGACATAGGTCGACAGGTGTTGATGCATGGTGGGATTGACGTTCGAGCCACCAAAAGCCAGTGCTGCTGCGCCTGCCAGGTCTCGTGCCGTCGCAGGCACCTCGTCGCTTAATGCCGGGTGCAGGTCCCTTTCGTAGAAATGCATGGCAATGTCAGCCAGCGTAGGCGTTATGGCGCCATTCTGGGCATAGCGGCCATGATCCCAGGGGCTATTGTTGTCACCATCAGCATTGCCCGTGTTCAGCGCGGCAGTATTGCCGTTCCAGAAGCCGGCGGTGACGATCAGGGAAAAGTTTTGCTGGCAGTTTCCTTCCGGTGCTGGCAGCACGGGGCAGGTCGCACCGCTGGTGATGATCGTATTGTTACCGGTGCACTCGAAGTAATTACCGGTGCGCTCCAGGCTGTCGCGTATCGGGGTTGAGTTTGATGCCGCGCTATTTCGATACAGATGGGTCAGCAATGCCCCTTTGTTACCCGTCAGCGGTGACTCGTTCATTTCTCGAATGTCAATGTTGTCGCTCGTACCGCCAAAGGCGCCAAAGCCGATTCGCATGTTGTCCGCATTGGCGACAACGACCCCGAGTGCGGTTTTTGCGGTGAAGTGTCGAGTGCGAGAATAGCTGTAGAAATTCGCAAAATTCTGAATTTCCTCGGCGTAGCTGCAGGTGGCACCGGCGCAATCGGTTCTGGCGGGTCCTTTGGGGTAACTGCTTGTCGCCGGTGTGATAGTGACTAATGTGCCCTCGGTACAGATGCCATCGGGGAATGTCGCTGGAGAGGTGCCATCAACGACGCCTACGATATTGTTGGGACAGTTAATGGGGTCATCAATATCTGTCCAGTGATAGTATTTTGGCAAAAGAACATCACGGTCTTGCCCCGGCATATCTTGAGGTATCGTCAGATTGATCTTTCTGCTGGCGGTCTTATAGGGGTCTGAAATTGCATTGGTCGGATCTGCGGCCACATAGGCTTCACCTCGATTATTCAAACCGATCCAAGGTGAATAGGTTGTGCCTGGGTTGTAGTAGACCTTGTTATAGTCTTTGTTGCGCAATCGCCACAGGCCCTGGCCAGGTTGCTGCGCCTCACTGGGTGCGTAATGATTAGTACCATCTTCCGGTAAAAACCAGGTTTTGGTCTGATTACCAAGCGCGTAGTAGCCCTCACTTTGGTCGGTCAATATGTCCGACGCCATCGCTTCAGAGTCGTCCAGCAAGACAAAGACGTTAGGTAGCGCTGGTACTGGCAGCTCAAGTGGACCCTGAGACAGAGTGCCGCTGTCGACGACATTGCCCTTATTAACAGCTGCCGCAGCCTTTTTGGCGATGTCGATATAGACAACCCCCAGCGCACAGCGTGCTTCGCTGGTCGTTCCAGGCGCATCACAAACCCGGTAGACAAAATTGTCGAGGCCATTCTCGGTGACGTTGGTCCCCGCCGGTGGCAAATAGATAAATTCGCCTGTGTTACTGGCTGTACCGGATTCGTTCGTAAACGCCACTGTCGCCAACAGATCCGTAATATTCTGGCGCGGCGAGTAATATAAAATCGTGCTGTCTTCATCCCAAGCCTTGGGGATCTGACTCAGAAGTTGTCGGTAGTTAGTCGTTGTGCTGTTGGGCGGCGTGGGCAACGGTGAGACGGCAACTAGGCGCTTGTCTTGCTCCATATGATAATCGTCAGTGGTGCTGATGACTCGATGGCAGGGTGTGGCCGCAGAGAAGTCGTAGTATTTCAGCAGCGGACCTAAATAGCCGGGCAGGGTGTTCAGTGGCATACCCGCTTCATCAAACTCTTCGCAGACCGTCATGCCAGGTGCATCTGGCTCATTCGTCAGATTGATCAAAATCGTGGCTGTGTCCGTCTGACCGCCTTTGTCGGTGACCTTTAGCGTCAGACTATAGGCCGGTGTGGTTTCAAAGTTCAGTAGTGGTGTCGCCGGTGAGTGGGCGCCGACCAGTAGCTCGCCCATGCTATTGACTCGAAATTCGACGGGTATGCTTAAGCCCTCGATAATGGCATAGCTGAATTCACTATCGCCTTGATCAATATCAGTGGCTTGAAGTTTCAGAACGAAGGTATCGCTCGCTGAGTTTTCTGGCACCGTGACCGTTTGATCGTCGATAACGGGCGCATCGTTAGTGCCCGTTACAGTCACTATCACCGTTTGTGTATCAGATCCCCCTTCGCCGTCCGTGATGGTGACCGCAAAGCGCACATCAATAGTGGCATCCTGAGCCAGTTCCTGAAAGTCAAAGCCAGGCGTAAAGGTATACTCGCCGGTCGTTGAGTCAATGCTGACACTCCCTTCACCGGGCGCCATGGGCGAGACGCTGAAAGCGTGGCTGTCACTCACATCGGGATCTGTGTAGCTGGACATGGCGCTGACGGGGCTGCCGTCTTCGCTTGCCGCAAGGTTGCTGACGGTTAAGGTGGGTGCATCATTAGTGGGGGTAATCACCAGGTTAACCGTCGCGACCTTGCTGAGTCGGCCGTCAAATAGTCGGTAAGAGAAAGCGTCGTTCAGAGTTTCAGAGCCGTTATGGAAATAGTTAAAGCTGCCATCGGCATTCAACGTAAAAACCCCCAAGTGCTGACTTGGCGCACTGACGAGCTCGACGTTCAACTCATCGGAGTTCGGGTCTGAATCATTGCGCATGACGCCAAAGGCGGCTGAAATACTCAGGCTGCTACCCTCATCGACGGTATAGGTATCATCGACCGCCGTCGGCGCACCGTTGACTTTGATCGTGATGGAGGCGCAAGAGTTGTCGAGTGAATCAGTAAAACAATCGGTGAAAATATCGGTCGAACCATCGTCCTTGTCGGTGACTGCATAATAAAAAACCGCGATACCAGCATTGATGCTATCAGCGGCAAAAAATAAGCTTGGACCTGGCGTTGGATAGGACAGAAGACCGCAGTTACTGCAACCGCTTCGAGCAGTCGGGGTGAAATAACCCGTACCAACCTTGAGCGGCAGCAGGGCCGCTTCAACGCCATTCTCTTCATCATTGCTGACCACATTGATGGGGCCTGAGGTACCGACATCGAAGACTAGGCTGGCATCAGTCAGGTAGGTATCATCGATACCTTGTGCAATACCAACGGGCGGCGCTGAATGAGCGGTCACGGCAAACAGGGCGAGAGCGCATGACAGCAGTGTTAAGAAATATTGCTTAATGTAAGACCTCGCCATTTGTCAGCTTCCTGTCGCAGTTTAGCAGTGGTCGATCTCTAAAATTTCTTGCCGTAAGTGCTTTGCAGATACACTTTCGCGGCTGTGGTCTTGCCGCCTCCTAATGCGGTGATGCGAAATACCTGAGTGACATCTGAGCCAACTCCGCCGCCAACATTATCCAGGTTCAGCTGGTCGTCCTCTGACAACACGGATTGTACGTATTCGATGATGTATCTCGGTTGAGTGGCGCTGCCGGAGTAGCTTGCGGCAATGGAGTCAGTCTCGCTCCAGGTTTGCGGCATTTCCCAGCGCGGAGTGACGCCAACACCCTGCATCTGATACTTGCCATTGGCATTTGATGCATAGACTTCGATCGATGTTTCCAGCTCAATGCTGGCTTCTGCCGCTCTTAAGGCAGCCTCTGCTGCTGAGAAAGCACTGTTGGCGTCGCTTGAGTTTCTAGACATGCGCTCCAGCAGACCCGTCATCTGAATAGAGGAGGTACCGAGCAGGGTCACAATCAGCAGAATAATCAGAGTCATGATCAAGACCACGCCAGCTTGCTCTCGAGCTCGAAATGGCTTTTGAGATGGCTCTCGAGTTAGCTCTTGAGACAGCTCTCGAGACAGCCCGCGAAACTCTTGCTGGGAACAACTAAACTTTGGCTTAATTTTCAGAGACATCTTAATCCTGAGTCCTTTTCCATCGCAGACTGACGATATTCATGAGCGGCCATTGCGAAGCGCAACGGTTTGGCTGAATGATCTGCGTAACATGCCATCTGTCTCGGTACCTGGCTTGCAGTATTGCAAACCCGGCGTTGGTATGGCGGTCGTGCAGCCGTGAGTGGGTGAAGTCGTTGCATCGACATTGTTAATGGAGGTGGCAACGACAGTGATGCGTAACGCGCGAACATCATCAAAGTCGATGACGGCATCGGCGTTAACGTAACGGTTTGGAACCCTGTCGTTGTCGGTGTCTATGCCGTACTTGATCTGTAGATCTTCGATGCCATCGACCAATTCCGTTGGTTTTGCCAAACCCGCCTTACGCCACAGGGACATGGGGTATCGGCCGTCATTGTTAGCGCTGGTGCTGGGCGCAATATAGTAAGTTTCTGAGGTGATGGCTGAGACGTAAGCCTGGTCGTTAAAGCTGCCGAAGCGAGCGATCGAGTTGACATTGGTATAGCCGTCTGGGTCGCTTGAGGTTCCGTGCTTCAGCAGGTCGCCGGTAATACCGGTCACTCTGAAAAATGTCTGCTTCTCACAATCGTGAAGATAAGCGATATGTTCCGCTGAAAAATCAAATTGGGTGCTGGCAGTTTGAATGTCTGCGGTATTGGTCGGCATAGCGACGGCCAAGCGATGTCTTTTCTGTGGCAGGTAATTAAGCGTAATGATGTCGGTGCTGCGTAAAATGGTGGTGGTATCAATACCTGTGCCAGCACCTATGCTGGCAGATTTGTAGACGTTCGTGTCCGTCGTGCCGACGGTTTTGGGTAAGCGTGTTTCAATGTTCGGCGACCAGCCACTGGCTTCACCCTCGTAGCCAATAATGGGGGCATCCAGGTTGAACTCGTAAGGAATGTCAGCAAGAAATGTTTTATGGACATCAGCATTAGTGGAAAAACAGCCTTTATAGCCAGAAGCCTGGACTGAACGGCTGATGACGCCAAGGGCGAATCTACCAGACTCTTGCATGGCTGATTGGCCGACGAGTAGGTTATAGGTATTTGAGTTTGCGACAAACAGCTGATTTACGCCTAACAGAATTGCCGAGGCCAGGCCCAGGCCAATGAGCGCCTCAACCAGCGTGAAACCTGCAGAGTTTCGCGCGATGTTCAAATCATGCTTCATGGCACCACGACCAGGTTGACTGACGAGGCGGTACTGAATTTCAGGTCAGACCATTGCACGATAATTGAATATTCGTTGCCAGTTTTGGTTAAAGACGCTTGGCCGTTCGGCAGCGATCCGACGATACCCAAGTCTGAGCAGGCGCTGTAGGTTGAGTCATCCGTGGAATCCGTTGAATTGATTGAGCACAGCCATTGCGTCGTATCGTAGGCGGCCATCTCAACCGGCGTGCAATTGTTTATGGTGCAATCGATGGCGCTGGACGGCGCTGTGGTGAAGGTGACGGGACCGTAAAGCGTTGACGGGTTAACCTGAATGCGATTGACGATGTCACTCGCCAACTGAGTGGCTTCGATGCGAAAAAAGGCATTGCGATTGGCATCCAGTCCCCGCAGCTGCAAGCCGGTGGCACCAAGAACGCCGACGGACATGATCAGTACGGAGATTAACACCTCGATCAGAGTAAATGCTTGTATTGAATGTCTCACTACAGCGACCACTACCTATTCAACAATTCTGTTCAACAAATCTATTTAACAATTCTATTCAATAAACTGATGGAAACTTAACAATCGCCGATCACAGCCCCATCTATCTTGGCACGACCTACTGGCGTTATGGTGATGAGCCGTTGCTTTTCGGGTGCACAAAAAAGGAAGGTCCGAGTGGCGCCGTCATTCGTTTCGCCAAAAGCGTTAAATGGCAAGGATGCGCTTTCAGAGTTGATGCGGTTAACGCCGACGGGCGCGGGAAAGGAGCGTATCAGGGTTCCGTCGCAGTGACCGGGATTACCCGCGACGACACACCAACCCTTGCCAAATTTATTCTGACTGTCGCTGGGATCTGTGGCCTGAACGCTGATGACACCGCTGATCTTCGCGGCTTCGCTGCGGGCCAGGTTGATCGCGGTCACGAGTTCGTTGATTTGAGTCGTGGTCTGGTTTCTGCCCATTATTTTCTTGAAGCCAGGGGCGGCAACGCTCATCCCGAGGGCAAGAACTACCACCACAAGGGTTAACTCTATCAATGTCATACCGCCCATTGAACCACTCATAGAACCGCTGACAGAACCGCTGACAGAACCGCTTATTGAATGACTGATTGAATGACTGATGGCACCACTCACTTTCTACCTCCTAACCAGCTCGATGGCGAACCCTGAATACGCCGGGCCAACGACTTTGGGTGCAATCTTAGCATCTGGCGGCGGTCAGGCTGGTGGATCCGCAGGGTTTGCGCGCTCAACGGTCGATTCTGTTGAACCAGTGGGGCAGACTTTCAGCTCATCGGGTGAGGCCTGCGGCTTGATAGATTTGAGGTAAAATTTAAACCTTCTTCGACATGCTGAGTCTAATGGTTTTTGCTTGCTGTTCTCTTGTCGATCTGTTGTCGATCTGTTGTTGATCTGTTGTTGAAATGGAGTGATGGTGATTTATGCGAATTGAAAAACGCGTGGCGTTTCTGCTGTTAACTCTGGTGTTCTCAACGACAGTCACCGCCAAGACTGCCGTTGATCAATCTTTGGCGGTGCCAAGTGATGCGCTGATCAGCATCGATAACACCCGTGGCGAAGTGACTATCATAGGCTGGGACCAGGCTAAAGTGACGGTTAAGGGCGACCTCGATGATCTGGCTGAAGCCTTTATCTTTGACCTCAAAGACCAGCAGGTGGTGATTGAAGTCAAGGTACCACGGTTGGATCTGAACCGAGGAAACGGCTCGAATTTGACGATTCAGGTACCACAGGAGAGCAGGGTGCGGTTTGTTGGGGTTTCAACGGACGTTGAGATCGAAAACATTCGTGGTGGTGTTCAGGTGCAATTGGTCAGTGGTGATCTCGAGGCGCGCAGAATCGAATCCCAGTTGCTGATCAATACCGTCAGTGGTGATATCGAGATCAATGGCGTCATCGGATCTGTGCTGGCATCCACCATCAGCGGCGACTTGGAGCTGGTCACAACTGCCAAGTCGCTGCGCCTGGACACTGTCTCAGGTGATGTGGACCTGACGCTGAAAGCCTTTGATCAGCTGGCGGTGCACAGCGTCAGCGGCAGCATGGAAATTGACGGCGAGCTCAATCCTGCCGGTCAGATCGAGCTGGCATCGGTCAGTGGTGACATTCGGTTGGGTCTGCAGCCTGGGCTGAATGCGACGCTGGATCTCGATGGAGGTATTAGTGGTGATATCGTCAACGACTTGAGTGATGACGAAGTGGAGACCCGTTTCCCCTCTCGCCAGCGACTTCGGGCGATAGTGGGTGATGGTAGCGGCAGAATAGGGATTCGAACAGTTTCTGCTGACATTACATTGAAGGAAAACTAAACCGCCACCGTGAGCGAATCTCAAACCAAGCAGACAAACACCGGTTGGCTGGTCAGTCTTTATGATGAGCTGAAACGCCGACGGGTGATTCGTACCGCCACCTTGTACGTGGTGATGCTGTGGCCGATTATTCAGGTGGTCGATATTCTTTCTCCCACCCTCGCCCTACCCGACAGTGCGATACGGTATCTGGTGATGGGCTTCGCCACGGGTCTACCCCTGGTGTTGCTGGCAGCCTGGTTATTTGATCTCAACCAGCGGGGTATCGTGCGAGATCACGGGGACAGCCACAGCGCTGAAACCGATGAGGGATTGCTGGGTCCCCGCACCGAGCTGGCGATCATACTGCTGTTGCTAATAATCGTTGCGGGACTCTTCTATATTCAGCTACAGCTTGAAGAATCCAGTGCCAGCTCAGTGGCCGTCAGCAGCCTGCCAACGGCGCTCGACGGGGTTGAGTCAAAAGTGCGAGAGCCGATATCTAGCAATCGAGTCGCGGTCTTGCCCTTTGAATCTTTCAGTGAGGATGCCAATGATCGGTTTTTTGCAGAGGGTCTAGCGGAGGAATTACTCAATGTCCTGGCCGGTGTGCCAGGGCTGCAAGTGGCGGCTCGCACTTCCTCATTTGCCTATCGCGGGGTCAGGAAGTCGGTTCAGCAAATAGGTCATGAGCTGCAGGTAGATGTCATTCTCGAAGGCAGTGTGAGACGGAATGATATCGACAATACGATTCGAGTCACTGCCCAGCTGATCGATGTGCGAGATGGCGCGCACCTGTGGTCGCAGGCTTACGATCGACAGTTCTCCGACCTGTTCAAGATTCAGGATGAAATTGCCGCCGCAGTGGCAAAGGCGTTGCAGATCACCCTGTTCGGTGTTGGCTCTGTGAACCGCCAACTGCGTGCTTCCGCCAGCCCCGAAGCCATGATCCTTTACAGCATGGGTCAGACAGAGCTGGATCGACGTAATGAGACGGGTCTAAAAGATGCCGTCAGATTCTTCCAGCGCGCATTAGATCTCGATCCTGGTTATATCGCCGCCTGGGTCGGTCTCGCAGATGCCAGTGCGCTGCAGGTATCCTATGGCTTTGAGTCGAGGGCTCAAACGCCGGGTCAGCCAGATCTACTCGCCGTCGCGCAAGCAGCCGTCGACAAGGGGCTGCAGTTGGATTCTGAGTCCGGCATGGTTTGGGCCAGCCAGGGATTGATTTATCGAATCAAGTCTGATGACGAGGCGGCCCGTGAGGCACTGCTCAAGGCCATCGGCTACAGCCCGAACTACGCGATGGCGCACATGTGGTATGCCCCGCTGCTGGCGAATGTGGATGCGCAGCTCGCCGAGTTCGAGACGGCCTTTAAGCTCGACCCTCGGTCTTCGGTGGCCGGTTATAATGTGGCAAATCTCTATTTAGACCTGGGTCGCGATGCTGAAGCGATGGAGGTCTTCGCAAGCATCGTTGATGCGAACCCGAATTACGCCCCTGCCTATCAACTGTCCGCGCGTATCAGCAGGTCCCGTGGCCGCATCGTTGATGCTATTCGCCAGTCTGAAAAAGCCTATGAATTATCCAGCAGCGCCCAGGTCGCCTTTGAACTCGCTGAATTACATCTATCACTGGGGAACTACACGGAGGCGAACACCTGGGTCAGTATTGCAAAACCCATCGATAAGCCTGAAAACACCCTCAGATATGACTGGCTTGAGGTGCAGCGCCATGCAATGCAGGGAGATTTAGATCAAGTCCAGCAGGCGCTTCAGCGAATGGTCCAGCCAAGTGAGCCTGACTACGAACGCAGCCTGATCGCATCCTATGCCGCCTATCTGATGGGCAATCCGCAAACAGCCATTGATTATTGGCGGCAGGCGCAGAAGTTGGGTGAGCAGCATCCGCAAAAGATGCGGCCTGTGGATCTTCAACAGTTCGCCAGACTGGGTGCTATTCACGCCTACCAGCAACTGGGTCAGGTCGAGTTGGCGACAGACTTGCTCGTTGCTCTCAAGGCAGATCTGGATGAAGCTGTTGCCAGCGCTGTTCGCGCCAATCCCGATGTCTGGTATCGTCACGCGCTGGCAAACCAGCTGGCCGGCCAGCAGCGCCTGGCACTGATAAGCCTGCAGCGAGCAATTGATGAAGGCTGGGTGGCGTTCTGGCAGGCGCGCATCGAGCCCATCTTGCAGCCTGTGTCAGTCGAGCCAGATTTTCAGGCCATGATGGCGGGTTTGCAGACTCGAATCCATCTGAGCCGCGGTCAATACGAGCTGGAGCAGTCCTTTGCCGCCAGACCCGCCACATCTGGTTCTGGTTCTGAGTAGTTCCCTTGAAGATGGGTCAAAAGACCCAAGCTCAGGTTTTTAAGCTGAGGTTTTTAAGCTGAGGTTT
>Ga0181606_10003458_pt1 | contig 13353 bp, 12 predicted proteins | sample 041ome_10_FD_132994 | JGI IMG/M metagenome (GOLD analysis project Ga0181606, IMG submission 132994) | Coastal salt marsh microbial communities from the Groves Creek Marsh, Skidaway Island, Georgia - 041412US metaG (megahit assembly) | ecosystem: Environmental > Aquatic > Marine > Intertidal... | reverse complement strand
TGGTGCATATCCTACTCCAGTATATGAGCATCTAATGAATGCCCGTGGCGGAATGAAGGCTTACGAACTCGCACAGGCAACAAAAGAAGACTCAAAGGCACAAAAGTATTTAAAAGAATCTCTGATTAATATAATCAGTAGACTCCAATAATAAGGAGAAAAACATATGTTGGATGCACTTAAAACACTCTTTGAAAATGATGTAGTTTCTGAAGAAGTGCGCCGCGAAATTGAGGAAGCATGGGAAGCAAAAGTTAAGTCTAACAAGACTGAAGCAGTTGCTGAACTACGTGAAGAATTTGCTCAGAAATATGAGCATGACAAAGCAACAATGGTTGAAGCCATTGATGCGTTAGTTTCTGAAAGACTAGCAGCAGAACTTGAAGAGTTTGCAGATGATCGTAAATCACTAGCAGAAGCGAAGGCTCGCTATGCTGTTGCAATGCGTGAAAATGCAGACGTAATGAAAAGATTCGTTGCTGAAAGTCTTGCTAAAGAAGTTAAAGAACTTCACGAAGACCAGAAAGGCATTGCTGCAAACTTTGCCAAACTTGAAGAATTCGTGGTAGAATCACTTGCTAAAGAACTTGCAGAGTTCTACGAAGATAAGAAGGACTTAGCAGCAACTAAAGTTAAATTAGTTAAAGAGGCTAAGCAGAACTTGGCTAAAGTTAAAAAAGACTTTATCCAACGAAGTGCAAACCTAGTATCTGAAACAGTTGGTAAATCACTTAAGAGTGAAATTACACAACTTAAAGACGATATCGAAGTTGCACGACAAAATGATTTCGGACGTAAGATGTTTGAGGCATTTGCTAATGAATATGCTAACAGTTACCTAAATGAAAATTCAGAAACTGCTAAATTAATGCAAGTTCTTGCAGCAAAAGACAAACAACTAGCAGAAGCAAAAGCATTTGCTGCTAAAGCAAAAGCAGTTGCAGAAGCAGAGCGTACAGAAAAAGTTAAAATTGTTGAAAGTCATAAAAGACACGACACAATCAATAGTTTGGTTGCTCCATTAAGTAAGCAACAACAAATTATTATGAAGGATTTACTGGAATCTGTTCAAACTGATAGACTACAATCACAGTTTAACAAATATTTGCCAACTGTAATAGACGGCGAAGCACCAGCGAAGAAAAAGAAGGCAATCAATGAAGGCAAGGAAGTAACAGGCAATAGAAATGAAGAAAAAACTACTAGTAACACAGCGAGCAATGAATCAAATGTTTTTGATATCAAAAGACTTGCTGGATTAAATTAAGGAGATTAATATGTCAGAACTACTAGAAAGTCGCTGGCAGGAAACCAAAGGTGCCCTACTTGAAGGCCTTCAAGGCACAAAGAAAAGCGTTATGGCTGCTACTTTAGAAAATACTCGCAAGTATTTGTCTGAGAGCGCAAGCGCAGGTGCTACTTCCGCCGGTAATGTTGCGACTCTTAACAGAGTCATCCTCCCAGTTATTAGACGTGTGATGCCAACCGTTATTGCTAACGAGTTAGTTGGTGTACAGCCTATGACAGGACCAGTGGGTCAAATCCACACACTACGTGTTCGTTATTCAGATACTAACGACAACGTAACAGCAGGTGAAGAGGCTCTAAGCCCATTCAAGATTGCTACAGCATATTCTGGTACTGGTACAGATCCAGCAGGTAAAGCAGATTCAACTGCTTCGCTTGAAGGTTCCGCCGGTCGCAGAATGTCAATTCAGGTCATGAAACAAACTGTTGAAGCCAAGACTCGTAAGTTATCAGCTCGCTGGACTTTTGAGGCTGCTCAAGACGCACAGTCACAGCACGGCATCGACGTTGAAGCAGAAATCATGGCTGCATTGGCACAAGAAATTACTGCTGAAATCGACCAAGAAATCCTAAACAGCCTAGATACTCTAGCAGGTTCCGCTGCTGAGACTTACAACCAGGCTGCTGTTTCTGGTACTGCTACTTTCGTTGGTGACGAACATGCTGCATTAGCAGTTCAAATCAACAGAGTAAGTAACTTAATTGCACAGCGCACACGTCGTGGCGCAGGTAACTGGGCAGTTGTTAGTCCATTCGCACTAACAATCCTACAATCTGCTACTACTTCAGCGTTTGCACGTACAACTGAAGGTACTTTTGAAGCACCAACCAACACTAAACTAGTTGGTACTCTAAACAACGCAATGAAAGTATATGTTAACACATATGCTGGTGACAATGCTGCCGTTCTTATTGGTTATAAGGGCTCAAGCGAGTCAGACGCTGCTGCGTTCTACTGCCCATACATTCCATTGATGAGTAGTGGTGTTGTTCTAGATCCAGGCACATTTGAGCCTGTTGTGAGCTTCATGACACGTTATGGATATGTTGAGTTAAACAACACAGCATCATCTCTAGGTAACGCTGCTGACTACTTAGGCAAGGTTGATATCAACTCTGCTACTGCTGTATTCAGTTAATAGTTATTTAGGTAACGTAGATAAAATAGGGCACTTAGGTGCCCTATTTTTTTGACTAAATTTTCTTTGCATATAATCCAAATAAGTTGACAACGTTTTCAAAGGTCTGTATAATATTAATATTCAGGAAGGTAATTATGAGTGGATGGTTAATTTTACTAACAGGTGCAATATATCTTTGGGTTTGTATTGATCAAGCATTAAAAGGAAACATAGGGATGGGAATTGCATATGCAGGCTACGCCTTTAGTAATATTGGTCTATACTTATTAGCAACAAAATAGTGTTAAAATAAAAGGGCACATTAAGTACCCTTTTTTTATTATCTACCCTGACCTCTATACTTTTTATAACTGCGTCTGGTAGTTTTGTTCATTGAACTAGTTTTAATCATACTATGATTTCCACCAATTGACGTTTTCTTTCTAGTAGGTTCAATAATAGTTTTTGATACTGCTTTCGCCATTTATCTTCTCCAATAGTCTCTAGCATTTACTCTTATAAATTTCTTGTTAGTTTCGTTTTTATTTGGATTTTCAATTGTCAATACAACATTCTTACCCTTTAAAAAAGCATCTATTTGATTAATTGATCGTGCTAATCCGCTCGACAAATAATCTCTGCGACACTTTTTAACTAACCAACGAGATACATTAGGGCGTTCTCCCTTACTCGTATAATTCTTCCCTGATGAACGTTTACCTTTAGCCATTACAAATCCTTTCAGTAATACTATATACTACATATCTCATTTTTGTAAAAATTAAAAAAAATCTGACACCAAAGCACAAAAACGGATTTCTTCATTTATGATAAATACTTTGTAAAAGTTCTGAATAGGAAAACGAATGTCTAAAGTCTTACGTGTAGCAAGTAGTGATTACAAAATCCAGGTAAAAGAAGGCGGAAATATTGTATTAGATACAACCGATAATATTCTTAATCAATCTGGTACTGTGTTAATCACTGGTAACTTACAAGTTAACGGAACAACTACGACTGTTAACTCTGAAGTGTTAGAAGTTACTGATAACATTATTACCTTGTGTAAAGATAATACAGCAGTTGGTGTTCCGGTAGCGTTTGATTTTAGAAGTGGAATTGAAGTAGAACGTGGTACACTAGCAAATACAAATTTAGTATACGACGAAAGAATAAACTGGCATATAGGATCTGTCAGCGGACAAGGTACATGGGTTATTGAGCAAGGGACTACTGTGCTACCTTTAAAAACATCAGGACTTGTAAACGATAGTTCTTTGTATTTGCAACCAGGACCAGGTGTAATTACTGTTACTAATACTGCAAACTATGAACAAAGAATTTGGAATTATGTAAGCGGAGCAATTACAGATGCAGGTGCAGGTATTGTTATTGATGACGATAATATTCCTAACACTAAAGCAATTACAGATTATGTTGATTACTTTTTTGCAAACGTATTCCAGCATAAAATTCTACAAGAAGATACTTATGTTGAAGCAATGGACTTTGACACTCACAGCACAGAAAGTAATGTAGAAATTGGCGTTGACGGAATAGTATCCGCTAAGTTCTACACTAATAGAGCAGAAATTTCAAATATAAAAATTCAAGATAATGAAATTTCTACTACAGAAAGTAATGCAGATTTATTAATTGCTGCTCCTGGTACAGGTGTAGTTAAAATTAAAGATGTATTAGAATTAACAGGGACACCTAATGAAGACGATCCAACATTAGATCCAGATTTTCCGCTTGATGGTGTTAGATTATATTCTAAGACACAAACAGTTGGCGGCACAGGTGTATACTTTAAAAATAAATCAGAAAAAGCAGACGAGATAATAAGTACTAATAGATCACTAGTGTTTAGTATGTTGTTCTAAAGGAAAATATAAATGGCTATAGTAAATAATCAACTAACAACAACCCAATTAGATGCAATAACTGTTGACGCGGGAAAACGTTATGCAATTACAAATATTATGGTTTGTAATTCATATAGTCCAAGCGGTCCAAGTGCATCATCGAGAGACGCAACATTTGATATGCATTTAATTCCAAACGGTAGTGCAAAAGATGATCAAGTAACTATTGTTGTTAAAGAATTAACATTACCCGCAGGCGAAACGTTTACGTTCGATAGTGAAAAAATTGTTTTAGAAGAAGGCGATATTGTTGCATTTGTTGCAAGTCCAGATATTGGTTCTGGTTTAACTGACTTAGCAGCAACTATTAGTTACTTGGAAGTTTAATATGAGACTATTAAAGGCACAAAATACTAACCTACGTAATATTTACGGAAAAGGTGTTAAGTATACTGTTGAAGACGAAGCAATTGTAGATTCTACACTTGCATTCCGTATGCCTAGAGGTACTGGCGACACATTATATCCACCAGGCACCCCTCAAAATCAACGTCCAACAAATCCTGTTAACGGACAAATGAGATATAATACATCCGTTAATGAAATGGAATTATATGAAAACGGTGCTTGGCGTAACTTACGTTATGCAGAACCTTTTCCAATTGGTATTACACAACAAACACTTGGTTATGGTGATGCACAAGAAACTATCTTTGGAATTTTAAATTCAGGAGAACCAGATTTTCCTGTACCAGCAGCAGCACAGAATGTTTTAGTATTAGTAGAAAACGTTTTTCAGATTGCAGGATTAAACTACGGATTAATTCAAAACCCTGCACTAGCAAATAGTATATCAGCAATTATTAGTGTTGGCGCAACTACAATAATTGAAACAAGTTCAGCACACGGTTATAGTGCTGATAACTTAGTAGAAATTATTAATTTAAATGCCAGCGGTGATGTAGTAGAAAATTTAAATACTGGAGATTCAACCAATCCAGGTTATTGTACAGTTGTTAGTGTCCCAGCCGCAAATCAAATTGAAGTTGATGTAGATACTACAGGCGGCAACACTGGAAGTTATCCATCACCTAGTGGAACACTTGCAGACATTAGACGTGTAAGTTCACTTGATGGACTAGCATATCCAGATGGTTGGTACTTGGAGTTTAGTTCAGCACCTGATATAGGGAAACCTATTACTGTGCTACACAACTTTGACAAATAATCCAATAAATACTACGACAGGAGAACTCCATGGCCGTAGGTAGAATATCTGGACCTTTATTAACAGCAAACTTATTACGTGATGGTAGAGATTTATCATTCTCTAACACACATGGTGACGAGCCACTTTTATTCCTAAGCGTTAATGATGGACGTATTTCTGTAGGCAAAACTAGTCCGGGACATGAATTAGATATTACACTTATAGATGAAAGTGACGTATTAAACTCAACCCACTTTGTTGCGGACACTGCACAACTATCTAATTATACAATTAGCGGACAAACTATACAGGTTCCGTTAGGCAATATTGAATTTGAAGCATCTCAAGGTGTATATGTTTCTACACTTGAAACACAAAACCTAAGAATAACAGATAATATAATCTCAACTGAAAATTCTAATGCTAATATTAATATTACTCCTGCAGGATCAGGAATAACTCAAGTACATAGCGATATGAATGTGTACGGAGAAATTTACACTCCCGGAAATGTTATTATTGGTGGAAATATTACATTAGGTAACGACGATAGTGATAGTGTTGATTTTAATTCCGATCTAACAAGTAACCTAATACCTGATGTACATAACGTGTCAAACTTAGGCACCAGTTTGAAAGAATGGAAATCATCATATTTTAAAAATGGTTATTTTAGTACTATTAACACAGATAGTTTAACTATATCAGGTAATGTTATTGAAACTACATTATCTACATCAGATTTAGAGTTGCGTTCTGCAAATACATATGTACAAGTTCCATACGATAATGTTGAATTTAATCAAACATTGACTGTAAACGGAAATACTGTTATTACAAGTCCTTATGAATTTCTTTCTTTTAGTGGAGGAACACTTAATCCATTATCCTTACAAAATATTGGAATGACTGCGGTATTAGGTGGAGGTACAAGTGCAACAATATACGTTAATTCTACAGACGGTAAACTTAAAAGAATATACGGAAATGCTACTACAACATTAGATATAAATTTTGACACTAATATTTCCACTGGCAATCTTTTAGCAGTTCCTGCTACAGCATTTACAGCGTCTGGAGCAACATATTTAGAATTACCAGCAGACGGATCAACTGTAGTTTGGGGATTATTACAGGCAGGTGCATTAGGCACTATTACTAGTGTTACTACGCCGGCTCCTATGTCAAATGTTACTAAAGTTACAACAGTTGTAACTACTGAAATTTCTATAACAGGTGCTATAGATTTTAACTCACTAAATCACAACGGAACATTTACAACAGATAGATTAGAATTAGAAGAAATCGTTATTGACGGAAACACTATTACAACTACAACTTCAAATGCAAATCTAGAACTTTTAACAGTTGGTGCAAACTTTACACAAGTTGAAACTTCTAGATTTAGAAATAATACTCTATCAACCGGATCTGGTGATATAACTCTTGCTGCATCAGATAATATAATTGTTGATTCAACTAAAGCAATAAAGTTACCGATTGGTAATACTACACAAAGAAAAGACGGTACTGGACGTATTAGATTTAATAATTCTGACAATGTATTTGAAGGATACGGATCAGAAAATATTACATTTGGCGGAGTATATTCTGAAAACAGGCAAACTCGTGCAATTGCACATCCTACAGCAGATACTTTAAATTTTTATGTTCAAAATGTTCAAACTACAACAGTTGATTCTTCTGGAGTTACAACACACGGATTACAAGTAGAAGATATATTTGCTAACGGCAATACAATTACAACCAATGTTTCAAATAGTGATTTAGAACTAAGTGCTAATGGCACTGGAATTATTAGAGCAGACAATTGGATATTTGATGGTTCTATTATTGACACCGACGACACTAACAATATCAAAACATTAAAAAATACACTATACGGACATTATAAATTTCAGGGTACTTATGGTGTTGTAATACCTTCGGGCGACAGTTCTAATCGTCCTTCATCGCCAATAATTGGTGACACCCGCTGGAACACTCAGCGTAACTTAATGGAAACTTGGGACGGCTCTACATGGATCATTTCATCAGGTGCTAGTCCTGTTGTAAGCGAAGAAGAGTTTTTAGAACTTGTTGATGAATGGTCATTAATCTTAGGCTAATATCTTAGTCAAACCATTGTTTATTAACTTATTGGATAAATACAATTAATGCAAGACACGACCTTGTTTTGCAAGTCTAAACTGTGGCGCACCCGCAAAGAACCGTAACCAAGCGGATGAAAAAGTGGTGAGAGGGACAGGATCCCCGTATTGAGGAGAAGAGATGGCTGTTGGTCGCATATCCGGTCCGCTCTTAAAGGATAATTTACTCCGTAACGGAATAAATCTCGCCTTTGAGACTGACTTACTATACCTAGACGTGAATAATCAGCGTGTCGGAATCAAAAACGCTACACCTCAATACGAGTTAGATATCAACGGAACAACTAGAACTACTACGTTATTAGCAGACCAATCAGCAACAATTGGCCAAGTTAATATTGACGGTAACAGAATTAGTTCAACTAACGGGTACTTGTATTTAGGTACACTTGACGATGTTGTTTATCAAAATAAATTAGTAGTTGACTCTATAGAAATACAAGATAACAACATTTCTACTTTTGAATCAAATGCAAATATAGAATTTAGACCACACGGAACTGGATCAGTTGATATTCACTCTAACCTAAATGTAGACGGCGATATTACAGTTACAGGCACAGTTACAGCCGATGGTGATATTGTAATTGGAGATGAAGATACTGATTCTATTACAATTAATGCAGATATTGCTAGTAACTTAATTCCAGATCAAACATATACATATGACATTGGTAGTCCTACAAAAAGTTGGAATAATGCATATATTAATGATTTATATTTTACTGTTGCAGAAATAAGTGACATAGAAATACGTGATAATTATATCACAACTACAAGTTCTTCTGCAAACTTAGAACTACGTGCTAATGGTACAGGTAAAATTTATGTCCCTTCAAACGATGTATTAATTGAAAATCAATTAACAGTTTACGGACATACATATCTAACAGATTTAACAGCAAGTGGTAATGTAACTATTAACGGAGACATTACACAAACCGGACAACTTAGTTTATTAGGTAAGTTAATAGTAGATAATGTTCAAATTGACCAGAACACAATATCAGCACTAACTGGAGATTTAACTTTAAGCGCAGCAGGCGCAGGATCTGTTATTACAGATAACTTTGCATTTAACGGAAATACAATAAGCACTACTGGCGATATGATTTTAGATCCAAGTAGTGAAATTATAACTATGAATGCAACTGGCGCTCTTAGACTTCCTATTGGGTCAACATTAGATCGTCCAGCAGATTCAAGCGGTTATATTAGATTTAATACAGACTTGGCACGTTTTGAAGGTTACAATGGCTCTAATTGGATCAACTTAAAGGGTGTTGAAGATTTAGACGGCAATACAAAAATTACTGCTGAACTAACTGAGGGTGCAAATGACAATGTAATTAGATTTTACATTTCAGGTGTTGAAACAGCATCAATTGACTCAACAAAGTTAACTGTACCTCAAGTAATTGTTGATGATATTAATATAGACGGCAATACAATTAGTATTGATACTGCTGATACAGATTTAAATTTTGCTGCTAACGGTACTGGTTCGGTAGTATTTGAAGGTGCAATAGCATTTAAAGATAATACTATTACTAACAGAATACCAAATGCTGTAACAACGTTTGCAAACACAAGCAACGGATATTATAAGTTTGATGGCACAGGTGGCATGGCAATTCCGTGGGGCACTACAATTCAAAGACCTCCAGTGTTAAATACAGAGACAGGTATGATTCGTCTAAATACAGAAGTACAACGTGTAGAAGTGTTTGATGGTGTATCATGGATTTCTGTTGCAGGTTCATCTTCGGGTATTACAGCAGCAGACGGTGCTGAAATTGCAATTGAAACAGTGTTGATACTAGGATAATAATATGGCAAACTTTTTTAAAAATAAAGTAATTAAAGGTGTAGGAAGAGAATTAATACAGGTCCTTGAGACAGATGGTTCAACTAAAACTACAGTCCTTGGAATTAGTTTTACAAATTTAACATCAAGTAATGTATTTTGTAATGTACTAGTACACGATGATACAAGTGTAGAAGGTTATTATTTAAAAGATACATTGTTACCACCTAACACAAGTTTAAGAGCAATGATGGGCGGCGAAAAATTAATAATAGCACCAAACAATCAGATGTATGTTTCAACAGATACAGACGATAGTGCAGACGTAGTTGTAAGTTACGTAGAAATAGTGTAAGGATATATTATGAGTACATATATTGGACAAAATGCAGAATCAATTTTAGCATCGTTAGGAGAACGTTTTTTCTACGGCTTGCGCAGAACAGACGACGGTGAACTATTTTTTGGTCGTGTTGATAAGATGTTAAACACAGATAGTTTAACAATTAATAAGCCTGGTGACCCTACAGAAAACTATCCCAACTTTGTTGATGGACAGGATTTCTTTGAAGGTAGAGATGCATATCATAATATTGTTTACGATAACTTAAATTACGAACAATACAGATGGGATCAAGCAAACATTTATTATTATATAAATGATGAAGGTGAATTAGTTGCTAGTGTTGGTAGAGAACACGTTTATGATGATGGTTCATCATCACTAGGATTGGAAGTATAAGATGGCCGATTTTAATATTGATAGAATACGATTTAGATGGAAAAACGTCTGGGAACCAGAAGTTGATTATATCAAAGACGACATTGTAATTTACAATGGTAAAGCATATGTTTGTTTAATTGGACATACTTCAGACACTATTTTCTATTTAGATTTAAACAACGACGAAATTAGATGGACGTTAATGTTTGACGGTACAGAATGGAAGTCAAACTGGACCACTGAAACATATTATTCTTTAGGTAATTTAGTTAAATGGCACGGTGTTATCTATAAATGTATAGAACCTCATGCTTCGGCTACTAACGACCAAGCAGACGGACTAGATAGAGATATAGAAAAATGGGAAATAGTTGCAAAAACAACCGATTGGTTAAACACATGGACACCGCAGACACATTACGAAGTCAACGATGTAGTTAATTATAGAGGGTATGTATATTTTTGTAATACTAAACACCTTTCTTCAGATACCGACAATGATGGTATAGAACCAGATCTTTCTAATTGGACTATACTTACAACATCAGATTACTGGCGCGGAAATTGGGCTCCGAGTACAAAATATAGAATTGGAGATATTGCCAAATACAGTGGTATAGTTTACAGATGTATCGAAGGACACGTTAGTAATTTGTTCATCGATTCTAGTTATACTAGTTGGCAACAGGTTATATCAGGTATTGAATATCGCATCGACTGGACTGGATCTCGTCGATACAAAAGAAATGATATAGTAAAATATGGTGGCTCTTTGTGGAGATGTATTGAAGAACACTCTAGCCAAACTTTATTTAGAGACGACCAAGATTTAGGATATTGGACTGTTTGGGTACCTGGTTTAGAATTTGAACAACTATGGTCATCATCAATAGAGTATCAAGCAGGTGATATAGTTATTTACGGCGGATACGTTTATACTGCTCTGCAAAATAACTTAAATTCAGTGCCAAGTTTAAACGGTAAAATACAAGATACCGGCGACTGGGAGTTATTGCACGAAGGATATAAACATCTAGGCGATTGGGATGAAAATGCTGACTACAGGACCGGTCATGTTGTACGTTATTCAGGCAGTTTATATATTGCTATATTAGATAACTCAAACGAAATCCCTAATGGTTCTGCATCTTGGCAACCATTAGTTACTGGTCACAAGTATCGTAACGAATGGCGCGATGAAACAACCTATTTCTTAGGAGATATTGTAACTTATAAAGGCGATGCGTATGTATGTGTGTTAGAACACACTTCTGATATTGATACATTTGAACCTTCTTCAACTGCGTCTACACCTTTTGATTTATTGATATTAGGAACAGAAAAAACAGGAACAGAAAATCGTATGACATATCCAGGCGATATGGTTACATACGATGGCGGCGAAACACGTTTAGAAATTGGCAACGCAGGCACAACATTAACTGTTAATTCAGACGGAAAAGCAAGTTGGCAACTATTTGGTGAAATTAATGAATTTGATGCACCAGGCATAGGACAAGTTTTTTATGTTTCAACTGACGGTGAAGATTCTCCTACTAGAGGCAGATCAGAAGGATCACCGTTTAGAACAGTTAAGTATGCATGCCAATCTGTAGATTCTGGACAACCAGTAGTGGATACTACTGTAATAACACAAATGTTGACAGATATTGCAGACGGAGATACTGTTGCACAAGCAGACAAACCTAATTTGAGAGATTTCTTAAAAACTACAGTATCAGGACAACAACGCGGTGATTTAAATGGCGATGCAGTTATTGATAGCACAGATGCTTCATTAATGAATGATATTGCAACAGGTGTAACTTTATCGGGTGCAGAGTATGATTGGTACGTTGCAAATATTCTTACTCCTTTATTAGCAGATATTGAACCTTATTTAGAAGAAGGAGTGTTTTCAGATACACCGTATCCAAAGACTACTATTTTTGTCAAAACGGGATACTACGAAGAAGAAATTCCAATCCGTATACCTAGAAATACAGCAGTATGTGGAGACGAATTGCGCTCAACTGTTATTGCACCAGTCCCTGGCAGAGAACTAAATGATATGTTCTATATGAATAATGCAAGTGGATTAAGAAATTTAACTGTACAAGGACTAAATGGAGTATTAGGATCTGCAAACGAATACTTAACTCGCAGACCTACAGCAGGCGCATTTGTTTCACTTGATCCTGGCAGTGGTCCTAGTGATGAGACTGCTTGGATTATTAATCGTTCACCATACGTACAAAACGTAACTACTTTTGGCACGGGTTGTGTTGGTATGAAAGTTGACGGCGCACTTCACGAAGGCGGGTATAAATCAATAGTTGCTAACGACTTTACTCAATTAATAAGTGACGGTATTGGATATTGGGCGGCGAACGAAGGACGTTCAGAATTAGTGTCAGTGTTTACATATTATTGTCATATTGGTTATCTAGCAGAAACTGGCGGATTTGTACGTGCTACGAATGGTAATAACTCGTATGGCGATTACGGGTCAGTTGCTGAAGGAGTTAGTGACACTGAAACACCTATAACAGGTTATGTAGATAATAAATCTAATCAAGCACAAGTAGGCAGTGTAATTAATAACGGTTTTAATTTACTAGCATTAGATTATACACATGCTGGCGAAGAATATACTTCACCACAAATTACTTTAACAGGTTCTGGAATTGACGCTCAATTAGAATATCCAGAACTTAGAAATGGCGCAATCTCAAACATTAGAATAATTAGTTCAGGCGATAGCGGACCAACAGGGGGATTGAACTATACCTATATTGTGAATGCTGCTCAAAGCGGTGATACTTCAACTATTCAATTATCTGTTGCAGATACTACCGGCACACCAGAAACATATATAGGACAACGTCTAAGAATTTTATCAGGTAAAGGTGTTGGCCAATACGGAGAAATTACAAGTTACGATCCGATAACACGATTAGCAACAATTAGTAGAGAAAGTGACGGAAGTAGTGGCTTTGATCATTTTTCACCAGGATATCCTAGTGCGCCAGTATTAGATCAAACAACACGCTATGCTATTGAACCTAAGATTAATGTGTCTCAGCCATCCTTTAGTAAAAATAGTTATACATCACCATTTATTCCAAATGATATAACATCAAC
>Ga0181606_10003448_pt1 | contig 13368 bp, 10 predicted proteins | sample 041ome_10_FD_132994 | JGI IMG/M metagenome (GOLD analysis project Ga0181606, IMG submission 132994) | Coastal salt marsh microbial communities from the Groves Creek Marsh, Skidaway Island, Georgia - 041412US metaG (megahit assembly) | ecosystem: Environmental > Aquatic > Marine > Intertidal... | reverse complement strand
TACAACATTCCTTCGCGAACGGGCCGTAATATCGAGCCGGAAACGATCTGCCGCCTCGCTGAAATCCCTGGCATCGACCTGCTCAAGGAAGCCACAGGCTCGATGGACCAGGCATCGCAGGTGATCGGCAATACCGACCTGACAGTGCTCTCGGGCGACGACAGCATGACGCTGCCGCTGCTCTCGATCGGTGGTCGTGGAGTGGTGTCGGTGGTGGGCAATCTCGTGCCTGCCGACATGAAGGCTCTGCTGGCAGCCTTTGACGCGGGCGACCTGGCAGCCGCTCGCTGCTGGCATCACAAGCTCTTCAGCCTCTGCCGCGACCTTCTCGGCCTGGCCAGCAACCCGATCCCGATCAAGGCCGCGATGAAGATGGCCGGCCGCGATACGGGAGAGGTGCGACTGCCTCTGCTGCCGCTCGATGACGCCGGTCGACAACGGCTGGAATCCGTCCTCAAGGGCTACGGCGACATACCGCAGGGTTGAGTGTCTATCGCTGGCAGCCTGGTCGCTGACTCCATCGGCAACATGCCGTCGTCTGGCCGCCAGGTGCACGTCCCTCTGCGGCGGCTGCTCGCAGGCCTTCGACCTACTACGCAATCACGCGAATGCTCGCGCCATCGTTGTCGAAGCGGGCAATGCAGGCATCAAACTGGTCGCGGATCTTCAGTCGCTCCAGCTGCTCAAGCACATCACCTGCCTGCTCAAGCGTTTTGCAGCAGCCCATCACAGCCGGGCCCCAGCTGCTCTGAGCCGCTCCACGCACACCCAGTTCTCGCAGCAGTTCAATCAGGTCTGCCATCGCTTCAGCATGAGGGAGCGTCGACGACGCAGGCTCAAACGGCTTGCCGGCGAGGGTTCCATAGGCACACAAGGCATCGCAGAATCCCTCATACGATCCTTCAGTCGCCGCCGGCAGCATCTCCAGCATCGCAATCCGGGCCAACTCTGCCGAGATCTCCCGCGACACCGGAGGCAAGGCCGCAAACGCCTTGCGTTCTGCTTCTCCCCAAAAGCCGACCGCATCCTTTTGCACCAGCACCACACACCGCCAGGCTGACGGCAATCGCACGCGGGCGACCATCGGCGAGAGCCGCGTTGGCGACTTCTTGGCCTTCTCGCCAGTGAAGCGACCGCTCTCCACGATCAGTCCGCCTCGGGTGAAGCCGTGAATGCCAACACACGACCGCTTCCCACGGGCCACCGCATCGGCGAGATCGAGCACCTCTGAGCGGTCGAAGAAGTATTCCTCCTGCGGATCACTCGGAGCACGCCGCCAGAGGTGCCACATGCCAGCCGCAACGGCGAGCCCGAGCTGCGTGCCGCTGCCGAGCCCGACATGCTCACGTGGCGCCGAGGTGATCTCGATCGCCACGCCCTCTTCGGTCCCAAAATCCCAGTGCCGAGCCGCATCTTTGGCAAACCAGACAGCCCGATCCGCCAGTGGCCCTTGGGCAGCGATCTCCGACGCCGGCTTCATCCGCAGATGAAGCCCAGGGCGATCGACCATCACCCCCACACCACCGTAGGACCGCACCTCCTCGTCGCCGAACGAGAACATGCCCAGATGCAGCCTCGAAGGCGTGCGAACTTCTATCTCTCGGGCGGCCGCTTCCCGCGGTCCGCCACCGGCCGAGAGGCCAAATGCGTCAGATCGTGAAACCATAATGACAGTAGACGCCGCAGCCGCCACGACAACAAGCCTGCCGACGAGAAAGCGGCCGCGCCGGGCTCATCCCACGCGGGCCGCAAGCCTGGCGAACGCAGCCCGCTCGCTCGCACCACCCGTCTTCTCCACCAGAATCGCCAGCGGTTCCAGCTGCCGGGCAATCTCCCCACGGTCGATCAGCCCGAGCCTGCTGATCAGAATGGCTGCCTCGACCACGGCGTGCGTTGCCCTATTGATACCACGAAACGGCCGCCCCACCGTCGACGTCACGACCTCGGCCTCAAAGCAGCCACGTTCACTCGAAGTCTCCGCGGCCACCACCCGAAACTCGTGGGCCACGCAGGCATCCTCCAGCACAAAGCCGCCGACCCGCGTCGCTGGCCGGACCTTCAAGGCAGGTGAGTTCCCCAGCACCAGATCAGCAATCAGACTGGCGTTGTCTGTCACATGAAACACCCCTTCGCCGTGCCGCACGAGATTGGCAAACGTGCTGCTCGTCGCAAATGGTTTGAGCGTCAGCCGTCGCAGCCGAGCATGCTCCCGCTGCATGTCTTCCTCGCGGATGTGGGGCCCCATCGCTGCCGCATGACAGCTTCCGTCCGCCGCGGTCGTGGTCACGATGCCTTCGAGAATCATTGGGACGCGATGCTCCGCAAACAGAAGACGGTCTTAAAACGTGACGATACGCGTCGGCCCTTCGGCCACCACCGGACGCTGCCATTCATCGGCAGCAAGCGTCTGCGGGTCCTGGCAGGCCACACCCGCGGCTGTCAGGAAGTTGGCGAGCAGCTCGTAGCCATATTCGGTGAGCACGGCTTCCGGGTGAAACTGCACGCCATGCACGCCCTGTGACACATCGGCAATCCCCATCACGGTGCCCGCCTCATCGCGGGCAGTCACGACGAGGTCGGACGGCAGACGTGCCTCATCAACCACGAGCGAATGGTAGCGGCAGGCGGTAAACGGCTGCGGCAGGCCAGCGAAGATGCCTGTCCCCTGGTGGTGAATCAGACTGGTGCGGCCATGCATCGGCGTGGTCGCCCGCACAACGTCTGCTCCATACGCGGCCGCAATCGCCTGATGCCCAAGGCAGACGCCCAGCAGCGGCACCCGACCGCGTGCCCAACGAACGGCATCCACTGAGATGCCAGCCTCCGCCGGCGTGCATGGTCCAGGGGAGATCACGATCGCCGAGGGCGACGCCGCGGCAATCTCTGCAAGCGACGTGTCATGAGCAGGCACCACATGCACAGGCACTCGGTTCGCAAGCCGCACGAGATACCTCGCAAGGTTAAACACGAAGCTGTCACGGTTATCGATCACCAGTACCGGACGGCAGGCATCTGGCTGCGTCATGCCCCACCTCCGGCGTACACCGCCTCGAGCACCCGCAGCATGCCCTCAGCCTTGTGCAAGGTTTCGGCGTATTCGTCCGCCGGCTGACTCGCCGCCGTGATACCACCACCAGCCGAGAACGTCAGGCAGCCACCAGCAGCAACAAACGTGCGGATCAGGATGTTGAAGTCCGCAGCTCCGTCACAGGAGAGATAGCCGATCGATCCACAGTACGGCCCACGGGCGATCCCCTCGAGTTCAGAAATGATTTCGCAGGCACGACGCTTCGGTGCTCCAGTGACACTCCCGCCAGGGCTGACCGCCGCCAGGCAGTCGACCGCCCCCGCATTCGCTCGCAGCCGACCGGAAACCACCGACACGAGATGCTGCACGTAGGCATATCGCTCCAGCCGACAAAGCGACTCCACCCGCACACTCGCCGGCTCACAGACGCGTGAGAGGTCGTTCCGTACAAGATCCACGATCATCACATTCTCAGCCCGATCCTTCTCGCTCGCATCGAGATCCGCTCCGGCATAGAGGTCAGCTTCAGGGCTGCGAATCACCCGTCGCGTGCCCTTGATCGGATGCATCTGCGCAAGCCGCCGCGTCCCCGCGGAGACCTGCAGCAACCGCTCCGGAGAACTCGACACAATCCAATCGCCTGCTGGCAGCCCTCGACCCGAGAGATCAACCACCGCTGCAAAGGGAGCGGCGTTCACCTGTCGAGCCACCAGGTGAACAGCGACTGGCGACGGACACCGCTCGACGGCAAACCGCTGGGCAAGGTTGACCTGAAAGATGTCGCCACGGCGAATCAGCTCGACTGCATCGGCCACCATGGTGCGGTAGGCCTCTGGGGTGTGCGTCGCCAGGATGCCTGCATGCCCTGGAAGTGGTGTCTGCTGCTGAGCCGGCATCACAGCGGCGACGGTCTGCATGCCTTGCCGCGGTGGAGGATCACCGATCGCCCCGAGCCTCGCGAGCATCGCATCGGCCCGAGCAACCGACCGCGTCTGCCGAGCGACAGGTCCACCATCCGGCAGACCAACCGGAGCAAAGCCCTGCGAGATCAACCAGGCTCGCTGTCGTGCGTGATCAAAGGCAAACACCACATCATAGAGCGGCATTACCACCGACGGGGTCGCAGGGTTCGCAGATGGCGGAGCCAGCCCCAACAGGGCAAGCCCGTGATCGTAGGAGAGCAGTCCTGCAAAGCCACCTTGAAACGGAGGCAGGCCTGGGATCGACGGTGTCGCCACCTGGGCCAGCCGACTGCCGACTTCAGCAAGCACCGCCGTGGCCTCGGCGGACGTCGTCGCCTGCTCGCACCGCACCGTCTCCAACGGATCCACTGCCAGGAACGAGAACCGAGCGAGGCGATGAACGTCGGCCGCCGCAGGGCTGCTCTCCAAGAACAGCAGCCCCGGCACCTCAGCGAGACGCTCAAACAGGTCCGTCGCCTCGACACCCGCCACGAGCTGTCCAACAAAGCCACCACTGGCGGTCAGCCAGCCACGCTCAAGCCAGTCGGAGTCGATCAGTGACGCCACCGCCTTCATGTGAGCCCCTCGCTCTCGCTCGTATAGCCGGTGCGTCTGGCAGCCTCCGCCGCCTGATGACTCGGGCCAGGCCCGGCCTCGGGCTCCGTCAGGTGTCCCCAGTCGAGTGGCTGATCCTGTCGGTAATCTTTGCCGAGCGTCAGGGCAGTCACGGCCTTGGCCATCTCATAGCCGAGGTAGAAGGCATGCGAGGGATCCACATCGGTGCGACCTGCCTCTGCCAGTTTGGCAAAGAGTGCAAACGGATCGCGTGACTGCAGGTGAAGTCCAGCACCGATGAGGTGCAGCTCCCCGCCTTCCGCGAAGATGCGGAAGTTCGGATCACGAATCGAAGCGGCAAGCTGATGCAGCGTGTCGTCACCGAAGGACTGTGGCTTACCACCACGCAGGGTGACCAGCCCCGGCTCGAGATGCTTCGGCAGCGTGCGGTGGGCGACCGCATGATGCACAAGCCGGCGTGCCAGATCGCACTCCCGCACACTCGAACGTGCCCAATGGATCACCTCGGTCGTCAGCACCGAACGGATGCCGAGCTCTTGGCAGAACCCCAGGAGCATCACATTCACACCGGCTGAGTCGACGTCTGTGAGCTCGGTCAGATTCCCCACCCCCATCATCATCTCAGCATCGGGGTAGCGGGCACGCACATCGAGATACCGGCCGAGGCTCGCTGCAAAGCCGAAGCCGATCGGTTCGAGCACCGGATCAAGCCGATGCGGCACACCCTCTTTCTGGAGCCGCTCCACCGTGGCCTCAAAGCCTTCCAGGGTTGCGGGAACATCGGGAACAACAACCACCTCCACGCCCCAGTCCGCTGCCTGAGCAACGTTGGAACTGTTCACCGAGAGCACCAGCTCCGCACCCGCTCGCACGGCGGCAGCAACCTCGTCGGCATTAAAGGAGTCGATCGAGACTCGCAGCCCCTCGCTCCTAAGAGCCGCCACTGCCTCGCCCACCCCAGTCCATCCACCTTCGGGATTGCAGCCGAGGTCGATCAGGTCAGCACCGTCGTGGGCCAGCCGCTTGGCTTCGGCAACAAGGGCCTGCAGAGACAGCCTGGGGGCGTGGTTGATCTCAGCGAGAATCGCGATGTCGAAGCGGCCGTAGTCTGAGCGGTCGGCAGCTGCCTGCCCGAAGAACACATCCAACTGCCGCAGATCAACAGGCCCTCGCTCAACCGGAACACCAGCCACCGTGGCCACCTCGTCGAGCGGCCCGCTCACCAGCCCAGGCAGCACCACTCTGCTGGTTCCCTCCGGAATACGCATTCGACGGGCCACGAGTTTTGTGGTGAGCAGCGCAGCCACCGTCACGTTGAGCACATCAACGGTGTAGTCGAAGCCAACCTTGGGCGCGAGCGCCGCCAGGATCCCGCGGAGCGAGGGCTCCGCCAGCCTGCCGGTCACAAAATGGATCTGTTCACGCGGGTGTTCCACGTTCTGAGTGTTCCACCGTCGGAGGCTGAGGAAAAGGCGCCCTGCGAAAGCCGCCGTTGACAGGCAGCACCTGCCCACTGACCCAGCTCGCCTCCGCCGACGCCAGCCACGTCACCGCTTGGGCCACATCTTCGGGCTCTCCCCAGCGGCCGAGCATCGCCTCACGACGTGCCCGCTTCTGCCAGACCTCGCTCGCCTGCTCTCCCCAGGCGGTGCGAATCCAACCTGGAGCCACGCAGTTCACCCTCACAGTTGGCCCAAGTGATCGCGCCAGGCTACGGGTAAACGCCATCACCGCCCCTTTGGTCGCGGCGAAGAGCTGCCCGCTGTCGCCCTCCATGCCCACGCTGGCCTGATCCCAGCCGATGGTCACGATCGACCCGCCACTGCCCGCCTGCATCGCGGTCCCAAAACGGCGTGCCATGGCGATCGTGCCGAGCAGATCAACGGCCAGCAACGCCTCGAGTTTACGATCAAACGACCAGCTCGCCGCTTCCCCCGTGAGCACATCTGCTCCCGCCACTGCCACAAAGATGTCGATCGAAGGCAATGCCGCCAACACCTCCTCCACGAGCCGCCCTGCCCCGTCTGGCTCGGAAAGATCACCGAGGAACGTGCCCGCATGGCGGTCGTCCGCGGCGAGTAGCTGTGCCACCTGACCGGCGTTGCTAGCAGACCGGCCGTGAATCGCCACCCGGCACCCCGCGGCCGCCAGGGCGATCGCCACCTCACGGCCGATCCCACGAGAGGAGCCGCTGACAAAGGCGGTCTTGCCGGTCAGGCTGCCGACGCGTGCGGCCTCCTCGTTCATGACGCAGGCTCCGCGGTTGCTCCCTCGGACGTCACTGGCTCCTCGGACACCGCAGGCTCGACATCCCCGGAACTCGACGCGGCCAGAGGGAGCCGATAACAGGCAGCCTCCTCACCGTTTCGCACCAGCAGCCGATCGCCTGAAAGGCAGAGGTTGTTCCAGGTCTGCCCCTGCAACGCTTCAAGGCTCGCCAGTTCACGGTGGCCATCCGGGCTCGCTTCCACAAGTACGAGCTCACCATCTTCGCCGAGCACCAGCAGCACATCGCCAACCGCGAGGATCTGCCCCTGCCCGTAGCGTCCCCGCTTCCAGGCACGTGCTCCATCAGCCAGCCGCACACACTCAAGGATCCCATCGGAGAGCCCGTAGGCATGTCCGTCTCTGATCACCACGTTGGCAAACTTGGTCTTCAATGAGCCCTGCGACGCCCACACACCAGCCGTTGCCCAGGCAGTTGATTCCCCGGCTGCGTCTCCAGCGGTATCGATGCGAAACACCGCGCAGCCCACACCATAACCCTTCGAAATAAACATCCTGTTGTCTTCAAGAAGGCGAGGCTGTGAACAGGACGCATCCGAGTTGGAATGACCGAGCCACGGGAACGAAAACACCGGCTCGCTCGCGGCCGCATCCCCGCTGAAATCGTCGCCCGGAAGGGGATAGCCCACCACCGCCGCCTCATCGACAGTGACCAGCAGCTGCCGCCCAGCGATCTCCATCACCTGTGGAGAGACATAGCTGATCTGCGAATCGCCAAGCGTGCCGGTGAGGCTTCCAGTCACTCGGTCATAGATGGCAAGCGACACCGGGCCGTCATCCCGCGGCCCACCGCCAGGAACGATCAGCCAGCGTCCGCTGACCAGCGGGGAGCCTGAACGGCCCCAGGCCACCGCCACCGCATGGGCATCGCGATCGATTCCAAGGTCATCGAGCACATTCGTTCGCCAGAGTACCTCGCCACTGCTGCCCTCAATCGCATGCAGCCAACCCGTCGCTCCGGTGGAGTAAACCACACCCTCGTGAATCGTTGGCGTGGACCGTGGACCGGTTCCACCGAGCACCGTCGTATGTCGCGCAGCGGCGCCCACCGCCCACTCGCAGCGACCTGAGGTGATGTCGTAGCAGGCCACGATTTCTTCCGTATCTCGCTGCTCAAGCGTCACGGCATGATCGCCCACAACGGCAAAGCCGCCCCAGCCAGCACCGATCGGCTGTCGCCAGAGCAGCTCCGGCGGCGTGGCATCCCAATCGGTGACCAGCGTCACACCGTCGACCGTGGCATCGCCTGCTGGCCCAAGAAAACGGGCGAAGTCTTGTGGCGTGGCCTTCCACGCCGAAGCGACCGCCTGCGTCTCGATCTCACCTGAGCCTGGCAGGAGCTGGTCTCGCGACGGGCTCCATCGCCAGGCAAACTCCGGCACAAGGTCGCCAGTGACTCTCTCGATCCGCAGCGTGGCCAATCCCGCGACCACCAGGAGCAGGAGTCCGCCGAACACCCGTCGTTTCACCCCTGCTGCGTAGCTGCTCTCCCGCCAGAGCCAGAGCACCAGCGACACCAGAATCGAGAATCCCAGGATCAGTGTGATGATGTTGATCACCGCATGATCGACGACCGGCCCCACCACTCGCTCAAGCCCTCCGCCGCGGACGAGCGCAATCGCAGTGGCCAGCGACGCCACGGTGATCATCACGCGACGGTTTGGCACCCGGCCGCCTTGTGAGCTCCGCGGATCGGACGTCGACGCCGCAGACGGCCGATTCTCCGGCGTGCTGGGAGTACCAGAAGCGTTCTCAGAGGACATGCAAAACTCCCAGAGGAGGCGAACGAAAGAGCCGACCCTGACGATGCGGCTCTTCGCATCACCGCGGCGAGGACGACAGCTTCGGTGGAGTCTAGCGGTCGTGCCGAAAGCCAGCCACGCCGATGAGCCGAGCCACTCCCGATCACGTCAGGGGTTTCTTGTCGCTGAATCTCGGCTCGACTACCTTGAGTTGTGGCACACCGTGCCAGGTCACCCACGCCGGATTTCTCGGATTCTCCCAAGGCTCGCCATGTCGATCTCCCCGTCTGACCATGCCACCGCACACGACGAGCCACGCTCCACGGCCTCACCCGGAAGCCTTGGCCCTTCCACGATGGCAGTGCACGCAGGCGAGGCTCGCCAGAAGCCGGGCGACGCGATCACAGACGCCGTGTTTCTGGCGAGCACCTACACCTTTGCCAACACCGACGCGATCATTGCTTTCCTCGAGGAGGGCATCGAGCGGGAAGAGTATGGCCGTTATGGCAACCCGGGAGAGCGGGTTGTCGAACGCAAGCTTGCCGCGATCGAAGGTGGCGAAGATGCTGTGCTGTTCGGCTCTGGCATGGGCGGCCTTGTCGGCCTGCTGATGGCACACCTCAGCGGTGGCGATGAGGTGATCTTCTTCGACGAGTGTTACCACCGCAGCCGCGAGTTCTGCTCAAAGCATCTCACTCGCTACGGTGTGGGATTCAAACAGGTGAAGACCTGCGATTACGACGCGATGGAGGCAGCGATTACGCCTGCCACCAAAATGCTCGTCAGCGAGTCGCCCACCAATCCTCACCTCAGCATCATCGACGTGGATCGGTTTGCCGAGATCGGGCGACGCCATGGCGTGCTGACAATGATCGACGCCACGCTGTGCACGCCCTTCAACCTCCGGCCACTCGATGCCGGTGTCGACTTTGTGCTCCACTCAGCCACCAAGTATCTCGGTGGCCACAACGACCTGCTCGCCGGCGTCGTCGTTGGCAGCCGCGAACTGATGGAGCCGATCCGCAAGCTGCGAGGCATCATGGGGGGTGTCAACTCACCGCATAATGCCTACCTGCTGGAGCGAGGCCTCAAAACCCTGCCGCTGCGGATGGAGCGACACAACGCAAACGGGCTTGCTGTTGCCCGCTTCCTTGAGTCGCACCCGCGGGTGGAGCGGGTCTACTACCCGGGCCTTGAGAGTCACCCACACCATGACGTCGCCTGCCGCACAATGCGGGGCTGCGGAGGGCTGGTGACCTTCCTGCTCGCCGACGCCGACTGGAAAGCGACCTCAGCGGTCATCGATCGGGTCCGGATCCCGCGGATTGGCCCGAGCCTCGGCGGCGTGGAGTCGCTGATCGAACAGCCAATGGTGATGAGCTACTGGAACTACTCCCCTGCTGAGCGGGCGGCGTTTGGGATTCCAGACTCGATGATTCGCATCGCCTGCGGCATTGAAGACGCCGACGACTTGATCGCTGACCTCGCTCAGGCACTGGCCACCGACTGACGCCGCAGCGTGCCAGACGGCAGATCACGCCCCGACCGCTAAAGACAGGGGGGCTGCGCAGGCTCGAAAAACCGAGAGGTTTTTAACGGAAGTTTCGGTCCTGCCGATTCCGATAACTGTTCCGGACCATTTCCGCGGCCGCTCTGGTGAGTGGCTGGGATTGAGAAGGAGACAGGCTGCAATGAACGCTGCGAACCCCTCGCGGAATCGCTCACAGGCCCGACACGTGGCCCTCGTCTGCTGCGTCACCGCGGCATGGCTGAGTGTGAGCAGCTGCCAGGTGATAGCCGCTGACGCTGCTGTTGGAAGCGATCTGAAGTGGACCGCCCATCGACAGAGCCGCAGCGAGCCGCCGGCCCCAGTTTCGATGGCCTCCCGCCCGGGCACCGCTGCGCCCGGCCCAGACAGCAGCGACATCGAGGCCGCTGAAGCAACTCCTGCACGCACTGCACCTCGGCCGCCAGTGGCCACTGTGGTTGCGGAGCCAGGCAATCCGTTCACGCCACCAATGCGGGTTTCGAGTGTGCCCCAGGGGCAGATTCGACAGCCGATGCCTCGCCAGCAGGCGGTGTCGCAGCCCGCCCCCGGGGTCAACGTGTCTGAGCTGATGTCGCAGATGATGTCGTCCGCACCCTTCACCCGCACACCGCAGGGTGAAATGCGAACGACGATCTACGGTGCGGAAGCGGCAGCTTCCCGGCAGGCTATGCCGATGCCTGGCGGCTCACGGACGGCTCGGCCCGATCGCTACGCGATGAACTCCGACGACCTGCCCTCGGTGATGAGTCCATCGCTGGCCGACGACTCCGCTGACGCGGGCTCCGCCCCGTCCTACGAAGAGGTTCCCGCTCCAGCAGATGACAGCATGACGTTCGTCGACGACTCCATGATGTTCGACGGCGAGATGCCCTGGACGCAGCCGCATTATGATCCCGCGATGGAACGGATTGCTCCTGGACCATCGCCACCTCCTGGAGCTGCGATGCTTCCGGGTGGCACTGTGGTGAGTGAGCCTGGCGTTGCCGGCGGCATGTGGCTCGGTGAATACCCTGGCCATGACCCCTACGGCTGCCAGGACGACTGCGGATTCTTGCCTTGGTTCCCAGGCCACCACCACGGTCGGCTGTGCAACTGGCTTCGTCAGTTCGGCAAGCCCTACTACGGCTGGCGGTGGTACCGCGACCTCACAGCCAGTGTTGGCACGGTCGGCTTTCAGAGTGCCCCCGACCTTGGCTTAACGGGGAACTTCGGTTTCAGCGAATCGCTCAACTGGGCGATGCCGCTGTGGAATGCGTTTGGCATTGGATGGCAGCTCGGCGTGCGTGGCGTACAGACCAACTTCAACAGCACGTCGCTCGTTGTGGATGGCCAAAACCTCCTCAACAACAACGCCCGCAACCAGGTTTTCGTGACCACAGGCCTGTTTACCCGCGCGTTTGAAGGCCGGGGGCTCCAAGGCGGCGTCGTCTGGGACTACCTCACTGACAGCTGGCAGCAGGATGTGGACATCGCTCAGGTGCGAGGTGAGGTCAGCTACGTCTTCGGAGCCTGGGAGGCAGGCTTCTGGGGCACAGGCAACGTCCGCGACTCCAATAGCATTTTCAGCCGCCGCAACCCGAACGCAGTCACTGCCGATTCGGTCGACATCTACGCCGGCTTCTATCGGCTCTACTTTGGCGATGCCAATGAACTGCGAGTCTGGGGCGGTGGCACAGGCACCCAGGAGACAATCTTTGGTGCCAACCTACGGTCGCCGATGAATCGCAGCCTGGCACTCGAAGGTGCGTTCACCTACATGCTGCCCGGTCCGTCCACGACCCTTCCACTTAACCAGTCTGGCACGGCCTACGCATCGTTCACGGAGCCAGCCTGGAACGTGGCCATCAATCTCGTCTTCTACCCCGCCTGCCGGTCACGACGGGCCCTGGCCAGCCCATACCGTCCGCTGATGGATGTGGCTGACAACGGCAACCTGATCCGGGCTGTGAAGCACTGATCCGACGGCCGCCCCAGCAGCCCATCCCGGCCAGCGGGGTTCGGAGGTGAAAAACACGCAAAAGATGCGGTTTTTACGCCTCGATCTGCCACCCTGAGGGGGCGGCTGATATGCTGCGGCGGCCTGCCATTGGCGTTGGCCGCGCCGGAAGATTGTGCATGCCCGCAGTCTCCGTCTCGACGCAGCCGTCATTTTGGTGGGAAGCGACTCGATACGCTCCCAGACAAACCACACTTTTCAGACGGATTCGCCTTTCATGACCACTCCTGAAAACCAAGATCCTTGGGGTTCTCTGGCTGACTCACTGGGCGTGCCCGCCGGCAGCGCACCGGAACCTCCCGTCGAGAAAAAAGCCCCTGAACCGGCACCGGCACCAGTGAATCCTGCCCCGAAGGCAGAAGCCCCACGTCGTGAACCACGGCCCGCGCCGACCGCCGATTGGACAGCCCTCGCGAACGAGTTTGGGCTTGAACCCGCCGCCGAACCCGCCGCTCCCGCAGCGGAACCTGCTGCCGCCGAGGCAACTCCCACATCCCAGGACGCTCCTCGCGAAGACCGTCGTCGCTCAGACAATCGTCGAGATAACGAGCGACGGGGCCGCAGCCCGCAGGCAGATCGCCCCAAACGGGACGATCACGACGACCTCGCCAAGAAGCTGGCCTCCGGTTCTCGCCTTTGGGACGACGAGCCGACACCTGCAGCTCCTGCAGCTCCTGCAGCTCCTCCGGTCGCCGCACGCCCCGTGGAAGAGCGTCGCGTCGCCAAATCCGCTCGCGAGGAAACACGCGAACCAGATTCAGATCGTAGCTTTCTCGATCGTCCCGTCCGTCAGGCCCGCGTTCCAGCTGCTGCCGAGCACGAGACTAACGAGCACGACGCTGCCGAGGGCGAGGGAAAGGATCGCATCCGTGACCGCGACGCGGACGCTGAAGGTGAGGGCGAGGATCGCCCACGCCGACGCCGACGTGGCCGCCGTGGTGGACGCGGTCGATCCCGCTCGCGTCGTGACGAGGCCGGACGCGACGAGGACGCTGGTGAAGATGCCGATCGGCTGAGTGATGACCTCGGCGAGCAAGCTGAAGACGAGCGAGATACTGGCGACGACGGTGGTGATACGCCCCGCGAAGAAGCAGAGGCGGATGATCGGGACGAGCCGCGACGTGGCCGTGGCCGCAGAGGGAGAGGCCGGCGTTCACGACGCGGAGCGGATGCTGACGGAGAGCGGCGGCCACGACGTGACGACGAGGGCGACGAACTTCCTGAACCTC
>Ga0181606_10003442_pt1 | contig 13375 bp, 8 predicted proteins | sample 041ome_10_FD_132994 | JGI IMG/M metagenome (GOLD analysis project Ga0181606, IMG submission 132994) | Coastal salt marsh microbial communities from the Groves Creek Marsh, Skidaway Island, Georgia - 041412US metaG (megahit assembly) | ecosystem: Environmental > Aquatic > Marine > Intertidal zone... | reverse complement strand
GTTTGGATTATATTCCATCAAAACTGTATTGTCGGATTGTACTGTTTTTTCAACAGTGAATTGCCAGTCCGGAACTCGTAAAATTAGTGCACTAGAAAAAGAAATTAATCAGATAAAACAACAAATATCCACAGCACAATCTAATAGCTCTTCTTTAAAATGTACTGAAATAAATACTGCAAATACGAATATTGATGAAGCACCAAAGATTGATACCTCGCTTTGGGAGCAAGGTGATTTAGCAGTTCTAGAGGGATGTTGGAAACTCGATTGGGACTACGAAATGCTAAATGTCGATACGAACGAGCTCGTTGGTGTCACATCCTGGGATGTATGTTTCACCTCCGGCTCGAAAATTGGATCACAAACATTATTATTTGAAGACGGCGAAAACTGTATCGAGCAACCGATTATGGGTGAATTCAAAAGTATTAATGGGCAATCGAAGTTACATCTAGACGACACAAAAGATGTAGAATGCAAATCAGGAGCAGTTGTTTTTCAAAGGCGCATGGAGTGCGAACTTATGCAAAACGGTGACCACGCAATGTGCTCAACCTCTTCCTTGGGGCGTGATGGGAATTGGTCAGAGTTTCGTCCCAAAGGTGTTAGACTGTCGCGGAAGAGAAACTGATGGAATTCATTAGGCGAACTTGGCAGAACAGTTGGTTTCTAATTCTTCCCATAATTATTTTGGGAATTTTTGTGATTTATATTTTATTTTTAGGAGTAAAGTTATCCCATCAAGATAATGAACGTTTATCTGGACTGCTAGTAGAGAAAGATCTTTTGAAAAGTACTCTTCAGGACCTCACCTTGAAGTCAGAGGCTGCTGTGTGCATGGGGGAGGAGTTAGTCATTCCTTCTGGTAATATTGATGATTTGATGCCTCCCAAAAATGCCAGTGATGTAGTGGAGAAACTTGAGAAGAGTGTGGTTCTCATCTTGACTGAAAATGGATTGGGATCAGGGTTTTTCGTGACTCCGAGCAAAGTTGTAACAAACGGTCATGTTGTAAACGGTTCTGCGTCCAAGGGAGCGGAAGTTTTTATTGTTAACGCGAATATTGGAGTTCATCGCGCTAGGGTCTCAGATATACAATTTTCTGGAGATTATGCTGAAGATTTTGCGTTGTTGACTATTGATGAGCAAGTGGGGACCCCTTTGACATTAGTAAATGTTCAATCCCCAAGTGATTTTAAATTGGATCAGGTTTTCGCTGCCGGTTTTCCTGGGTCAGTAATTGAAAGCGATCAAGAATTTATAAAACTAATTGAATTGGGAGAATTCTCAGTCCCAGATTTAGTTATCACAGACGGAACTATCAGTTCTCATCAAAAAGTCTTCGGAGAGGTATTGGCGTTTGTTCACACTGCGCAAATGTCTGGTGGTAATTCTGGAGGTCCACTAGTTAATCAATGCGGCAACGTCATCGGTGTAAATACCTTTATAAACACCTCAACTGATGGAGTTCGGAATTTCTCCCTAATTTCATCTGAACTATTACAGTTTTTATCGCGAAGTATGGTTGTACCGCGCGTATCCGCTAGGGAGTGTAAATAGATGGCCCGGAAAAGTAATTTTATAGGAACCACTGAAACAGGACATCTTTCTGCTCTCGGGAATGCACAACAGCGTGACTATAATTTTGTAAAAAACCTACTGAATCGTAGCGATCTGATCAAGTATTTTGCAGAACCATCAGTGCAGGAAAACCAAGAAAAAATTGATTGGTACAGTGATACGCGTGGAAAAATTATTGAATTTCAAGATCTCACCACACCACAGGTTCAAAGAGCACGAGAAGAGTTGAATTGGTTAATACGAGAGTTAAAATCCGTAGCTTCAAAAGCAGAGAACCAAGTCGATAGGCAAGCGATAGAAAACCTGTCTGTGCTACCTGATACAAATTCCATTAAGCTGGTTGGTGATCAGATAACCATTATTAATTGGGCCTATCGTTTGCACAAACGTGCAAAAGGAGACCGCCAGTCTTCTGATTTTGCTGGTTTCGTGGATACAGATACAGAGGCTGACACGGTGGCAGAAACGGCTGCCGGTGTTGAGGTAGAAAAGGCGATCGCATCAAATGCTACTGGGGCAATTAAAACCGCTAAGATTGACGCTGAGCCTACAGAAAATAATTCGACACCAATTACCGATGATCCCAAAGATTTGCCGCTTGAAGCCGATCGAGGTGATGAGAATAACTCGATAAATACTGAACCGTCGATGTTCAGTAAGGCTAGTTGGATTTTGCTATCAGTGTTTTTCTTGCTGTTAATTTTAACACTCATCCTTTTGAAGGATGCATGTGGGGTGGAGGGATTACCATTTCTTTATTTTTGTTAAATAATCTATATATAAATTTTTCTGTTAAAAGTGGCAAATCAGTGTAAAATTTCGAGACTGGAGATCATTCATGGAACTAATACCTTTTTCGGGCATACAAATTGTTGATTTTGAAATCGATCTGTCGAAGTTGGAAAAACCTCGCAAAAAATTTGTTGTCAAGAACGATGTATTGTTTCCTTTGGATAAGCATAGCGAGCAAATGCACGATGATGGACAATTCTCTGAAAGCTATTCCCAAGTAATTGAGCAATTTAAAGAAAAATGGATACCTGCACCAGTTTTTCGTTTTTCTGGCACCGCACAAGACGGCGTGAAGCAGTTCGATGAAGGTCCATCAACATGGTCTCGCATGAGGGCAAAAATTAGGGAGCGTAATGAAACTGGAGAACCCACAATCGTCGTCTTCCAACTAGCCTTTGATACTACAATTGATCTAGAAAATGACCCTCGATTAAGTGGTGAAGACTACTATCTGATGCCATCTTTGGCAGATGTGCTTGCTGAAAAAGAATTCAGTTTTGTGTCTGAGGCAAGTCAAATGGATTGGTTTTTGGATTCTCAGATTGAAGAGGATGGACAGTGGATTGATACGCAAACGTGGGTGGCAGATTGGATCAAGGATGTCATGATTTCCAACGGCGTTCGTGAAACCCAGTCGACCCTACAAAGAGTATGGGCAAAGTATTTCACTTTTGTCGAGGTTCTGGGGCGACTAAATATCCCAACATTCAAACTACTTGATACCATCAGTGACAGTAGACGGTACACTCCCATAGAAACAGATTTTATACTAGATTTGGGAAATTCACGTACGTGCGGAATACTGTTGGAGAAGCCGGATAATCAAGATATCAAAATTGAGTCTGCAATACCTTTTAAAATCCGTGATTTTGAAAATGCCGAAGTTTATCGATCTGGTTTGATGGAAAGTCGTGTTGAATTATCCCAAGCTAATTTTGGTAGGGATGACTTAGCGAAAAAGACTGGAAGAATGGATGCTTTTCTTTGGCCGAGTCCGGTTCGTATTGGGAGTGAAGCAAGATCTCTACAGTTGAAATCAAAGGGAACGGATACTGCGTCCGGTTTATCTAGTGCAAAACGTTATTTGTGGGATCAGAACCCAGTGGAACGTGAGTGGAGATTTCAAGGTTCAAATCCATCCAGTCAACCGATGATCGCGATCCAGACAAAACAACTTCTGACAGAAAACGGCGATTTAAGACAGAAGGGTGACGCATCCGCACGAGAGATACGGTTTTCAAGATCTTCTTTTATGATGTTTATGATTGCTGAATTGATTGCGCATGCGTTCACACAGATAAATAATCCGCAGGAAAGGAGTTTGCGTCCCAATGCATCAATCCCGAGACGGCTATCTAGAATTATACTTACTATACCAACGGCAACACCCTCTAGAGAGCAAAGCATACTCAAAAAGAGAGCTAACGAGGCTCTCGATTACGTATGGAAAATTCTTCAACTGCCAGAGGAAACTCTAGTCTATTCAAAGCCTGAACTTTTAATTGAATGGGATGAAGCCAGTTGTTCTCAACAGGTATTCTTATTTAATGAGATTAGTCAGGCCTACAGCCATGAGTCATGCAAATATTTGGCAGATTTTGGACGTAAAAGGGCTATTAATGGGCAAACGCATGATAGTCTTAGAATTGCATCAATCGATATCGGTGGTGGTACGACTGATTTAATGATCACAACTTATTATGACCCAACAGCCAGAGATGTAATACACCCTATTCAAGAATTTCGTGAAGGGTTCAGGACCGCTGGTGATGACATTTTGTACGGGATAATCAGGGACGCGCTCATCCCTGGCTTTGTAAAGCATTTGGAAAAACATGCTGCGCCTTCTGCATCTATGGCATGTGCGAACTTTTTTCAGTCAGTCGATGATGCAATGTCAGGAAGTAAATCTAATTTCGCTAACTCAATTCTGGTTCCTGCCGCAATTTCGATCCTGTCTCAATTTGAACTAGCCGATATCAGCGTTGGGGTAACACAAATTAATAATCCTGCAGAATATAATCAAAATGTATTTAAAAAAATATTGGATGATTTAGCTAAGTCTTCCGGGATCTCAGAATGGCCGGCATCCTCAGTTGAACTTGACGTCTCATATACTCAATTCAAAGGAATAGTTGATAATGTGCTATCCAGAGTTGCTAACAATATTACATTAGCGATAGCAAACTTTGACTGTGATTACGTGTTATTAACTGGGAGGCCGTCTAAATTACCATATGTTCGATCGTTATTTGAAAATATGATGATAGTACCTCCTGATCGATTAATATCACTTCATGAGTATTCGGTTGGTGTGTGGTACCCGTTCCGTGATGCAATGACAGGTAAGATAGGAGACCCAAAATCTACTGTAGTTGTAGGAGCACTTCTGAATTCAGTGGCAAGGTTTGAACTAGATAATTTTAGTTTCAAAAGTGAAAGACTGAAGTTGCGTAGCACCTCAAATTTCATAGGTGAACTTGAGTCAACGGGTCAGCTAAAAGATGAGAAAATCATCGTGGACAACGTAAATCAAACTAACGATGAAGAATTTACCTATGATTTCACCAATCCAGTTCATTTTGGATCAAGGCAAATAGCAAATGAGAACTGGTCAACATCTCCGCTTTACAGATTATCGGTGCCTAGCGCAGGTCTAGGACAATTTTCTTTACCTTTAACGGTTACACTTCGAAGGGATCCAGATGCGTTCGAAAATGAAGACGATATGACTTTATTGCGAAATGAAGCGAAAAAAGAGGAATTGGTTATTGCGGAGATTATAGACCAAGATGGGCGGTCTGCGCCTCACGATACCCTGAAATTATCATTTAATACGCTTGGCAAAGTTGATAATTATTGGCTAGAGACGGGACTATTCACATGAGTATTTCAGATAAATCTGGCGAACAAATACGTGTCTTAGAACGTTTGAATGCATGGTCAGCAGAGACTGTAAATACGAGTATGATGGGCGCTCATGCTTCATCGACCAGTAAGAAAATAAGAAGTTCGATATTTCTTGCAAGTAATGTTCAATCAGCGTCTAGTTGTAAACCTACAGTTGGGGTTTATGGTCCATCACAAGCAGGCAAATCATACTTGACCGCTAAATTTGCTGAAAATGAGCAGGGAATCCTTAAGGTAAATTTGGGTTCAGAACTTGATTTCCTTCAGGACATTAACCCTCCTGGAGGCAGGGAGAGTACCGCATTAGTTTCACGGTTTACGACAGACGCGACCGATGTTGATAATGCCTTCCCGATTAAGGCTAACACATTAAGTGAAACAGATATCATTTGTATTCTGGCCAATAGTTATTTTTGCGACAATTCGCATGCAGAATACCCAGAAGTTGGAGATATCGAGCGCGTAATTGATGGCTATGAATTTGATGGCAATAAATTTGATATTTTTAAAGATAGTGATGCCTATAGATTGGAGCATTATCTCGTAAAAAAAGTTCTCCCCACTGATATTAGTGAAAGATTTACATCCTTATGGGATAAGGCAGTAGCAATTAAACAACTACAAAGTATCCATGAACGCGCCAACCTTTATTCATTACTTTGGAACAGAAATGAACAATTTACCAATCTTTTCATAAGATTGTCAGATTCCTTACAAAAACTTGGCAATGAAAAACAGATATATCTGCCAATTAGTAGTTTGATGCCTAGGGCAGCTTCGATCATTGACGTGTCAATACTTGAGCACCTAGATAATGCGACGTTAGATTTCGAATTAGTGAAAACCCATTCTCAAGAAGTACAGATAGAAAAGTCAGTTTTGTCTGCCCTGATTTCTGAGTTGTACTTACCCATTGTGAACCCAAAGCGTAAAGTCTTCGAAAAAGCGGACCTATTAGATTTTCCAGGAGCAAGAACTCGGTTTCAAAAACGGTTACAAGATAACCATGAAAATGGGGTTCATGAGTTTTTCTTGCGCGGCAAGATTGATTATCTATTTCACAAATTTACTATGGATTTGAGACTCGATGCATTGGTTTTCTGTGTTGATCCAGGCCCGTTGAATGTGCGTGAATTGCCCGACTCACTGGATGAGTGGTTACAACTTAATTGCCATGATCACCTTAATTTTGGTGGTAACTTATTTTTTACTTTAACCAAATTTGATACACACTTCCCAGACGCTGCAGGAAATCAAACAGATGAATCACAAAGATTTGAAAATGCTCTAGACTCTGCTTTAATCCAACCCTTTGCTCGCGAGGCTACTTCTTGGCCTCTTAATTGGAATGGTCATCGCTTTACTAATGTCTTCCCTTTGCGCAACCCAAATTACCCTCTGCATGGATACTTCGAATACGAAAAGGGTACTGAAGTTGCAAAATCTGAACGTATGGAAAAGCGCCTACTAGAGTTGGAGGAAGGCTACCTCAGCAGCAATCTCGTCTCGGTGCATGTAGGGAATGCCAAAGAGAAATGGGACGACTTGGTGCGAGTTAATGGTGGTGGTGCAGAATACCTGGCAAATCAAATCGACGGTTTGAATTTAGACGATTTAAAAGACAAAAACCTACTTGGCATTTTAAACACCACGGCAAAAAGTATCAGTGAAACGCTTTCCATGTTTATTCAGTCAGAAAATGGTGAAGAGCGATTAAGTCTTGAAAAAGATAAATTTAGAGAACTATTACAACCAATTTTTTCCATAGGACAAAGTGGTAAATTTTCTACATTACTTAAATATTTAGGGGTGAGTGAGCAGTTACTGAAAACATCTCTTCATTCGGCAATGATGATCGAACCGGGAGAGGCAACAATCAATCCTGAGACAGTTAACTTGGATGGTTGGCAACCCGACATCCTAATTGATGATCAAGGTGGCAATAACGAAAATACAACAGAGATGCAGGGCAAAACACATAGCGCGCAAATTCTAGCTGATAAAATACTTGTTACCTGGTTAAATTCGCTGTCTGGAACAACTTCCGTCGCCAAAATTGCACGCGACTTAAACACAAGCACAAATGCTTATGAATTCCTTATTTCCCATTTAGCGCACGAGACCCAAATTGAACAATTGAAAGTGCGTATATCGTCTAGATTGGAAAACTGGACATACGGAATGACACTTGACTCTAATTTGGGGGCGGCTGCAAAAATTGCTAGTGATGAAATAAATTCTCATGTTTATATGAAAAAATCATCATCCATCGATGAAGTTGTTGAAAATTCGAATGTTAATACCTTTAGAATTGATGAGCTAGAAAATCCACTTCTTAAATGGCAAAATTGGGTTAACGAATTTGGTGAATTGATATCTAGAAATTGTACGGTGCGTACATTTAGTAATTTCGATGAAAATCAAAACTTGATACTGATAGAAAACGTAAAGAAATTAACTCCGGCTTAGGGATCCAATAGTATGGCAGGGCGCACACTAATTATACCAATTTATTACTTGATATTGATTGCATGCATCGGTGTGAGTAGCAACTTTTCATTCCGCGGCTTTTATGAAACTTTCCCTAACGAAATTTATATCGTCGTCCTTATTTTGGCATTAGGATTGTTTGGAGCTGGTCTTCTTTTACAGATTGGGCGCGATCGCAAAAGTATTGCACAACAGCTGCTGGCATTGTTGATATTTTTCATATTTGCGTCTTTCAGCACTTCTAGCAATATGAATTATATCTACACAAAGATGAAGTGGGAAGACGTTCGTAAGGAAGCATTTCGTGAAGAATATCCAAAATATTTACGTACACTTGCTGCAATCGAAAAAGACCTCATCACTCAAAGCACTATCGACAAGGATAATTTTGAAAAAATCGCAACAGGATACTACGAGATTATCGATCGAAAGATCAGTGGGCTAAAGAACGTCATTTCTGAGTCACAATATTATGTGGAGCAAAAGGACAAGCACGATACTTTAATTTTTCAACTGGATCAAATGTTGAGACAGGCACTGGATCCTGGTGCTCCTGGTTGTGGGACCAAATGCCAAGAACATGCCGCAATCATCAATAAATTAGTCCCAACGACGGACGTCAAATTTACGAGTAGTAAAAACGAAACAAAGATTAAACAGTCATGGAGTAATTACCGTGATTTGAAAATGAAGGCATTCTGTGGCGATGAGTCCACAGAATATCACAGATTAAGGTCCTTAGTAGATTCAGTGGATTCTACTGATTTTTGCATCAGTGATAGTCGTGAGTATGTGAAACAGTATCCGCCCAATAGGCTTGAGAAGCTACGTGCTGATATTCAAAGACTACCAACTTATAAAGAGAGTGAACTACTTGAATATATATCAAAAGTAAGTGAAATCTCATCCCTCTTAGACAACGTTTCTTCAGAGATAAACGCCACCGTTACAGAATTACTTTCAAGTAATGCATTTGAACAAATATTGTTTCCAAGATCGGTCTCAGAAGCAGTTGCGTTTCTGCAAACTAACGGGATTGAAGTGCCCTTTTCAGATACTGCTGAAATCCTGAAGCGAGAAGAATTATCTCTAGATTTGAAAAATTCTGACTTCTTTAAGGTCATTGTTTCTTCTGCATACATAGAAAAGGACAGAATTTATATCTTAGATTCGAAACTCACTCAAAGCGATGTGGTTAACCTGATCGATGTACCATTGAAACCGTTTTTGGAGGTTTTAGCAGCGAAACAAAAAGAGATCGTCGAAAGATATAATGAAGCGTTGGGTGCAAATGCGCGCGACCTATCGCTTGAAGATAAAGTGAATATTGAAAACGGACAAATTGGCGAGGTCCAGTATACTTTGAACCTTGCGTTTGAGGAATTTTCTCAGACCACGATAATATCGTTTTTGCTTGGTATTGCTTTTGACTTAATTCCTATCATTTTCGCGTTTGCGGCATTCCACGGGTATAAACCTGAGGAACCCGAATACGATCCAGTTATTAGGTGATTTATGGCACGAAAACGTCGATCAAAAATTGGGTTTCAACCTGGTGATGAAATCAAGATAGAAGCACCCAACTCAATCGATCCCCCTTGGGGTTCTCGAGATCCAGTAACTAAAGATACTGCTGAAAAACCTATAAATAGTGTTGGGCAAATAGGTGAAAGCATCCTTCCAAAGTTTGGTGCATCAGTTAAGGCTGATCAAAATCTTGATCCTGCTGCTCTTGCCAATAACTCACAAAATGTCACTCATTCTAATTCAGGTTCCTCGACATTCGAAGACTATCTCGCGTCGGTAAATATTGAAGAAAGAACTGGAAACTACCTGATTTCCGTTGGATTGCCAGGAAGCGGTAAAACAGTATTACAGTCATTTACTACGTACTCGATGAGCGTAGCGGGCAATTTATCTGTAAAACCAGACAATATCGAAAATCAAAAGGGTGAAATAAATCACCAAGCGCAACATTTGCGGACCCTATGGTTAGATGATTGGAAAAGAGGGCAATTCCCCAAAGGGACACCGCTTAGAGAAAATGAAATAAGAGAAATTCGTCTTAATGTGGAAAATTTAGAGAATAGATCTCAAAATTTTAATTTTTCGTTCTTGGAAATCGCGGGAGAAAACTTCAAGGATGTCGTGCCTGAGGGAAGCGTCCCCATTTTATATGATAGAATTAAGAGGTTTCTTACAAATACGAAAATCAAACTTAACATAGCTTTCATATTAAAAACTGATGAAAAACTTGGCGAACCCACAAATGACGCCTTATTCACTAATTTTATCGATTTTATCGAAGCAAATCTAAAGTTGGATCTAACTCAGAAGGTAGGTCTTATTCTTGTTGTCCCAAATCCAAAATTAGTCTTTGGACAGGAAGATTGGGCTAGAATGCGCTCAAATCGATCTGCTGATCGCAAGTTCTACAAAGAGCGGCTCAGGCAGTATATTTATGACAATTTTCCAGCTACATATACCATCTATGATCGCTGGAACTCAAAGAAACGTGCTATCACTATTTTTCATATTGGTGATGAAATCGATGGGCTACTTCAAAACAAGGATTACAAAGATGCTCGGAGTTTTATCAATTTAAATTATAATTTCTTTACCAGTAAGAATCTTGAACCAAAAAATAGTCGTTGGAAAAGGATCTTTGGCATCAAATGATTTCTTTTTCTATTACTTTTACCTGTGGGACTTATCATGGACTTTTTGTGGATACTGGTGTTCCAAGTGTTTTACCGAAAGATAAGTCCTTTTTTGATTTTCGAACCAAAGGTGGTCGTGCGATCCCCGAAGACTCTTCTCCGAACTTAGTTCTGAGATACGTCCGTAACGTAGATACCGAAACTCATATGCTAATGGTGTCTTTAGTCTATCTTGCCGTAGAGGGCAGCAGAGAAGGATTTATTGCTTTTGGAGCCTTATTACATGGACCTTCATTTACCTCACATGAGATTGAAAAAGGTATAAAATCCGCAATTGACGTGGCAAGGGGGGCGTCGTCGTTTTTCAATGGTAAAATCATAACAGGGCGACCCGTTCCAATAGATGGTGAAACTCTTGACTTAATTAACCTGCCTTTAGGTGAAGGTAACAAATTTTATGGTGAATTGGTCTCAGATATTGATAGTGAAGAGAGCATAAAAGAACTTTCGAAATTTTCACATGATTTGATCTCATCTGAGATTGATCATTATGAGATTGTAGTCAATCCACGGCGCGGCATGAGGCCGAATGATCTCTGGGACCACTTCGAATACATAGTTTCACGCGAAAAGTATGAAATTGAGGAACGCCGGGAAAAATTAAAAAAGTTGAGAGATAAGCAACGGTTAGATGAATTTTTAACAGCACAGAGGCTAATTGATCGCAGAGAACGCAATTCAATTTTATTGCAAGTTCTTGCTTTTGGAATTGCGTTAACCGCACTTGTTGCGCTGGTGATCTTCCTTTTAGCTAAATTTTGGTTCACCGAGGATCAGGCTGTAGACACTCAGCCATCTAATACTAACGGAAGTATGATAGACACCAGGCCTATCTCTGAAATTGACCTCGCATCCGGTGATGATTCCAGCCAATCCCCTGAGGATGTGGAGGCTGCAAATTGTAATCTGGAAACCCTGTCATTAGATGATCAATCAAAGGCTATGATTATTACTGATCTGCCTACAGAGGGCAGATGTATCAGCATATCTGATAGCGTAACTTCAGTGTTTGATACAAAACCGTTAGATCAGATTATCACATCGACAATTTCTGGTTTCAAAGTGACGGATAACTTTCCGGAACCTAATCAAAGATTACTCACATCATTTAGAAAAGTGATAGACAGTGCGTCAGCAAGCGGTCCGGGTAGCAAATATATTGATGAAGGCAAAAAATTTGTTTTGCCAGATCCATCACTGAGTTTTTCCATCTCAATGGAAACGGTGTCCCCTAAATTAATTTGTAGTGCGGCGGTTTCAGAAAAAGATGCATTTATCGATGATTTCCCAACATTTGAATACTACACCAAATCCCAAAACGATTACCAAGAAATCATTAAATGGTTTTCAGAAGGTGTACTATTACGGCTCGGGCAGGCATATCAGCAGATTGGCGAAGAGATTAAAACTGATGATCCAAGCAATCTAGAGGTTGTAAGTGCAGCCAATAGATTGAGAGATTTTGGTAATAATTTAAGTGACTTGGTAGCATCTGACAAACTAATGCTTGCAACTGGTAAATTAGACCAAGATCAAAAAACCTGTATAATTCTTACAAACCAAGAAGATGAAATGTCTTTTTACAGCAGGTTAACTGTGCCAGCGCAAACGCTCCCTACATACAGCATGAAAAGTTTTTTGCAGGCACATGCTAACGTTGCAGAAAAGTACGATGAGTTGGTCGGTAAAAAATCTCTAAGTGAATGCCATAAGATACCAGGACTATTCATGGTGTGGAATGCAGGCGATGGCGCAGCAATGGTGATGGAAAACGCTGTTGGCTTTACCCCATACACAGAAAGAGGTGGTCAAGATTTCGCATTTGATTTGAGACTGTCCAAATATTATGGATCACCAAATTATAGATTGCCAAAGCTAGATAAATTCGATGATTTAAAGACTTACTTTGAGGCTGATCCTGATTTTTCACCATTTTTATCGGAGCTGTATAGTCAAGAGAACTTCTGCTTTGCACCAACTTCTGTGGATCCATAAGATTATGTGTAATGGCAAGTCATTCTTCGTGCAGGGCTTGCTTTGTTTAGTGTTCAGCCCAACACAAACTGCCTGATAGCCCAATTAGAAAACAGAAGGTCTTTATTTATATTTGTTGGCAGCTTGTGCCATCTAGGATCATAACCTACTATGAAACCATGCCATCCATGAGAACGTCCCAACCTCAATAGCCGCACATGGTGTAGCCGCTATTCAAGCATTCTTTTGCCCAAAGTGTTCCTTGCGAGATTTCTGCGTTGGTCATTCTCTTGGCTCGTTCATCTCGGAATTCTCCAACCCGAGCCGCCAATTTGTTTTCAGAATAACCTGCAATGTATAACCACATATACGCTGTCAAATTATCTCGGCGAACGCCTCTACCATTAGCATACGTAAACGCGATGTTATATTGAGCTTCAAACTTTCCCTGCTCAACAGCTAGCTTGAACCACTGAATTGTCTCTAAATAGTCCTGAAGAACACCCTGGCCATTAAAATAAACCAGTCCAAGATAGTATTGAGCGCTGGGCTCCCCAGCCTCAGCTAATGGCTGCCATTTCGCAATTGCTGTCGCATAATCTCCATTATTGTAAGCAGCTAGTCCTTGGTCTAAATCTTTTTCGGGTGTAGATACGGCGATGTATAGATCCGGGAAAACAAAGCGTTCCGAAAAATTCACCCCTAATTTTGCCGCTCCAAGCATTTGTCGATTTAAGGAAATGATCTGGTCGAAGATAGCCATGAAATGCTCCACAGTTGAGGCTCCATACAGTCGCAGAAGCGGTATTACGTCAATACAATTTTAGATTTGCGAACTTTAAAATAAGTTTAATTTATTGTATCTCTGACGCTTGGCTATTTGTTGACGTAAAACTTAAACTCGT
>Ga0181606_10003440_pt1 | contig 13384 bp, 10 predicted proteins | sample 041ome_10_FD_132994 | JGI IMG/M metagenome (GOLD analysis project Ga0181606, IMG submission 132994) | Coastal salt marsh microbial communities from the Groves Creek Marsh, Skidaway Island, Georgia - 041412US metaG (megahit assembly) | ecosystem: Environmental > Aquatic > Marine > Intertidal... | reverse complement strand
CGCTGACAACCCTGAGGTCAGCGCCATCGACAAGGCCCATACTCCTTTTGTGGATAGCCTATATAAAAACTACCCACAAACCTGGATCAAAACCAGCGGTCTCGATGTAGGACTACCCGAAGGACAAATGGGTAATTCCGAAGTAGGTCATATGAACCTCGGTGCGGGTCGCGTAGTGTACCAAGATTTGGTCAAAATCAATTTGGCCGCTGAGCATGGAGATTTCGCAGAAGACGCGACACTTCAAGAAGCGCTTGCCTATGCCAAAGCCAATAATAGCAAGATTCACTTGCTTGGTCTAGTCAGCGACGGCGGTGTTCATGCCCACCTAAACCACGCCAAGGCCTTGTGTAGCTGGTTGTTTGCCGAAGCTTTCGAGAACGTTTATGTTCATGCTTTCACGGATGGGCGCGATTGCGACCCACAAAGTGGTTTGGGATTCTTGACAGATTTGACCGACCACATGGCCCAGACTACCGGGACCTTAGCCACTTTTGTTGGACGTTATTATGCAATGGACCGCGACCAACGCTGGGAGCGCGTCGCAAAGGCCTACCATTGTATGGTCAACAGCGAAGGCGCTACGACATTAGACCCACTGGCAGCCATTCAAGCCAGTTACGACGCCGGCATAACAGACGAATTTATGGAACCGCACGTATGTGTGAACCACCTAGGACAGCCTGTGGCAAAGATTGAGGACAATGATGTAGTCATCATGTTCAATTTCCGCACAGACCGCGGCCGTGAAATCACCCAAGCGTTGAGCCAACAGGATTTCCACGAGCAGAATATGCACGCCCTTCCCTTGCACTATGTGACCATGACTAGCTACGACGAGACGTTTAAAAATGTGAATGTCGTGTTCCGCAAGGATAATTTGGTCAATACCATCGGTGAAGTGCTTGAAGCTGCAGGGAAGACTCAGATTCGTATTGCGGAAACTGAGAAATACCCACACGTCACGTTCTTCTTCTCGGGCGGACGTGAAAAACCATTTGAAGGGGAAAGTAGGTTACTTTGCCCCTCTCCTAAAGTCGCTACTTACGACCTACAACCAGAAATGAGCGCCGGAGATATCCGCGACGCCATTGTTCCAAAATTACAAGAAGGCACGACGGATTTCATCTGTTTGAACTTCGCAAACCCGGATATGGTAGGCCATACGGGAGTGATGGAAGCAGCAATAAAGGCTTGTGAAACGGTCGATTCTTGCCTGCAATCTGTGGTTGAAGCTGGTTTAGGGTCCAATTATCAATTCATCATCTTGGCCGATCACGGAAACGCCGATTGCATGGTGAACGAAGACGGCTCTCCAAACACCGCTCACACAACCACCGTTGTCCCTTGCTTCTTGGTCGGCAGCAGTGCCGAAGAATTCACCTTAAATGAAGGACGTTTGGGCGATATTGCACCTACATTATTAACCTTGATGGGCGTTGCCCAGCCAGAGGAAATGACCGGCTTGAACTTATTGAACCCTAAAGGATGATCAAATACAAAAGTGCGGAAGAAATTGAATTGATGCGTGAAAGCGCACAATTGGTCAGTAAGACCCTAGGAATGCTTGCACCCCTATTGGTTCCTGGCGCCATTCCGCTGGAGCTTGATAAGAAGGCTGAGGAATTCATCCGCGATCATGGCGGCATCCCTGGGTTTTTGGGCATGTACGACTTCCCCAACACCCTCTGCATGTCTCCAAATGCCCAAGTCGTTCACGGAATCCCTGGTAAAACTCCGCTTCAAGAAGGCGATATCATGTCTGTGGACTGTGGGGTATTGATGAACGGATTCTACGGAGACCACGCCTACACCTTCCCTATCGGCGAAGTAGATGCGGCTACAGCACGCCTACTCGAGGATACGAAAGCCTCTTTATATGCAGGGATTCGCGAGGTAAAAGCGGGCAATCGCGTCGGTGATATTGGCGCAGCCGTTCAAGAATATACCGAAAGCAAAGGCTACGGGGTGGTTCGCGAACTCGTGGGCCACGGACTTGGAAAGCAAATGCACGAAGAACCACAAGTGCCCAATTACGGCAAACGCGGTCGCGGCAAGAAAATTCAAGAAGGATTGGTCATTGCCATCGAGCCTATGATCAACCTCGGCACCCATCGCATCAAACAGCTCCCGGACGGATGGACCATTCTTACCGCAGATGGAAAAAACAGTGCGCACTTCGAACACGACGTCGCTGTAGTAAATGGCGAACCTGAAATCCTAAGTACCTTCCAGTACATCTATGATGCCCTCGGCATGGAACCGGCGGAATACGAAAAACTATGATCTCACGCATAATGAAATGGGCCTTAGCCAAGGTCCCTCGCCCCCTACTGATCAGACTAAGCTATTTGGTCCAATGGGTGGCACCGGTCATCTTTAAAGGCAACAAATTCGTAGACCCCATTGACGGTCGTGGATATAGCCGCTTCTTTCCCTACGGATATGGCAACAACCAACGTGAAAATGCTCTTTGCCCAGGTACCAACAGCTTAGAGCGTCACCGCTTGCTATGGCTGTACCTCAAAGACTACACGGACTTTTTAACGCGTCCACAAAAACTCTTGCACATCGCCCCTGAACAATGTTTCTATGGCCGATTCCGCAAGATGAAACACCTCGATTACACCACTGCGGATCTGTTCTCACCATTGGCAGATCTTCGATTTGACGTTCAAAATATCCCCATCGAGGACAACACCTTTGATACCATCTTCTGTAATCACGTACTAGAGCATGTGGACAGCGATCACCAAGCGATGGTAGAACTACACCGCATCCTAAAACCAGGAGGCTTAGCCATCATGCAAGTACCACTGGACCCGGATTACGAAAAAACAGACGAAGACATCACCATCAAGGATCCCGCAGAACGCGAACGCAGGTTCCGTCAATACGACCACGTCCGCCTCTATGGCCAAGATTACCCGGATCGCCTAAAAGCTGCTGGTTTCAAGGTTTCTGTCTTTGATGCACAAAAAGAACTGCCTAGCGGCTTCTTCGAGAAGTACGCCCTACCGAAGCGTGAGATGCTTTACGTTTGTACGAAGTAGATGATCTGAGCTCCGGCGTTTATGTCGTGGTACGAGATTTTCTGGAGACGCAGGAGCCTGCGAGTGCTTAGAAGCGGTGAGCGAAATGCGAGTCTTCGCGGGACTACAAGCGGGCAGCGAGAGTTCAGCAGCGGTGGCGAAATACGAGTCTTCGCGTGACTACGAACAGTCTGCGAGAGTTCGGGAAAACCTTTTTTTGATCGATGATCCGCGTACGAGAATTCCTTTACGAATCCTGATTTAGACCATAAAAAAACCCGCGCTCACGCGCGGGTTTTTCTTTACTGTCTTACCAGAGGATTATTTCAACCAACTGGCAATCATATCTTGCATTTTTTCTTCTTCTTCCTGAGCTAGTAAAGGATCTACTAGGATACGTCCACTGTGCTCATCAATCATGATTTTCTTGCGCTGCGCAAGCTCCATCTGACGTTGCGGAGGAATAACGAAGAATGAACCGGCAGAAGCACCACGCTCAACACTCACCACCGCTAATTTATTCATAGTAGCACTGCGAATACGATCGTAAGCTTTTACCAACCTATCTTCAATCGTAGCTTTAGTCTCTTCGCTCTTCGCCAACAACAGATCTTCTTCCTTCTGTGTTTCAGCCATGATGCTATCCAACTCTGCTACTTTATGCTTTAAGTGATCTTTGCGCTCAGCCAATTTTTCTTCGCTGGCACCGTTCACTTCTTTCTTACTTTCAATTTTCGCACTGTATTCTTTAATGCGCTTGTCGGCCAATTCGATTTCCAATTCTTGGTACTCGATTTCCTTCGCAATGGCTTCGAACTCACGATTGTTGCGAACCTGCTCTTGGTCTTTCGTGTACTTGGCAATCTTTTCAGCACATTCGGCTTTCAAGTTTTGCTTCTCATTGATATCGTTCTCAAGATCAGCAATCTCATTGTTCACCTTTTCGATGCGAATTTCCAAACCGGCTACCTCATTTTCCAAATCTTCTACTTCCAAAGGAAGTTCACCGCGCAATGCACGAATCTCGTCGATACGACGGTCGATGATTTGCAAATCGTAAAGAGCTCTTAGCTTATCTTCTACGCTTAATTCTTTCGCCTTCTTAGCCATACTAATAGTACTGTATAGGATTTGTGTTGACCTCAGTTTTGAGAACCGCAAATTTAGGGAAATTTTTCTCAATGAAGTCAGCAATTAAGTCGATTGTAAATTGCTCACTTTCAAAATGTCCGACATCTAAGATGCTGATTTTCCCGTCGGCATCGAAGAACTGGTGGTATTTGTAATCCGCAGTGATGAAAACATCCGCTCCTGAGGCCATCGCAGCACCTAATAAAAAACTGCCAGAACCGCCGCAAACTGCCACTTTCTTCACTATTTCACCTGCAGGTGTGGTATAGCGAATGGTCGTGCCAAAAGCCGCCTTTACCTTCTTCAAAAAATCTTCAAAGCCCAATTCCGCCGGCAATTCGCCCACAGCACCGGCACCAAAATGGGTTGCCGTATTACCGGCCGCAAGCCATTGATAGGCCATTTCTTCGTAAGGATGGGCCGCTCTCGCCGCGCGCTCCACAGCATAAGCCGCATAGGCAGGAACAATAAATTCCAACTTAGTCTCTTGGACAAATTCACGCTTTCCCACTTCTCCAATGACGGGGTGAGTTCCGGCCGTACCTTTAAACGACCCTACGCCTTCCGTGCGAAAACTACATTCCTCGTACGCACTCACTTTACCGCCGCCGGCTTCAAAAATAGCTTGCTCTAGGACTTCAACATGTTCTGTCGGCACATATACCTCGAACTTCTTCAAGGCGTCTTTCATCGGACTGAGGATCGCATGATTGGGGATCCCCAACACCTCCATCACCTTGGCATTCACGCCCCAAAGGACATTGTCTAAATTCGTGTGAATGGCATAAATGGCCACATCGTGCTTAATTGCCTTCATCACCACGCGCTCAATGTAAGAGCGACCATTAAAACGCTTCAGACCGGAAAACACAATAGGATGGTGTGCTACAATCAGGTTGATATTCTTTGCGATGGCTTCATCCACCACACTTTCCAAACAGTCCAAGGCCACTAAAACACCCGTGGATTCCCAGTTTGTGTTCCCGACGATGAGACCGCTATTATCGTAAGATTCTTGAAGTGAGGGAGGAGCCCACTGCTCCAATGCTTCAATTATTTGACCTATTCTCATATCTCGAATTTACACCATTCAAGCGAGCCGCGCGCAGCGGGCAAAAAAAATCCCCGGGCCTTCGGCCCGGGGACTCAATATTCAATGGAAGAACAATTACTTGTTCTCGTTGTCCATTTGCTCTTTCAAAGCAGCTAGGGCATCCAAGTCCCCCATTGTCGAACGCTCATTCGAAGTACTTGCGCTGACCATGTTACCGCCTCCTTTGTTAGAAGAAGCTGAACGTCCTTTCTTCATTTCAACCTCTTTGTATGTACCTACGTGAGATACTACAATACGGCGATTGTCTTTGTTGAACTCGATCACTTTGAATTCAGCAGTTTCGCCTTTCTCAAGCTTACCACCATCTTCTTTTGTGATGTGACGAGCAGGACAGTATGCTTCTACACCTTCGTGGCTAGCAAAGCTAACATCACCACCTTTATCACCAGAATTAATCATGGTGCCAGTGTGTGTAGAACCAACTTCAAACGCTTTAACGTAATCGTCCCAAGGGTTGTTTTCCAATTGCTTATGACCCAAGCTCAAACGACGGTTTTCAGCGTCGATGTCCAAAACAACTACTTCTAATGTTGCACCGATAGAAGTGAATTCAGATGGGTGCTTCACTTTCTTGGTCCAGCTCAAGTCTGAAATGTGGATCAAACCATCAATTCCTTCTTCAAGCTCTAGGAAGATACCGAAGTTCGTAAAGTTGCGAACGGTTCCTTTGTGTTGAGAACCTTGTGGGTACTTAGTAGTAATATCAGTCCAAGGATCAGTAGTCATTTGCTTGATACCCAAGCTCATCTTACGCTCCTCGCGATCCAAAGTCAATACCTGTGCATCTACTTCGTCACCAACTTTCATGAAATCACCAGCACTACGCAAGTGTGCAGACCAGCTCATTTCGCTCACGTGGATCAAACCTTCAACGCCTGGCAATACCTCAACGAATGCACCGTAATCAGCCAAGACTACGACTTTACCTTTAACAGTATCCCCTACAGCCAAATCAGCATTCAAAGCATCCCATGGGTGCTTCTCTAGTTGCTTAAGACCTAATTGAATACGAGTCTTACCTTCATCGAAGTCAAGAATTACAATGTTGATTTTCTGATCTAATTCAACTACCTCAGATGGGTGGTTGATACGGCTCCAGCTCAAATCAGTGATGTGTACCAAACCATCTACACCGCCCAAGTCGATGAATACCCCGTAAGAGGTGATGTTCTTAACCACACCTTCAAGAACTTGACCTTTTTCAAGTTTACCGATAATCTCTTTTTTCTGTTCTTCGAGATCAGCTTCGATAAGTGCCTTGTGAGAAACCACAACGTTTTTGAATTCGTGATTGATTTTAACCACTTTGAATTCCATTGTTTTATCTACGTACTGGTCGTAATCGCGGATAGGCTTCACATCGATTTGTGAACCTGGCAAGAACGCTTCTAGACCGAATACGTCTACGATCATACCTCCCTTAGTACGTGCCTTAACGTAACCCTTAACGATCTCGTCGTTTTCGTGTGCTTCGTTAACACGGTCCCAAGCTTTGATAGAACGTGCTTTTCTGTGTGAAAGGACTAATTGACCATTCTTGTCTTCTTGACGGTCAACCAATACCTCAACGGCATCACCAACTGCAAGCTCTGGGTTGTAACGGAACTCGTTCAAGCTCACTACACCTTCACTCTTAGAGTTGATGTCGATAATTACTTCGCGGTCGGTTTTAGCAGTAACCTTACCTTCCACTACTTGATGCTCAATTGAAGATCCTAGGGTCTCTTCGTATAAAGATGTCAACTCCTCGCGATCTTTGCTCGCTGAAGCAGCACCTTCTACATCGTCCCAGCTAAACGGTGTATCCTCAACAACCTCTTCAGTTGTTTCCTCTACAGTTTCGTCTACAGTTTCTTCAGTTGCAACGGCCTCCTGAACAGGCGCCTCTTGTTGTACCTCTTCTTGTGGTACTTGATTCTCTTCTGACATGAGAGAAAAATTATTGTATTTCGGATCCTAGCGTACACTTCCCATTGGTCCGAAAGTGGTTATTGTTGTTTCATTTTCCCCTCGGCAGTACGCTTCATGTCCGAAAAGGGCTGCAAATATAAGTCAATCCCAAACATAAAACCACTGAAAATCAAACAAAAAGCCCTGCAACACTCAAAATGCTGCAGGGCCTATATATCTCAAAACTAGAATCTTACCCTAATTTCGCTTTCAACAGTTCTGTCGTCGTACTTCCTGGACGCTCAATCGGCATACCTAATGCGCGATCCCAAATCAGATTTGTCAAAGTACCTAAAGAGCGAGCTACACCAAATAGCACAGTGTAGAACTCATATTCTACCAAGCCATAGTGCGTCAACAACTGACCGCTGTGCGCATCCACATTTGGCCAAGGATTTTTAACCTTACCTGTTGCATTCAAGATATCTGGCACCACCTCGTAGATCATGCTAACAATCTTGAACAACTCAGAATTTGGCATTTTGGCTTGCGCGAACTCACGCTGCGCAGTGTATCGAGGATCCGTTTTGCGCAACACCGCATGACCAAAACCTGGAATCACCTTTCCATCCGCTAAAGTCTTCTTACAGTAACTCGCAATCTGCTCCTTCGTTGGCAATCCACCGCCCAATTCCTGACGCATGTTATTAATCCAACGAATGACCTCCTGATTCGCCAATCCGTGCAACGGACCCGCCAAACCGTTCATACCTGCAGCAAAGCTCAAGTAGGCATCACTCAATGCAGAGCCCACCAAATGCACCGTATGCGCACTCACGTTACCACCTTCGTGGTCGGCGTGAATGGTCATGTACAAACGCATCAATTCCTTGAACTCATCATTATCAAACCCTAGCATGTGCGCGAAGTTACCCGCCCAATCGAGCTTTGGATCTGGTTCAATATGCTGGTCGTTGTGGTACATTCTGCGATAGATGTATGCTGCAACACGAGGCAAACGAGCAATCAAGTTCATACTGTCCTCGTAAGTCGCATCCCAATACTCGCTCTTGTGCACTCCGCCTTGATAAGCTCTTGCAAACTCACTCTCTGTACGCATCGCCATAATCGCAATCGAAAACTGCGTCATTGGGTGTGTACGATTTGGCAATGCATCAATAGCCTTGAACACGTGTACTGGAACATTACTTCTGCGTACCCAGTTATTGCTCAAACGACGCGCTTGATCTTCCGTTGGAATCTCGTTCATGAGCATCAAGTGGAACAATCCTTCCGGCAAAGGCTGCTCACCTCCTGGGTATTTCGGAAGCTTCTCTTGTAATTCTGGAATGCTATACCCACGGAAACGAATTCCTTCTTCCGGGTCCAATTTTGATGTTTCACAAATCAACGCCGGCATTCCGCGCATACCGCCATATAATTGGCCCACCTTAATCTCACCAATGGTTTTATCTGCATTCTCTTTCAAAAATGCTTTGGTGTCGGCTACAATGCCAGGGAAGGTGTCCCGAAACTGCTCTTTAATCTTATCCATGATAGGTGGTTTTAGGGTATTATTTCAAATACGGGAAGTTGGTACCCAAGAACACTGCTCTATCGCCCAATTCCTCTTCAATTCTCAACAATTGGTTGTACTTCGCCATACGGTCTGAACGAGAAGCAGAACCAGTCTTAATCTGACCAGTATTTAATGCTACTGCTAAATCAGCGATGGTAGCATCTTCAGTCTCACCGCTACGGTGTGACATTACAGCTGTCATCTGGTGACGGTTAGCCAATGTTACTGTATTGATAGTTTCTGTAAGTGTACCTATTTGATTCACTTTAACTAGTACTGAATTGGCACTACCCTCCTCAATACCACGAGCTACACGCTTCTCATTGGTCACAAACAAATCATCACCTACTAATTGGACCTTATCACCAATCTTCGCATGAAGCTTAGCCCATCCGGCCCAATCGTCTTCATGAAGTCCATCCTCAATTGATGCAATAGGATATTTCTCAATCCAAGTAGCCCAATATTCCACCATTTCGTCCGAAGTCAATTCACGACCATCGCTCTTGTGGAATACATATTTGCCTTTCTCTTCATTGTAGAATTCTGAAGCTGCCGCATCCATGGCAATCCAAATATCCTTACCTGGTGTATAACCAGCCTTCTCAATACTCTCAAGAATGATTTCGAGCGCCTCTTCGTTCGATCCAATTGAAGGTGCAAAACCTCCTTCGTCACCGACGTTGGTAGAATATCCTTTGCTCTTCAATACTTTCTTCAAGTTGTGGAATACTTCAGTACCCATGCGCAATGCCTGGCTGAAAGATTCAGCGCCAAACGGCATTACCATGAACTCCTGGAAGTCGATAGAGTTATCAGCATGTGAACCACCGTTCAAGATGTTCATCATCGGAACTGGTAACGTACGAGCATTTACACCACCAATGTAGCGGTACAAAGGTTGTCCTGTGCTCTCCGCGGCCGCTTTAGCTACAGCCAAAGACACTGCAAGTATAGCATTAGCCCCTAGTTTCCCTTTATTTTCCGTTCCATCTAGATCCAACATGATTTGATCGATGGCAGCTTGTTCCGTTACGATTTCACCTTCCAGTTCTGGCCCGATAATATCGTTGACATTTTCTACAGCCTTCAATACGCTTTTCCCCATATAGTACGATGGGTCTTCGTCACGCAATTCAACGGCTTCATGTATACCTGTAGATGCACCAGAAGGCACAGCTGCACGGCCCATAGCACCAGAAGAAGTGATTACATCAACTTCAACAGTTGGGTTACCACGAGAATCTAAAATTTGTCTTGCATGAACATGCGTAATTACAGACATAAGTTTTCAGTTTAGAGTGTTAGTTCAGAGTTAATTCGCGGAAGTGTGGTTCTTAATATCTTCTATGAATTGGTCAAATAAGTATCTACTATCGTGAGGACCCGGCGAAGCCTCAGGGTGGTATTGTACTGAGAAACACTTGGCATCAGTGCGTCGTATACCAGCAACTGTTTGATCATTTAAGTGAATGTGTGTCAAAGCTACGTTTGTGGCATTTTCGACATCTTCCATCTTCACTACGAAACCGTGGTTCTGAGAAGTTATTTCTCCCAATCCAGTCTCCACATTTTTTACCGGATGATTTATCCCGCGGTGGCCATTAAACATTTTATACGTGGCCAAGCCACTTGCCAAGGCAATCATTTGATGCCCAAGACAAATTCCAAATACAGGTAGACCAGAGGCAATTCCCTTAGCTACTTCAGCTACGACCTCAGGAGAAGCCGCCGGATCACCAGGGCCATTTGAATAGAATAAACCATTAGGGCTCCACGCCATCATCTCTTCCGTCGAGGTATTGTAAGGGAATACCTTAACACGGGCACCACGATCCGTCATGCAACGAACGATATTGTTTTTAATACCTAAATCCAATGCTGCTATACGCACTTCACTGTCTTCCGGTCCTACCTCATATGCCTCTTTTGTACTTACAACAGGTGCAAGAGCAAGACCTTCCATTGAAGGACAATTGGCCAACTCTGCCTTCAACGCATCCACATCATGAATTTCAGTAGATATAATGGCGTTCATCGCTCCAGCATCTCTAATGTGACGTACTAATGCACGTGTATCAATATCAGCAATAGCAACTTTATTCTGCTTCTGAAAATAACCATAGAGGCTATCACTCTTTCCAACACGAGATGCAACCTCGCTAAAGTTCTTTGTGATTAAGCCTGCGATTTGAATATTTCCACTCTCTACTTCGTCTGCATGCACACCATAATTACCGATGTGTGATGTAGCCATCACCATAAGTTGACCAAAATAGGAGGGGTCCGTGAATATTTCCTGGTAACCGGTCATACCTGTATTGAAACAAATCTCACCATAGGCCGTTCCATCTAATCCTGTGGATGACCCATAGAATACAGTACCGTCTTCAAGTAATAAAATCGCTTTTTTCGAGGCTTCTTTCATGTGTGTAGTTATGTTCAAAAAAAAGGGGAATAAGGCTTAGCCTTATTCCCCCCAAAGTTAATTAACAATGACCTATTTGGTGCATTATATCTTCTTATTCAGCAGATTCCTCTTTTGCTTCAACCGCTGGGGCTTCTTCAACAACCGCTTCTACTGCTGCCTCAGCAACAGGGGCATCTGTTGTAGTAGCTTTTGCACGACGGCTGCGACGAGTAGTTTTCTTCTGCTCATCTTGACCGTAGATATCATTGAAGTCTACCAATTCGATCATACACATCTCTGCGTTATCACCCAAACGGTTTCCAGTTTTGATGATACGAGTATAACCTCCTGGACGATCACCAACTTTAGGAGCAACCACAGCGAATAGCTCAGTTACCGATTCTTTTTGACGAAGTACAGAGAATGCTACACGACGGTTGTGTGTAGAGTTTTCTTTTGAACGCGTAATTAATGGCTCAACCACCTTACGCAATTCTTTAGCCTTTTGTACGGTAGTGTTGATGCGCTTGTGCTCAATTAATGAGCAAGCCATGTTACTCAACATCGCCTTTCTATGTGCAGACTTTCTACCTAGGTGATTTACTTTCTTACCGTGTCTCATGCTTATTCTTTATCGAGCTTGTACTTAGAAATATCCATTCCGAAGCTCAAGTTTTTACTATCAACTAATTCTTCTAGTTCAGTCAATGATTTCTTACCGAAGTTGCGGAACTTCATCAAATCTGCCTTAGAGTAAGTGACTAAATCACCTAAAGTATCAACTTCAGCAGCCTTCAAACAGTTCAATGCACGTACACTAAGGTCCATGTCGTGAAGTTTAGTCTTCAACAACTGACGCATGTGCAACGCCTCTTCATCGTATGATTCAGCCTCAGAAGTTTCTTCATCTTCAAGGCTTATACGCTCATCGCTAAACAACATGAAGTGGTGAATCAAAATCTTTGCAGCTTCAGTCAAGGCGTCCTTAGGATGAATTGAACCATCGGTTTCAATTTCTAGGACCAATTTCTCGAAGTCAGTTTTTTGCTCAACACGGTAGTTCTCAACCCCGTATTTAACATTCTTAATAGGGGTGTAGATACTGTCCAAAGCGATAGTTCCAACAGGAGCATCAGCCTTTTTGTTAGACTCAGCACCAACGTATCCACGTCCCTTTTCGATCACAACTTCTAGAGTTAGATTCACACCTGCATCCATATTACAGATCACCAAATCAGGGTTCAATACTTGGAAAGCGCTAATGTGCGAAGCTAAATCACCAGCCAACAATTGGTCTTTGCCGGTTACAGAAAACTTAACTGTTTCTGTATCCATTCCATCAATTTGTTGTTTAAAGCGAACTTGCTTCAAATTCAATACAATTTCCGTAACATCTTCTACAACGCCATCAATTGTGCTGAATTCGTGGTCTACACCTTCAATTCTCAAGGAAGTCAAGGCAAAACCCTCCAAACCTGATAGCAATACTCTGCGAAGCGCATTACCTACTGTGAGACCGTAACCGGGCTCCAAAGGTCTGAATTCGAACTGGCCACTAGTATCAGTGGACGAGTTCATAATTACTTTATCGGGCTTTTGGAAATTAAGGATAGCCATATAATTGAGTATAAGGTGATTATTACTTAGAGTACAATTCGACGATCAACTGCTCCTTGATGTTTTCAGGGATTGCATCACGTGAAGGTACATTTAGGAAAGTACCTTCCATTTTACTCTCGTTCCACTCCAACCATGGGTATTGACCTGAGTGACCAGCCAATGCATCAGCGATAACTGTCAAAGACTTTGACTTCTCACGCACTGCGATAATATCACCAGGCTTAACCGTAATCGATGGAATGTTTGCCACTTCACCGTTTAAGGTAATGTGACGGTGGCCAACCAATTGACGGGCCGCGTCACGCGTTCTACCTAATCCTAGACGGTAAACTACATTGTCCAAACGGCTTTCACAAAGTTGCAACAAAACATCACCTGTCTTGTCTTTACTACGAGATGCCTTATCGAACATGTTCGCAAATTGGCGCTCCAAAATACCATAAGTGTATTTTGCTTTCTGCTTTTCCTCTAACTGAACAGCGTACTCACTTTTCTTTCCACGACGACGGTTGTTACCGTGTTGCCCTGGAGGGTATTTACGCTTTTCAAAAGAGCTATCTGGGCCAAAGATTGGCTCTCCCATGCGGCGAGCGATCTTTGTTTTTGGT
>Ga0181606_10003439_pt1 | contig 13384 bp, 22 predicted proteins | sample 041ome_10_FD_132994 | JGI IMG/M metagenome (GOLD analysis project Ga0181606, IMG submission 132994) | Coastal salt marsh microbial communities from the Groves Creek Marsh, Skidaway Island, Georgia - 041412US metaG (megahit assembly) | ecosystem: Environmental > Aquatic > Marine > Intertidal... | reverse complement strand
GAGTCATCAGCAGCTTCTGTATTAGCGATATCTATGTATACAGTTTCAGATTTATCTGGGAATATTAAGGTTACTTTCTGAAGTTGCATCTTATTGCCTTTCTATATTTTGGTTCAGTTATTCAAGGTACAACCCGGGTAAACTCTCAGGTTTCGTTCCTTCAAGTTTACCCTTAGATATTCCCGATGTGGTATTATCTAGGTTGTAACCAAGGTTTTTATCAAGGTTATCCCAAGGTTTTTATCAGATTACCTTCCGATTAACCTGTGATTATCTTGATCCATGTATAACTCACCATGAATTTCCCCTGCAGAGTATTCGATAACATCATAGTGACCATCATGTACTAAGGTTACCATTACAACGTAACTTTCAGCATCACTTAGTTTCACTAAGACGTAGTCACCTACGCTATACTGTTTAGCCGTAGGTAAGTCTCTCCATTCTTTAATCATTGTATATCCTTTCTCGATATAGCTGCCCAGGATTGGACATGAATGCCCTCCCATTACAGGAGGACATGTAGTTCAATCCTTAGAAGTCAAAGTCATTAGCATACTCTGTAGTGTCAGCTACATACTCTACTAATGCCTTTAACTTAACAGCCTCAAGACAAACGTAAGGACGACCTGTCTTAGGGTGTTGTTTGTGTGAAATCTTGACATCACCAACAGAACCATTACCAACCATCTTACGTGATGATACTTCCATTGCAGCTCCATCTTCCCATACCATTGCTGGTGCTCCTAGGAATGCTGGGCGCTTCAATGTGAAGGTAGTAGTTCCCTCTGGTACAAGCTTAATGTTAGGCATAACGTCAGACCATGCTAGTGCTTGATCAGCGTTATCCGTAGCAATCTGTAACTCATACTGTGGTTTCCCACCATTATAACCAGGTACAGGTGCTACCACCTTAACCCAATTAAGAGTTACATCCGCCAATACAGAAGCTGTACCATTACGTGTGTCACGAGTTTCAACGAAGTTAGTCATGTTATATCCTTTCAAGATATATAAAGAGGATCTGCCTCATCAGTGCATGGAGATCATTCCATACAGACTCCCCGGAGGGAGTTTCGGCTATACTGTGTTAATCAATGCTACCATAAGGTATAATACGGCAAACATTCCTACTGAAGCCAGTAAACACATTAGACCTATAGTACAGGTCAGAATCAGGTCGAATGTGTCATCGAAGGTACGTTGGCGTCTACGATTACGTCTAGTCATTGTGTTCTCCTTTCAAGAGAGTTAGGATCAAAAGCAATCCACCGTGACACACCCATTACAGGTGTGCCCCAGAAGTTAGCTTATGGCAATAGCCGGTTAGCTCTCTGTTCCTCTTGCCAAGCTTCTACAACGGAATGTAACGATTCCTCTGCGTCCAGCCACTCTTCTGTGTGATTGAACACTCCGCAGAACCATTCGTTGGGAGACCAGTTGCCCTTGGCAAACAGGTATACCAAGTCCCTTGCCTCCTTGGCCTTCGTGAGAGCCTTCCATAGCGATACCGCCAGTTCTCGCTCATACCCACCAATACGGCACTTGACCACCTTGCCATCCCATACCACAAGAATGGTACGAGTAGAGACGTCATACACCACATTAGTGATGTAGCCAACGTCTTGTGTCCAAGTAACCTCTACGTTGCTTGGGGTGAGTGTGGTTGCGTATTCCATGATGGAATCCTTTCGCTGTTGTTCGTGCCGAACCCCGACACAGGGAGAGAACCGAAACGGAACCCACGAGGACGCCCAGCCGGGAGGAAGCCAGACGCCCACGAAGACACCGCAGGGAAAAAGGAACCCAGAACGCAGAGAACCGAAACCCAAAAGAAAGGGGGGACCCACCACGAAAAGAAGGAACAAACCCAAACACACACAACAAACAGACAAACAGACAAACCTAACCCAAGTACAACCCCACCCCAACCTTAAAAAACAATACCCCCTATCCCAGTACAACCCTAATCTCCCCAAAGACTTTGCCCCCCTAAAAGTAAATTTGAGTACAACCTAAAAAATTATTTATTTTTTGTGGGGATTTAAGTATAATTAGTATAGTCCCTTATTAAAAGGATTTTTTACTTTGTTATAGAGGAAGATATAGAAGATGAAAGATAGATGGGTAAATAATATACTAGTAAGATTTATGAGATACTGTATTATGTGGTCTGAACACCGGAAGGCAATCAAAATACTTAATACACTATCTGATAGAGAACTAAAAGATATCGGACTTAATCGAATAGATATTGATAGAATGGTCTGGTTGGAAGAAGATAAAAAAGGTAGGGGTAAGGAAAACTAACTCCTCTGTATAAAAACAAGGAGTTATTATTATGTTTGGATTACCTTTAGAATTAATTACAATGTTGGGCTCTACTGTGTTAGGTGGTGTTATGTCTATTTGGGGACAAAATATTAAATCTAAACAAGCACAACAAGAAATGTTAATGCAGCGTGCTAACTTTAATGCTAAACAGGTTAATACTGCCAGGAATGCAGGTAAGAATGATAAACACTTTGCGTGGACACGTAGGTTAATAGCCTTGTCTGCTGTGTTTGCTATTATAGTACTACCTAAGCTAGTTGCTGTATTTTATCCAGAAGTAAGTGTTATCGTAGGTTATACTGAAGTTGAAGGTGGTTTTACTAACTGGCTCTTCGGCGGCGGTGATGTAGTTAAATGGCAGGCCGCTCAAGGTTTTGTTATAACTCCCCTTGATACTCATATTGTATCTGCTATTGTGGGGTTGTATTTTGGTGCGGGGTTTACTAAGTAAGATGAAAGATAAAAGTATATCGATATCGTTTTTAGTAGGCATCTTATTCCAAACAGGAGCCTTAGTGTGGTATGTGTCTAGCTTGGCTAGTGCTATTGATCTTAACGCCCGTGACATTGGAAGACATGAAGCCAGGATTACTAACTTAACAACTATTATTCAGTCTCAGGCTGTGACCTTAGGGCGTATGGATGAGAACATAAAGTCTATTCGTGATATGATGGAGTCAAGTAGGGCTAATAAAGAATAATGTTGTGTGTTTTAGCTTTCATAGGTTTCAATCACGCATGGACTACAGGCGGTAATCAGTTGTTTCAATACTGCTACTATGACTGTGGGCTACCTAAGAATGGCTTGTGGTACGACAGAGTATACAGGGTTAGTTATAACTATGTGTGCCCTATAGAGGTTAAATTCAAATGATTGATCCTTTTACAGCTATGGCTGCTGCTACTACAGCCTATAATGGCATAAAGAAAGCTGTAGCTGTAGGCCGTGAAATCAGTGGTATGGCAGGTGCAGTATCCCAATGGTCTAAAGCTGTAAGTGATCTAGACTTTTTGGAGGAAAAAGCTAAGAACCCTCCAATGTATAAAATGTTTAGTGACAACCAGTCTACCGCACTGGAGATATGGTCACAAAAGCAAAAGCTTAAAGAAATGAGAGAAGAACTTAAGGCACACATATCTTGGACGTATGGGCCTAGTGCTTGGGACGAAATAGTACGTATAGAAGCACAACAACGTAAAGAACAACGTGAGTTAGTTTATAAAAAGCAAGAGTTCATAGACAAATGTATTAACTGGGCGGTAGGTATTTCAGTAGCACTGGCAGGATCAGGAGCCTTAATAATACTTATGTATTTCTTGGGTGTAAAACAGGGGAAGTGGTAATGTGGTTTTTAGTTTGGTTTATGTTTTCAAATAGTAATATAGAAAACTATCAGCTTGGTCAATTTTCTACTGAAGTAGGTTGTCAAAACGCTTTAAAGGAAGCTAAGGTACTTATAACAACCAGTACTACAGTGGTATATTGTTTTGAAGTTGTACCTGAATAATAAAAGAAAATACCTAGTAATTGATAACTAGATTATACTGCTGATTACTAAGAATAAAAAAATAGCAAAAAACTATATTAAAATTTTTTCGAGGAAAGATAATGGATAATATTAAATTACCTATAGCTTTAGTGTTAGCAATGGCTGTACAGCTTGCAGGTGGCGTTTGGTGGGTTAGTCAACAGGCGGCTACCATTTCAAACCTTGAAGAAACAGTAAATCAAATTGGGTCCAAGATGGCTATCGAAGATAACGTTAATCTTAGGCGTGACGTAATAGATAATTCTATGGAAATAGACTATGTATGGGGTGATATAGAAGAGTTGTGGGATGAGTTAGATGCTTTAACTCGTACTATCGCTAGGATCACTGAACTACAACAGCGTGTAGCTGTTATAGAGAATGAGCTAAAGTACATAAACCGTGACCATACAGATCTTATGGTTGATTAGTGAAGAGGAAAGAGGATGGCAGCAAAACCGAATAAAGGAAAAGCAAAAGTTAAAGTAACTGCTTCAGGTAAAAGAGTTAGTTATGGTCAAGCAGGTAAAGCTAAAGATGGTAGCGCTAGAGTACAACCTAGCAGTAAAAAAGGGGATGCTTATTGTGCCAGATCTGCTGGACAGAAAAAGAGATCACCTAAGGCAGCCAAGGACCCTAATAGCCCCCTTAATCTAAGTCGTAAGAGATGGAAGTGTTCAGGAACTAAATCTAAGAGGTAACAGTATGGCTACAACCAAAACAAAGAAGGATGCTTGTTATAAAAAAGTAGCCAAAGCTATGCCCAAAAACTCTGCTTACCGATCAGGACATATGGCTAAATGCCGTAAGGTTGGAGCTAAAAATTACGGTAAGAGTAAGAGGAAATGATATGGCAGTACGTAAAACGGCTAAAGGCGCTAAACTTAAAAAATGGTTTAAAGAAGATTGGCGTGATGTTAAGACAGGTAAGCCGTGCGGCAGGTCTGGTAAAGATGATAAAAGAAAAAGCTATCCTGCTTGCAGACCTAAAGCGGTAGCATCAAAAGCAACTAAATCTGATGCAGCTAAGAAAACAAGTTCTAAGCCAATTAAATGGTCAATAACCCCCTCTGGAAAGAAAAGGAAAAAGTAATGGCGTATGCAAAAAAGAAAGTAGTTAAGAAAGCATTTAAACCCTGTGCTGGTTGTAAATCAAAAGCAGCCTGTACCAAGATGGGTAAATGTTTAGCTAAGAAATAGTCTGGCACTAACTAAAAGTGCTACGCCACTCTCGTTACGTTGTTTATGCAGATGGAATTTCGCTACCTTAAGCTTAACACCGGGCAGGCGTCAGAGCTCGGGGTACTGGGTATAAACCATGCCCCGGGTTCCTTATTAGGAAACACTATGGATAACAAGAAGAAAGAAGCTAGGGCACAGTTGGAAGCCCTAAGAGAGTTAAAGAGAAGAAAAAATTTAAAAGATTACTCTGATAACTTTGAAAAGTTTTCCTCAGATCAAATTAGAATTATTACTAAAGATGCTACTAAAGGTTTTGTTCCGTTTGAGTTTAATGAAGCTCAAACCATTATTAATGAAGCTTTAGAAAAACAAAGAAAAGAAACAGGTAAAGTACGGGCTATTATTCTTAAGGCTCGTCAACAAGGTATCTCTACTTTTTGTGCAGGGAGAGTGTTTTGGAAGACTTACTTTCAACAACACACCAGATCTGTTGTGATGGCGCATGATAGTGCTACCTCAGATTCTCTCTTTTCAATGAGTAAAAACTTAATTAAGAATATGGAAAAGGGGTTACAACCCAAGTTAGAAAAGACTAACGCCAAAGAGATTGCAATTCAAACACCAGCGTATACAGACAAAGATGCAGTAGGATCTTATAGACTTTATACTGCTGGGTCTCCTGAAGCTGGTCGTGGTACAACCCCTACTATATTACATGCATCCGAGGTTGCCTTCTGGCAGCACGATGCTAAGATTCTTGCGGGGCTATTTCAAGGTATATCTCAGGCCGATGGTACAGAAGTAATTATTGAGTCCACAGCTAATGGTGCTTCAGGCGAATTCTATCGTCTGTATCAGGCGGCAGCAGCGGGTGAATCTGATTACATTGCTATATTTATTCCGTGGTTTAAAACTGTGGAATACCAAAGAGAAGTGCCAGAAGAGTTTGAATTAACTTTTGAAGAAAAAGATTACAAAGAAAAATATGAACTAACAGATGAACAAATTTACTGGAGACGGTTAAAAATCGTTGAAGGTGGAGTAGACAAGTTTAGACAAGAATATCCTGCTAACGCAGAGGAAGCTTTCCTTGTATCTGGTTCTTCTGTGTTTAACCCAGAAAAGATTAACTCTTTCCTACCAGTACAACCAATTGCTCTCAGACTATATAATGAAGACTTAGGTTCTTTTGATGACAGCCCACGGGGTAACCTTGAGATATGGATACCTCCGGACTGGAAAGATAATTATATTATCGGAGCAGATGTTGCTCTTGGAGTTAAACAAGATTACAGTACAGCTATTGTGTTAAACACACAAGGGCACATTTGTGCTATGTATAGAGACAACACAATAGATCCTACACTCTATGGTGAACATTTGTTTTATCTTGGTAGGTACTTTAATAATGCTTTGTTGGCAGTAGAATCAAACAGCATGGGTGTTGCAACCCTGCAAAGACTCAAACAAATGAATTACATTAACATGTATTATGAAACTAAAGCTGCAAAGTTAAGCTCTGAAGAAGGACAAACGCCTGGGTTTAGAATGACACATGGTAGTAAGCCTAGAGTAATCGGACAGTTAAAGAATGCGGTTGAGGAAGAAGATATTTGGATTCCCTCCAAGACTATACTATCTGAAATGAAAACTTATATATCTACCTCTTCTGGTAAAACAGAAGCTATTCAGGGTAGGAACGATGATACTGTTATGGCCCTTGCTATTGCATGGGAAGCGTATAGAACTAACATTGATAAGTTATCAAATCAAAAAGTAGATTGGAGACAAAAGAATTTTGTTAATCGTAATAATGAGGAATGGATTTAATGGCCAAGACAAGTAAACAAATAGAAGAGATCAGACAGCGCATGATGCAAGATCCTCGTCAGGCTAACTTTGCTGAAAGCATGATTGACCCTAATACAAAAGAAGGTCAGGAAAAAATTAAAAAGTTTCAGGCGGCAGGGGTTAAAGCTGCTGCAGAAGCACGAAGACAAAAAAGAGAAAGAGATGCACGTATTGCTGCCAAGGCTGCTGAAATGGCAGAAACCCTGGAGGCAATTAATTCTGTAGCTCAAGATCCCCTTGATATAATGAAATTGTTAATGCATGAAGCAATGGAAGAGGGTGATAGAGAAGAAGCATTTAAGATTGCTAAAGAGCTGGGTGAGTATAAAGCACCTAAGAAAACTAGAGTTGAATCTGTTAATACAGACAAAGCTAGTGCTGATCTTAGTGTAGAAGAGCTAGAGGAACTAGCACAACTTAAAAGAGACTTGGAGGGTAACTAATGGCTATTTACAAACCATCGAAAGGTGTAAAACAAAAGAATGGTAAAGTTTGGGATCCTACTCTTAAGTCAAAGAACTCTGCTACCTATGCTAGAGCTAACGAAGTAGAAATTAAAGAACCAGAGCTTGCTCGTGCTCACCGTGAAGAATGGCGGAAAGAGGGTAAAGACGGGCTGCACAGCTGAACCTCATGCTGTCCTTGGGTCCTGGGGTACCCGTGGTTCAAAAACCCCAAATAATTCTATACCCATGTGGGTTTGATTGATAGGAGGCCTATATGGGCGATTATATGACAGGTTACCGAGAGAAGGTAACTGATGAACAGCTGATAAGTTTGGTTTCCACAGGAGTAGCTAATTCAGTTGGTGACTTCTTAAACTCTTCTGAACTATCAAATGATAGACTACAGTCCACTTATGAATACGCAGGACTTCCTGCTGGCCACCTAAGACCTAATGGTGTGTCTAAAATTGTATCTTCAGATACTACAGAAACTATTGAGGCGTACCTTGCAATTATTTCAGAACTTATGTTTAACAATAACAGGCTGGCAAAATTTAAGTCCTGGTCAGCTTCACCAGCCGCTATCGCTGCAGCTAACGATGCTTCTGACCTGGTAAACTACACTATCTTTAAAAAGAATAACGGGTGGGAGCTACTGAATACTTGGGTAAAGTCTGCTTTGCTCTGGAAAAACTCTGTTATCCGTTGGGACTTTGTAGAAGATATATCTACTAAATTCGAAGAGTACGACTCTCTTACTGAGGAAGCACTAGATCTTAAACTAGCAGACAAAGACGTTGAAGTAGTAGGTGAATTAAATTTTAATCCTATGACTAATACTTACGAGGATGTAAGACTAAAAAGATCTTATGATATGTCTCGTGTTAAGATTGAGAATGTACCACCAGAAAACTTTTTGATTTCAAGAGATGCAAGCAGCATTGAAACTGCAGCATTTGTAGGCATTCAGGTAGAGATGTCACGTTCAGATATCCGTAAGATGTATCCTGATATTGCAGAAGGACTTGAAGACTGGTCGGTATTACCCACTACTTCTGAAGATTATACTGTATACTCTCATGACGTAGCAGTACGTAAACGGGTTACAGGACAATCTTACTGGCAAGGGATGACAGATGCTGATGATGCTCTTGAAGCTAATCGTAACGTAGCAGTAACAGAGTGCTGGATGGAAGTAGACCGTGATGGTGATGGTATTGCAGAGTTAAAACACTTTATTGTGGCCGGGGATATTATCCTGCACGAAGAAGACTGTAACTATGTTCCTCTTGCTTCCCTCAGCCCATTTGAAATTCCATACGAATTCTTTGGTTTGTCTGTAGCAGATATGACACGGTCAACCACCCTTACTTCCACTGCAATCCTGCGGGGTTTTGTTGAGAACACTTATCTCACTAACTATTCTCCTAAGCTGGCAGATCCTAACGTAGTAGACTTTTCTGCACTGCAAAATCTAAGACCCAAGCAGATCATTCCTACAAACGGAAATCCGCAGGGAGCAGTATCTGATCTACCACCAAGCCCTATTAGTGCTGGTACAGTTCCTCTGTTACAACACCTACAGGTGCACAAAGAACAAGCAACAGGTATGTCTAAAGCCGCACAAGGACTTAATGACGAGCTATACGTTTCGGGTAACAGTGAAATGAAGCTAAGCCAGGTAATGAATGCAAGTCAAAAGCGTATTCAACATATTGCCCGTAAGTTTGCAGAAGGCGGTTTTAAAAGACTATGTGATGGTGTATTTAAAACTATACGTGACAACATGGATGAAATTACCATCATGTCTGATCGTAGAGGAGAAATCCTTGATGTAGATTTAAAGAACCTTCCAGAATGTATTGAGCTTGAAGTAGATGTTAACTTGGGTGAAAACTCTAATGCTAACAAAAGAGACAAGTTAATGCTGGTTGCTTCTCAATTAGTTCCTATGCTTAAGGAAGCAGGAGCAGGGAGTATGATTAAACCAGATGCTATTGCAACTATTGCCTTTGACTTACTTAATACTCTAGACTTGAGACCGGAAAACTATTTGCGAGATCATACTACCGAAGAGTTTATTAAAGAAGCAGAACAATTACAGAAAACCGCAGCCGAACAAGAGGCTAAGATTAAAGAGATTAATAACCGTGTTGAAGAATCTAAAGCTAAACAAGCAGAAGCTAACTCTGTTTATACTAAAGTTCAAGCAGATAATTCGCTTCAAGATAACATTAGGCAAACAGCTATTGCGCTTGATCGTCACAGTCAAGAATGGGCTCGCCTTAAAACTGCCGCCATTAAAGCGGAAGTTCCTCCTGAGCATTTACCAACTCCGGGAGATATGGACGAAATCATGATGAAAGCTGCTGAAATAGTTAAATCTATTGAGGCTGCCCCATCAGGTAACGATAACCAATCACTAGATGAAATGGTTAAGAAAATGGGAATTGATCCTGCTCAAGCAGCTCAACTCCTACAACAAGCTATCGGAGGAGGTGGGCAATAGCCCCCTCTTCTACCGCACCTCTACCCGAAAGGATGATGTGCTTATAAGGTAAATTATGGAAAAGTACAGAGAATCAGGTGAGAAGAGGATGACTAAGAAGGTGCATCCTGACCGTCTATCACAAATTGCACTACAAGAAGCAGAGTTTGCTGCACACACTCGTAATAGCTTCTTTGATTCAGCCTACGGAGATATCCTAGTGGATTTCTTTATTGAGTGGCTAAAGACAGAACCTCACGAAAGTAAAAGTCGAGAGCACTTATATGCTTGTTCTATGGCGCTTGGAAGCGTTAAAGAAAAGTTAATTAGTATCGAGACTAAAGGACGTAATATTCCTATTATGGAAACGTTAGGTGAGGACAAAAACAATGATTAGAAGCAGTAGAGAATCAATAGATAAAGTAGTGAGTAACATTGAATCTTCAATTGACTACTTTATTAACCAACATATCGCAGACATTAATGGTTCGGCTCGTATTAGAAACGACGCCAACATTGTACGGGGCCTGGTCGAATATCGAGCTGCCTTGCTTAGTCTGCAAGAAGAGTATACTCCTAAAAAGAAAAGAGGTAATCCCAGCTTTGGGAAAGATAACCCTTATCTTAACAAAACGGAGGACAATGAATAATGGCTGAGGAAAATAATTCTACCCAAATGGATGACGTATTAGATAACAGCGGTTCTGAAGATCAGATGCTTGCCGACATTCTTAATAGATCGGAAATACTCCAGGAAGCTGGTGTAGTTCCTTTCCCCGAAGAATCTCAACCCGAGCCTGAATTGATGGACTCAGAAGAAACAGGAACAGATGAAGACCTTGAAGACCCTGTAGATTCTGCCGAATATGAAGATGATGTTGAACCAGATAATGAAGAAGAGGAAGACAGTGAAAAGGAAGACGGAGATGCTGAGGCTACCGAAGTTGAAACTTATGCACTGGATGACTTGGAAGACATTATGGTTACCCATAAAATTGATGGAGAAGAAGTTACTTTGCCTCTATCAGATTGGATTGCTGGTTCTGCTACCAAACAACATCTCAGCAAACAAGGTCGTGAAATTGGGGAAGCCCGTAAAGCTTTAGAGCAAGAGCGAACCCAAAAATTAGGTGAAATAGAAAACTTAGCAACAATTGTAGCTAACGAAGTTTACACTGAAGAAATGAATCATCAGAAAAAGTACCATGATATCTCTCAAAAGCTGGCAACAGCACAAAGAGAAGGGGATACTTATGAGATTGGTGAGCTACTTCAAGAACAAACTAAGGCTCAAACTGAATATTGGAATGCCCGTAACAAGAGAGAAACACTCGCAACTCAGGTACAACAACAGCGGCAGCAGCTACAACAACAGCAATTTCAAGAATCAGTTAAACACTTTAATGATACTATTACTAACATTATTCCTGACTGGGACGAGACTATTCAACAATCTGTGCGTGAATTCGCATTGGAAGAAGGCTTGCCCGAAGAATTAATTAATATGGTGTCAGATCCTCAAGTAGTAAAATTTGTGGATGAGTTTAGACGATTAAAGAAAGGTATTGAAAGTGGCGCTAAAAAGCGTGCTAAATTACCTGCCAAGAAAATGCCTGCTAAGAAAGCTCCTTCACCAACTAAACGTAAACAAAACAAGGAAGCAACAGTTAAGGCTCGTGCATTCAAAGAGAATGCTTCTCCCGAGGATCAAATCGAGTTTTTGAAAAAGTTTGCTCCCACACGATAAGCCAATATTCGGCTAATATATAGGTATAAATAAAATGGCAACAGGACGTTATGGCACTTCAGGTGCATCAACACAAGCGGCTAACGCAGTAGGCAACCGCTTTCCTTCCGGCGCATCAAGCGCAGCAGTCTCCGAAAAAGAGGATCTGGCAAACTTTATCTCGATGATTACTCGTGATGAAACACCTTTCATGTCCTCTATCGGCAAAACAAAAGCTACTGGTATTTACCACGAGTGGCAAACAGACGAGCTCAAAGCTCCAGGTAACTCTCGTGTTGCACAAGGTGCTGACTTCGATGCAGTTACTCCAGATGGCCGCACTACTACTGGTGGTGATCACGGTGCTGGTGGTGGTGTAGTACTTGCAGACGCTGATCGTAACCGTTCACGTCTTGGTAACTACACACAGATTAACGCTAAAACAGTTGCAGTCTCCGGCACTAAACGTGCAGTAGACCAAGCTGGCGTTGCAGATGAGTACGCTTATCAGTAGAAAAAGCGTGGCACAGAAATGCGCCGTGACGTTGAGGCTGACTTGATTCACTCGCTGAACGTATCTACTCCAGGTTCTGCATCCACTGCAGGTACAATGGCTGGCGTATTCTCTTGGGCTTCCAACGTTGTTAACGTTGCCTCCACAGATGCGGTTAACACAGCTGCTCGTATTTCTAACGCAGGTGTTACTGCTGCAGAAGCAGGTATTGGTTCTAACAACTTTTCAACAGAATCCACAACCTCAAACGTAGGTGAGCTTGAGTTGTCTCATATTGATGAGATCATGCAAACAATCTACGAAGCTGGTGGTAAAGCTACTCGTGTAATGCTTTCTCCAAAGAACCGCCGTACATTCTCTGCAAAAGCGAATGCTACAGGTTCTAACGTACGCCGCAACATCGATGAGTCTGGTAAACTGCGTCAAGCAGTAGACATCTATATGTCTGACTTTGGTGACGTTATGGTTGAACCAAACTACATCATGGGCCTTGCTGCAACAGCAACAGGCACAGGTGGTACTTCTGCCGATGCAGTATCTATTCAAGATGCTTTTGCATTGGTATACGATCCAATGTGGTTCAAAATGGCTACTCTTCGTCCAATGCAGGAAGTTGACGTAGGTCAAAACGGTGACTCCACCGTAGGTATGTTCGTTGAAGAGACTACTCTTGAATGTTCTAACCCTAACGCTTGGGGTGTAATCGCTAACATCGGCGCTTAAACTTAGGAAAGGGGGCACCTTCGGGTGTCCTCTTTTACTATAGGAGTAATCAATGCAAGTTAAAATTACAGCTAACGCCAATGCACTAGTGCTTGGTACCGATACCCTTATTGCTGCAAACAATGAGCTTTATACTAGACTAGAAACGTGCCATGTAGAAGTAAATCCTAGTACAGGAAAAATTGTTAAAGTACACCTAGATCGTCCAGGAAATACTCATTATGACGTATTAATTGGCACTACTGCAGGGACAGTACATAGAGTACAAGTGGGAGAAATTACAACAAGCGGAGGCTTTTGTACATATTTAGACTCTCTATAAATTAAGGAAACAGCATGGCAAAATGGACACACTCCTCAGTAACAGGAGACCTTACAGGTCAATTGATTACTGATACTAATGGTGAAAATATTTGGAGAGTTGAAGGCAACATCTCAGACACCATTGAAGAAGTTAAAAAAGAAAAAGAAGCAGGACGTAATAGGAAGTCACACTATCAAAAGATGTGTTCTATTCCTAACGTAATTGTATTAGAGCTTAATACAAAATATAACCTGGATATACTAGACCCAGAGTTTATGCATGATCCT
>Ga0181606_10003435_pt1 | contig 13391 bp, 19 predicted proteins | sample 041ome_10_FD_132994 | JGI IMG/M metagenome (GOLD analysis project Ga0181606, IMG submission 132994) | Coastal salt marsh microbial communities from the Groves Creek Marsh, Skidaway Island, Georgia - 041412US metaG (megahit assembly) | ecosystem: Environmental > Aquatic > Marine > Intertidal... | reverse complement strand
TAAGGCAGAGGGCCAGTCTTTACACGCTTAAAGCAAATATCCCAGCCATTATCAGAATCTGTAGGGTCTCCTAAATCTTCTGCAGCGGTAAGGATCTGCTCCCAGAGTTTTTTCTTTAGATTAATAACTTTGACTTTACCGCCGTCCAGACACTGCATAGCGTAGCTCCAGCCACACTTTAGATCAGGGTAATATTCACGAACCCAATCCTTTTCTTTATTCGTGAATCGCTCTTCGTCCCTATTAAAAGACAGGCACTCAAAAGGAATGTTCTTTTCGTTCTCTCCTTTCAGCCAGTATACATAGCGAGCCAGAACATCTCCTACCAAACGGACTTTATTATCTCCGTCTTTATACTGATAGCTGTTGATGCTGGATTTCTGTGCTTCGCCTTTGGTTTGATTAAATGCTAATGCCATTGTGATTTCTCCTGTGGGACTTCTTCATACAGAAAATGAAGATTGCCTTCCTCATCTGTATCAAGTAGCCTAGTGTTTTCGATTGATTGTTGTATTATCTCATCTTCCGGAAGAAGAAGAGTATCTAGTGTTGTATTCCCAGTTGCTAAGTAATCTGACAAAGGTCTCATACTTGCTAGGGACATATATACTCCAAGCTCGCGCAAAGAGTATTTGTAGGCGTTAAAAAATAATACATCAGGATGTACTAAAAATGATTCGCCCTTAAAGTTAAAACCGCTAAAATAATATAACGGGTCGTACTTATTCGTAGGAGTAGTCTTTTTAGTCAGCATCTCCATTATGAGATAGCAAGACTTTAAGTCTCCTTTAGAAACATTGTAAACCTTCTTCCAATTATAGAGTAGCATATTATACAGCTTTTTATGGTGAATGTCAAGAACTATTTTTTTACAGCTCTTCTATTTTATATCCTTGTTTCATATAGTATCCAATTCTATTTGAGGCTTGATTCGTTGCTGTTTTGCCTTTTAAATGAATATCTATTACCACAGGACTTCTTTTTCCTTCTTGTTCCCGAATAACCCTACCGATTAGCTGTGTTAGTAAGGGCTCGTTATTAATTGGAGTTCCTAAAATTAAACAGCTTAGATTATTTACTGATATACCCTCTGAAAATATTGCTTGAGTACCATAAAGAATAGTCTTCTTTCCGTGTAAAATTTCACTAATCAAAGTCTCTCTTTGTTCGTGGGGAACTTCTCCTGTTACACAAACTGCATCTTCTCCACTAAGCTCTGCACAACGTTTTAGAAAGCCTACTCTATCACTTACTACGAGTACTTTATGCCCTAGTCTTGCGTAGGCAGAAGCAATCATAGCTACTGAGTGTCGGTACTCCTCATTATTAGCTAGCGCATTTACTCTAGTTGCCCAAGGAGTTCGTGCACCATCCATGAATCGAATATCGGAACGATAAATTTTTATAGATGGAGTCATAAAATTTTCTTTCGGTGGCTGATATACTTTAGGACTAAAGTAATCACGAAAGACAACATGCTTTCCATCTTTTCTCTCAATAGTTCCAGACAATCCAATTTTATACCTACAATAGTTAGTGTCCAAGACCTTGGAAAAAGTTGGACTACTTACATGGTGCATTTCGTCTAGAATAATCGTGCCAAACTCTTTTCTTATTTTATCTAGGTTTCGGTACAAGGTTTGAGTGTTTGAGACAACTATTGGAGTATTTGTTTCAAACTTACCACTACCAATAATTCCCGGCTCAAAACCATATACTTTTACTACTTCTCTTGCCCATTGCGTTCTTAGTGGTACAGTGTGAGTAACTACTAGAGTCTTCTGTCCGAGTTTTCCGGCTATGGCCAACCCCGTAAAGGTTTTACCCCAGCTAACCCAGGCATTGATAATTGCGTTATCATCTATATCATTATATACAGCGGACTGACTTTCTCGTAGCTCAAATTTGAACTCTGGAAAATCTACTGGTTTATGAATTCGTTTATCTATTATTTCATAGTCTTTTGGTATTAGGTCAGTACGCCCTATGGGAAGGGATATTAAAGTTTTATTTATAATTCCCATATTCTTTATTACAAGAGGAGGGTCATTAGGGTTATAAGTAGGAATCTTATAGGTTAGTTCTTTATCTATAGTAGACCTTAGACTCTCATTACAGTCCATGTAAATTCTATTGCTTAGTACTGCTTTCATAAACCTAAATCCGCTCTTGCTATAATATATCGTTTGACAAACTCACTTCTTACAATGTCTACTGTTTCAAACTCAATTAAGTCAAACATATTCATTGCTTTCAGTATTCTTAAAAATTCACAAAGCCCATTTTGGCCTAGGTCACTCTGACGAAAGTCTCCGCAAAATATAACTCTACAATTCTCTCCAATTCTAGTGATAACGGAGTCTAGTTCGTGTAGAGTCATATTCTGACATTCATCTATTAATACTACTGCATCCCTTAATGTTGTGCCTCGAATGAATGAAGTAGTCATAAAGTGAACCACATTCTTAGTTTTCAAGAGCTCATAGGCATCGCCTCGTTGAAAAAGCTCTATGCATATGTCTTTATATGGCTCTTCATACACAGATGCTTTTTCTTTTTCATTTCCAGGAAGAAATCCTATATCCCTGGTAGGAACTGCACTTCTAATAATGATTAGCTTTTCTTTATCATTCTTCATTATATCATCAAAAGCCAGATAAGAAGAAATAAAAGTTTTTCCTGTTCCTGCGACTCCATGTAAGACTAAATGTTTATCGCTTTCAAAAACTTTTAACTGGTTTTTAGTAAGAGGCTCTATCTCTTGTAGAGATAAGTTTGCAGCTGCTATTAGTCTATTTCTTTTTGCCATTTTTAAATTTTCCTTCGAGTATCTTTATTTTTTTCTTCAGAGTACTCGTATAACTTCCAAGGAAGCCCGTGATAATAAAGAATACCTGCCCAACACATTCCAGGCATTGGCGGTCTGTAAATTTTAAAGGGAGTTTTCTCATTTTGTAAATGTAGTACACTCGCTTTTGTTTTTAAAGTAATCTTTTTTATCTTTATATATTTTAACGTTAAAAATTTAGTTTTTTGGTATATAAATGGAATACCATTTGAATCTATAAAGTAAGGAGTGGTTTGTTTTACTACTCCTATAAAATCAAATACAGACTTTTTTAAGGGAAAAAGCTCCCAGCTTGTCTGTATTCTTCTTGCTCCTAAAGTACTACCTTCCATGTTTTTATCATCTAAAATTAAGCCATCTAAAAAGAGCATTCCATCTGCTAAATCCCAATTAGCAGATGGAATCAGATAGACTGGAAACTTAACTTTATTAATGGTTTTATATGTTATCACCATATAACTTATTCCATTTACCCATAGAGTAATCGTCACCAATCTCTAAGTCACAGCCTACAGGAGAGCCAGGGATATAAATACCTCTGTTCATCTGCACAAACTCTACAAGTTTTTGAGAATATTCGTCAATCTCATTTTCCGGTACCTCGGCAAGAATAGAGTCATGTACTAGAGCGAATATTCTAGCCTTCATACCCTTGGTCTTGATGTAACTATTCATGTCGATAGCGCCTAAAAGGTTAATATCAGAAGCAGCAGACTGCACCAGAAAATTAAGGCCAGACCTAACTGTATGACTTCTAACAGCCTTATCGGAAGAGGTAACGTTGGGTAAGCGTCGCTTCCTACCAAAGAAACTATAAATGAACCCATTCGTTTTAATATATTCTTCATTTCTGTTAATCCACTTCTTGAGGCTATGAAATGATTTGAAGTAATCACTAATTACTTCCTGCGCCTCGCTTGGGCTAAAGAATGTGCCCGAACTTTTCGTAACTTCAGAACTAATCTTATTGGCTCCTGCACCATACATAATACCGAAGGTTACAGCTTTAGCAGCCTGTCGTTCCATAGGATAAAGTTCTGCAACTTTATCTACTTCGCAAGGTAGCCTAAATACTTTATGTGCGATAGCACTATGAAAGTTCCCGCCAGAACGGAACACATCCATCAATGCTTTGTCTTGTGCTAGTACTGCTGCAACATATACTTCTGCAGTAGTCAAGTCCATTGCAACTATCTTTGACCCCGCTGTAGCTTTGATACAACCCTTAACCGAAGGATTGTCGCGAGGAAGCTGCTGCATGTTTAGCTTACCACTAGAACTAAGCCTGCCAGAAGTTGTACTATGAAGATTGAAACCAGTACGTAAGTGATCGTCTCTGTCCAGCTGTGGTATGATTTTGTCCAAATAAGTATTCTTAATTTTGGATTTTTGACGTATGTTAAGGATAAGTCGTGGAATTTCCGAATCATCGGCAAGTCTTTCAAGTACTTCTGCATCCGTTGAGTCTGCACCTGTTCCTGTTTTCTTGCCAGTAGGACGTAAGCCAATCCAATCAAACAGTAAAGAACGAAGCTGTACTGTACTATTAGGGTTAAATTCTTTTCCATTAGATACCTCGAATTCTCGAATCTTAGGATTCTTATATAGCTCTGCAATAGCTTCATCAATATCTTGCTGCATAATTTCTTGGGCTGCATGAAGCCTGTTCTTACAAAAGGGAACTCCGTTGTCCTGAATATCAGTCAAAAAACGAGTGCCGGGTATAAGAATATTTTCATATACGCTAAGAAGTTTAGTATTTTCTTTAATCTTCTTAAACTTTTCATACACTAGAAATGTTACTAGTGAATCCATAGCGGCATAAGTTTTCATGGTTTCAAAAGGAATCCACTCCCAGCAGAAATCATTTTTAAGAACGCCATGCTCTTTACGATACTGGTCTATCCAGTCGTACATAGGCTTTTCGTAATCTCCGTATGGAGTATATTTTACAGCCAGTGTTTTCAGTCCGTGGTTGCCAGGATTCTCATTAATCAAGTAAGATAGAAGCATAGTATCTTCTATCCTTGGAAACTCGAAGTTGAAATGGTACTGAAAGAACGCCATATCAAACTTAGCATTATGAAATATTACTATCTTTTTGTCGAATAGTTCTTGCAATAGAGATTCTGTAGTTTCATCAAAGCAAGCAGTATCAATATAGGCACCACGCTGACCATCAAAACACAAAGATAAGCCAAGCATATATCCATCACGAGGGTATAGTCCAGTAGTCTCGGAGTCAAGAGCAATGTATTCGCCTGAATGGTCTATAGCATCCTGAATATACTTATTACATTCTTCAGTATCAGAAATGCCGAAAGCAATAGAGTCATCTACTTCTTTGTCTAGAATTTCACCATTGATGTAACGAATAATACTGGTCTTGGAGTCGTCCCAAGTACGTTTTGCCTCTGGCTTAAATGCAAGCATAGCAGGATTTATAACAGGGAGAAACTTTTTCTCTACCCGTTTGCCGGAGTACTCGGTAACAGAATTAATTTTAGTAAAGTATTTCAGAGCTTCACTTCCTACTAGAATAATCCAGTCGTATACGTTAGTATCAATCTGAATATCACAGTCTCGTTTTAATACTTTTTTGAGTGTAGGGTTTGAACACAGTTGAAACTGGTCAAAGTCAAAAGAATTATCAAATTCTTTTTTATAATTAGTTTTAGAAGGTTTAGTTTCTATTAATGCAACTTTAGGCATATAATTTTTTCTCCAAAGATTTAACTTGAGATTGGTTCAGTGCTCCAGGGTCTCTACCTTTTAGATAGATATTCTTGGACGGGAGATCAATTTTCTCACACAGAATTTTTACTTGTTCGGCTCCTGCCTGACCTGCTTCGTCTCCATCAAAAAAGATTACTACTTCTTCTACTCCTTGCATCTTAGCAAGAAGTAGCTTATCCTCGTTGACAGTTTTTACTCCGAAACAACACACTGCGTTGGTCAATCCTTTATCATATAAGTTTAAAGCATCATAAAGTCCCTCCACAAGTATTATTTTCCCTTCTCGTGGATTTGGTACGGGAAATAGAGGTAGTTTTGCTCCGGCAGGAAGCGTAAGATACTTAGGTGTACCATTCGAAGTATGTCTGCCTTGAAAAGCTACTATCTTTCCAGACACACTTCGAATAGGGAACACAACACGCCCAATATAGTCATTCTGACTATTTTGGAACGCTTCAAATTTTTTGTAGGTTTCAGGTTTGATCTCTCTCCAATTCCCAATATATGGGACGGAGTTTTTAGGAAAAGATAAACCAACACTTTCCGCACTCTTTTGTATAATTTTTCGTTTAAGATTTTCTCTGCGTAGTTGTAGTTGGTTTACTTTTTCTCCAAAAAGATTGAAAAGGCTTCCTCTGTACCCACAGGAAAAACAGTTATAGACACCAGTGATCTGGTCTACTCTCATACTAGGATTTCTATCTTGATGCTCTGGGTTTAAGCATCGTACCAAAAAGTCTGCTCCTTTTGGGAGAAACTTTATATTCCTTTTAGTGAGTAGTTCTTGTACTGTCATGGTTTCTTATAGGTACCGTAGATATTCCTAATAGTTTTCTTGCTTCATTTCGTACTTCTTCTGTTACTGCGTGTCCATACTTTTCTGGGTCTACAAGACTTCGTAGAAACCTCCATACGTCTTCGTCCATCATCGTCCAATATCCTTTATGTTATCCTGCGTAATTAGCTGATAAGCTCCTTTATTATACGCAGGAGCAATAGTATATTTACTTGATACTTCTTTTTTATAGTCGTCAGATTCTTTGCCCCGTATCGCACCCGTAGATACTACCGAAGGATAGTTCTTTGTGGGTCTACGATATGGCTCTGGCTCTGGAACGTACTCTTGAAACTTTGCTTTTGGTCTTCTACCAACCTTAGGTAGAGGCTTTCTCTTACGAGATAAAGGTCTGTAAGAATTTGAGGCTTGAACTAGCATAAATAAAAAAGTCTCCTGATTGTCAGAAATTAGATATATTATACTACAACATACCTTTGAAAGTCAAGAACTATTTTTTATATATCATCAATATCTTCATCAGATTTAAGGTCAGAACCCTCTTTTTCTTTTGGAGACATTGCAGCCTCTGGGCCTATTCGTAGAGTTTCCCAGTCCATTTTAGAAGTAAAAGATTTCATTGAAGCAGAACGCATTTTTACACAATTAAAAGTCATGCAAGCATCTTCCTGTTCCCAGGTTTCCAAAGCAAATGCGGCATCAGCAGCATCTAGAATTCCTTTTGCAAAACGAGCTTCGCCTGTAGCGTCTGTTTGATAGGGGGAGAACACAGGTATTTCATACTCCTGTGCCATTGACTTTAAAGATTTGCTTACTTCAATTTGTTCTGTCCAATCGTACTGTCCGCCTCGAGCAGGAAGATTGGAACGCCTTACTTGATTAAGGTAGTCTACAATTATAATGCCAGGCTTTATTCTGCTAGCTTGTTTATCCAAGGTAGCACGAATTTTCCCAAGAGTTAATCCTGAGTCATATACTACGTCTAGTTGCTGAGTCGGGAGAAGCTCATGGCTAGACTTTAGTACATTGTGTAGCTTGTCAAAATCTCTGTGACTTCTATATTCTTTCAGGCGTTCCGAGCCTTCAGTGTAGCGAACTGCCCACCAAGAAGCTACTTTTTCCCATTCTACTACGCTAAGGTTCTTCATTTTTAGTCTAGAAAATGGAACCCCTGTTGCGATGGAGCAACAACGTTGAAGAATTGATCTGCTATCCATCTCAATGGTAAAATAGATTGCAGACTTGCCAGAAGCAACCATGTTGTTTGCAAGATTAGCACAGGTAATTGACTTACCTGCGCCTCTCTTACCACCAACAAGAATCAAGTCTCTAGGAGAGAACTGAATATCATAGTCGTATTCTTCGTTCAATCCAAGTGCGACATACTTCTGAAGGTCTTCTTCAGATTCCCACAATGGAATACTTTGCATACTCTCATTCGGGTCTTGAATATCTACTTTGTCTTCAATATCAAGTACAATCTGATGAAGCTCGTTTATAGACTCTTCTGCATCGTTAAAGGCTATAGAAGAATCTACATAATTTTCGAGAGATGTGAGAATTTCCTTTTGAGCATATTCATTCTTCAAGTACTGAAGAAGTGTATATGGGTCTAGTTCAATATCTTTTTCCGCTTTTATAGCATATATTTTTTCTTGTGTTGCTGAGTCACGAACCCCTAAATGAAGGTCGTCAAAAGCCGGAAGCATATGATTTTTATCATTATGCTTTGATATAATATCATAAATAACATGATACTCTACAGGCAAATAACTTCTGCGAGTCTGTGACCAAGTCTCAGAGTCTTTACACAGAAGTATCTGCTTTATAAATGTACTAGCCAGGTTCAATCGCATTTCTCCCGAATGCTAAAAATGGGTACAAGGCCGAAACCTTATACCCATTGATTTAATTACTATCTTACTTACTGTGCAGCTTTTTCGCGCTTTGCAGCACCATTATAGTCTGATGCGGTCAGACCACGACGAGTAAGCATAGTCTTAACACCACGAACAGTCTTACCGATAGAAGTAGCAATTTCTTCTACAGTCATGCCTGCGATGTCATCCAGGGATGCCAGCGGATCTTCCTTGGTAGAAGACTTCAAAGTCTCCTGACGAGGGATGGCTTCAATAGAGCCAGCACGCAGAAGAGAAAGAGCTTTACCACGAACAGAGTTCACGGAACGACCCATAGCTTCAGCAATATGCTCAACGAAAGCACCATCATTAACCATCTGAACGAAGGTGGCTTCTTCATCGTCTGAGTAAGTCTTCACAGACTCCTTAACAGGAGCAGGCTTGACGTGCCCAGTCAATTCCAGAGACAGTACCTTGCCCTGAATCTGTTTGGCAGTAAAATTACCGCCGTCAAAGGCATCAGCAATCTGAGCATAGGTATAATTACCACTGTTATCCTGTACAAAAGTAGCGAGGGTAGCAGCTTGCTCATCTGAGAAAGCCTTAGTAGCACTAGCGGAAGCCAGTTCTACATCAAAGCCCATCTTACGCAGTTTGCTAGAAACTGAGCGAGATGAGGTTTCCAGGGTTTCTGCAGCTTCAACTACAGTAGCCTGAGATACAGGAGACTCGTCTCCTACGAAATTAGTAAGCGCAGCAACGCGCTCTTCTGTCCACTTTGGAACTGCCATATTAATTCTCCAATAAAAATTGTTGTAAGTTATCAACTATTGTTACGCCAGATTCTCTGGCTTTCTTTGTTTTTAATGATTCTATACCGCTTTCATTTACTAGAATGGTTACATCCTTTGTAATACTACTCTTTACACTGTAGCCTAAAGCCTCAAGGTCTTTGTGCGCATCTGTTTTTGTTTTATAACTCTTTAACTTACCAGAAATGCAGACAGTTCCTTTAATTGCTTTTTGTACTACTTTAGTAAAGTTCCAGCTAAAAGGTAGATGCTCTATTTCAGGAAAACTGACTTCTATCCAAGTAAGTAAGTTTTCAGTAGCCTTCTCCCCAAGTCCAGCCTCTAAACAAGTGGTAGCATTGATACTATAAATATCTTCGACAACTTTTGAAAGTTTATCTGATGCCACTTTGCCTATTAGCGGGATGCTAAAAGCAGGTAGTAAAACATTCAATGAAGCCTGCTGGGATATTTCAATCTCAGCGTATAGCTTCTCACCCAACTTAGTTGACTCTAACATAGTACAAATTTCGTCTTTCGATAGGGTATAAATATCTGATATACCGGCAAGGTCTAACTTGCTGATAGTCGCTTCACCTAATCCTTTTATCTTTAGAGTCTTTGTAAAATGTTGAATCTGCTTTGCCTGTTTCGCACCACAAGAGGCACTTCTACAGAACAAAACAAAATTGACTTCATCAAGTAACGAACTGCATGAAGGGCAATTTGTTGGAGCTTGAATCTGTGTCATTTAATCCTTTCCTAAGTTTTGAAAATATATTATACGGAATCCTAAGATAAAAGTCAAGAATTATTTTTTTGAATGTACTTAATTCTTTCACACTCTTTTAACTATTCTAGGAATAATGTCTCCAGAACGAATGACTTCTACACTACAACCTATTTCAAGGTCTAACTCAGTTATATATTTCATGTTATGAAGAGTAGCTCTGCTTACAGTAGCGCCATCTATATTTACTGGGTCAAGTATTGCTACAGGGCTTACTATTCCACTTTTACCGACCTGCCATACTACATCTCGTAATACAGTAACCACTCCTTCCTTTGTCTCTTTTAGAGCAAAAGCACCTCTAGGGTGGTGGGCGGTATATCCAGCGTTTATAAACTCGTTGTAGTTATTCATTCGATAAACTACTCCATCTTGGGGGAAGTCTACAACATCGTCTGTAAAAACTGTCTTGAAGTTCATATCATATAAGGATAGCATAGCTTCCATATAAGTAGTCTCAATGTTTGGGTATATGTCGTAGGCGAAGAAAGTTAAGTCTCGCTCAAGAAACTCCGAGACAGACTTCAAATTAAGAGCACCTGCTGCATAGTTTCTAGAATTTTCTATACTCTTCGGAGCAACTACTTCACCTGTAATTTGTACGACCCCGCTGAGAGCTATTTTATTCGGCACAAGAGACCTTAATTTTTCTGTAATCATTTGACCGACTTTCCCATCACCTCTGGTAAGTCCTACTTCAAAAGTACCATCTACATATAACAAAGATACTGCCGCACCATCGAGTTTTGGAGTGCTCAATACATTTTTAGCAACAGGAAAGGGAGGATTGTCAATGTCAAAGCATTTCTGCAATGAATACATTGGCTGATAGTGGCTGAGGGTTCCTTCTTTCGTTGAAGAAGTCCCTACTTTATTGTAGTTTTGCTGTGCCGCAAGTCTATCAAACTCTTCGTCAGACAAGACGGGAGTTCCATCATAATACATTTTACTTGCATAGTCTAAGAATTCGTGTGGCATAGTTCTTCCTCTTATTTATTAAGTGCTATTATACTGAAAATAACTTAAAAAGTCAAGAACTATTTATACATGTCCTGTATATATTCTTTGAAGTGTTTTTCTATGGTTTCTTTAGCTTCTGCTAAAGATAATATCTCCACTAAACCTACAAATAGCTCTTTCGAATTATTAAAGTCTAAGGGCATGGAGATACCTTCCGAAGAGGGCTTCCATTCTTCTTCAAAGTCTAAATAATACTTTCGCAGGCTAAGATATTCTATACCACGAAAAGCAGACACAGTTAACCGCACCTGGTGACCACGAACAGAGTCTTCATGCACGATTTTTTCGTACATTTCTGGGGCTTCATGTAGTTGCATAGTTACCTCGAATTTCTAAGAATTGAGGATAAAGGAACTACACTTGTAACACTATGCGGTTTAAGCAGTCTATATGAATCCGTGTCCCAACAAAACAAAGTTAGTGTTTCACTTGACTCTACTGCACGATTAGTCTTTTTTTGAATGTAAGGGGTACTAAAGTCCAATGTACATACATTATACTTTAGCTTATTAGAGTTTTCACTTCGATAGGTGATAACAGCATCGCCATATTCTTTGACTAACTGTTCTAATGCTTCTTTTTTCACGGATTCTCCTCGGAACTTTAGGGTAGCAAAATCTTTTGCTGTGCTAGTGTCTTAGGTGAATCTTATATGTGTAAAAAATCTCTGGAGGGAGAACCCTCCAGAGACAAGTAAGTAAATTTAGCTCTTAATTATTGAGGGCTGTAATTACTCCAGTAAAGTACTGAGCAGCTTTACCAGTCAGCTTACTAACGATGTCTTCGTCAATTTCCTGACCTGCATCACTAAGAGCCGCGGTTAGGGCTTCAGCTGCAGCAGCTTTAGATACTCTAGTACCTCCGGAGGGGCTAGCTTTACTACTAGAAGTAGCAGGAGTTTTCTTTACATAAACGCCTGCTTTGGTAAGAATCATACGAACGCCATTAGGGCTTTCTTCGTATTCATCTGCCAGGTCTTTTACAATTTCCATACTTGTTTCAGGAGTAGGGTTAGCATTCTCGTATGCTTCAACTACTGCTGCTTTTTTGTCGTCATCCCAAGCCATGATTTTTTTCCTCTGTCATGTCAATTAAAAAGATATTATATGCCAAAATTAACATATAAGTCAAGAACTATTTTTTACAGTCTGGTCAAATCAATGCCGTACTGTTCCAAGTGAGAGAGCTTTCCTAAATCGTATGCAATCGAGCTTGCATAGAAGCCTCCCGCAGATATATTAGAGAAATAAGTGCCTTCGGTATCCACATCCTCTATGACATAGATACTATACACTTTATTACTGTACTCCTTCTCATAGTCTGTATTTACCAGCCCTTTTGATTTTTCTACATAGGGCTTATCATACTCGCGTACAATCTTAGCTGCAGTATGGTATACAGCTGACCATACTATCTCTCCAGGTTGAAAAGACTCTGAGGTACATTCATCTGGAAGATAATCTACCTCTACTTTTTCTTCTTTGGAGCGCACCCGCTGTGGTACTCCTACCGTTTCTATTATATTGTTTACAAACGCAACACTACGATACAACCCCGTAGCGATCTCCTGTACACTGTCGCCTCGCAAGTACCTTTGTACTGCTTCTGCAATTTCGTGTTTCTGTGCAGGCTTACCTCGGTTCTGTTGCTTACGAAGGTTTCTATACTCTACACGTTCATTATGTTCTTGAATAATACTATCAAGTCTTTTAGTATTATAAGAAATATTCAGAATAGAGCACGCCTCTTTTTTAGTTATAGGGGTTCCACTCTCCGGGGATAGGAGCTTTATCACTTTCTGAATGTTCGATGCTGTCAGATTCTCGTACTCTTTTTTCTTTACTCCGCGCCTCAAGTTTAGCCTCCAATTTAAATAATAAACAACAAATAGCGTGTGCTTCGTGATAGTAAGAAGTCTCTGGGTCTAACTCCTCTCCGTCCATGATGGCGAAGATATGTCGTAGAGTAGCTCCTGAATACCTGGTTTGTAAATTTTCTAGAAGTTTCCAGTTGTTTGGGCTATACTTCATGGCTCCAAAGGTCAATACTTTTGCTACTTCAATCATTGCTTTCGGAGGCAGTAACTCCATTCTGGGCTTCTTGTCGTCGTACTTTATCCCTGCTTTCAATGTCATGGTATTCTGTTCCTAACTGTATTCCGTGCTCTTGTACTAAATTTAATAAGTACTCTTTCTGTTTCCTTGTTCTTTCTAGCCTACAGTATGCGTCATATAACTGCGTGTTCATCTGTGCAATCATCCACTTATCTTCTAGTGACATTATTCGTGTAGGCCTCCCTCTCCAAAGTCTGCCCATTCCTGTTCCCAAGAAGGTTGACCATCGTCATCGCTAAAATTACAATACCAAGGACCTGAGTCAGGAGCTTCGTACCACCATACTTCTTCTGATAAATTAGGGCATCTTACTGGAAGACTATAACCATCTCCTTCCATAATCTCGCCACAATCTCTACATTCCATTATGCTTTCCTCGTTATTCTAGTATCATAGTCTGCAATCTCTTCGTCCCACCACTCTGGTTTTGGTCTGTG
>Ga0181606_10003430_pt1 | contig 13399 bp, 10 predicted proteins | sample 041ome_10_FD_132994 | JGI IMG/M metagenome (GOLD analysis project Ga0181606, IMG submission 132994) | Coastal salt marsh microbial communities from the Groves Creek Marsh, Skidaway Island, Georgia - 041412US metaG (megahit assembly) | ecosystem: Environmental > Aquatic > Marine > Intertidal... | reverse complement strand
TGGCAAGATTGGCATTAATTGTCATTTATGTTTGCGGCGCAATTGTTCTCAGCGGGCGCATGATCCATTATTTACCGAACTCACCACCGACACCAGCCGGCGTGGCGAAACCAGATATGAAAGCTGATGTGATGAAAGATGATGCCGCCAGCCTGCACCGCCCGGATTTGTCAAACCAAAAACTGCGGATCATGTTGCTGGCATTAATTGGCAGCGTGGTTTTGTTTGTGCTGATCAAACCATATTTGGGGCCGGACTGGCAACGCCCCGGTACAGGCTTGATGCAATCTATTGCCATTGGCGGGGCATTGTTGTTGCTGGTGCCGTTCCTGTTTTCTATTGGCAAGCGTGGCGGGCTCAGCGCGGTGCCAAATAAGTTATTAATTCTGCATGTTGGTGCCAGCATATGTGGTAGCTTTCTGGTGGCATGTCATGCGATTGCCAGTTTTGACGGCCCGCCCTTGATGATGCTGGCCGCCCTTGTCTTGTTGATGGTCACCGGGGCGTTTGGCCGGGTGTATGCCAATCGGGTCTTTGCCGCATCATTTGCCATGAAACCAGCACCATTTGGCGCACATGATGACGGCACCAAGGCGGCATTAAAAAACTTGATAGAGGCGAAAGTCGCGGTGCTTGCGCGGCTTGACCCAGCGGCAAAGGAAGCGGTGTTTTCAGTGACATTAGGCCATTGGTTGAGGCGGCCATTCTTGTCGCTTGCTTATGCTAGGCTGGCACGCCGCGAAACTATGCTGGTGAAAACTCGTCAATCTTTACCGCGCCTGGGTGCCTATTGGCGGCCGTTGCATCTGTTGTTGGCGTGGTTGTTTTTGGCCGGCATGATCATCCACATCATTGTGGTAACGTTTTTTGCAGGTTACGTTGCTGATGGGAGTGAAATCTATTGGTGGCATGTAACGGCATGGTGATAAGCTGTTCCCGTAACCGGCCATTTGTGGAGAGATGATTTGTCACAATTGTCGCTGATGATTGACCTTGAACGCTGTATTGGGTGCAAAAGCTGTGAGGCGGCATGCAAGGCTGAACACGGTCTTGGGCCAACTGAAAACCGTAACCGGGTGGTCTGGCTGGCGCATCATGACAAGCCGGGACTGGATTTTCTGGCCCTGTCTTGCCAGCATTGTGACCGTCCAGCTTGTGTCAGGTCATGTCCAGTCAATCCAAAAGCCATAACAAAACATCCTGAAACTGGTGTTGTTGAGATCAATGAGGCGTTATGCACTGGCTGCGGTGAATGTGTGGTGGCCTGCCCCTATGGGGCGATGGGCTATGATCAGATTGATCATCATGCGGTGAAATGTGATCTATGTAGCGCGCGACGTGCGGATGGGTTGCGCCCGGCCTGTGCAACAGCCTGTCCCGGTGGGGCGATCAGCTTTGGCGAGCGTCAGGCGCATCTGCGGCACATAGAGGAAGATGGGCGCACCGCCATCGACCATGACGCATTCCTGCTTGGCCCGTCTAATATCTTTTTGCAGCGGCAAACAAACTGGGTTGATGATGTCATGGCTGGTGACACCATCAATCTGATGGATTTTACCGCAACAGACCGCCAGCGCCCGGCGGTTGTTGATGATCCAACGCGCAAAGAAACGTTGCTCAGCGATGCCACCGCTTATCCTTATCGCAGCAAGCGCGAGGATCGCCAGCCTGACCGCGTTGTTGCAGGGGGGTGCAATATCTGTTTCAACTGTTGCCCGGTGCATTACCATATCAAGGATGACAAGCTTGTGCGCGTCACCGGCAATGAAGATGACCCGTTATGGCGCGGGAAAATCTGTCCAAAATCACAATTTTTATTGCAACTTCATAACAGTCCAGAACGGCTCACGACCCCGCTTAAACGTGTGGGTGAACGCGGCGAAGGCAAATTTGAACCGATAAGCTGGGACCAAGCACTTGACGAGATTGCCGCTAAATTGCAGGGCGTCAAGGATGAATTTGGACCAGAATCATTGGCAATATTTGCCGGTACACGCACGGGCACCTTGACCAGGCGCGGATATATTCGCCTGTTTACACAATTATGGGGTACGCCGAATTTTGGTGATACCGAAGCGTTTTGTTCAGAAGCCAAGCGGGTGTCTTTTCAAGCAACCTTGGGGGCTGGCGGCAGTGGCAACAGCTATACCGAAGGTGATCTTGGTCGTGCGGCGCTCTATGTTTATTTTGGTGATAATCAGGCAGAAACCCGCCCGGTGCATTTTGGTATGATCAATAATTGGCGGCTGAAGAATAACGCCAAAATGGTGGTAATTGATCCGCGGATGACGGTCACCGCGACCAAAGCCAATCAATGGCTGGCGATCCGCCCGGGCACCGATCTGGCTTTGGCACTGGCGCTTGCCTATCATATTCTTGCGCATGATTTGCATGACCAGCGGTTTTGTGAAAATTGGATTGCTGGCTGGCAAGAATGGCGTGATTTTCTGTTTGAGAAAAATTACTCGCCGGACTGGGCCGCTTCTATTGTCGGGATTGAGGCACATGCGATCCGGACACTTGCCGAGGAAATTGCCGCGGCTGATGGATGCGTGCTATTTGCCTCACGCGGCGTTAATCAGCACAGCAATGGTGGCCAAACCAACCGTGCCTTGATGTTTGTTGCGGCAATTACCGGCAATATCGGGCGAAAGGGCGGTGCCTTTTTCAATCTAAGCATGCCCGTTCCGATTGCCGCTGATGCCCCTGACGCGCGCAAAACCTATCCAAAAAAGCCAATGATCGGGTCAAATTCGGTCAGCTGGCTAAATGCCATTGAACACCACGACCCCTATCCACTACGGGCCGTGATTACGTCAAATAACCCAATGATGGCATGGCCCAATCAAGACCGTGTTCGGGCCGCATTTAAACAGCTTGATTTGATGGTGCATATCGATCTGTTTATGAATGAAACAAGCCATTTTGCCGATTATGTATTGCCAGCTGCAACCGGCATCGAAAAAGGCGAAATCAGCCGGGCGGCCGAAGACCGGCGCATTGTCTGGATCGATAAATCACTGCCGCCGCCCGGCGATGCCAAACCGGATGACTGGTTCTGGATCGAGCTTGGCAAAAGATTTGGCTATGATGACGTGTTGAAAGACAGTTACAAAGACCCGGCTGTTTTTTGGGATGAAATGCTGATTAATGACCCCTATATGCGCGGATGTACGCAGGACCGGTTGCATAAAACACCGCGGCGCTGGTTGCGGGTGCCACTGGCAGATGAAGATTCAGAAGAAATTGAAACATTATATCTTGAAGGCACCAATGCCTTTGGCAAGCCGGCCGGGCATCGGTTTCCAACAGCAAGCGGCAAATTGGAATTTTGGACCGCAGCACTTGACCAGACATTAACCGGATTAGGCCTGTCGGCATTGCCAGAATTTTACGCTGATCGCGAACATCTGATCGAACTTCCCTATGTCGAGCGGCGCCAAGATGGCATGGCCGAGGTTGAACGCCCGTTTATTCACGGCAAAGCCATGGTCAAACCGTTTGAAATTATTCAGCCACATGCCGATTCACCGGGCCAGAATTTGCAACGTCAGGGGTTTGATACACATCTGATTACCGGCCGCCCGCCCGCACCGCACTTTCATTCATGGACCCATTACGCCTGGCAAGCCCAGGAAATGTGGCCGGATATGTATGTGCAAATGCACCCAGATAAAGCCGCCGAACTTGATATCGCTGATGGGGAACATGTATCGATAGAGACCGCCCATGGTGCGGTGACGGCGCGGGCTTGGCTGTATGCTGGTATGCGGCGTGATACGGTTTTTGTTCCAATCGGTTGGGATTCATCACAACCCTATCACCCATGGAATTCAGTGAATTATCTCACTGATGAAGACCAGCGTGATCCATTGTCTGACCATTCCAACTTAAAAAGCTATTTATGCCGGGTGACGCGGTGATTCGGGGTGGTATGGCGGCAAAAATCTTGCAAAGGAAATAAAGATGCGTGATGGTCAGGGCCTTGCTGTAACCGGTTCGGATGATGCCGCGATTTCAGCCTATAATACAGCCGTCGCCGAATGGTTAGATTACAAAATCACCGCTATGCGCACGCTTAAACACGCCATTGAAATTGATCCTGATTTTTGTATGGCACATTGTTTTCGCGGGTATTTATTTGTCACATTTAATTCAGCCGCGGTCTTGCCAGCCGCCGCCACGTCGCTGACCAAAGCGGCGGCTTTGGCAGGCACTGCATCGGTGCGTGAACAACGCCATGTCGCGGCATTACGGCATCTACTAGAAGGGGCGCCGCATAGAGCTTGTGCCTGTTGGGATGAAATCACCGCTAATCATCCGCACGATATTTTGGCGTTGCGCATGCATCACTATACCTGTTTCTGGAGCGGTTATCGCCAACAGCTTTCGGCCCTGCCAGCGGCGGTCTTGCCAGCATGGGACGATACCGTGCCGCATTATGGCAATCTTCTTGGGATGGTGGCATTTGGGCTGGAAGAGCTGGGGCTATATGATCAGGCCGAACGCTATGGCCGTGACGCGGCTGATCAAAACCCAGATGATTTATGGGCGGTGCATGCCGTAGCCCATGTCATGGAAATGCAACAACGCGCCGCAGATGGCATCAAATGGCTGGATTACAGCCTTGATCATTTTCGTGATTTCAACCCGTTTCGAGGGCATATATGGTGGCATAAAGGTTTGTTTTTGATCGAGTCAGGGTCGCTGGACGCCGCCTTATCGCTGTATGATCATGCCATTCACGATACCCAGTCTGAATTTTTTCTGGATGTGCAAAATTCGGTGTCGTTTCTGGCGCGGCTGGAATTATGCGGCGTTGATGTTGGTGATCGCTGGCAGGTACTTGCTGATATTGCGGCTGGCAACAGCGATGGACACAGCCTTGTCTTTACCGACCTGCATCACATCATTGCCTTGTGTAGGGGGCAAAAATTTGATGACGCCGCGGCGCATATTGCATCCATGCAAAATTTTGCTACGACACAAACATCGCATACCGCGGCGGTGATCAAAAAGGTTGGCGTGCCAATCGGGCAGAGTCTTTTGGCATATGAACAAGGCGATTATGATACCGCGCTGGATTTGATGATGACGCACCGTATTTTTACGCCGCAACTAGGTGCGAGCAACGCCCAGCGCGATTTGCTGGCACTTTTTGGTATTGATATGGCCCGCCGGGCCAACGCCAGCGCCTTGCAGGCACAATTGGTTCAAGAACGCGAATTTGCCCGCCAACTGGCACGGCCATAACAGCGATTATTTGCGCATCTATTGGTACCGGCTATAATTGGCATCTTGAGATATACAACGAAAGGTAGATTAATGAGTGACGCAATCACCGCCGACGATTTGGCAGTTTTGACGCAATGGGATACGCCAACAATATGCAACGCGCTGGAAGAAATTGTACCAGAACGCCGCGGACATGGCTTTACCACCCAGCATCTGTTTGCGCTTGATCCCAGCTTGCCGCCGGTGTGCGGATTTGCCCGCACCGCCACCATTCGGGCGGCGGAACCACCACGAGAGACAGCCGCCGAAATGGCCACAAAGCGCACCGCCTATTATGAATATGTGGCGGCCAGGCCAATGCCAACAATCGCCGTCATTCAGGATTTGGACCCGGTACCGGGCATTGGTGCATTTTGGGGCGAGGTGCAAACCACTGTTCATAAAGGTCTTGGCGTGGTTGGTGCGGTGACAAATGGATCATTTCGGGATGTGCCGGATAGTGCCAGAGGGTTTCATCTGATTGGCGGTAAAGTCGGGCCAAGCCATGCTTATGTTCATCTTGTTGACATTGATTGTCTGGTGACGGTTCACGGTCTAACAGTGTCAACGAATGATATTGTCCATATGGACCAGCATGGCGCGGTGATGATCCCACCAGAAGCTGTTAAGAAAATTCCTGCCGCAGTTGATCTGATTGCACGGCGTGAACATGTGATTATTGCGGCCGCGCAAGCTGATGATTTCACCATTGATAAATTAAAGGCGGCCATTGGCCAAACTGCCGATATTCACTAGCCGGGATGGGTTTTAACTGCTGGCAAAGAAGCGAGCGTTGCAAGAATAAGGGGCATATAATGCGCAAAAAAATGCTGGCAGTTGGCACCGGGCTTTTAGCCCTGATGATCATGCCAGCCCGCACTGATGACAGTTTGGTATGTGGTGACACGACATTTGACGTCGAACAAGGGTTTGTTGGTGGGTCGGTTACGGCAGTGACCGCCACCGGTGCCACCCCATTTTGTGTCAGTGACAACCCGGCAGTGCTGACCACAACATTGTCATTTCGCGATCAGGAAGTGTGGTGCGTGACATTGCATCATCTGTCATCTGATAGCCGCCCACTGGCCAAGCAATTATGGGTGTTAAACCGGCTGAGCAAAAAGCTGTATCATTACGATTATCTTTTTGCTGATGGTGTCTGGCATTTGCAAGACGAACGCCACGAAATATGCGAAATATCCCAGTGAAATAGCCTAGTAAAATCGGCCAGTAAAATAGGCCTGCTTAGGCTGGATCCAGCCTGGCCAAGGCGCGGCGTACCAGCGGTTCATAGAGGGGAACCCCCTTGTAAAGCCTTGTTGCCGGTGACATGTTTTGCATCATATCAGCCATAGATTGCAAAGCGTCTCGGTCATCCTGCCATAATGTCATTGGTAGCATATGCGTGCGGATGGTAAAAACGATATAACCTGTATCCGGCAATTTTCGTAATGTTTGATTTTCTATTCGCAAAAAAAGCTGATGGAAATCATCGTTATTTGCGGCGGCTTTGCGTGATATGCGCCGCGGGGTAAACAGGTCTTTGCCAATTTGTAGTGACCAATTCATGCGACTGCTAATCGGGCCAATCTTCATAGCGGTAAAAAATCGATCAACTGGGCGGGCAAGCCGTTCATCATAGTGCGGGACAGGCTGGTGGATCATTTGCATGGGGTGGCCCATTTTTTCAGCCAGCACCCAATGTGCTGGAAAGGCCAGCGCGGCGGCTTCTAGATGCCAGGATGGATCGTCTGAATTATTTTGGCGGCGCGGTGCCAGTAGCAACAAATCTTCTGGCACAAGGCGTGCCGCGGCTTCGAGCGGGTGTTGCGTATGGTCTATGTCTGGTAGCGGCGCATGGTGGTGTGATGTGATGTGGTCACAAACCATCTGTAGCATCTCTTCGCTGGCGGTGCTGGCAGATGGGAAAGCGGCAAAAATATCGGCATGATTATGGGCAAATAAATGCTGTTTCTGGCGTATTTGTTCGTCACGTTCGGTATCATTGCCAAACAGATTCTCGCGGGGTAACCAGCAGGATTCTTGCCGCGGTCTGAGCCCCAGTTTCAGTTGGAAACCTAGCTTTTGCCATGGTGCCTGCATTGGTCTTGCTTGCCCCCGCCAGTTGCAATCTTGCGCTTAGGCGGTTGATGGATTGGTGAACTGCTTTTTTAAACTGGTAAAAAACTGCCGCGTTAAATGTTTGGCAACACCCATCAACACACGTTGGCCAACGCCAGCGACCAGCCCGCCAACATCGCCGTCAGCCTCATAGCTGATGCTGGATTTGCCATCGCCCTCATCAGCAATCACCACGCTGGCGGTACCAGTGCCGGTACCCAATGTCCCCTCACCAGATACAGTGATCTGGCAACGCGATGGCGGGTGCATATCAAACAGCGCAATTTTGCCCTCAAAACTGCCACCAACCGCGGCCACTTTCAAATCCAGCGCCATAATATATTCAGCCTCGCCAACGGCACGCATTTCACGGCATCCCGGCACAACCTTTTGCAATATTTCAGGGTCAATCACCGCATCCCACAAAGTTTGCGGGGCAACATCAATTGTTTCTTTACCGTTAAAGTTGAGTTTCATTCGATGCCTCTTGCCGCCTTTATAGGCCAAATAGGGTTTTGGCAACGCCGCAGAGCATATCCTGTTTTTGCGACGCTGAAATTTGGAGCCCGTCAAAAATATCTAATGGTGCCGGGTCACCAATTGGAAATGGCATGTCAGAGCCAAGCATGACGCGGTCACTGCCAACAGAATCAATCAAAAATTGCAAGGCAGCTGGATCATGCAACAAGCTATCATAATATAAAAGTGATAAGGCCCGTTGCGGATCAGCAAGGCTGTCTTTGTGCAGATTGTAATTGCGTTGCATCCGGCCAAGCACATAAGGCAATCCGGCACCGCCAATGCCGATCACGATGCGCGCCCCTTGATAGCGTTCAACATGACCAGAATAAATAAGTCTGGAGATGGCAATGAGCGTGTCTGTAATGCGGCCAATGGCATTATTCATGCCGTAATCATCAACCCGCGCGTCACCTGAATCAAAAACCGGGTGGATAAATAAAACTGACTGATTACGGTCAGCCGCTTGCCAAAAGGGGGTGAGCGCCGGATCATCAAGCACACCGCCGGACCCTTGCGGCTGGGTGCCGATCATAGCCCCTTTGAACCCGGCTTGATGGGCATCATCCAAAACGCGGGCGGCGGCGTCCCCATTCTGCATGGGCAGGCTTGCCAGCGGGATAAATCGTCCCGTTTGCGCCGCGGCGAAGTCACCCAGATGTTTGTTAATCAGACGTGACCATTTCTCACCATCTTCAGCAGGCATTTCATAGCCAAACATATCGAGCCAACCGCCCACCACTTGATGGTCAATTTGATGCTGGTCCATCCAGTCTAGCCGCCCGGCGACGTCTGATAATGATGGGTTGACTGGCCGTGTTGGTTTGCCGCCAGCAAAGGAAAACCCAAACCCATTATGATACTTAACCAGCTCTAATGCTGGAAAATCAGCCGCGGTATCGGCGATTTCGGCTAGCAATGATGGCGGCACAAAATGCGCGTGACTGTCAATAATCATTCACTGTCCGATCGATGGTGGGTGGTGGCGGCGATCTTGTCGCTGATGACGCTCATCCGAATGGGAAGTTTGTCAAAAGAAATATCCAGACCGGCAACCGCATGATTGATCGCGCTTGAAATCGCGGCTGGCGCGCCCAGATAACCGCTTTCGCCAGACCCTTTTTGACCAAAGACGGTATGCGGTGATGGGGTGCAATGTTTCACCAGTTGAATATCAGGCACCTCATGCGAAGATGGCATCAGATAGTCGAGGAAGCTTTGTGTCATCAACTGGCCACTCTCATCATAGGCAAATTCCTCGAGCAGGGCGGCCCCAATACCATGTGCAATGCCGCCATAGGTCATGCCGCTGACGATCGCCGGGTTGATCACCGTGCCGCAATCATGCCCAATGGTGTAGGATCGAATTTCAGGTTTGCCGATAATCGGATCAAATGCCACCAGCACCAAATGAAATTCAAATGAATAGCATGGGTACATATGCACCTTGCCATCTTTTGGCAGGTCACCACCGGTTGGCACCTGCATGATATCAAAGCTGGCCAGCCCCGGGCCCATGCCGTCTGGCAATCGATGAATCTGGCGATGGGCTGATTCAATGATATCGTCCCATGTAATATGGCGGCCATTGGCAGACAGCATAACACCGCCCTGATAGTCAATGCTGGTGGCATCACATTGCAAATGGTGCGCGGCAATGGCGATGATTTTGGCCTTTAGTTTTTCCGCCGCACGTGCCGCGGCGCCGCCAAGCATAATGGCCATGCGGCTCCCAACAGGAGAATTGCCAGGTAAACTTTCTAGTGAATTTGGCCGAACAACACGGATGCTGTCGGGATCAATACCCAAAATTTCACCGATAACGGTACTGACCAATGTTTCATGCCCTTGGCCAGATGATGTGGTATGAATGCGCGCCGTAACTGTACCCAGCGCGTCGATATTAATTTGGCATGATTCCATCCAAGTGGTGGTTTGGTTGCTTTCATTTAATAATGGTTCAAAGGATGAATTGCCACCGCTTGGTTCAAGACAGGCGGCAATACCAATGCCAGCCATCATGCCGTCTTTGCGCAGTTGGTTGCATGTAGCGACCAGTTTCGGGTAATCGGCGGCCGCCATCACTTTGTCAATGACCGTGTGATAATCGCCACTGTCATAGGTGCTGCCGCTTGGAATCAAATAGGGGAATTCATCAGTCTTAATGAAATTATGCTGGCGCAATGCCAGCCGGTCCATATCCAGAAATGCCGCCACCCGATCCATCGCGGTTTCAAGCGCATAATTTGTTGGCGCCTGACCAAAGCCGCGCACCGCTTCTTGTGCGGCTTTGTTAGTTGTTACCGAAATTGCCTGATAGGCGACCGAGCCAATGCGGTAGGGGCCAACAATCGCGCCAATGGGTTTGCCAAGCTGAAACGGCGCGCGGCCAGCATAGGCCCCAGCATTGTCTAGGGCCCGCATTTTCATTGATCGCACCGTGCCATCCTTGTCAAAGGCAACCGATACGTCAAATTTACGTTCTGGCCCATGCGCATCACCAGCACGCATATTTTCCAAACGATCTTCAATCAGCCTGACTGGGCGGTGAAGCTTTCGTGCCAGATAACCAATTAAAACAGCATGTTTAATACCGCGTTTGACACCATAGCTGCCGCCAACATCAATATCGTAATGGACACGCACCTGATTGCCAGCTAGCCCTAATGCACGGGCAATCTGGTCGGCATATTTTGGCATCTGTACCGATGCCCGAATATCCAGCATCTGTTCCCACGCATTCCATTCAGCGACAACACCAAATGTTTCAATCGGCACGGTTGAATTGCGTCCCCATGTGACGCAAAAATTCAGCTGATGGTCTGCGGCGGCAAAATCGTCATCCACTAGCCCCCAGACAAATTTTTTATCAAGCAACACATTGCTGTTATGGTCTGGATGCACCAGCGGGCTGTCGTCACGCAAGGCCTGTTCTGGATCCAGTACAAATGGCAGGGCTGTCGTTTCAAGGCGAATATGTTCAATGGCGTCTTCGGCGATTGCGCGGCTTTCGGCAATCACCGCACACACCCATTCACCCGCATAACGCACCTGTCCAACGGCAAGCGGGTAGCGTCTGACTTTTGGGGTGTCCAGACCATTCATCAAAGGGTCGATTGCGGCGGCAAGTTCGGCCCCGGTCACAACATCAATGACGCCGGGCATGGCCAATGCGGCACTGGCGTCAATGGCGACAATTCTGGCGGCTGGCAAATGACACGGCATCAGCGCAACATGCGCCATATCAGCATGGTCATAATCGGCAATATAATGACCCTTACCAGCCACAAATCGGCGGTCTTCGACAACCCGGCGAGGTTGCGATAAAAATCTATATTTTTTATCTCGCATTGGTTTCGACCCCATGTCATGCACCATCGGCGGGTTGGTTGCGGTCCTGAAGCCTTTCAGCCGCCAGCATAATGGCGTCTATGATTTGCACATAACCGGTACAGCGACACATATTGCCTGATATGGCTTCGCGCACCTGTTCACGGCTTGGTGTTGGGTTGTGTTGCAGTAATGTTTTTGCCGCCAACACCATACCGGGAGTGCAATAGCCGCATTGCAAACCATGCGCTTCACAAAAGGCATCCTGAATAACTGATAATTCACCCGGCTGGCGCGCTGTGCCATCGACCGCTTCGATTGTTGTGATCTGGCTGCCCTCGGCCTGTGCGGCCAAAATCAAGCATGATCGCACCGCTTCACCATCAAGCAATACCGTGCAGGCACCACACACCCCATGTTCGCATCCGGCATGGGTGCCTTTTAACCCGGCCACATCGCGAACAAAATCAAGCAAAGTCACCCGTGGTTCAATGGCGGCGGAAACGTCTTTGCCGTTGATGTCAATTGTGATGTTCATGACAAATCCTGTGCGATCTCGCTTAAAGCATCATCAACCGCCCGGCGCGCAAGTTCCGCGGCCACCCGCCGCCGATAGCTGGCACTGGCATGCATATCTTCGACAACATCAATGCCATCAAGTGCCGCATCAATGGCTGTGGTGAGGTTGGAATCTAGATTTGTTTTGCCAGCTGAAAGATCAATATGGACATCTATTGGCAGACGTTGTGGAAAATCGCTGATGCCACCAATCGCAAGGCGCAAATCCTGTACGATGCCAGCATCATCAGCCTCAATATGGGCCGCCGCCGCCGCCAATGCGTAATCGCTTCGCCGTGCGGCAATTTCATGAAACCCTGTGCCAACATAGGCAGATGTTGATTTCTTAAAGCAAATTTCAAAAAGACAAGCTGTTGGTGGGATCATGGTCAGCATTGGGCCGATAAAAAATTCTTCGGCGTTAAATTCAACATCTTCACCAGCATCACGCATCCGCAAGCTGGCACCAAGCGTCACCGCAACAAGTGGAATTTCTGCCGATGGGTCGGCATGTACCAGCGAACCACCAACAGTGCCGCGGGCGCGCGTTGGCGGGTGTCCCACATGCGTCAGGGCTTTGGCAAGAAGCGGAAGATGCGTGGCAACCAACGGGTCAGATAAAGCGGCGGCTTGGCGTACCATTGCCCCGATGACCAGCGCATCATCATCGTCCCGAATGGCGGAAAGCCCGTCAATATGCGCAATATCAATCACCAATGATGGCCGGGCAAGACGCATCGCCAACATCGGGACAAGCGATTGTCCGCCGGCAATAATCCGCGCATCCGGATGGCTGGCGAGACAGCTACAGACGGCATCAAGTGTGTCCGGCCGAACATAGTCAAAGGACGCTGATTTCATTGCGTTTTCGCCCGGCTTGTTGGTTTGATCAGTTTTTGTGACATGGAGTTTTGCTTGGTAGGTTCATTTATAGGTGTATGCAGAGGAAAATTTCCGTTACATAAGTTTGCCAAAATATAAGCGGTTAGCAATATTTTTCTGGCCCGACCCATTGGGCGGTTGAATAGCGGTCACCATGCGCCCAGCCAACAGGCAGTAAGGTTTCAATATCTGCCAAATCACTGGCTGTCAGATGTAATTTTGCCCCAGCACAATGTTGCCGAAAATGCGTTACCGACCTGGTGCCGGGAATCGGAATAATATGGGGGGCTTGGTGCAAAATCCAGGCAATGGCTAGCGCCGCGGCACTGCACCCCTTGTCACTGGCAAAATTTCGAAACCCAGCCGTGGCGGCCACATTCGCCGCTAGATTTTCAGCGGTAAAACGTGGGTTTTGTCTCAGCCAGCCCATCGATTGCACGGCATCAAAATCATGCGGCTTGTCGGTCAGAAGTGACCGGCCTACGGGCGAGAATGCCACTAGCGCGGTGCCTAATGCGGCGGTTGCCTGAAGCAGGCCAAGTTCGGGACTGCGAACAGATAAGGAATATTCAGATTGCACCGCGGTCACATGATGGATTTCCGCCGCCCGGTGAAGCGATGTTGGCGCAATTTCAGAAAATCCAAACCCGCCGATCTTGCCAGTTTTTATAAGATCCGCCAGCGTTTCAGTGACTTCCTCTATTGGCGTGTCGGC
>Ga0181606_10003421_pt1 | contig 13415 bp, 13 predicted proteins | sample 041ome_10_FD_132994 | JGI IMG/M metagenome (GOLD analysis project Ga0181606, IMG submission 132994) | Coastal salt marsh microbial communities from the Groves Creek Marsh, Skidaway Island, Georgia - 041412US metaG (megahit assembly) | ecosystem: Environmental > Aquatic > Marine > Intertidal... | reverse complement strand
TCTACGCCGGTTTTCGGATTGCGACCAATGCGCTCGTTCTTGTCGCGCAAAACAAAGCTGCCGAAGCCGGAGATCTTGACGTTCTGGCCATCTCCCATGGCGTCGCACATCTTGGCGAGAATTGCTTCTACCAGCTCGAGACTTTCAGACCGCGAGAATCCCATCTTGCGGTTGATCGTCTCAGCCAGATCGGCGCGGGTTAGTGTGCCGACAGAGCGCATCGAATCCATGCGTGCTTCTCCCTGAAATAGGCGCGACCCCGGAAACATTAGTGCAGGAATCCCCGCCGCTTGGCAAGGTTTGTGCAGAAGCTATGCCCCGCGGCGCAGGTTAAACGCGCAGCAGGCTGGCGCCCCATGTGAAGCCGCCGCCCATGGCTTCCAGCACCACAAGGTCACCCGGCTTGATGCGCCCGTCCCGCCATGCCTCGTCAAAGGCGAGCGGCACGGAAGCGGCGGAAGTGTTGGCGTGGCGATCCACCGTCACCACTACCTTGTCCATCCCCAGCCCCAGCTTGCGCGCAGTGGCATCAAGGATGCGGAAATTGGCCTGGTGCGGCACCACCCAGTCGATATCGCCTGGACCTTTCCTTGTCTTTTCAAGGACATCGTTCAGAACCTGGGCAAGGTTCGTCACCGCATGGCGGAACACTTCGCGGCCTTTCATGCGCAGCAGGCCAACCGTCTGCGTGGTCGACGGCCCGCCATCTGTGTGGAGCATGTGCTTGTGTTCGCCATCAGCGTGCAGCTGGGTGGCAAGGATGCCGGGACCATCCTCTTCTTCAACATCTTGTGCCGAAAGCACAAATGCGCCGGCACCGTCACCAAAGAGCACACAGGTTGCGCGGTCTTCCCAATCGACGATGCGGCTCAATGTTTCCGCGCCGATCACTAGCGCGTTCTTCGCAAGGCCGCCACGCAGCATCGAATCGGCCGTGCCCAGCGCATAAAGGAAGCCGGAACACACCGCTGCCACGTCAAAGGCGGGGAAGCCTGCGCCGCCCAGTTCCTTCTGCACGATGGTGGCCGTGGAAGGGAAGGTGACGTCAGGAGTACAGGTGCCGAGCACGATCAGGTCGATATCGGCAATCGTCATCCCTGCATTTTCGAGCGCATTGCGCGCGGCCTTCACCGCCAGCGTTGAGGTGGTTTCCCCCTCGCCCGCGATATAGCGCTGGGTGATGCCGGTGCGTTCGCGGATCCACTCGTCGCTGGTATCCACCTTCTTCGCCAGCTCGTCATTGGTGACACATTTGCTGGGCAAGGCAGAGCCCGATCCCTTGAAAACACTGCGGATCACTTGGCTTGGGCTCCATTGTCGCGCAGGCGGTCCTCGCCCAGTTCGGCAAGGTCTGCGGTAATACGTTCGGTAAGGTTTTCCAGCAGCAGCCGCGCGGTGACCTCCACCGCATTGGCCACGCCTTGCGTGTTTGCGCTGCCGTGCGACTTAACCACCACGCCGTTAAGGCCGAGGAACACGCCGCCATTGTGGTTGTTCGGATCGAGATGGTGCTTGAGCAACTCGGTGGCCGGGCGCGAGACAAGGAAACCGATCTTCGAACGCAGCGACGAGGTGAAGGCGGAGCGCAGCAGGTCGGTGACGAAACGCGCCGATCCCTCGATGGCCTTCAGCGCGATATTGCCGGAGAAGCCATCGGTGACCACCACGTCCACTTCGCCGCGGTTGATCTTGTCGGCTTCCACGAAACCTTCAAAGGCGAGCGAAAGGCCGGTGGCTTCGCGCAGCAGCGCGGCGGCATCCTGCAGGTCTGCCTTGCCCTTGGTTTCCTCTGTGCCGATGTTGAGCAGGCGCACGCGCGGCGCTTCAAGCCCGGTGACGATGCGCGAATAGGCAGCGCCCATGATCGCGAACTGCACGAGGTTGCGCGCATCACATTCCGTGTTGGCACCAAGATCGAGCATGATCACGTCATTGTCGCCCAAGGTGGGCATCAGCGCTGCCAGCGCGGGCCTGTCGATGCCAGGCATGGTGCGCAAGGCAAGCTTGCTCATCGCCATCAGCGCGCCGGTGTTGCCGCCACTCACGGCAGCGCCAGCATCGCCGGTTTTCACGGCGTTGATGGCAAGGCCCATGCTGGTGGTCTTGGCGCGACGCAGCGCCTGTGTGGGCCGCTCGTCGCCGCCCACAACATCTTCGCAATGGAGGATTTCGGATGCCCCGGCCATGCCCGGGTGATTGTCCAGCGCGGCCTTGATCCGCGCTTCATCACCCACAAGCAGGAAACGGAACTGGTCATGCCGGCGACGGGCAAGCGCAGCGCCGGATACCATCACGCGCACGCCTTCGTCGCCGCCCATCGCATCGATAGCGATACGCGGCAGGCTCATACGCGACTCTCCCCCCCCTCAGCTTAGGGCTTAGAGGCCCTTGGGCTCGAGAATCTGGCGGCCGTTATAGTGGCCACAAGCGTTGCACAGCATGTGCGGGCGCTTCAGTTCACCACAGTTGGAGCATTCGTGGAAGGCTTCCACCTTCAGCGAGTCATGACCACGACGATTGCCACGACGATGCGGCGAAACTTTTCTTTTAGGGACAGCCATGGCGGCACCTGTTCCTTGAGTTCTGAATGTGTATGGCAGCCGCCCTAGGGCAAGCACTGCTGCCGCGCAAGCGCGGTGGCAGGCAGGCCACGGGATACGGCGAAGGCGCGCGCTATAGAGGATTCTGATCGCGTTGCAAGCCACCTTCTGACCGCCTATCACCCGCGCAGGGGACAGGTTCGGGAGAGAAAGCCCATGTTCATGCATGTTACATTGTTTGCCGGCGCTGCGGCAGCGCTGATTGCCATCTGGCTGGGTTTCCGCTGCGGGCAGGTGCGCGGCAAGGAGAAGATCGCCCATGGCGACGGCGGCAGCGCCCTGCTTGCCCGCCGCATGAGGGCGCAGCTGAACTTTGTCGAATATACGCCAGTCGCGCTGATCCTTGTTGGCGCGCTGGAACTGATCGGCCACGGCGGGCTGGTGCTGGCGCTGACAATCGCCACTTTCCTTGTGGGACGCGTGCTGCATGCCTTCGGAATGGACAGCGAAACGGTATCGAAAAAGCGGGTGGCAGGCATGGCCCTGACGCTGCTGCCCATGCTGGGGCTGATCATCGCCGCGGTGCTGGCGGCACTGCGGATCGTCTAACCCCGCGCCAGCGCCGCATCGCTGACATAGGCGTTGGTCTTGCGCTCCTGCCCGAAGGTGCTGGGCTGGCCATGGCCGGGAACGAAGGTCACCTCGTCACCCAGCGGCCACAGCTTCTGCGTGATGGCGTCGATCAGGTCCTGGTGATTGCCCATCGGGAAATCGGTGCGACCTATGGAGCCGGCAAAGATAACGTCCCCCACAAAGGCGAACTTGGTGGGCCGGTGGAAGAAGATCACGTGGCCTGGCGTGTGGCCGGGGCAATGCACCACTTCCATCTCCACTTCGCCAAAAGACACGGTGTCGCCATCCTTCAGCCAGCGGTCGGATTCGAAAATCTCGCAATGCATCCCGAAACGCGGTCCATCATCCTCTAGGCGGCTGATCCAGAAGCGGTCATCCTCATGCGGTCCCTCGATCGGCACACCCAGCTCCTTGGCGAGGATACCGGACTGGCCGCAATGATCAGCATGGCCGTGGGTGAGCAGGATTTTCTCCACCGTCACGCCTGATCGTACCACGGCATCCTTGATCTTCTCGAGGTCCCCGCCCGGATCGACCAGCGCACCCTTCAGCGTTTTGGAACACCACACCAGCGAGCAGTTCTGCTCGAAGGCGGTAACGGGAATGATGGCGGCGCGCATGGGCGCTTCGTTCACGGCAGTCATGCTGCCTTAGTGGCAATCGTGCGCGGGAATTACAATCGCCCGCTCTTCCACACCACGCGGCCAACGAGGTCGATATCCTCGGCCTGCACGGAGAGCGGCGGGTAGGAGAGGTTCTGGCTCAATAGCGAGAAGCGCCCGCCCCCTTGCAAGGTGACGCGCTTGACCAGCAGGCTTTCCTCCAGCCGCACGACATAGATGCCATCACGGAAGGGCTTGCCACTCAAGTCCACCAGCAGGTCATCCCCTTCGCGCAGCAGCGGCTCCATCGAATCGCCGATCACGCGCACGGCGGAAAGCTTGTCTGCCTCAAGGTTCTGTTCACGCAGCCATTTGCGCGAGAAGCGGAAGCTGTCGAAAGAGGTGTTCTCGCCCGTCACCGCCGCCCCCGGGCCGGCTGACGCTTCCAGAGCGAGGCGTGGCACTTCCACCCAGTCACCATCCAGGACATAGGAAAATTCCTTCGGTGCCCCCAACTCAGCCTCAGGCACATCAAAGAACCGCGCAAGCTTGCTACGATCCTCTTCCTCCAGCTTTCGCGGCGATCCCTTGGAGACATATTGCTGTAAATACGTAGGATTACGCCCCAGCATACGCGAGAGGGACGCAAGGCTGGCACCCTTCGCCCGCGCCAGCGATGCCAGTTTCTTCTGAGGGCCCATGATCGTTCACTTTCGTCTGCAGGAAAAAACACATAGACGACGTATTTTTCCTAGACAAGTAGGATTTCGCGATCCAGCAATGCTGTACGGCGACTCGCAGCGCCGAACACGCGCAAAAACAACGAGACAGGGACCGCGATGTTGATCCGCAAGATTGAAGTCTTCCTGCGCCGCACAGGAATGCCAGCAACCAAGTTCGGACGCCTTGCCACCAGCGATCCGAGCTTCGTGCTCGATCTTCGCAACGGCAGGACTCCGCGTTCTGTCACAGAAGCACGGGTGGAACATTTCATGAACGAATAGCGGGAGCGTACCCATGCATATTGAGGTGAAGTCAGCCCCGCGCCCGCCCGCCGAGCGTCGCCGGACGCCGGGAGAGCGGCTGATCGAGGCGCTGCACGCGCTTGCCAACGGTCACGCGCAACTGGTGCGCCATGCAGAGCGCAGCTGGGCGAGCATCACCTTTGCCGGCACGCGGCACACGGTCGAGTTCGCTTTCGAGGGCGAGGAAGCGGTGGAGTCAGGCGAATGTTTCATCGCCTTCCTGCCCGAGCACGAGTTTGCGATTCCGGGCCAGCTCGTGGCGGATGCGGCTATCCTGGCCGTGGACCATCAGGCCAGCCCGCCCCGCATGGTCGTGACCTGCGAATTGCTGATGATGGAGGAGGGGTAACCCCTCCTCAATAGGAGAAAGGCCCTAAACCCGGCGGATCACCAGATTCCGGATTTCGCTCATGTCCTCCATGGCAAAGCGGATGCCTTCGCGCCCCAGGCCGGAATCCTTCACCCCGCCATAAGGCATGTTGTCAACGCGGTAGGACGAGACATCGTTCACCACCACGCCGCCGACATCCAGCGTATCCCATGCTTCGAGCACCTTGTGGATGTCGCTGGTAAAGATGCCCGCCTGCAGGCCGAACTTCGAATTGTTGACCTCCGCCAGCGCCTCGTCCCAGTCCGAGAATTTCGAGAGGTTGGCGAGCGGGCCAAAGGCTTCCTCCGTTACCGCATCGCAGGACGGGTTCACCCCTTCAAGCAAGGTCGCTTCCAGCATCGCGCCTTCCAGCCCGCCGCCGCACAGCAACGTGGCGCCTGCAGCCACCGCATCGTCGATCCAGCCCTTGAGGCGGGTTGCCTCCTTCACCGAGATCATCGGGCCGATGAAGGTATCGCGGTCCTTGGGATCGCCCGCCTTCAGCGTGGCGGTCTTGGCCACGAGCATGTCCCTGAACTCGTCATAAACATCCTCATGAATGATGATGCGCTGCACGCCGATGCAGCTCTGGCCGGACTGGTAGAACGCGCCGAATATGATGCGCTCCATCGCATCGTTAAGGTCCGCATCCTTGTCCACGATCACCGCAGCATTGCCGCCCAGTTCCAGCACGACCGGCTTCTTGCCTGCCTTGGCCTTCAGCGCCCAGCCAACGCCGGGCGATCCGGTGAAGCTCAATAGCTTCAGCCGCTCGTCAGTGGTGAACAGGTCCGCCCCGTCGCGGCTTGCAGGAAGGATCGAGAAAGCGCCTTCGGGCAGAACATCACACTCGGCCAGCACCTCGCCCATGATGATCGCGCCAAGCGGCGTCATGCTGGCGGGCTTCATCACGAAAGGACAGCCCATGGCGATGGCAGGCGCGATCTTGTGCGCTGCCAGATTGAGCGGAAAATTGAACGGCGAGATGAAGCTGCACGGCCCGATCGGCACGCGCTTCCACATGCCCATGTAGCCCTTGGCGCGCGGGGAAATGTCGAGCGGCTGGACTTCGCCGTAATTGCGGGTGGCCTCCTCGGCAGCGATCTTGAAGGTGTCGATCAAGCGGCCGACTTCGCCTTCCGCATCGTTGATCGGCTTGCCCGCCTCGACACACAGCGAATAGGCAAGCTCGTCAAACCTCTCGCGAAAGCGTGCCACGCAATATTCAAGCACGTCGCGCTTCTCGTAACTCGCCAGTCGCGCCATCGGCTCAGTAGCGCGCACGGCCCCGGCAATCGCTTCCCCGATGATATCGGGCGTTGCAAGCGCGGTGCGAAAAGCGACCTCGCCCGTGTACTTGTCCAGCACCTCGAGATCGGTGTTGGGCTGCGCGGCCTTGTTGTTGAGGTAGAGCGGATAGGTGTCTTTGAGTTTCATTGCTGTCTCTCCCCCCTCCCGTTTGCGGGAGGGGCCGGGGGTGGGCCTTTTCTGGTGAGCGCATCACGGTGACGCGCCCACCCCTGCCCCTCCCGCAAGCGGGAGGGGAACGGCTTGCACTACAATTCGGCCGAAAGCTTCTTTATGTCGATATTCAGGATCTGGTCGTTCTCCGAATAATCGACCGGGCAATCGATGAGGTGAACACCCGGCGCATCGCGGCAATGCGCCAGCGTTTCGCGCAGGTGATCGCTGCTTTCGATCCGGTAGCCCTTTGCCCCAAAGCTCTCCGCGAACTTCACGAAATCCGGGTTGCCATAGGTCAGGCCCCAGTCCTTGAAACCCATGTTCGCCTGCTTCCAGCGGATCATGCCATAGCTGTCATCGCGCAGGATGAGGACGGTCAGGTTGAGGCCGAGGCGCACCGCGGTCTCCATCTCCTGATCGTTCATCATGAAGCCGCCATCGCCGCAGATCGCCATCACCTTGCGATCGGGATAGAGCATGGCGCTCATCATCGCAGACGGCAGGCCTGCCCCCATGGTGGCCAGCGCGTTATCGAGCAGCACGGTGTTGGGCAGATACGCCGTGTAACCGCGTGCAAACCAGATCTTGTACACCCCGTTGTCGAGGCAGATGATGCCATCTTCCGGCTGGCAATCGCGCACCTGCTGCACAAGGTGCGGCGGGAAGATCGGGAAGCGCCTGTCTGCTGCCAGCGGCGCTGTGTGGTCCACCTCGCCCTTGCGATAGGCAAGCATGTGGTCAAACTTCCACTTGCCCTGCGGCACCACGTCTTCCTTGATCTGCCAGATGGCGTTGGCGATATCGCCGATCACCTCGATCTGCGGGAAATACACCGGATCCACCTCGGCCGTGCGGGTGGAGACGTGGATCACGCAAGGCCCGCCCTGCTTCATGAAGAAGGGCGGCTTCTCGATCACGTCGTGGCCGACGTTGATGATGCAGTCCGAATCCTCCACCGCGCGGTGGACGAAATCGCCGGCAGACAGCGCCGCGCAGCCAAGGAACAGCGGGTGGCGTTCGTCGATAACGCCCTTGCCCATCTGGGTGGTGAGGAAGGGGATGCCGGTCTTCTCGACAAACTGACGCAACATGCGGCCGGTCATCTTGCGGTTGGCACCTGCGCCGATCACCAGCACGGGAGCCTTGGCCGCTTCGATAGCCTGCACCGCCTGACGCACCGCTTTGGGTTCTGCCGAGGGACGGCGCGCCAGCGAGCGCGGGATGGGCGTGGCATCGGAATGCTCGTCAGCAATGTCTTCGGGCAGTTCGAGATGCACCGCGCCGGGCTTTTCCTCTTCCGCGATGCGATAAGCCTCGCGCACACGGCTGGGAATGTTGTCGGCTGCGGCCAGCTGGTGCGCATATTTCGTGATCGGCCCCATCATCGAGACAACGTCCAGAATCTGGAAGCGGCCCTGCTTGGACTTCTTGATCGGCTTCTGCCCGGTGATCATCATCATCGGCATGCCGCCCAGCTGGGCATAGGCTGCGGCGGTCACGAAATTCGTCGCACCCGGCCCCAGCGTGGCGAGGCAGACGCCGGTCTTGCCTGTGTGACGGCCATAGGTCGCGGCCATGAAACCTGCGCCCTGTTCGTGCCGTGTCAGCACCAGCTTGATCTTGTCGGAGCGTGAAAGCGAATCGAGGAAATCGAGATTCTCCTCCCCCGGAACGCCGAAGATGTATTCGCAGCCCTCTTCCTCGAGACACTGGATGAACAGATCCGATGCCTTTTGCTTGCCGTCAGCCATGGTCGTTGATCCCCCCTGTCACCGCAGGCCCCTTCCCCCTCGGAAAGGCCTTTCCCGGTAACCAGATTGTCGCGACCACGAGCCTTTTGGCTCTGCATCGAAGCTGTATCAGAGGCTTTTCGCAGAGTCAGGCACTAATAACCCAACGCAAGGTCTACCTCGGAAATCATCGGCTGGCCGCGCAGGTAATTGCCGCAATTGGCGACAAAGCGCTGCCCCGCCATGAGCCTGCTGCCTTCTGTGGGAAGGCCCGCCATGTGCATCGTGATATGCGCACCCGGTGCATCCCACAGCGGGTGTTCGGGCGGCAGCGGTTCGGGATCGGTCAGGTCGAGGATCGCCCCGCCAAGTTTGCCTGCATGAAGCGCGGCAATCAGCGCGTCCTGGTCCACGATGTCAGCCCGCGCGACGTTCACCAGCACGGCATCAGACTTCATCGCGGCCAGCACTTCAGCACTGATCATGCCGCGGGTCTCAGGCGTGCCGGGCATGGCCAGCACCACCCAGTCGAACTCGCCGATCCGCGCCTGCCATTCGTCAGGACCCAGCGCGCCATCGGCAGCACTGCGCCGCATCGGCGTGACCTCGGCCCGGAACCCCTCGAGCATGCGGCCCATGCCCTGCCCGATCTCGCCATATCCCATGACAAGCACCTTCGCCCCGGCCAGTTCGCGCTTGGCACCGCCCATTTGCGGCTCCAGCCAGTGCTTCTTGTCCATCGCCCGCACGATATCGGCATGGCCGCGGGCGAAGGCGAGCATTGCCATCAGCGTGAATTCGGCCACCGTATTGGCATTGATGCCCGAGCCATTGGTGAGCGTGACACCGCGCGCTGCAAGATCATCCAGCGGCATCCAGTCCACGCCTGCGAAAATCGTGTTGAGCCACTTCAGCTTGCCCGCCTTGCCCAGCGCTTCCAATGGCGCGGTCTTGTCGAACATGTCGAACCAGCCGATTTCCGCTTCGGGTGCCAGCGCCACCAGTTCCTCGCCCGTTTCCCACCAGCGCGCCTCGATCTGTTCGGGCAGGTGCGGCTCCAGCATGGGCCGCGCGATGGCGGGAAGTACGGCGATTGTCATGGTGTATTCTCTCCCTGTAGTCTGCTCAGCCGAGCTTCCATTCCCAGCCCAGCCGATCGCCATCCATGACTTCCACGCCCTGGGCGACAAGCTGATCGCGCAGGGCATCGGAGGTGGCGAAATCCTTCTCCGCACGGGCAGCCTTGCGGCCTTCCAGCGCGCGTTCGATTTCCGCTTCGGTGATGGTTGCGCCCTTGGGTGCAATGCGCAGGTCCTTGCGGTCCAGCGTCATCACGCCAAGCCCCAGCACCGCGTCCATCGCGGCAAGCGCCTGCAGCTTGTGCACCGGATCGGCCTTCTTCACGTCCAGCAGTTCCTCGAACACGGTCAGCGCCTGCGGGGAGTTGAGATCGTCGGACATGGCCTCGTCAAACCGGTGCAGCAGCGGCAACAGCGCGCCGCCGATTTCATCTTGCGCTTGCTCCAGCGTCCAGCCGCCTTCGGGCTCTGCGGGCAGTTCCTCGACACGGGCCCTGGCCTTTTCCATGCCGATCAGGATGCGCTTAAGGCGAGTGAGCGCGGCTTCGAGCCCGTCCCAGCTGAATTCCAGCTCGCTGCGGTATTGTGCCTGCAGGCACATCATGCGGTAGGCGAGCGGCGCATAGCCCTTGTCGATCAGCAGTTGCAGCCGCAGGAACTCGCCCGAAGACTTGCTCATCTTGCCGCTGCGTTCGACCAGGAAGTTGTTGTGCATCCAGATGCGCGCGCCGGAATTGGCCGCATCGGACAAGCCGCCGCAGTCGCAGAACGCCTGGTTCTGCGCGATTTCGTTGGGGTGATGGATTTCGCGGTGGTCGATGCCGCCGGTGTGGATATCGAAGGGGAAGCCGAGCAGCTTGCCGCTCATCACCGAGCATTCAAGGTGCCAGCCGGGCGCGCCCTTGCCCCACGGGCTGTCCCATTCCATCTGCCGCTTTTCGCCCGCCGGAGTCTTGCGCCAGATGGCGAAGTCCGCCGCATTGCGCTTGCCTTCGACCGTGTCGATCCGGCTTTCACCTTCCTCGGTAACGGCACGGGCGAGCCGCCCGTAATCCTCCACCGAGGCGACATCGAAATAGAGGCCGGATTCGAGCTCGTAACAATGCTTGTCCGCGATCGATTTCGCGAACTCCAGCATCTCGTTGATAAAGTCGGTGGCGACGGACCAGTGCGCCGGCTGGCGAATGTTGAGCGCCTTCACATCCGCCCAATAGGCCTCGGTATAATGCTTGGCGATGTCCCAGATGGACTGCGCCTTCTCGGCCGCCATCTTCTCCATCTTGTCTTCGCCTGCGTCGGCATCATCAGTCAGATGGCCGACGTCCGTGATGTTGATCACATGGGTGAGCTTGTAGCCCTTCCAGCTGAGCGTGCGGCCCAAGAGGTCTGCAAACACATAAGCGCGCATGTTGCCGATATGCGGGTAATTGTAGACCGTGGGGCCGCAAGTATAGACGCGCGCTTCATGGGCATGGACGGGCTGGAAGGCCTCTGCCTTGCGGGTCAGCGAATTGAAGAGCTTGAGCGGCTTGGTCATGGCGAAGCGCTCTAGGTCCGATTCTCCGCTGCGACAAGCCGGGGGCGATGGAACACATGGAACACGGTTCTAAGCCAGAAAAACTGCGGTGGTTGAAATAGCGGTTTTGTGCGGATCAGGAGGTGAAATCTGCAGGTCATGGCGAAGCGTTTGAACACGACTTCCGGCGGGTAGGAAACCGCTGCTCAGAACTCTGCGAGTTGCAGCCCGACAAGGTCCCAGCCGATCCCGTCACGCGCGAACACCATCACCGGGCCGGGTGTGCCATCCTCAAAGGTGGAGACAGCGCGAAACTGGTCAAGGCTGTCGCGCTCCACATCCCATTTCAGATCCTGCCCGCGAAACGGCTCCGGCATGAAGGGCAGCGCGATGCCGCCCACGGTCACAATATTGGCGATGCCTTGCGGGGTCAGCGCATTGTCGACCGCTGCCCCGGCAATCTCGCCCGCTATCGCTCCACCGATCTGCGCGAGCACCCCGCCATCCTGCGTGCGCTCTGCAATTTCTGCGGTAATCGAGGTATTTGCCTGTTCCTGCAACCGCTCGAAATCGATCCGCTCGTCCAGCTCGGCAAGGTCCCCCGCCTGCGCGGCATCGACAATGCCCTTCATGGCCAGCCACGGCGAAGCGACAAACCAGCCGCCCACGATCAGAGCTGCGAGGAGGATGAGGGTGAGGAGTTTACGCATCAATCCACCTCGAACAAATCAGCCAGTTGCTCGATGATCGTGCCGCCCAGCTGTTCCGCATCCATGATCGTAACCGCGCGCTTGTAGTAGCGGGTCACGTCATGGCCGATGCCGATCGCGACGAGCTGGACGGGTGACTGCTTCTCGATCCATTCGATCACCTTCCTGAGGTGCGTTTCGAGATAGCCCGCATTGTTCACGCTGAGCGTTGAATCGTCCACCGGTGCGCCATCTGAAATCACCATCATGATGCGGCGGTCTTCCGGGCGGGCCAGCAGGCGGTCATGCGCCCACAGCAGCGCTTCGCCGTCGATGTTTTCCTTCAGCAGCCCTTCGCGCATCATCAGGCCAAGGTTGCGGCGCGCGCGGCGCATTGGCTCATCCGCCTTCTTGTAAATGATGTGGCGCAGATCGTTGAGGCGGCCCGGATTGGCCGGCTTGCCGTCTGCCAGCCAGCGTTCGCGGCTTTGCCCCCCCTTCCACGCGCGGGTGGTGAAGCCGAGGATTTCCACCTTCACCCCGCAGCGTTCTAGCGTGCGGGCAAGGATATCCGCGCTGATCGCGGCGATGGATATGGGGCGCCCGCGCATCGAACCGGAATTGTCGATCAGCAGGGTGACAACGGTGTCCTTGAAGTCCTGCTCATGCTCCACCTTGTAGCTCAGCGAATGGCCGGGGCTGACGACCACACGGGCAAGCCGCGCGGCATCGAGCAGGCCCTCTTCCTGGTCGAAATCCCAGCTGCGGTTCTGCTGTGCCATCAGGCGACGCTGCAAGCGGTTGGCGAGGCGCGTGACGACACCGGCAAGGCCTGCCAGCTGGCTGTCGAGATAGGCGCGGAGCCGGTCCAGTTCCTCGTAATCGCACAGGTCCTGCGCTTCGACAACTTCATCAAAAGCGGTGGTGAAGGCCTTGTAATAAAACAATTCGGGAAGGTCGGTCCACGGGCGATTGGGGCGCACGGGCATCATGCCCTCCTCGCCATCCTCGCCCGGCTCGCCCTCGGTCATCTCGCTTTCCTGCTCGACTTCCTGCGTCTCTTCGCTCTCGCCATCGCCTTCGGACTGTTCGCCCGGCATCTGCTGGGTCTGGCTGTCAGCATCGAGCTGGTCGTCATCGCCGTCCTGCTCGTTCTCGTCCGAACCGTCATCGTCCGGGACGTCGTCGTCGGATGTGTCGTCCTCCGTCTCTTCCTGGCGGACGAGTTCGAGGTGGCGCAGCATGTCCATCGTCAGGCTCTGGAAGGCCTTCTGGTCATCGATGGAGAGCGCCAGCCGGTCGAAATCCTCGTGCACCGCCTCCTCGATCCACTCGCGCACCATGTCCACGCCGGCCTCGGCATTGAAGGGAATCGGCTGGCCGGTCAGCTTTTCGCACAGCAGCAGGCCGAGCGCGGTTTGGATCGGCACATCTTCGCGCGTGCTGGCGCGGGTGATCGGGTCTGCCGCCAGCCGCATCGCCTGCGCAGAGCCGAGGTTGCGGCGCATGCCGGTGTAATTGTTGGAACCCAGCGCCTCGTAACGCACCTGCTCCACCGCGTCATAGCAAGCGCGCGCCTGCGGCTCGACAGGGGCGTTGCGGTTGTGGAGCGCAGTGTTGTGGTGCCGCATCTTGAGCGCGAAGCTGTCTGCAAAGCCGCGCGCCTGCATCGCCTGGTCTGGCGGCAGATTGCGCCCCGGCATGGGCACGCGGATCGCCTTGCCCTGCACATTGGGGGGTTCGGCCGTCCACGAGACTTCGGCCTCC
>Ga0181606_10003420_pt1 | contig 13416 bp, 18 predicted proteins | sample 041ome_10_FD_132994 | JGI IMG/M metagenome (GOLD analysis project Ga0181606, IMG submission 132994) | Coastal salt marsh microbial communities from the Groves Creek Marsh, Skidaway Island, Georgia - 041412US metaG (megahit assembly) | ecosystem: Environmental > Aquatic > Marine > Intertidal... | reverse complement strand
CTTGAGTTGATTGACTGCCATAATCTCTGATTAAGTCATCACCGCCGTAGTGAGCTAATACGTGTTCTGTCTCCCTTCCGTTGATCGCAATGATCATTTGCAAAGTGTTGTTGTTCGTTCCCGGCTTAGTACCTATCCAAAGAATCGGCCCCGATACCCTTGCCTGCCCATATACGATTTGTCTAGCCGCAATTGGCGATCTAAATTGAACCGTTTTTCCTCTTTGATTGAGCAAGTCTGCGCTAGAGCCTCCCAAAGCACCTAAGTCTGGAGCTAACGCTCTGCTAACCACTGAGCCGCCGACATAAATAGCCGTATTTGTCAAAGCGGCGGAAGTGCCAAAGTTTGCAAATCCAGCCGCCATATTTGGATCAGCAGGATTGAAATAACCAGTGGCAACGAAAATAATAGCCGCAGTGACGATCACCTGCGGATCGGTTACTGTATCTACAATATCTTGACCGAAATCTTGTACTTCATCTGCCATTTACAGGCTCCATCCGTAAGATACTTTTGACCTATCAGTATAGCCAAGGCCAGTTGTCCAAGGGTGTGCAAATTTAGAGCCTACGCAAACCGAAAGAACATTTTTTGTCCTGTATTTGATTAGACCTACGTCCCCCACTTGCAAAAAGTTTGTCTCTTTTCTTTCAAGCCTAGCATCCATAATTTGATTGACATCATCCATTCCCCAGTCATTCATCAAATCGACTGCTTCACTCTCTGAGCTATAAATCAAATATTCAGAAACATCGGTAAATCTTGGATTTGCAGAAATTGTTCTATCTACGAGAAAAACAAACTGCAAACAGTCATTCTCTCCCCACTTGAATTTATCAGGAGTTTTGACCTTTAAAATGTCATCTAGTCTTTTTTTCCAGCCAGCTACGCGACTCATTCCCAAGTGACCTCTTTGATTTGCTGATCATTGAGGTAGTACAGAGAATAATCATTATGAACCCGCAATTGCTCCTCGTATGTGTATCGGTAGCTTCTGACCCTCTCTAAAGTTGCCAGTTTGCTTTCTACGTTGATCGTGTACGTTGACCCATTTGCGCTCTCGACGATTCCTATTGTGTCAATATTCCCTGAAAAAACTTGATACGTCTGTATCACTTGAGGACTTGCCTCTCTATCGAAATGACCGTAGTAAACATTCAGCAATCGGTTTTGATATTGCTCTTTAATCGCCTTGGTCACTAAAGAATCAGAATATGAGGAAAATGCAATTGTTAATCCAGTAGCTTTAATGTCAGAAGTTTCCTCAACAGTCGAGATCGATATGATGTTTTCTGATCCTGTAAAGTTGTTGCCGTTGATCGGCAAAGTTCCCGATCCAGTGAAAATTCGGATAGTCCCACTGTCAAAAAATGCTTCAATAGCCGCAAAGACTTGTATGCGCTCCTCATTGAACTGAGCTGGACTTCCGGTGCGACTCATTGAATATATCCTTCACAAGCTACCGACATTCCGTAAATTGAAGCGTTATTAACCTCATAGGTAAAAGCATTAGATTTGAGCCGCCATGTACCAATGAGTTGATTAGGTTGCATCGATACTGTATCAAGGTTCCAGTCAGCTATATCGCCTCTGAGTGAAGGCCATATATCAACTTCTTGATATAAACTTGTCTCAGTGCCTTCGTTAGTCACTTTGTGTAGCCTGTAAACTGTTTGCCCGTCTACCTGATTGATTTGGGGAATGGAAATCCAAGAACCTGCTGGGACAGAAAAATATCCGTAGTATGTTTTGGTGAGACGCAATTGTGAGACAGTGCTGTTATTTGCATCGATTCTCAGCGTTTGGTTGTTAGTGTTTGTGTCTAGCGTTTGCCTGACTTCTTCAGGGTGTATCAAATTGAACAGATTTGACCTTCCATTCATCCTAGTCAAAAACGCTATCAATTCTTCAGCAGTGTTCAAAGTCATAGGCGGGAAATTTATTACCATCTCCCAATTTTGACCTTCAAACTGGTACACCTGTTGCTTGTAAGTAAACTGACTTGAACTGACTCCGACAGCATTTTTTGCTGTCACAGAAATACTTGCTATGTCTATATTCGCAGGGAAATCATAAACAGCCATCACTAGCCTCCAAATGTTTGGGCAAATGCACCGCCTCGCCTCCTAGCGTCAAGGATAGCCGCTTTTGTTGAGTTTGTGATCATTGGTAGCATTGTCATCATTTCTGCCCGTACAGTGGCAGATACGCCAGTTGATACGTTTAGATTGATCGTCACATTACCGCCAACCGACTGCCCTTGGTTGTGATCGATGACTGTTTCGTTAGGATGCAAAATAGCCGGGAAGCCTCCTTTATTGTCCATCCCTCCCGACCTTGCTCCGACCCCAGTATACCCACCACCTATGAATGACATTTTTTTCATTGTTGATGAATTGCCAGAACCGACTCCTGTGAATCCTCCGCCCAATCCATAACTTGCACTGGCCGCCGCCGCACCTTGAGCATCAACTCCTGCGCCGCCAGAAGGTGCAAAAAATCCGCTAATAGCACCTGATAATGGCTGAACAATAGATGCTCTTATTTGCATCCTAATTAGATCATTGATGATCGATCTTGCCATGCTGGAAAATGCTTCTTTAGCGGTTTTTGTCCCCATTGACATATCGACCAATGCATCTTCGAGACTACCTATGCCTCTAACAGCGACATCCTCCATCGCAATTTTGGTCACTTTAAATTTCTTTTCAAGCTCGTCTAAGTCTTTGCTTTGGTCTTTTAGCTTGGCCGCCGCCTGTACTGTTGCTATTTCTAACTCGTTCTCAGCTAGTGCAAATTCGGAGACGGTCAACTCACCTGCTTTCAGAAGTTTTTGATATTCCTCTAAAATTCTGTTGTATCTAAGCCAAGGGTTTAAGCTTTCTTTGATTGCCTGAGCTTGTCTTTCTAAAAGGTCTGCTTCTCGCTTCTCTGCGTCAATTCTCGCTTGCCTTGCTCTACTCCATCTTTCATCTGCCCGCACTTCAGCCATCAAAGAGTCAACTTTTGCTTTTTGCGCTTTTATGGCCTCTGCCGTCTCTTTTCTTTGTTTTTTGGTTGCGTCTCTTTGGTTTTCTTGCTGTTCATAAAGCTCGGCTAAAAGGTCAACTTGGAATTGCTCTTCATTGTTTAAATCTTTTTTTGAAGCCTGATAGCGGAGGATTTCAGATCGCGCCATCCCAAAGGTAGCTATCTGGTCCTTGATGGACTCAATATAATTTTTGAGAAGTTCTGCGGCCTTCTGTTCTTCGTCTGTAACTCTAGGTATTAAGCCGAGTAATTGTGCATACTCAAGCTCAAGCTTACCTAAAAGTTTTACCTGTCCATCTCTCTCTACGTTGAGCAACAAAAGTTGGTCTTTTTCAGCTTGCGTTTTTTCAATGACTCTGCCAGTCGAAACGACAACACCACTATTCAGGACAATTTGTTCTTTTTGCGCTTCATTTAAACCGTTGATTCGCGCGTTCAGTCCCAGAATATTTTCTCGTGTCTCCTCTATCTGACGTTTTTGATCTTGAAAAAGTAGCTGTTTTTGTGATGCGCTTAATTCGTCGAACTCTTCTTTCAGCTTTCTGACTACTTTTGCCGCTTCAGCAATTGAATCTGAAGAGCCAAGCAAGGCAGGCACTAACATTCCTGCCAGTGATGCACCAATACCAACTATTGCACCAAGTAACGGAACGCCCAACACAAAGCCTAAGTCAGCCCCTTGCTGTGACAGAGCGACCATGGGATTTACGCCACCTTGTATCTGGCCGACAAATTGCTGTACCTGAATTCCAGCCATACCTGCATTTCTGCCGAGCTTAGCAAGAACCTTGTTAGTGCTACTCAAAGGAGGTACAGCCCCGCCAGCAATCGGAGGTATTTTTCCAAGAGGGTTATTAAAGTCAGTCAGTTTTAATTTTGCGTTATAAGCGGCCATCCCAACTTTGTCTAATTGGGTTTCTAGAACATCCATTGGCCGAATAGCGTCTGTTGCTTCAGCCGCTACACGATCAAGGGTTTTTGAGACGTTTTGTAGATTTCGCTCCGCCTTAGCCGAATTGACCTCAAGACGTATCAGGATTTCATCTGCTAGAGCCATTTGTATTTCGCCTCATGTTTAGATATGCGATCCATCCGTTAAACTCTTCATAGCTCATCAGCTCAATTTCACTGATCGTCTTATGTAGAGCCTCAGCCAAGGTGTACTTAGCTAGCAACTCAGGATCGTTTCTTAGTTTCCCGACTGTTCCTCAACAGACAGCGATTTCATAATCTGCCCTGTAATTCGACTGACAATATTAGGGTCAGCTTTTTTTAACAGAGCCGGTTTATGACTCAAATCGAATACTTTTTCTCCGTTCTCATCCTCTAACTTGAGAATCAACAACCGAATTAAAAACTCGTTTTCATCTTCACTAGATGCGCGGACTAATTTTCTCCGATCTTCTAGTGACCAAGGCTGACTGAACATGACAGTCGGCTTCCCGTTTTCGTCAGGCCACTCAGGAACTTCTATGCGAGTGACTTCCTTTTGATTGTAGTGCGCGACTACTCTATCCAAAATATTCATAATGTTTCCCCGTGAAAAACCCCGTGGTTAAGTGTCATCGGCAAACAGGCCACGGGAACCTGCCTTTCGGGGGCTACCCTAGCCGACAACTCGATTATGGTGCTGTGGCGCTAGTGAAAGAGCCGTTAGCATTCCATGAGAATGTAGCCTCAACCATTCCATCAAAAGATGCCGTAGCTCCTTCTTCAGTAATAATTACTGAGCCTGTATAGTAAATATCGCCTGTTGTGTCGCCTTCTGGGTACAGGTTTAAGGTCACTTCAGAACCGGCTGTCATTGTGCCTTGCCCTGTTGTGTCCGTTTCGTCCCACCAACATGACATAGAACCAGAAGCGGAAGTCAAAGTAGGCAAATAAGTGCGAGCACTATCTCCCATGCTAGTATCTTCCACTGTGTCTGATGTGATCGAAAAAGACCAATCTCGGACCTCAGCAATCGTGTTTGAGCCGACTTTTACGACTCCCTCGGAACCCTTATGAGTTGCCATCGTTTGTTACCTCCTCGGTAGTTGTCGCCTCTGTCGGCTGTGCTTTTGCCTTTTTAGTCTTAGGCTCGGTATCTGTCCAACCTTTACGCTTCATTTCTTCAACGCGACTAGGGTGAACGTCAATAGGAAAATTTGAGTCTTTATGAAACATCTTCATTAAGTATTACCTCTAACAAAATTATACAGCACCTCGACGGTTACAAGAACACCGCCAATCGGAGCTATTGACCCTTCATCTGTGTCAATGCTAGTAATCTGCGTATCAAGCGCCTTTCCGCCTCTTGTTCGATCCGCATCCAACGCTTCCTCAATAGTCTCGATTAACTGGTTTCGAGCATTATCGATGGAAGTGCTTTTGACATAACCCTGAATTTCATACGAGATCGTTCCTTCTCGCCTGATTTGGCTGTCTCCAATAGTAATGTCATTTCGAGACTCCGAGCCCGTCTGAATTAAAATTCCAGGGTATTGAGCGTTTGATAACTCCTCAAAATTGAAGGGCTCTCTAGTGACAAACTTGGGGGCCAAGGGAGTCGTCGCGGCCTTTAGTACGGTTACAATATTTGCCGCAATATCTTCTCTGAGGCTCATAGTCCCAATCTCTTACCGATGTATTTTGTCAGTCTCTTTTTTTCATTTGCGTTGAACGCAAAGAATGGCCGCTTTACGCGAGTTTTACCTGCGCCCAACTTATGATGGATCATTGCTTTTCTAGCAGGACTAATCTTTCCGCCTCCACGAGAAAATCCAATTAAAGCAAAACCTTTCCCTCGCTCTGGAATCATGGAGGAACGCATATCATTGGTCAGCTCAAGATTGACAGCGGAGCTTCTGTGCTTTCCAATCCTTTTCTTCCATTTGAGGTATTTCTCACTGTAAGCGGGGAAAGCTTTGTTCACTCCCCTCCCCTCATCTGTGCGATCTTCAATAATCTGGATGCCTAATTGTGCCGCCCTAAAAACAGCGTTATCTGCCGCTTTGCTTATTTTCTGGCCTAACCCTTTGACGGTCAGTGCATATTTTTTTATGCTGACTGAGCTACTCATCTGGTTAAGCGCCCAGTGAATGTTAAATCTTTTTCATCATCTTGAATGATGCCATCTTCATCGAAATCGTATTCAACACCATCGCGCAAAACAGACTCCAATTCTTGACCGTATAGATCACGGTAGAACGAAATCATTTCCCGGAATCGATCTGTTCCGCCGCCTTGAGAAACCCAGTTTGTCAGTTGTGGTAAAGCGTATTTCCAGAGAACAAGATATGAGCTACATCTGGTCCATTGTGATTCAGTCAAGAGCAAAGGGTTCATCTCTCCCTTTCTTCCCGTCCTAGGCCACCATTTTGATCTTATTTCTCGCTCTAGATCTGCTTGAGCTTTGCCATGTTCATCAGCGAAAGTATCAACGCCGAGATCAAGAATGTCTGGAACTATCGTCTGAAGGTCTGCGTCAGTGGAAAATGCCATTTAATACCTCACCATTTGACACGATTAGCCCAATAACTTCCCGAAAAGAAGTTCTTAATATTCTTAGCGTGACGGGCTTTGAACGATTTCCGCCTTGCCTTGCTTGCCGCTGATTCTCCTTTTCGGTATGGGGAACCAGAAACGCCCTGCTGACCAAACCTGATCAACCTGACCTTAGTGCCTTTTTTAGCAACGACAGCATGGCTCTTGGTTTTGTGTTTTGCAGTTCTTTTGGGTTTGTTATACCCAGCAAACTTCATTCCACGATAAATCAAGGCCATGCCTGTCGCTCAGTTTTTAGATTGTCGCATCAAAAAACATTTCTACCCCGTAGGAATCGTCTAATTCTCCGACACCGTAAACGGCTGTGGCGTTTAGCTCGAAACCACGGTTAGATGCGTCACGCTCTGGCTCAAGGTTGAAGTCACGCTTCATAGCCATTGCCAGTGCTTCACGGGCAAAGACAGCACCTTTAGCATCGCCGTTAGCATCAATACCGATATTTGCCGACTGATAAATATCAACGCCTGCAACTGTGCCAACGAAACCAGTCCGCATAGCTTCATTTTGGAGTTCTCCACCGTTAGGGTTCACGCCTGCCGCCGTCAACGACGAAATCAGGTTGTAAACTTGCTTTGGATGGAATACGCCGACTAATGGGCTGGTGATTTTGTTGGAACGGATAGTTGCTACTGCTTGGAACAAATAGGACGCTGTTAGCTCAGTTGCCGCCGCACCTAATGAAGTTGAGAACCCATCGAATAAACCGATGACATCTGAGTCCATTTTAGTTGCGATTGCGTTACCGAGAACAGTTCCCAGCTCATCAGCGGGGTTGCCTGATCCCATAGTAGCCATATCAGTCAAAAAGACTTGAGCCCCGACCTCACCGACAGCGATAGCAACTGAGCTAGTTGTCACCGTTGTAGATGTCATGTCAGTGCCTTCAGTCAGGTCAGCCGCCGCGACTGCTGGATACTTAGGAACCTGAATGGTTGTACCAGCTTGTGCGTCGATGTTGTAGATAGTGACCAAATTGCGTAACAGAGAATTTTCCTCTGCCGTAAAACGAGCGTTTGCCACGATATTGGTGAAAAGATCGCTCAAAGTTGTGGTTGTTGATGCGGCCATGATGCCTCTCCTTTACAGAATAAATTTACAAACGATTATCGCTTGCCCTTCATTGCGGCAAACGCTTGCCTTCCTCCGGTTTCCCAGTTTTCCAGCATATCTGCCACAGATAAAGGCTTCTGCGTAGAGCCACCTGCCGCCCCCTGCGATCCAACACCGCTGTGCGATGCCTTCACAAAATGAGGGTTAGCAGTCAGGAACTCGGATACTAAGTCGTTGACTTGCATGGGAGTCCCGTCATCATTATATCTCACAGAGCCAGTTTTATCCAAAATTTCCACAGAACCATCATCCGCGAGCCTAGTATGATTCTTTAATAATGAAACCACTTGATCTGGCGAAACCGCATTGCTTTGGCTAGCGGCATTGATTAACGCACCATCAACCTGAATTTCTTGCAGTCTCGACTTGTAGCTGGTTATTTCCGCATCTTTCTTTTCTGCGAGTTGCTGTAAGACTTTCTCGAATTCGCCTTTTTCTTTTTGGCGCTCGATTTCAGCTTGTTCTTTTTCGTTAAGTAGCCTACGTGCCTCATTCAAATCAACTCCTTCTGTCTGCTTGGCAAATTTTTTGCGTTCCCTTGCCAGTCTTTGCTCAACAATCTCATCCAGTTGAGCTTGGGTGAATTTTCTATCGACTTCCTGCGCCGAATCTTCCGCTGTTTCCAGCTTATTTTCCAATGGCTCTTGAACCATATCAGTAGCCATGATTTCGTTGTCGCTCATGTTACGAACCTCACTATGAGTATTTACTTTCTACACGCAAATTCTGAAGCCATTCGGTGTCGAAACCTTTTCAGATTTCACGTACAGCGTCTTTTTTGCGTAACTTTTGACCAATATTGGGCCAAATTCTTACAGATCAGCGTCTTGTGCCAATTTAGATACATTGATCGGAACCCCTGTATCAATCGAGTCTTTCAATAGATCAATCTCCGATCCCCAAAAAGACGCATCAGATAAATCTGGTGACTCTTCACCAAAAATTTCCGCATACCTTTTTTTAAGGTTATCGAGTATTTCTTTTTGCGACTTAATGAACTCCTCAGCCGTCATCAACAATCTCCTGTAATTTACGAACGAAAAGTCGCGACATATTTGGGGCAATTCTTTCTACCTTGGGCCAATTCACAGTTCCATAGAGCGAGAACATATTGGCAAAACATTCCTTTTCCTTGGCTCCCTTTCTTGACCAATAAGAAACCGCATGACCAAACCCGCGAAAATTATTCCGCGCATTCCCTAACGCGAGCGCGTCCAATATGTCACACAAGTTTCCATCATAAGGGTTTGTTTCCCAATCCCACGAACCACTATTGTCCTTGGCGAATAGCTCATTCATCAGATTATAGGTGACCTCGTTCCGGGTCTTTGTCGCAACAATGTTGTTATGCTTTCTGTCTTGCTTGAATGCTTCTGCGAACCCTGAATCACTTTCTGACCACGCTCTCAATCTTGGATAACCATCCACTTGGGCTATCTCATAATCTACGTGATGACCATATTCATGAGCCGTGACAGCGTGGACATCTCGATCAGTAGCGCGAATATCTGTGGTTAATTTTTTAGGGTACGCCTCATAGAGCCCGCCATTTTTTCGGGAAACTATCTCTTTTGGCTTTGGCAGTTTGTTAGCAACTCGCAATGCTAATGGGTCAACAGTGTCGGACATGATCGTCTCAGCGGCCCGAATGACTCCTGAGTCTCCAGCTACGCCAGTCAAGTCCATGCGCTGTTTTGGCGTTTCTTCTTGCTGTTCAATGCTAGTGTCGGGAGTATCGTCATCTTCGTCAAAGTATGGTCTCCAACGATGCCGACAGTTATACCCTCCGCGAACCACAAATGGATCACCGGGAGCTTTTCCAACCCAATTTTGATTTGCCCAAATTTCTCTGATCTGATCGGTAGTTAAGACTTTTTTCCAATATTTAACGCAATGCTCCCGCGAATCTTCGATCAGAGAACCGTAATACTTCCATTTTTCGGCTCCGACTTCATTGCCAGCAGATACCGCGATCTGAGTATCAAACTGTCGGATCGAGTCATTGACCATCTGCGAGGCATATCGGCGCATATTGTTTCCGGCTCTGTCTGCCGCATAGACCTGATGTAGTTGCCTAACCGCATCGTCCGAATCCGGGCCTTTCGCTTTCGCAATAGCAACCAAACGCCTGATTTCAGGTTCATCTGCCTGAATGTAAACCCCATTGATTTTTTGTCTGAGCGATTTAACTGAGTCAGAGCGAGAGCCACCGACAAGCGTATTCTGATATAAAGCATTTGCGAGTTCGTCTGTAAACCTTGCCGCAACGTCCTCAAACCCTTGAAACGAAACACGTTGTAGCTGTGGAATGACTCCTTCTGGTATGCGGGCAAACGAGCCGTAGCTCTCAAACATTGTTTCGAGACTGGTAACGACTTGATCGTATTCCCTGATAATCGCATCGGCTTCTGTTAAATAAGTCCCGGTGATTGAGTTTTGGATCGCTGTTCGTGAGCTGATTGCATAAGTCAGATCGAATAGCTTTCCTCCTTTATTGATAGGAGCATCAGAAACCAGATCAGATATTTGATCCTCAAGTTGTTCTAACGATCTGAGTAACCTAGCCTCATGATTTCTTGCGAGGTTATCAACGATCAGCGCATGATCGTTATCTGCCGCCATTACTGACCCTCAATTGGTACTTGTGAAAAGTCCCCTAGCTGTCGTGATTGATCAATTTCCTCGTGCGCCTGATGGAGTAGCTCATCATCAAGCACTAAGTCAACGATCTGCTTATCGACTTCTCTCATGAACGTAGGCGACTGAACACCAGAAGCTCTAGCCATTTGCAGGAACTCAAGCTCGTTTGGATAGTCACGAATGTCGAATGAATCCGGGTAGTTGACCTCTACGTCAGGGGTAACTTGTTGCCATAAGCATACGAAAAACCACAGTTGCTCCTCTACCAGTTGCAACAGATCTGCTTTCTCAGCCAGTTTAGCATTCAACAATTGAAACTCTGTTTGCAAAGCGATTCCTGAAGCCTTGACCGCATCCGTTCCACGAACAGCGCCTAAATGCGCCATTCTGTTGATTGATTCGGTTTTCTTTGCGATTGACTCCATGACCGCCGTCAAGTTGCCTCCATTTGGTTGGAGCAAAAATGGTCTCAAGGCTGGCTCAAGCTCATCAGGCATATTGACAACCCCGCCAGCTCCCGCTGAAGCGTCAGTATCGTAGGTCTTAACCAGTGTCGGATGGTTAGAGATGCGGATCAATTGCTCGATCTCTGACAGTTCTTGATAGATAGCTTTTTGCATAATTGCAATATCAGCGATGTCAGACTTACCGATTCCACGGGTGACAGTCCTCGCGGCTGGGCAATAAACGGCTGGAATATATCCCAGGGGGTTGGGTACAGCCTCAACTAGACGTTCCGTTTCATTACTTACCTCATACAGTTGAACTTCGTCCTCAGTCCATATTCTGAAATGGACTAAAGACTCAGTGGCCGTTTCACGAATAATAGCCTCGCGGACTTTGAGATAAACTAATTTATGCCTTCCTGACTCAGTTCTCTCCCAGCGCCAATCAAAGACGTTCTCAGGTGTGTACAAGTTAAAATATGGCCGTATGCCTTGGTCAAGTTCTTCTGCGCGTGTCCCCGCATTGCTTGCGGGCTTATCAACGATAATCCAAACGTGGCCGTAAACAGAGGACCAAATTTGCGCCTCCTTCATAAAATTATCTAAAGATCGACCATCGAGATCGATGTCGCGCATCATTGGTTCTAACAAAGGGGAATTATCGAGCGAATTCCAATTGCGTGTTGGCGGGTTCTTCCACAAGAATGATGAATATATGTGGATCACATTAGAGCAATGATTATCTACTGGCGTTAAATTTATGCGCCTAGCATATTCGTTTTTATCTTCGTTGAGGTACTGGACAAGGTATTGCCCGTCTTTGTAATGCTCGCCACCTAGATATGATCTAAGATGAAATTCCCACTGATCTTGATAATCATCATAGTCTGGATGGGTGTAAATTATTTCTTGCGACACGGCTAAGTCCACCTGATCGGTTGCTCTATATCATATTGTCTCTTAATTGGGTACAGGAAGTCCACAAGGTAGCCGAGCGCATCGTTCATGTGATCATAGCCTGAGTCTTTGTCTGGCTGGTTGGTCCCTTCCTTGTAGGTCTGACGCTCAAGCGATTTGATCGTTTGCTTGCATTTTGGGTCAAAAATCAAATGCCGCTTACCGTCTGCGCTCATCAATCTTGAGTTGACTGCGTTGATTCTGTCTCTGACTGTCGTATGTCTTTCTCTACATTTGACCGAGAACCCTGCGTTTTGCAGGATTGAGAGGTCTGTTCTTCCTCCTGCTGATGTCTTTCTTTGTCTTGCCGCAGGATCGGGGTAAATGCAAATCGGCCTAGCCGGGTAGCGCGTCTTGATTTCATCGACCATCTCATCTGTGTTGGAGCTGTAAATTACGATCTCGTCGATCACTCGGATGTCAGACTTATCACGTATTGAGACCACCGCACTCATGGGGTCAAGGTTGAAATCCATCCCAATATGTAGCATCGAGCCATCATCTACCTGCTTGTTGACTGACTGATCACGCTCAAAGTTGTAGTAGATAATCCCGGAATAATTGACAAACTGAGCGTTATATTCCTGATTAAATGTTCGCTCATCGAGATCACGTTTGGCCGATTCTACCTCTTGAGGCTCGACGTTCCCGCCGTCAATGGTTGTAAACTGAAAGCCTGACCAATCTGAGATTCCGTCAACACCTCTTGTCCATAGGTCATAAAAGTGATTTCTTCCTTTCGGAGTCCCGATGAATAAGGCCCGTGTCTTGTTCCCTTCTGTGTTCCTATCGGAAAGCGATGGTCTAATAACTTCACTCCAAACCTCCGGTCTCATGTCACTAAATTCATCTAGCACTACGAAATCCAGTGATCTACCACGCAGGTTGTCTGGCTTCTCTCCTCCCTTCAGCGATATTGTGGACCCGTTGATTAGGTCAACAGTAAGAGAGGTTTCGTTTGTGCGCCTTATGTATTCTCTTGGAAGGCTACCGATCAGCATATCCCAAGCGATCTCTTTTGCCGCTTTGTAAGTTGGAGCGACATACCAACACATTCTGTCTCGATCTTTGATCGCATTAGTTATTAGCTCGACAGTTGAAAGAAAGGTCTTGCCGAATCTACGTCCTGCAACAACTACCCTAAATCGGGTCTCATCCAGAAATATTTTAGATTGCGGCTTTGTTAGTCTCATCCAACACAACCTCCACAACGGTAGCAGGAATGTCAGTTGCTTCTGATGTCTCCTCGGACCACGAGCCTTGTGTTTTTAGGAAGAAGCAAATAGCAGTGATGTTGCCTTGCATACAGAGGTTAAACAGTTGATCGACCACCTCAGCAATCCTTTCGGCCCTAGCTTTTTTATAGATGCCAGAAACTTCGGGCTGTCTCTTTTCAATCTCCCTGAGAGTGGTTGGCGAAATGCTAAAGAAATCAGCCAGTTGCGACTTTGTTAGCTTTGGCGCTAACTTTTTTAACTGTTGTATTTCTAGTTCGCTAAATGTTCGCGGGGGTCTACCCACCTTCTTTGCCATCTCTCATCCTGATTACCTGTCAGTCAGTGAGCTAATTATACCCTAGAAAATCGTTTAGGAAGTGGGTAATAGATCGCAAAGTATGAACCTTTTGTGCTGATTTTCCGTACGTGAAATCTTCCCCCAATCTGACAAACCTTCCACGGGATACGTT